>Ga0102938_10000965_pt1 | contig 21780 bp, 17 predicted proteins | sample SalPonR2_B_D2_MG_FD_84516 | JGI IMG/M metagenome (GOLD analysis project Ga0102938, IMG submission 84516) | Salt pond soil microbial communities from South San Francisco under conditions of wetland restoration - Salt Pond MetaG R2_B_D2_MG | ecosystem: Environmental > Aquatic > Marine >... | reverse complement strand
TGGTCCGACAGCATCAAGGATGTGCAGGAGATAGACGTGATCATTCCGGTTCATTGGTAGATAATCCGTTGCTGGGATTTGATCTTGTCGATCAGATAGGGGCTGATTGCTGCTTCTGTCAGCAGATCAACTTCAAGACCAAGGTTTTCGCTAAGCTCCCGCCGAATTCGTGCCAGGGTCAGTAGGCTTTTTCGCTCAGAAAAATCGACCAGCAGATCAAGGTCGCTATCAGGGGTAGCTTCATTGCGGGAGTAGGAACCAAAGATGCCAACCTTGGTTGCGCCATACTGCCGTAGGAGAGTAACCAGTTGTTGTTCCATCTCTGGATTAGTTTTCATTGCTGCACCGTTTGTAGTGGAAAGTGTTGTCCAGCTACTGTACCTGACGATAGCCAGGTTCAGCAACCACTATCAACAGCATTCAGCGGCCCAGGCCCCGTTGGCGAATTTCCATCCAACGATCCCAGACATATCTCCCTGAATCCCCTTTATCTAGGGGGGCTTGGCTATTGGGAAAAGTTGGCGTGTATCAGGTGCTTTTTTAAGTTACTTAAGGGGATTTAGCTTCAAACCCTGCCTGCCAGAGCCAAGTTTCCTGTATTAAGCCGCGGATAAAAATCTTCTGCGGCATCCTCAGATATCGATTCGCTGTCATGCCAGATTTCGGTACGATTGCGACCATGATGTTTGGCGCGATAGAGGGCCTGGTCGGACTGCTCAATCATCAGTTCAACCTTGCCGCGATTCATATCGGAGGAGCTGCCGATGCCGATACTGACAGTCACCGGCTGATGGTCCAGAGGGAGTTTGCGTGAGGCTACAGCGATATTGCGATGGATACGCCGGGCGAGGATATCGGCTTCATATGCGGCGGTGTCGGGGAGAATCACGGCAAATTCTTCACCGCCGTAGCGGCAGCAGATATCGGTGTCACGCGATGATTTTTTAATTGCATCGGCGACCTGTTGAAGGATGTGATCACCGGCCTGATGGCCGTGGATGTCGTTGACTTTTTTGAAATGATCAAGGTCGATCAGCAATAATGAGTAAGGGCTTTGATTGCGTCGGCTTCTTGCCATGGCCTGTTTCATGCTCAGGTCAAAGGTGGCGCGATTGCCGATACGGGTCAAGGGGTCCGTCAGAGCCATACGCTGCAGTTCTTCTTGGGCATCGCGCAGCTCACGCAGGCGTTCCCAGCGTTGCAGGTGACGTTTGATGCGGGCGCTGAGTTCCTGTTGGTTGATCTCCAGTTGCAACGCGTCGCTGGCACCCAGTTCAAAGCCGGCGAGCAGGCTCTGCTGATCATCAGCAAAGGCGATCAGGGGCAGATCGTGCCACTTTTTTTGCGCCTGCAGGCGGTTGATCCAATTATTTTCCGGGTGCAACCGGTTAACCGTCCAGCAGATCATATCGGCCGGCGCACTTTTCAGGCGCCGGAACAGATCGGCAATGGAGGCAATGGGCGTAATCTTGCTAAACAGGCCGGTTGCTGTCAGCTGCTTGACGATTTGCATTTGCTGGTTGTTGTCGTGAGCCATTACCAGGGCAGTTGCGTTGATCATAAGGCGGCCTTTACTCAATTCATTCATTGCAATATCAGGATGTAATAGACTTGTCGGGTGTTGCTGGAAAAGTCTTTAGGTTTTTTCTTCTTTATGCGAACCGCATGCCAGTTTTTAATGTGCCGTTATTTCAGTAGTTTTTGTGCGCTCTTCAGGTTTTTTTGACACTCTTCTGGTGTGGGCAGGTTGTCGTTGGACGAATGTCACTGATTTGACAGGTCGTGATTGTCCCTGTTTCAAAAACTAGCCACCAAGCCACCAGGTTCACCAAGACATACCCAGAATCCAGGTAGGATCCTCGTTTTTCTTGGTGTTCTTGGAGCTCTGGTGGCTAATCAGCGATTTTTTCTTTGCTGCTGAGCGGAAAAGTCTGATAATGGCCGTATGTCCATAGCCTCTATTCCTTCCATACCTTCTCCATCTAATCTGTTTCTGGTGCCTTCGTTGCCAACGGTCAGTTCGGCTTCTGGTGTTGTTGCCGGCTTACGTCCGGAACAACTGGTGCGCGCTCTGGTGGTAGCGACTGACGCGCGCGAGGAGTTGCTTCTGCAAATTGGCAAGGAGCGCTTTCGCCCGGTTGGTGCGCGCCCCTTGCAGCCCGGGCAGATCCTTGATTTACGCATCGTCCAGACCACCCCGCGACTGGAAGCGCTGGTGGTGAACAATCGCCTGCAGGAGCAGTTGGCGGTGCGCTTACCGGTGTTGTCACAGCCCTTTGACTGGTCCGGCTTGCTTGAACGTTTGCAGCGCCCTGAACTGGCGCAGCAATTGCGCCCGCCGGAGCAGGCGCTGGTGAACCAGCTGCGGCAGCTGCTCGACCCGGGGCAGGAGCGTTTTATCCCGTTGCGTGGCCAGGTCGATCAGCTGCTCGCGCAACTGCGTGGGTTGCGCCATGAGGGCGAATTTTTGGTGCGTCCCGCAGCGTCACACTTTGTTGCTCCGTCGCCTGCACCCGTTGCCATGGAGCCAGGTCGTTTTCCCGCAGTGGTGGCTTCAGTACCCCAGTCACGCCAGATAGTGCAGCTGTTGGGGCGCTTGCAGGCGCAACTGGTGCCGTTGGTCGAGCTGGGGGGCGAAAAAATGTCAAAAGATTGGCAAAAGACGACGGCTGAGGTTTTCTCCCAGTTGCGTCAACATGCTGACGTTCGTTCGCTGCCGGCATTGCGGACCCCGGAATGGACGCAAGCGCTGCAGCTGTTGCGCCACCATCCGGGGGTCACCGAACAGATTGCCGGACAGGCGGCAAAATGGCTGGTGCAGCTCGAACTTCCAGCCGGTACAACACAGGCGGCGGCATCTCCGGCGCTGGTACCATCTCTGCCCGTAACGGCTGGGGGTGTCCCGGCGCAGGTGGCTACGAACCATGTGCCGGCGCCTGTGCCCCTCCCACCGCCACAACAGGAGGTATACAAAGCGCTGCAGCCGCTGTTGCAGGAACTCAAAACATTGTTGGGGGTCGGCAGTGCTGCTCCGCGCCTGACGCCGGCGTTGAATGCGCCGCTGACAGCTGATCTGCTTGGGCGCATTGACGGTTTGACTACCCAAATTCATCAATTGTTAACCCGTGAAGGGGTTGCACCCCTCCTGCAACAGGGGCTGCAATTGGTGGCGGTGCAGTTGCAGCAGCTAACCGCTGCCCCTCCGGTTCCGGCGCAGGGCGAGGCCATAGGGATTTTGTCACAGTTTTTTGGGATGCATCTCGAGCGCGAGCTGCTGCTGGGCAAGCAGAAACAGGCACTGGTTAATCTCAAACAGACCCTGCTGACCTTACAGCAGAAAAGTGGTGAGGATCTGCGCGAGCCGCTAAATCGCATTGAGTTGTTTCAGCTGTGTAAAGCACGCTTTAGTGAGTCGCAATTACAATTTTTGCCTTTGCCGATGATTGGCCTCAGCGATGGTTACCTGCTCGCCAACCGCCAGGAGACCGAAGAGCAAGAGGACTCTGCGCAACATCCAAAAGAAGAAGTGCAGATGTCCCTGTCGGTTCGCCTCTCCAGCCTCGGCAGTATGCGCGTCGATCTGACTCTGTTGCCCGATAAAGGATTGGTGGTGCGCCTGGCCTGTGAGGATCGCCACAAGATGGAATACCTCAAGGGCTGCGAAGAGGAGCTGGCCGGTGCCCTGGCAGAGTTGAATCTGCGTCAGGTTCTCTATAGCGCCGATGCCAAGCATCCGCTGAGGCAACTGCAGCAATCCCTGCTGCCGCACCAGAACACCCTGCTCGATACGAGGGCTTGATGGGTAGAAGCACGCAATCAATACGCGCCGTTGCCCTGCATTACGACCAGAAAACCCTGGCCGGCCCCAAAGTGGTAGCCAGCGGACAGGGGGATTTTGCCCAGCGCATCATCCTGGCTGCCAAAGCGGCCGGTGTTGATATTGTCGAAGATCCCGATCTGCTTGAGGTGCTGGGGCGGGTGCCGGTGGGGGAGGATATCCCCCCTGAGTTGTTTCAGTCGGTGGCTGAGATTCTTGCTTTTTTATACCGGATTAATGCCCGCTTCGAGGTTGAAGAGGAGGATTGAAAAATGAAGCCTTCGCAAAGAGCATCAATTTGGATGGCTAAGCAAAAAGCGCCAAATGCAAGGCGCGCGGTTATTGAGCAATGAGGCGTACTAACGTACGTCGAAGCAGTGAAATAAGCGTAGCAACAAAGCAGTTGGTGAGTTTTTGCGACGCCGTCAAAAATAACTTTACAGGCTCAAATTGCTTAGTGTATCTTCCCAGGTTCGCGGAGAGGTGACCGAGAGGCCGATGGTGCTCGCCTGGAAAGCGGGTGTAGTGAAAGCTACCGAGGGTTCGAATCCCTCCCTCTCCGCCATACGATAAACGGCTGAAAAATCCTCATCTGCGGCGTTCCCTTCCTTTTTGTAGCAACGACGTATTAAGCTATACGCCTTTTGCTACAAAAACTCAGGCGCCTTGCAGCTGATAATTTTTGAGCCGTTTGGTGAACGTTTGGTGGTATTTAAAAGCTCCTTGTCGGAGGTTATTGATAATAGGCTACGAGTTAGAAAGTGTTGCCGGTAGAAGTGACAGCCGGGTCCTGCGCAACAGGCGGCCGTAAACCCCGTCAGGCCCGGAAGGGAGCAGCGGTAGCGGTTTGAATGTGTGCCGCAGGGGTGCCCGGCTGTCTCTTGTGTCGGCAATTTTTTCTCCTTCATCCTTATTAGGGTATTTCATGTCGTACCTGGTTCTGGCGCGCAAGTGGCGTCCACAGCTGTTCGACGATCTGGTCGGACAGGAGCACGTCAGCCAAACCCTGAAAAACGCCATCTCCACTGATCGGGTGCATCACGCCTTCCTGTTTACCGGTGCGCGCGGGGTTGGTAAAACCTCGGCGGCACGGATCTTTGCCAAAGCCCTTAATTGTCAACAGGGAATTACCACCACCCCATGTGGCACCTGCTCATCCTGTGTTGAAATCACCTCCGGTCACGGGATTGATGTTCTTGAAATCGATGGTGCGTCCCACAATGGCGTCGATGATATCCGCGAATTGCGCGATGCGGTGCGCTATCTGCCGTCCCAGGGACGCTATAAAATTGTTATTATCGACGAGGTGCATATGCTCTCCAACAGCGCCTTTAATGCGCTGTTGAAAACCCTCGAAGAACCACCTGCTCACGTCAAATTTATTTTCGCCACCACCGAACCCCACAAGATTCCGGTCACTATCCTGTCGCGCTGTCAGCGTTTTGATTTCAAAAAAATCAGTATCGCGGCGGTACAGGCACGCCTGCGGTTCATCGCCGGCGAAGAGGGTATCACCATCAGTGATATCGGCCTTGCCGCGGTTGCCCGCCATGGTGGCGGTAGTATGCGCGATGCCTTGTCGGCCTTTGATCAGGTGATTGCCTGCTGTGGCAATGAGGTGACCGATGAGCTGGTGCAGCAGATTCTCGGTCAGGTCAGCAGTCAGCTGTTGCTGGACACCCTGAGCGCGATTGTTGCACGCAATCCACAACAACTGTTGACGCTGGTGGCGCAGGTCGATGATCTGGGGCATTCCTTTCGCCAGTTCTGTCAGCAGTTGGTAGCGCTGGTACGCGGTCTGGTGATTCTCAAGGTGATTGCTGAGCCGGGTGAACTGCTCGATGTCAGTGAAGGGGAGTTGACCGAGTTGCGGCGTCTGGCCGAGCCGCGTCCGCTGGATGAATTTCAGCGGATTCTGGCCTTTTTGTTGCGGACTGAAACAGAGTTGGCGACTTCCAGTTATTCACGACTGACAATGGAAGTCGCGTTGGTCAAACTGGCGACCTTGCCCACCGGGATTGATGTTGCGACCCTGATTCAGCGATTGGAAAGCTTGGAGAAAAAATTGCTGGCGCGGGTTGATTATGCTGCTCCCGCACCGGTTACAAACCCAACGGTCGGCGAGACTCGCGGCGCTGCTCCGGCGCCTGTGAGCGCTAGCCCCGCTACCGATCTGCCCCCTGAACCGCCACCATTGCCGGAGGAACCCGACGAAAAAAAGTCTGATGCTCAGCCGGCTGAAGAACAATCTGCAGGTAGCTGGGCAGGATTAGTCGAGTTTGTTAAAAGTCGGCGGCGCCCGCGTATATCCTCCCTGCTCGAGCAGGCCAACCTGCTGACGCTGGAATTGCCGCTGCTGCGGATATCCATGCCGGCTAAGTTTTATGGTCTGGCTGACAGTGAGATGCAGCAGAACCTGCAGGGGTTGGCGGCGGAATATTTTTCTGCCGCCGTCAAAATCGAGATTATCAAGGGCGCCAATGGTGAACCCCAGCCACCGTCGTTGCACGAGGAGCGCGAACGCCAGGAGAGTGATCGCCAACGCAAGCTGCGCGAGAACGCCCTTGAGCATCCGCTGGTGAAATCGGCTGTGGAGATTTTTGGTGGCAATGTCGAAAAGGTGACCCCCATTGATAAAGGTTTTGTGTAGTAGTGTACCCATCATTATAAGGAGATCAACATGGCAAAGGGACTTGGTAACATCATGAAGCAAGCGCAGCAGATGCAGGCAAAAATGGCCCGCATGCAGGAAGAGCTGGCAACCAAAGAAGTTGAAGCGGCTGCCGGTGGTGGCATGGTGACCGCGCGGGTCAATGGCAAACAGCAATTGCTTGAGCTGAAAATCGAAAAAGCGGTGGTTGATCCTGAGGATGTGGAAATGCTCGAAGACCTGGTCATCGCTGCGGTCAATGAGGGGATGAAGAAGAGTCAGGAGATGATGCAGGAGGAGATGAGCAAGATTACTGGAGGGATGAATATCCCGGGCATGTTTTGATGGCGTCGCAAAAACTCACCAACTGCGGCGTTGCTGCCATCGTTTCACTGCTTCGACGTACGTAAGTACGCCTCATTGTTCAACAATGGCGCGCCTTGCATTTGGCGTTTTTTGCTTAGACATCCAACTGGGATGCTTTTGGTGAAAGCATCAGCTTTTAGCGGCAATAAAAAAAGATTGAGTCGATCCCTCTTGCGTGGTAAAGTTCTTTTTGGTCTTACCAATGCGCCACCACTCTTTTTGGTCTCATTGTATTTTTTTAGCTTCCCTGAAAACAATGTTATAAAAGCATAAACCATTAGATTTCGGAGACAAAATTATGCTAGGCTCGCTCCCATCCTTCGCTCGTTTAGAAGCTGAATTGGGTAAGTTGCCGGGGATTGGTGGCAAGACGGCAGCGCGTTTGGCTTTTCATCTGTTGCGCACAGCGGATTCTGAGGTCGCTGCCTTGGCTGATGCGCTGCTGGAGATGAAACGTAACGTCCGTTTGTGTGAGAAGTGTTTTCATGTTGCAGAAGACCGCTTGTGCGGCATCTGCGCTGAGGATCAACGTGATCAGCGTCTGCTCTGCGTGGTTGAACAGCCCCAGGATCTGCTGGCGATTGAGCGTAGCCATTCGTATCGCGGTTTGTATCATGTGTTGCATGGGGCGCTGTCCCCTCTGGACGGGATCGACCCGGAAGATTTGAAGATTCCCCAGCTTGAGCAACGCCTGGTCACAGAATCATTTGATGAAGTAATTATCGCCACCAATTTCAGCGTCGAAGGTGAGGCAACTGCCCTGTACCTGACGCGCCTCTGTCAGCAACGTGGGGTGCCAGTCAGTCGCCTGGCGCATGGCATCCCTTCGGGCAGTGGTTTGGAATATATCGATGCCGGCACGGTGCAGCATGCGGTCTCGGGCCGCCGCACACTATGACCCAGCTGAATTTGTATCATCAATGAAGTTCCATTGTTCTTTTAATTGAAAAGAACACCATTTACCTAACTTACACAGGAGGTATGCATGTCTCGGAAAATGGTCAATATCGACGGTAATGCCGCAGCGGCGCATGTTGCTCATGCGACCAATGAGGTGATTGCCATCTACCCCATTACCCCGTCATCGGTCATGGGTGAGATCTCCGACGCCAAAAGTGCGGTCGGTGATAAGAACATCTGGGGGACTGTTCCCAAGGTGGTTGAATTGCAGTCAGAGGGCGGCGCAGCTGGTGCCGTCCACGGTGCATTGCAGGCCGGTGCGTTGACGACAACCTTTACTGCATCGCAGGGATTACTGTTGATGATCCCCAACATGTTCAAGATTGCCGGTGAATTAACCCCGACCGTTTTCCATGTGTCGGCGCGTGCTATTGCTGCTCAGGCCCTGTCGATTTTTGGTGATCATTCCGACGTGATGGCCTGTCGTTCCACCGGTTGGGCTCAGTTTTGCTCCAACAACCCGCAGGAGGTCATGGACTTTGCCCTGATTTCCCAGGCCGCAACCCTCGAGTCGCGAGTGCCCTTCCTGCACTTTTTTGACGGTTTCCGCACCTCCCATGAGGTTCAGAAAATTGAGGAATTGTCGCGTGATGATATGCGCCACATGATTGATGATAATCTGGTGACGGCTCACCGCGAGCGTGCTATGTCACCGGAACACCCAAAACTGCGCGGTACCGCCCAGAACCCCGATGTGTATTTCCAGGGGCGTGAAACGGTCAATCCCTACTACGAAAAAATCCCGGGTATTCTCAAGGCGCAAATGGATAAATTTGCCGCTCGTACCGGTCGTCAGTATAACCTGATTGATTATGTCGGTGCCCCTGATGCGGAGCGCATTGTTGTGATGATGGGTTCCGGCGCTGAGGCGATGGAAGAGACCATCACCTATATGGTTTCACAAGGCGAGAAGGTCGGGATGATCAAAGTTCGCCTGTTCCTGCCGTTCCCGACCGAGGAATTCTGTAAAGCCATTCCGGCGACCACCAAAAAAATCGCCGTCCTTGACCGCACCAAAGAGCCCGGCTCTATTGGTGAGCCTCTTTATCAGGTGGTGCGTACGGCTATCGGTGAGGGGATGGTCGAGAATTTCACCAGTTTCTCCGGCTATCCGCCCATCGTTGGCGGTCGTTATGGGCTGGGTTCTTTTGAGTTCAATTCAGGTATGTGTAAAGCGGTACTTGATAACCTCCTCAAGGACAAGCCGGTTAATCATTTCATCGTTGGTTTCAAGGATGACGTGCTCGGCAAGAGTCTCGACTTTGATATGAATTTCCGTGTTCCGTTTGATGGTTATGCGGCGATGTTCTTTGGTCTGGGGTCGGATGGTACTGTTGGTGCCAATAAGAACTCGATCAAGATTATCGGTGAGTGTACCGACAACAAGGTTCAGGCGTACTTTGTTTATGATTCAAAAAAAGCCGGTACCATGACCACCTCGCACCTGCGTTTCGGCAAGAATGAGATCAAGAGTACCTATCTGATCACCCAGTCTGACTTTATTGCCTGTCATAATTTCTCGTTCCTGGAGAAATACGACATGCTCAAAAACGCCAAAGAGGGAGCGACCTTCCTGCTCAACGCAGCCTACGATAAGGACGAAGTCTGGGGCAAGTTGCCGAAAATGGTGCAGCAGCGCATCATCGACAAAAAGCTCAAGTTCTTTGTGATTGACGGAATCCGTCTTGGCGAAAAGATTGGTCTTGGTGCCCGTATCAACGTCATCATGCAAACCGCCTTCTTCCAGATTTCCGGCATTATTCCGGAAAGTCAGGCAATTGCGCAGATCAAGGACGCCATCGACAAGACTTACGCCAAGGCCGGTGAAAAGGTCCTGGCGATGAACAAGCAGGGCGTCGATGCGGCTCTCGAAAATATCTTTGAAGTCAAGGTGCCGAGCGCCGCTGACAGCAGTATCGATATGCAGACCGGCAAATGGGGCTCCTACTCCGGCATGATTTCCTCGACCCTCGGACCGATTATCGATGGTGTCGGCCACGAGCTGCCCATGTCGGCGATGCCGACAGATGGCACCTTCCCGACCGGTACCGCTAAAATTGAAAAACGTAATATTGCCGTTAATATCCCGGTATGGGATGAGGAGCTCTGTATTCAGTGCGGGATTTGTTCGTTTATCTGTCCCCATGCAGCGATCCGCATGAAGATTTACGATGACAATGCCCTGTCTGATGCTCCGGCGACATTCAAGTCCGTAACACCCAAAGGTAAGGACATGGATGGCAAACGCTACACCCTGCAGGTCGCTCCTGAGGATTGTACCGGATGTGGTGCCTGTGTCTATAACTGTCCGGTCAAGAGCAAGGAAGACGAAAAACACAAGGCGATCAACATGACCTTCCAGGTCCCCTTGCGTGCCAGTGAAGCGGCCAACTTTGAGTTTTTCCTGAATCTGCCTGACACCGATCCGGCATTGGTCAATCGCAATAGCCTCAAGGGAACTCAGCTGTTGCCGCCGTTGTTTGAATTCTCCGGTGCCTGCGCCGGTTGTGGCGAGACCCCCTTTGTCAAGCTCTGTTCCCAGTTGTTTGGTGATCGCATGCTGGTGGCAAATGCGACCGGTTGCTCCTCGATCTACGGCGGCAACCTGCCGACAACCCCCTGGACCACCCGCAAAGATGGTCTTGGCCCCTCCTGGAGTAACTCGTTGTTTGAAGATAACGCCGAGTTCGGTTACGGCATGCGCCTGGCTATCGACAAAGGTACGGAATATGCCCGTGAGTTGTTAACCAGTAACATCAGCTGCGGTTGTGCCGCCTGCCAGGGTACCGCTGATCTGAAGCGGGCTATTCTTGACAGCACCCAGGATACCCAGGAAGAGATCGAACTGCAGCGTGGCCGGGTGGTCAAATTGCGGGCGATTCTTGAAAAATGTACCCATGAAACTGCCAAGCCGCTGCTGGTGAATATCGACTTTCTGGTTGTCAAGTCGGTATGGATCCATGGTGGCGACGGTTGGGCCTACGATATCGGTTACGGTGGTCTTGACCACGTGCTGGCATCCGGCGAGAACGTTAACGTCCTGGTCATGGATACGGAAGTTTATTCCAACACCGGTGGTCAGGCTTCCAAGTCGACACCGCTGGGCGCAGTAGCCCAGTTTGCTGCCGGCGGCAAGCGTCAGCCCAAGAAGGATCTCGGGATGATGGCCATGTCCTATGGCAATATCTATATCGCTCAGGTCGCTCTGTCCAATCCGGCGCAGGTCGTCAAGGCGTTCCTTGAAGCCGACGCTTATGATGGTCCTTCGCTGATCATCGCCTACAGTCACTGTATTGCCCATGGTATTGCCATGGATAGTGCGATCGAAGGCTGTAAGGAGGCGGTGGCCTCCGGTCACTGGCCACTTTACCGTTTCGATCCGCGTCTGGCGGACCAGGGCAAAAATCCACTCCAGCTTGACAGCAAAGAGCCGAGCATGAGTTTCGCGGATTATGCCCTCAAGCAGAATCGTTACCGGGTGCTGAAAAAAGTTGCTCCGGAAGCGGCTGAAGAACTGATGGAGGATGGTAACAAGATTGCTTCCGATCGCTATCGTCTCTACAAGCAGATGGCGGATATGAGCTACGGCGGCAACGAGGCAAAATAGCCCCACCCTAGATCGTGATCCAACAGGCCCCCGGTTATTGCTTGCCGGGGGCCTGATTTTTTTCAGTCGGGTCAGCAAGAGCCGTGGCCGGTAGAAACAGTTCTTGACTTCTTTATAACGCTGTGATAATCAGGCTCCAGTTTTTTAACAAAGGAAGCACCATGAACTATCAATCTGCAGCAGCGGCACGAGCGTTGGCGGCGGCAATAATCCGTCGACAGTCTGTCCATCATCCTTAAACGGGTGACGCCGCGCAGGTATGACTAGAATCAACCCGAGGCCATGGACAGATCGTCCGTGGCTTTTTTTCGTTTAGCTTCAAGGAGAAAACACAGATGCGTAACAATATTGTGCATATCGGAGCCGGCGAGTTGACTTACGAAATCCGCGCCATTGTCACCATAGCCGAAAAAATGCAGAAGCTCGGCCTTAAGACCAACATGGAAAACATCGGTGACCCGATTGCCAAAGGGGAGAAGATTCCGCTGTGGATGAAGGAGATTGTTGCCGATCTGGTGATGCAGGATTGTTCCTACGGCTATTGTGCAACCAAGGGGTTGCTTGAAACCCGTCAGTTCCTCGCCGACATGACCAATAAACGTGGCTATACCCAGATCTGTGTTGAGGATATTATCTTTTTCAACGGCCTCGGTGATGCGATTCAGAAGGTTTACGGGTTACTCAAGCGCGAAGCCCGGGTGATCGGGCCATCACCAACTTACTCGACCCACTCATCGGCGGAAGGTGCTCATGCCGGACTCAAGCCGGTGACCTATCGTCTGGATCCCGACAATCACTGGTACCCCAATATGGATGATCTGCGCCAATCGATCAAATATAATCAATCGGTTTCCGGCATCCTGATTATTAATCCTGATAATCCTACCGGTGCGGTTTATCCGGAGCGGATTCTCAAGGAAATTATCGGCCTGTGTAAAGAGTATGACCTGTTTTTGATCTGCGACGAAATCTACCATAACCTCTGTTATAATGGCATGAATACCCGGCCGATTTCCGATCTGATCGGCGATGTGCCGGCTATTGCCATGAAGGGAATCAGCAAGGAGCTGCCCTGGCCGGGTTCGCGTTGTGGCTGGATTGAGGTTTATAATGCCGACAAGGACGAAACCTTCAAGCGCTACGTCGACAGTATTATCAATTCAAAAATGGTCGAGGTTTGCTCCACCACCCTGCCACAGAAGGCTATTCCGCGCATTTTGGGCCATCCCGAATATCCGGCGTACCTGGCTGAGCGGCGCGATCGCTATGAGCACTATTCTAATATCGCCTATGATGTGTTGAAAGAGGTCCCCGGCTTGAAGGTCAACCGCACCAATGGCGCTTTTTATATGAGCGTGGTGTTCGAGAGTAATCGACTGACTGACTCCCAGACCCTGCCGATCAAGAGTCCGGAGGTCAAGGCGCTGGTTGAACAGCTGGTCACGGCACCGGGAACCCAGACTGACAAACGCTTTGTCTATTATCTGCTTGGGGCCACCGGTATTTGTGTCGTACCGATTTCTTCTTTCTGTACCGATGAACGGGGTTTCCGGGTGACCCTGCTTGAGCGCGACGAAAAAGAGTTCAATCAGATATTCAAGACCCTTGCTGAGGCGATCAATACCTATCTTGAGTCTTGATGGCGTCACTTGAAAGGCCAGGCAGAATGAATCAACAACAAAATCAGGAAGTCACCAGTAGCTCACCCGTCATCGAGCGTCCGGCGCAATTGGTCGATTTTATTCTGCGCGGGGCGCGTCCGCGCGAGGAGTGGGGAATCGGGCTGGAAACTGAAAAGCTGGTGGTTGATCGCGCTACTGGTGAAGCGGTGCCTTATGAGCGAATCCGCGAACTGCTGGCGCGCCTTGACGGCATCGGTGGCTGGAAGGGGACCTTTGAGGAGGGCAACCTCATCGGTTTGCAGGGTAAACGCTCGTCGGTGACCCTTGAGCCCGGTGGTCAGCTTGAGCTTTCAGGAAAGTTCTGCTGCGATATTCACTGCAGCTGGCGTGATCTGAATCGCTATCGTCAGCATATTGTCACCGTAGGCGAGGAACTCGGGCTGCTGTTTCTTGGTCTTGGAACCCACCCCTTTAGTCGCCTTGATGAGATCTCATGGCTGCCCAAGGGGCGTTACCGGATCATGTCGCAGTATATGCTCAAGACTGGTGATATGGGCCAACGGATGATGAAGCAGACCGCCGGGACCCAGGTCAATCTGGATTTCTCCGATGCTGCCGATTGCGCCCGCAAGCTGCGTTTGTCCCAGCGTTTAAGTGCGGTCGCCTACGCGCTGTTTGCTAATTCGCCGCTGCTCGAAGGACAGCCGAGCGGTTTTTTGTCAACCCGCGGGGAGATCTGGTCACGTACCGATACCGATCGTTGCGGTTTGATTGAAGAACTACTGGGCCCCGCTGCTGGTTTGGAAGATTTTGTTACCTATGCCCTTGATGTGCCACTCTACTTTATCGAGCGCAACCAGCAATATATTGATATGACTGCCAGCCGTTTTACCTTTCGCCAGTTTCTTGACAGCGGCTGGAACGGTGAGGTCGCTACCTTAAAAGACTGGAACCTGCACCTGTCGACCCTGTTCCCCGAAGTACGTCTGCGGCCACAGATCGAAGTGCGTAGTGCTGACAGTCTGCCGCCACGATTTACCCCCGCAGTAGCTGCCTTTTACAAGGGGTTACTCTATAGCGAAGAGGCCTTGCAGGGCGCTGAGGAGCTGCTGATGTCGCTAGCGCGCGAGGAGTTTGTCAGTCTCTATCGGCGCTCCTGGCGTGATGGTTTCGCAACCCGATATTCGGGTGGTACCCTCGGCGAAATGATCGCTGGATTGCTGAAACTGGCACAAACCAGTCTGCAGCAACAATTTGCCGCAGCCCACAGCGGTGCTGACGAGAGCCATTTTCTTGATCCCCTGCAGGAACTGGTCGCAGACCAGGAAACCCTGGCGCAGCGTCTGCTCAAACGCTGGCCGGCAACCAGGACAGAACAGTTAAAACTGCTGATCGACCATTGCGGCTACCGGGCAAAATAAAGTTTATCTTTGTGTTCTGACTGTGCATTGCCACAGTCACTTTCCGGCGATTCTGGACCGTCAAAATACGAAAAAGCACGTGGTTTTGCGGCACGTCGTTGGTTAATATCAGAACCATCAACAGCGTGGTGTGGCAGTCACGTTGACGATGGAGAACGTAACCTACCTCCTTTTCACTCCCGGGCCAGTGTCGGAACACCTCCTCCGACACTGGCCCATTTTTTTGTTTGCTTCCCGCAAAATCTTTATCCTCGCTTAAATATCCTTTTCTTTAAGACTTTTACTTGATTTATCGAGGCTAAAACTGGTTGAATACGGAGCCTAAAAAACCGCCAAAGGAGCCGCTCATGTCCCATGTTCAACTAAACGATCCAATCGTCCGAGAATCTATTGATACCATCCGTCTGCTGGCTGCAGATGCCGTCGAAAAAGCCCAGTCCGGCCATCCGGGAACGCCTATGGAGGCCGCGCCGATAGCCTATCTGCTGTACATGAAATACCTGCGCCATAACCCCGGCAACCCTGACTGGGCCGGGCGGGATCGTTTTGTTCTTTCCTGTGGTCATGCCTCAGCCCTGATCTACAGTATGCTGCATCTGACCGGCTATGATCTGTCACTGGATGACATTAAGGCTTTCCGCCAGTTCGGTAGCAGAACCGCCGGACATCCGGAATTTGCCCATACTCCGGGGGTTGAAACCACTACCGGACCACTGGGACAGGGGGTTTCGGCTGCTGTCGGCATGGCCATGGGTGGGCAGTTTCTCAACCAGCAGGTCGACGCTGAGCTGTTTGATTACCGCACCTGGGTCATCTGTTCCGATGGTGATCTGATGGAAGGCGTTTCCGCCGAGGCGGCTTCTTTAGCCGGTCATTTGAAGCTGGGGCAGCTGAACTATATCTATCTCGATAACAAGATTACCATTGAGGGCGCGACTGACCTGGCTTTCAGTGAAGATGTCGGTGCCCGTTACCTTGCCTATGGCTGGCACGTTGATCGCGTTGATGGCGAAAACCTGGCGGAAATTGATGCCGCCATGACCCGTGCGTGGCAGGAGACGCGCCCCTCGTTGATTATTGCCCGCACCCACATCGGTATCGGCGCTCCCAACAAGCAAAACACAGCTGATGCCCACGGCGCGCCCCTGGGTGCAGACGAGCTGGCATTGACCAAGCAGGCCTATGGCCGTGATCCGCAAACCGCCTTTGTGGTGCCGCCGGCGGTAGCCCAACATATGGGTTCCTGTCATGAACGCGGGGCCGCCCTGGAGCAGCAGTGGCAGCAGCTGTTCGACAGTAAAAAAGCTCAACCGACTGTCAGCGCCTGGCACCAGGCTGCGAGTGGCGAATTGCCGCAAGGCTGGGATGCTGAGCTGCCGCATTTTGCGGCCGGCGATGGTCCCAAGGCTACCCGCCAGGCCAGCGGAGCGGTGATTAATGCCCTGGCCGCCAAACTGCCGTTTTTGCTCGGGGGGTCGGCGGACCTGGCGCCGTCCAACAACACCGAAATCAAGACGGCCGGTTCATGGGTTCCCGGCCGCAGTGATCGTAATATTCACTATGGTATCCGTGAACATGTGATGGGCGCCATGATGAATGGCCTGTGCCATACCCCCGGCCTGCGCCCCTTTGCCGGGACCTTCTTTGTGTTTGCCGACTACATGCGCCCGGCGATCCGCCTGGCGGCCCTGATGGAACTTGACCCCATCTATGTTATGACTCACGATTCCATTGGCTTAGGTGAGGATGGTCCGACCCATCAGCCGGTCGAGCATCTGGCGTCGCTGCGGGCGATGCCCAACCTGACCCTGATCCGTCCGGCCGACGCTAATGAAACCGTCGAAGCCTGGAAGGCAGCTATCACCAATCACCGTGGCCCGACCATGCTGGTGTTGACCCGCCAGGGATTGCCGACCCTTGATCGCAGCCGTTATGGCGCCGCAGCGGGGGTGCAGCGCGGAGGTTATGTGCTGGCGCCGGAAACCGGAGAATTGCAGTTGATCCTGATCGCCAGTGGCTCTGAGGTCCAGCACGCGCTGGCAGCGCAGGAAACCCTCCAGGCCGAAGGGGTCGGTACCCGGGTTGTCTCTCTGCCCAGTTTTGAACTGTTCGAAGCTCAGGACGCGGCGTATCGCGAAGAGGTGTTGCCCACAACCTGTTTGACGCGGGTGGCGATGGAAGCCGGTAGCCCCTTCGGCTGGGAACGGTATGTCGGGATGCAGGGACGTGTTATCGGGATGACCACCTTCGGTGCCAGTGCCCCGGCCGGTGCCCTGATGAAACATTTTGGCTTCACCGCCGAGAATTTTGTTGCGGTAGCCAAAGAGGTGTTGGGTTAGGCAACAGCAAGGACGATTTCGATCCTGATAGCGATTTCGATTTGGACATAGAAGATCATCAAAGCAACAACGGGCGACCCTTCAAAGGGTCGCCCGTTGTCGTAAGTAAAGACATCGCTATCCAAAACCGCAATCGAATTCGAAATCGCTATCCAAATCGGTCTTGTTGCTTCCGAAGTGCGCCTGATCTCCACAAGTCTGTGATAGACCCGTCAACCCGGACGAGGTGATCTATCGCAAGGTGGCAAACGTTTTAAGTCTCTTGTGTCGATGTCTTGGTTTTTTTGATCCCGATTTCGATCCCGATTTCGATTTCGGGTACAATTCCAGCATCAAATAAAATACTAATGGGTTGGCGCAAAAATCTTGCCGGAGAGTGCGCCCTTGATGGTTCGCACCAGAACCAGAGTCCAGACCAGCAGTAAAAAGATGACGGAATAATAGTAAAAAATTTGCATGAGGGCGAAACCGCTGACCTGCCAGGCGATTCCCGATGCTACCGCCAGCGCCCCGGAAGGGAAGGTGAAGGCCCACCATGACAGGGCGTAAGGCAGCTCAATCCGGGTGACGTAGTAGAGCGTGACAATAACCGCCATGATGTGCCACCAGGCAGCAAATCCCCAGGTCATTAAAATACCAAAGTTGCACAGGGTCACGATCACTGTCGGATCAAGGTTCATATATGAGTGATGGGAAAAGAGATGGATGATTTTGAAGAGAATCACGGCGATAATCGCCGGGGGAGCGATACCGATAAAAAAGGTTGCAGCAAAACGACTCATGGGGAGTTCATGGTAAATGTAGCGGTGATAGACGGCGGCACCAACAAAAATAAACAGAAACAGTCCGATACCAAAACTGGCTGTAGATACGGCAATGATGAACTCTGCCCGGTCTGGAAAGTGGGCGGCAAGCTCATAACCGGAAACCGGGATCAACAGTTTTGAAACAGGAGGGATGTACCAGCCAAAATTGGCGTGCTGGAGCTTGATATCCTGATGCCGGAAAATGTGGATCAGAATAATAAAACCCATGATATAGATGCCGGTGGTGCCAATCAGCCAGAGATAATAGCCTAGTTGTAAAGCCACCTCCTGACTGAAAAACAGTGTCGGGTATTTTTTCAGGTTCAGGGCAAACAGGATCAAGGTAATCGGCATGGTCGGGAAAAAATTTCCGGCGATAGGGTGATTGAGATCCTTACGGATATTGGCGGGATAAGCAAAAAACTTGATCGTCCAAGGAATCATGAACAGGACGAAAAGTGCCACCGATAAGAGAATAAAAAAGGTTGCCAGCGGCGTCACCCAGGCCGCATCAATAAATGAAATGGCCAGGGGAATAACCGCCGTTCCCATGATGGCGGCAAACCAGGCCGGGCTGAAATGTTCAGTAATGGATGCCGGGGTGGCTTTGAACGATTCGGACATGAATTTCCTCCGATAGTTTTGTGGTTATAAATCATGCTGTATATAGAAAGACATATATATGGTTTTATGCGTTTAGTCAATCCATTTATACTGTCGATACAGATTAACAACTGCCTTTTCTGTTGTCCCGGTTATAATTAATAAAGAAGGGTCAAAACAGCCGCTGAAGGGTTACCAAAATGTGGGGTTTTGACAAAGGCGGGGGGCCAAGGTAGTTTCTAATCCTAAACAAGCTCGTTTTTCGTATTCGGAGTCGTATCATGGCCGATCTTTTTATTGCGACAGATATCAGTATTCCAGAACAGGAAATCGATCTGATCGCGGTACGCTCGCAGGGGGCCGGCGGGCAAAATGTCAACAAGGTCGCCAGCGCCATTCATTTGCGCTTCGATATCCACAAATCATCCCTGCCCGCAGAGGTGAAGCAGAAGCTTTTAAACCGCAACGATCAGCGCATCACCAGTGATGGACTGATCGTGATCAAGGCCCAGCAATCGCGCAGCCAACTGCAGAACCGCCAACAAGCGCTACAGCTCCTGCAGCAACTTATCCAGTCAGCTCTGGTCAAGCGCCGTCCCCGCAAGAAAAGCAGACCAGGGGCAGCAGCTATCGCCAAACGGATCAATCGCAAAAAAATGCGGGGACAGGTCAAGACCCTGCGCCAGAAAGTGGAACAATAAAACAAAAAAGGGTTACAGCCTAAAGCCGTAACCCTTTGATTTTGCTGGTGCCCAGAGACAGAATCGAACTTTAGGTCAGTGTAAGCTGATGTTTTCAGAGGACTCTTTGCCAAGGATTGTTGGTTTTCCGTCACGCCAGACAACGGCGTACTGACCCAGGCGGCGTTTTTTTTCAAGAGCATCCGCTACCGCTTTTTGCAGGGTGTTGAGCAATAGTTGACCCTCTTGAGAAGGAAATTTCTTTTGTGTTTCGTTCATTGGGCGGCCTCTTGTAGTAATTCATGATACTCTGAATGGATGATATCACGATTATTGCCAATCTGCTCAAAAACAAGTATCGGGGATTCACCATCATTCATAAAGCAGGCGCAGCGGTTAACACGATGGCTGAACATGTTGATCAAGTTTTTCAGGCTACGAGGAAAGCGGCGCTCTATGTCTTTGGCAGGAATATCATGGCCGCCGTGGTTAACCCGCTCAGCAACGCGCAACTTTGACATGTCAACACTGGGAAGAGCCAGGTAGATCAGCTCAACAATCCAACCCTGTTGTTGCAGTCGCTCGACCAAGCGCAGATAGGTACGGCCTGACAATGTTGTTTCAAAGGCGAAACTTTCTCCTTTTTCGACCCGCTCGTCAATTTCACGCAGAAAAAGCCGACTGGCAGCGACCAGTTCCCGTTCTGGAGCCAGTGGGGAAAGACCAGCGGCTATCAGATCAGCATTAATGAAGTAAGTACACTTCGCTACTTTGGGCAGGTATTCCATGGCAAAGGTAGTCTTGCCTGCCCCGTTGGGGCCGGCAATGATCCAGCAGGTTGGCATAGTTTTTCTCCCCCAGGGTTTTTTATGCTCTGTCGCCATTATACCAAAAACAAAAAAAGGTTACGACTTTAAGCCGTAACCCTTTGATTTTGCTGGTGCCCAGAGACAGAATCGAACTGCCGACACGAGGATTTTCAGTCCTCTGCTCTACCGACTGAGCTATCTGGGCGAAACGAAATCCGTTTATAACCAAAGGGGGCTGGAGTGTCAAGAGAAAATGCGGGGTTTGGCGCTGCCGCAGGTGCTGATTTTTCACTTGCTTGTGGTAACGGGCTTGTGTAATCTACGCAAATTCACGTGAGAGGATGGTTATGACAACCTTCGGTCTTTTTCGCAGCTTTTTCTTTTTCTGGTTTAGTGGCTTTTTCAGGCCGTCTGCCGTGGAAGGGTGCGAGTAAAGCTCACCAGACATATCAACCCATGGCAGAATGGCACAATGCGATTCTCCCACGGGTTTTTTACTTTGTAGATGTAAGGGCCGCCGGGAGATCTGGTGGCCTTTTTGCCTTCAAACGTCGCGAGCGACAAAAGGAGCGCAACAATGATTATCGTTATGAAAAAAGGTGCAAATCAGCAGCAGCTGGCTGCGGTGGAAGCTAAAATCTCTGAGCTGGGTTATCATCCCCATGTGATTTATGGGGAAACACGTAATGTGATCGGTGCCGTCGGCGAGGAGCGTGGCAAGGAGAAATTGCAGATTCTGCAGTCGATGGCGGGAGTGGAAAATGTCGTTCCCATCCTCAAGCCCTACAAGCTGGCGAGCCTGGAGGTTCAACCGGAGCCGAGCACGATTGAGATTGTTCCCGGTCTGGCAATTGGCGGTAAGGAGTTTGTCGTAGGTGCCGGTCCCTGTGCGGTGGAGACCCGTGAGCAGATCTGCGAAACCGCCATTGCCGTTAAAGCAGCGGGTGCACGGATGTTGCGCGGTGGGGCTTTTAAGCCGCGTACCAGTCCTTATTCTTTCCAGGGTATGGAAGAGGAGGGTTTAAAGCTGCTGGCCGAAGCGCGTGAACTGACCGGCTTGCCGATTGTCACCGAGGTGGTGAACCCGCGTGATGTTGAACTGGTCGCCCGTTATGCTGATGTGATGCAGGTGGGAGCGCGCAATACCCAGAATTTTGCTCTGTTGAAGATGCTCGGTCAGCTTGACAAGCCGATTCTGCTGAAGCGAGGGATGGCGACCACCATTCAGGAGTTTCTGATGAGTGCCGAGTATATTCTGTCCGAAGGTAATCGCCGGGTGATTCTGTGTGAGCGCGGGATTCGCACCTTTGAAACCGCCACTCGCAACACCCTTGATTTGTCGGCGATTCCGGTCCTCAAGCAGCAGACCCATCTGCCGGTGGTGATTGATCCATCCCATGGCACCGGTCACTCGGCATTGGTGCCGGCCATGTGCTATGCGGCGGCAGCGGCCGGTGCTGATGGCCTGCTGGTCGAGGTCCATCCCTGTCCGGAAAATGCTACCAGTGATGGTCCACAATCCTTGCGGCCGGAGGATTTTGCCGCGATGATGAAGAAATTACGGAAGTTCGTTGATGTCTGCGAACGTACTATGGCTGAATAAAAGGAAAGGTATCTGTTCAGCACCGGATCGGGAATCCTCTGTCAAGGGACGCTTTTCGTCATCCCTGACCGCTTGCTGTCGCCGTCCATGGCGACAGACACCCTTGCCACAGGACCCCCGACCCTGTGCAACGCCATAACTGAATAGTTACAAGGAGAGAAATACCTATGTATCTGGTTCCTTTGTCGCAACTTGAAAGTGTTGAACTATTGATTCACTGCCTTAAAGCGGCTGGTGGTCAAGCCGATTGTACCATGTGCCCGGCCTATCGGGTCTGTATGAAACAGTGCCTGACGATTGCCGGTTCCGTGGAGCATATGCTGCAGCAGGGCACCTTGCCGATGCTCGGGGAAGAATCGCCCGCAGCAGAACCTTCTTCGGTGCCTGAAGATGAGCCTGACTCGCCTGCAGGACCTCCGGAATCTACGGGAAAGGGTGGCTTGCGGGTGGTCAAGTGATGTAACAAATTGACTTTAAAAACGGTTTTTTTGTTCACG
>Ga0102938_10000964_pt1 | contig 21797 bp, 14 predicted proteins | sample SalPonR2_B_D2_MG_FD_84516 | JGI IMG/M metagenome (GOLD analysis project Ga0102938, IMG submission 84516) | Salt pond soil microbial communities from South San Francisco under conditions of wetland restoration - Salt Pond MetaG R2_B_D2_MG | ecosystem: Environmental > Aquatic > Marine >... | reverse complement strand
GCACAGCGCGCTCAACGATTACTACTTGGCGCGCGACCGCGGCTGGCCGCTCAACGACACGCCCGAGACGTCGACGAGCGAGACGTCGAGCTCGTCGCGCTTCTCGCTCGCGCGCTCGAGCACAAGCAGCTGCTCGCACGCGCTGCGCAGCAAGTCGCTCTCGCCGCTAGCGCGCACGCGCCGCGCGCGACGGCCGCGCACCGACAGCGCGCCGTAGCGGTGCGCGCGCCACACGAAATAAAAGCACGTTTTGCACTTTGACAACAAGTGTGAGTTGGCGCGTGCGATGCAAGTCGACGACCCCGGGCGCTTTTTGCGCTCGTCGCTCAACGCGCTGCGCTACTTGGTCGAGCTGCGCGGCATGCGCCAGCTGCGACGCGACGACGACGACGACATCGATGTGCAGCAGTGGCTGCGGCGGCGCGAGCAGTTTGAGCGACTCGAAGAGCCCGTGTTTGCGCGCGTGGCGCGCCACTTTGTTGCCGTATCGCTGCGGCACGCGCGCCGCACCGACTTTGCCGACCCGGTGGGCGAGAAGCGCGCGCTGGCGCGCAAGCGCGCACAGACGCGCAAACGCAAGAAGCGCGCGCGGGCGCGGCAGACGAGCTCGGCGGCGGCGGCGGCGGCGGACGACGACGACGCGAGTAGTGCGGTAGACGAAGACGAGAGCGAGACGTCAGAGGAACGCGCGCTGCGCGAAGAGCAGCACCGGGCGGTGCACGCCGTGTCGCGCGACGCGCCGCGCAACCGCGTGCTCTTTGCAATCGACGGCGCACTGCTGCGCATGGAGCGCGTGTGCGAGCAGGCGCGCGAGTTTGTGCCGCGCTCCGAGCCGCTGCTGCTCGGCAGCAATGTGGCGCGCGAGCGGCGCGTGCACGCTGCGGCCGACTACAACTTGGTGCTGCTGGTGCACAGCGGCTTTACGACAGCGCAAGTCAACGAGGCGCGCCAGCGCGCGTGGCTCGCGCTAGAGCGCGAGCGCGAGCGCCGTGCGCGCGCGTTTGGCGCCTGGGCGTCGCCCGAGGCGCTGCGCGCGCACGTCTTTCTTGTGCTCTGGGGCAGCGCCTTTCACCCGCAGAGCGGCCAGCACTACAAGCGCGTGCAGCGTACGCTGCGCACGCTCAACGACGCGGCGCCGCGCACCGACAACGTGACGTACGAGGCGTGGTCGGTCGACGAACTGCAGTTTGACGTAACGCAGCACGAGAGTGTGCCGACGCACCGCGCGCTGACGCGCGAGCAGGCGCTCGCCATCGATCCGCTGCTCGGCAAAGTGCCGCTGCACGAGCACCGGCGCATTCTCGACACCGACCCGCAGGCGCGTGCGCACGGCTTTCGCGCCGGCCAGCTGCTGCGCATCGAGCGCGCCGACATCAAGCTGGCCGGCCGCGCCGTCAGCTACGCGGCAGTCGTTCGCGCCGAACTTTGATCAATACAAACCCGCACCGCACAACAATGAGTTGGTTGTAGAGTCGCGCGCGCGCGCACGCGCGCCCAAGCTAGTCTGCCGCGCACACCGATGAGTACCGTTGTCCGCGCCCCGCTCTGCTATGCTCTGGTGCTGGTCGTGCTCGTCGCCGTCGCAACAGCGCGCGCAGACGTCGCCGCCGCGCTCGCTGCGCGCTGCGGGCAAGTGGCGCTCTTTTTCAGCGATGCGCGCTGGCGCGCCGCGACCGAGAGTGTGGTGCGCGAGTGGCTGGCGCTGGGGCGCGGTAGACAAACGACACGCGACGCGCCGCACTGTGCGCTTGTGCACTGGTGGGACGCGCGCAACGAGTCGGAGATTGCTCTGTGCGCGCAGCGGCGCGTGTGGTGCGCAACGCTGTCGGTTGGCGCGACGCGCTCGCAGCCGTGGGGCACGGCGCGCTACTTTGCGCGCATAGCGGAGCGGCTGCCGCGCGCCGCGGCGCTGCTCGACGCGCTGCCGCTGCACGCTGCGCGCGGCGTGCAGCTGTTCGACTCGGACGTTGTGCTGTGGCGCGACATTGGCGCGCGTGCCGCGCACGCGACGCGCAACGCGACGCTCGTTGTGCAGCAAGAGTGGCCGTGCCAGAGCGCGCCGGCTACGCTCTGCGTCAACGGCGGTGTGTGGTGGGTGCGGCGCAGCGCGGCCGGCCGTGCGCTGCTGCGCGAAGCGGTGCGCCTGATGCGCGCGCTGCGCGTGCCGGACCAAGACGCGCTGCAGATTGTGGCGGCGCGCGCCGCGCGCGGCGCAGTGCACTTTTGGCCGCGCGCCACGCACGCCAACGGTGCCGTGGCGCTGCGCAGCGGCGGCGGCGCTGCGTTTGACCCGCGCCGCGCGCACCTCGCGCACGCCAACTGGCTGCGCACGTTTGCGTGCAAGCAGAGCGCGCTGCGCGCGTGGCGCAGCGCACGGCGCGCCGCACTCGCGCCCGAGTGCGCATGGTGGTAGCAATGAAAACGTTTACTGCGAATCACTGTCGCTGTCGCTCACACTCTCGTCGGGATCATCGTGCACCGCCTTGCGCTTTGTGCCACGCGCAGCGATAAACTTGACGCTAATGGCCACAGGCTTTTCGCCGCCCTCGCGCTCGCAAAAGCGCGCAAACGTCATGCGCGGTCGCGCCGTGGCGTACATGCTCTGCAGCGCAGTAATGTGAAGCTTGCGCGTTTGGAGCGTTGCGACAAAGTCGGTGAGCGAGTTGATGTCGCGCACCAAGCGGTCGGCCAGGTAGCGAGAAAAGCGCTGCACGTCGATGTACGTGGCTGCCGCACGCCGACCGTGGCGCCGCCAGCGTCTCACTGCACCAAAGCACGCTGCGTGCACAATTTGGTCCACTTGGTCGCGCGTGTGACCGTCTGCATGCGACTGAAAGCGGTGCTGCTCCGCTTCCGCGGCAATTTGGCGCAGCGTTTGCGCACCAACGCCAAAAGACGCGCTCACACTCGATGCCGACATATTGTGGTTAGTGTGTGTGCGCGCGCGCGCCGCTTTTGCCACAAAACGGCCAATAAGAATAGAAAAGTGTGTGTGCGCGCGCGCCCGACCCGCCGCAACACTGCACAAAAGCGTGCTTGCAAAAGCACTTAATCGGCGGCAGTGTTTGCGAATACGCAGCACCTGCTCGCTCCGCTGCCGCCATGAGTTGCGCCGCCATGACCGGCTTTGTGCCTGTCTTCTGGATTGGCCTGCCCACACTGCTCATGTTCGTTGGCTCGCGCTGGTTCCGCTTTCTCGTCTTTGGCGACGTCGAGCGCCTGCCGTATGTCGTCTACACGCGCATCGAGGAGCACTTTGCGGAGCGCGGCGGCTACGGCTCGTTCATTGCATGGAATCGCTGGATTCTCACGCTGCTGCAGGCGGTGCGCAACTTGGCGCTCACGCTCTCGTGGCTCTTCTACATTGTGCGGCCGACCACCGGCGTCGCGCTCGGCAACTCGTTCATTGCGGTCAACTCGCTCGTGCTCGGCGGCACCGTCTTTTACCAGGCGAGCGAGGCGTTCTTCTGGCAAGCGCGCATGTTTGGCACCGCGCTCTTCTTCCGCACACTCGAAGTGCTCGCGTTCCTCGTCGCGCTCATTGTCATTATCATCGAGTACTGCGCCATTCCGGCGGGCACGTGCTCGGGCGCCGTGCTCGCGCTCTTCATCGTGCTCATTGTCATTGTGGCGCACGGCCTCTTTGTGCTCTGGCCGCGCACCTACCTCTTCTACGCGCACGAGGACGCGGGCGGCAACATGATGTCGAACGAGCCGCTCACCGACCGCATTACGGGCAGCGCTGCGCGCCCCAACGCGCTCAAGATGCCGCTCGCGCAGTCGCGCGCCTCGCACGCCGCCTTTGGCAGCAAGCGCCGCAAGTAGTAAACACGCACTTTACACAATAGTCGCGCGGGCGCGCGCGCGCGCTACTCGAGCTCGTCGGCGCCATAGTCGACGACGGCCGGCGGCGCGTCGCGCTCGAGCTCGTGCGGCGTGGCGTTGACAAAGTCGACCACCAGTTGGCGATCGGCGCCGTACAACATGCGCAAGTGGTGCGCGTCGAGCATTACCAGCCGAAACGGCAGCGGTGCGCGCAGCGCCAGAAAGCGCTCGTGCACCGCATAGTCGTACACGCCGTTGATTTTGGTGGTGCGCGTGCAGTAGCGCACGCGCACGCGTCCGTGCAAGAAGCGCACATCGCCCCACTCGCCCAGACCGCTGTGGGCGAAGCGGCAGCGCTCGAGCGCGCCGAGCGTGCGGAAGCGCGGGCGAATCCAGCGGTCAAAGTCGGCGCCGAGCGCGACGCACACGTCGCGCATTTGCTGCATGTCGTAGTGCTTGACGAGCGCGGCGTCGCTGCTCGCCGCAGCGGCGCTCTCGCCCGTCAGCAGCGCGTCGCACACGTCGTGCACCGCGTCGGCGCACAGATTGTCGTCGAGCTGCACCACGCGCTCGGCCGGCCTCATGACGTCGTGCGCGTGCGCCGGCAGCGTTGCGACCCACTTGCCGCGATGCATTACGCAAGAGCTCATGTTTCTTCCAACCAAAACGCAACGGGCAGCAAAACAAGACCGCCGAGTCCAAACGTCACGCAGACGGCAATGGACGCGAGCACGACAATGTTGGCGCACGCTTCGCGCGCTATTCCAACGCCGCCAAAGACATATTGGTAGCGGACGCCGCAGACGAGCACACCGATGCTCACCGCAACATATAGCGCCGCAATCCTAGCTAACACAACGATCATTGGTGACCTACTCAATAAGAATGTGTTGCCGCTTGTGTGTATTGCGCTCATTGACTTGTTGGTGCGTAGTGCCGCTGCGCTTGCTCTGCGCTCTGCTGCGCATGACTCTGCGCACGCTCATGCAACAGGCGCTCGAGCGGCAAGAGCAGCGCGCAAAAACGCGCGTCGTCGGTCTCGTATCGCTGCGCCGCGCGCCGCCAACGCTCGTCGACGTGCCGGTGCGCACTTTTTACGAGCACGTGTGCCGGCGCCTGGGCGTGCGCACGCAGCACGAAGTCTACGTCTTTCTGCTCGACCAAAAGTCTATGCTCTGGCTGCTCTGCCGGCGCGCGCTGCGCGGCCGAGCCAACTGGGTCGCTAGCGCGCTGGCGCGCACCGTTGTGCGCGGTCCGGCGCTCGTCTTCCGCTCCTACTCGCTCATTCCGGCGCGCATATTGGACTTTAGCGGACACGATTATAGCCGGCTCGAGGGCAAGTACCAGCGCTCACTCGGCACCGCGCGCGTCAAAAAGAAGCGCGGCGGACCGCTCGCACTCATGATTGTGCGCGAGCGGCGCCGCGCGCAGCGCGCGCTAGCGGCACAGGCCTACGCGGCGAACCGTGTGTCGCTCGAGAGCAGTGCCTCTAGTTCGCTGCACAGCTACAGCGACGAAACGAGTGCAAGTGAATGAAATGTGTGTGTGTGTGTGTGTGTGTGTGCGGGAGCGCTCACTTTACTCAATCGGTGCCAAAGACGCGCTCGTGCGCGGTGCGCGGCTGCTCGTAGAGCAGCTCGGCGTTGGCGTGCTCGTACCAATGACGCACCGCGTCGTCGCTCTCGCGGCACTCGTCGCACGTGTAGTACTTGTACGCGTGCGCATAAGCGAGCGGCGCGCCGCTCGCCGGCGCCTCGGTGCACACTCCGCCGCTCGCTTCGCAGAGCGCGCGCGCGTCGTCGCCGCCGTCGGCGTCGCACTCGAGCACGCCGCCCTCGGTGCCGCCGCGGCACACGCCGCTCACTGCGGCCGGGTTGTCGATGAGCGGCACGCCCTCGTCGGTCCAGCGCCACGCGGCGCAGGCGCGCGCCGGCACGCGCACAGCGAGCGGCGGTGTGGCGCTGGCGGGCGCGTCGTGCGGCGGCAGCACGACGGCGGCGCCGCAATCTTCGTTGCGTAGCACAAAGCGGAGCGAGTGCGCGCCGACGTGGGCGCTCGTCGCGTCGCTCGGCGCCGGCACAATGACGGCCGACGCGCCAAACGCCGGCGGCGCGCGGCGCGTGGCGCGGCGCGTATTCACGCTGTTGTCGATCACGCTCGCCTCGCCCGCCAGCACGTCGGTGCCGCGCGCCTGCGGCGGCAGCACTGCGCGCAGGCTGTCAAAGAGCGCGACGTCGCCGTGCGCGCTCTGCTGCGGGCAGTAGATCGGCGCGTCGTCGCGCGCGCCAATCGTTGTGCAGTGCGAGTCGCGCACGCCGAGCGGCAGCGCGTGCTCGGTCGCGCTGCGCGCGTTGAGCACGTGGTGAAAGACGCCGACGTGCGCGCCCTCGGCAAAGCCGACGCGGTTGCGCAGCGCGTGCGCCAGCTCGTCGGCGTCGAGCGCGTCGTGCAGCAATGCGCGCGAGCGCTCCGAGCACGCCGCGCCGGCGCCGCGATCGACGGTCGCGACGCGCGTGCCGCGCACCGAGACGGCGTACGACGTGTGGTAGCCGCCGCCGCGCGCCAGCGGCACCACGTGCACGTTGACGGCGCGCAGCGCGCCGCTGCCGCTCGCGCGCACCTCCACAACGCGCTGCTCGGCCACAAAGTCGTTCAGATCGCGGTCGCGGTGTCCGTCGTCAAACGCCACGCACTCGGCGCCGAGCGCCGCGCGCTGCACGCGCGCGCCGGCGAGCTGCCAAAAGTCGGCGTCGGCGTCGTGCCGGCCGCACCACGCGCCGAGCGCCGTGTAGTACATGTGCGCGCAGCACGCGTCGTTGAGCGCGCGGCGCGACGACGGCAGCGCTTGCGCGGCGCGCGACGCGCGGTCCAGAGCGCGCCACGCGCGGTCAAACCAGCTGTGGCCGCTCGCCGTCGCGCGCGCCGCGCCGTCGAGACAGCGGCGCGCCATGTCGACGTCGGCGGCGCACGCGCGCGACGCGTGCGCGGCGACGCTCACTTCGATCTCGCGCCGCTCGACGTCGGCGTTGCACAGCGGCGCAAGGCGCGCGCCGCTGCGCGCATCGTACGCGCCAAAGACGTCAAACGCCGACGCCGTGTACGCCAGCTCGGCGGCGTCGAGTGCGGCGAGCACGCGCGCGTCGCTCGCCGGCTCGGCGCCCGCCGCGTCAAAGTCGACCGGCACGCTCGCCGCCGAGCCGCTGCTCGTGTGCGCGTGCACCGGTCCGCTCACGCCCGGCACGCCGCTATTGAAAATAAAGCCGCCGTCGCCGCCGTCACCGGGATCAATGACGCCGCCGCCGCCGTCATCGGGATCAACGGTGCCGCCGTCGTCTTCAACGCCGGCCTCGATCGGGCGGTTGATGCACGTGCCGGTCTCGTGCTCGCACACGTCTTCTGTATTCGGGTCGCAGTCGTTGCAGTCGAGAAACGTAGTGCACTCGCGCGCGCACGCGCAATCGCAGTCAAACGACGGCGGCGCGTCGACGAGCGGAGCGCACTGGCCCGCGCTGCACGCGCCAAACGAGCAGACACGGCGCACCGCGTCCTCCTCGTTCTCGCTCAGAGCGGCCAGGAGGCACGGCGCGCCGTCGACCTGTCCGTCGCACACCGACTCACTCACTGCGCGCTTGCGGTGCTGCGCAAAGAGCGCGGGCAGCTCGGGCAGCGGGCGCGCCAGAATGCAGCGGCCATAGTCGGTCGCGCAGCGGTAGTTGCAGAGCGCGTCGCCGGTGCCGGGCGGCACCGGGCAGTCGCGCGAGTCGGCGCACGTCGCGTACTGCTCGCAGAGCGCGGCGGGGCACTGCGGTTGCTGCCAGTTGACGGCCACTTTGTACTCGACGCAGCGCAGCGCGCGCAGCGCGTCGTCGCTCACTGGCGCGCCGGCGCGCGTCGTGCGCAGCTCGAGAAAGCCGACAACGAGCACGTAGTGGCCCGTGCTCGGCACGCGAATCGTAAACGTCTGCGAGACAACGACGCCGCCCGGTCCCAGATTGTGCACGGGCACGAGCTCGTGCTCGCGCTCGCTAACCGTCTGCGGGCGATAGACAAACGCGTCGTAGCAGTCGGCGTCGGTGCCGTCGACCAAGTAGACTATGGGGTAGACCAAGTCGTCGTCGATCGACGTCGGCAGCGTGCGGCGCAGCGTGACGCTCACGTCGCGCTCGGTCACGTGCACGCGGTACGTGTCGTAGAGTCGCTTCTCGTAGAGCGTGTCGGCGCACAGCTCGGCGCTGCTGTTGACGCCGTGCGCGTCGATCGACGCCACGCGATACAGACCGCGCTCGAGCGCGCACGAGTGGTGTCGCAGCGCGCTGCACAGGCTGCGCGGCAGCTCGCCCTGCGTGTACGGCTTGCCGCTCAAATCGCCGAGGCCGAGCAGCGGGCCGAGCGTCGCGGTGTCGTTCTCGGCAACGCCCGCAAAGTCGGCCGGCAGAGTGAGCGCGACGTCGCTCGCGACCTTAAAGTCGCACTTGTCGACGCAGTTGCGGCACGCGCAGTTGAGCCGCGGGCGGCACTCGGCCGCGTCGAGCGGCGGCAGCGGGTCGTCAAACGGACAGCACTGAATTGCGGCGTGCTCGTCCACATTGGCAAACTCTTCGGCGTCGCAGTAGCGGCACGGCGCGCACTGATGCTCGCGCAAATCGTCTTCGTCGCTGTCGCAGTCGAGGCACGGCGCGTCGTTGTTGCACGACTGCTCTAGCGTCACGCACTCGGTGCCGCCTTCGCAGTCGTCCACACTGTTGCAAAAAAGGCCGTCATCAGCACCGCCAACGCAGCCAGGTCGCACGCCGCACACGCTCTCTTGTTCGCACACCGGCGGTGGTGTGGGCGCCGGCGTCGGTGCGTCGGTCGGCGCCGGCGTCGGCGCGTCGGTCGGCGCCGGCGTCGGCGCGTCGGTCGGCGCCGGCGTCGGTGCGTCGGTCGGGCACTCGACCGTCGAGCAATTGGTGCCAATGCCCTGGAATGCCGCGTCGACGCAGTCAAACTCAAAGCCGTCAAAGCAACCGCCGTCAAAGCAGCACGCGCCTTGGCACTCGTCGCAAGTCGAGCCGGCGCCTTGGAATACGCCCGGGCCAAACTGTGCGCTAGCGCACTCGTTCTCGCCAATGATTACGCAGCTGTCAGGCAAGCAGCACGCGCCGATCACATCGGGCGTCGGCGTTGGCATCGGCGTCGGCATCGGCGGCGCCGGCGTCGGCGCTTCGGTCGGGCACTCGACCGTCGAGCAATTGGTGCCAATGCCCTGGAATGCCGCGTCGACGCAGTCAAACTCAAAGCCGTCAAAGCAGCCGCCGTCAAAGCAACACGCGCCCTGGCACTCGTCGCACGTCGAACCGGCGCCCTGGAATACGCCCGGACCAAACTGCGCGCTGTCGCACTCGCTCTCGCCAACAATTACGCAGCTGTCAGGCAAGCAGCACGCGCCGATCACATCGGGCGTCGGCGTCGGCATCGGCGTTGGCGCATCGGTCGGCGTCGGCGCTGGCGTCGGCGCGTCGGTCGGGCACTCGGTCGTCGTGCAATTGGTACCAATGCCTTGAAACTCTGCGTCGACACATTCAAACTCCAAGCCGTCAAAGCAACCGCCGTCAAAGCAGCACGCGCCCCGGCACTCTTCGCACGTCGAGCCGGCGCCCTGGAATGCGCCCGGACCAAACTGCGCGTTGGCGCACTCGTTCTCGCCAATGATTACGCAGCTGTCGGGCAAGCAGCACGCGCCCATTACGTCAGGCGTCGGCGTCGGCGGCGCCGTAGGCTCGACACACTCGACCGCATTGGTACCGCTGAGGTCTTCGGCGCAAAAGCACGTGGCGCATTGGCAAGGCTGCCCAATGGTGGCGCAGTTGTCGGCGCACACCACACCGTTCGTGCCGACAGCAACACACTGTGCTGTTCCGCGGTCCAAACAAATGCCCGCGGTCGAGCACGAAGCTGTGGCGTTTGCGCCTAAGGGGCACGACACATTGGCACAAACATCCGGAGTCGGAGCAGGTGTAGGCATAGTCGTCGCAGTGCTGGTGCTCGCCGGCGCCATCGTCGTGCTCGCCGGCGCCATCGTCGTGCTCGCCGGCACCGTCGTCGTGCTCGCCGGCGCGGTGCTCGTCGTCTGCTGAGCCGTCGTCGTGCTCGCCGGAACCGTTGTCGTGCTCGCCGGCACCGTCGTCGTGCTCGCCGGCGCCGTCGTCGTGCTCGCCGGCGCGGTGCTCGTCGTCTGCTGAGCCGTCGTCGTGCTCGCCGGCGCGGTGCTCGTCGTCTGCTGAACCGTCGTCGTGCTCGCCGGCGCCATCGTCGTGCTCGCCGGCGCCATCGTCGTGCTCGCAGGCGCGGTGCTCGTCGTCTGCTGAGCCGTCGTCGTGCTCGCCGGCGCAGTGCTCGTCGTCTGCTGAACAGTCGTCGTGCTCGCCGGCGCCGTCGTCATGCTCGTCGTCTGCTGAACGGTCGTCGTGCTCGCCGGCATTGTTGTCGTGCTCGACGGACACTCGATGACGGCCTCTTGCGGCACTATGCACGCGATTGCGCCCGAGCCGCGAAATTCGACCTCGATGCGGTCGGCGAGCGTGTTTGCGAGCGCAATGTCGGCGCGCGAGTTCTCGCCCAGCACCGGCACGGCGCTGTTGCTCACGAGCGTCGCGTTGCGAAAAAGATCGACTGCGCCGCGCATGTTTTCGTCGGCGTCGATAATGACAATGGACGCAAAGTTCATGGGCGTTGCAAAGTCGACGCGAATGCGGCCGCCGCCGGCGCAGTCGTCCGGATTGGCGGCGTTGCCCGACTCGTCGAGAATGAGCACGAGGCCTTCGTGCGCAAAGTTCTCGCCCGGCGCGCCGAGCTCGCCGCCGGCGCCCACGCCGGGCCCGCCAAACGCCGCGTTGGGCGTGCCCAGATCAAAGTCGTTGCCGGTCGGCGCGCCCGAGTTGAAGATCATGACGCCGTTGGGCGCGCACGCGCTGCTCACTGTGCTGACGCTGTACAGGCCGGGCAGCGTGACGTCGGTGTCGCCTTCGGCAAACTCTTCAAAGCAAAACGAGAGCGAGCGGTTGTAGCCGACGCACACGTCGGGCGTCGGCGCCGGCGTCGGTGCCGGCGTGGGCGCCGGCGTTGGCGGCTGCGTGTCGGTCACATTGCAGCAGACGCGCATCTCGATTTTGCTGCCTTCGCGCGAGTCGCGAAACGTGCCCGCCAAATCGTAGCGCGCAAACACGCTAAAGCCGCTCGAGCCGCCGTTGAGCGCCACGTCGCTCGGCAGCGTGGTGGTAAACGTCGGCGGCGCGCTCTGGTCGGGCAGCGTCGCTTGCGTGGCGCCGTCGACCTCGACGTCGATGTCGCTGAGCTCGATGACGGCGGTCTGGCCGTCGGGCGCCTGCGCGCGCGCAAACAACTCGATGCGGCGCAGCGCGTCGAGCGTGCAGCCCGTCTCCTCGCGCATGCGCGCCGCCGCGTTGGGAAACTCTGTAAAGACGTTGAGCGAGGTGCCTTGCTGCACGCGCAGGCGCAGCGTGTCGGTCGACTGCGTGTACGTGAGGTTGAGAAAGTGCGCGTTGAGGCTATTGGACGGTATGGCCCACACGATGTTGTTTTCGGCGCGCAGCGACGGCGAGCCGAGCCCGTTGACGCCAACATAGATCTCCGAGTCGCGTGCGGGATTGGGCGAGCCAAAGTCGCGCACGCGCGCCGCAAAGCCGGTCTGGCAGACAAACGGGTCGGGCGCTGGCGTCGGCGCCGGCGTCGGCACTTTGGTGGCGCACACGCACTCGCCGTCGTCGCAGCGGCCCGGATGGCACTCGGCCGACGAGCACGCGTCGCCGCGCGGCACGTTGCGCTCGACGCACTCGTTGTCGACGCACGCCGCCTCGACGCAATCAAAGAGGTCGCCCGTGTCGGGGCAGAGCGCGTCGTTGTCGCCGCCGCCCACGCAGTGGCCTTCGCGGCAAAACCACGCGCAGCCGCCGTCGCCAAACTCGTCGGCGCACTGCTGCGCGCTGTCGCACACAAACGGTGGCGGTGGCGGCGGCGTGACGGGCACCTGCTCGCAGCGCTTGTGCATGTCGTGCGAGCACACGCACGGCGCGTCGGCATCCGACTGACACTTCCAGTAGGGGTGGTGCAGCGCGTGGCCAAAGACGTTGTCGTCGACCGTCTTGCACTGATCGCGCACGCACGCGCACTCGGGCGCCGACGTGCACTGCCAGCCGTCGGCCGCCTCGCACGCAATCGGCTCGTGCTCGAGCACACAGAGGCCGAGATTGACAATGGCGAGCGGCTCTTCGAACCAAAACGCCACATAGTCGACGGCGCTCGCTTGCGCCGAGACGCGCAGCTGCGTGACGCCGTTGGCGGCGCTCGGCAGCGCAAACATCTCGGCGTACACCTGCTCGCCGGCGAGCGCGCCGACAATCTTGGGCGCGTCGAGCGCCGCGTCGGTCGCGTTGAGCACGGTGCCGTAGCGCACGTAGACCGGGTGCCGGAACTCGATGCCGACGTCGGTGTCATTGGCGCACAGCTCGCCCTGCGCGCCAAGCACAGCGAGAACTCCGCCCAGCTCGTCGCAATTCTCAAACGCGCTGCCCGGCGCGCCCGCCGCGCCAACGCCGCCGCCCGGCGCCGGACACGCCTCGTTGGGCGACAGCCAGCCGCTCGCGGGCGCCGCCACCGCGCTGCTGTTCACCACTTGCAGAAAGTCGAGGCTGTGCGTGCCGCCAAAGCACGCGCTGCTAAAGTACACGTGCTTGACAAACGGCGCAAAGACCTCGTCGGTGCGGCCCGTCGCCGCGCCCGGCGCTACGCCGTCAAAGTGGATTTCGACGGCGGCGTAGCCGGGCGGACACTCGCCTTGCGGCGTCGAGTCGGGCACACTGGTCGCCTGCACTTGCACGGCGCCGGCGCGCGCCTGCACGAGCGCAGCACTGTCGTCCGAGCTCGACGCAGACGACGACGATGCGTCGGCGCGCGCAACGCGCGACTTTTTCAGCGTGCGTCCGTTTTTCTTGTAAAACGACGCCGCGTCGCCCGGCCGCGCGCCGAGCGGCGGCACGCCGCCGTACACGTCGCAGACGTCGAGCGCGCCGCAGCGCGCGTCGTCTTCGCAAAACGCATTTTGCGCAACGCACGCGTCGCGCGCGCCGCCGCAATCGTAAAAGCAGCACAGACACCAGTCAGTGTTGCCCACAATCGGCGCGTTTTGCGGCCAGCAGTTGCGCTCGCAGCTAAACGGCGCGGCGAGCAGCGGCGACAGCGCGTCTTTCTTACCGCCGCCGGCGCCGCCCTTGCCGTGCGCCAACGCGCACAGCGCGCTCCACACAAAAAAGCGTAGCGCAGTCATAGACACCAACGGCGCTTCTTTGCAAGCACCGACGACGAAACGTCGCCATTATGTGCGTGCGCACGCGCACCGCGTTCACTCGTCGGCCACTTTTTGCTTTTTGGCGCGCAGCGGCTCCAGAAAGCGCGCCAAATTGCGCTCGTTGAGCGCGTCGTACGTGCCGTCAAAGTAGTGGCGCGACCAGTCGTCGAGTGCAAACGGCTCGGGCACGCCGTCAAGCGAGTTGACACGCACGACGTACGCGTCGAGCGGCGTCTCGCCAATGGTGGTGAGCTCGCGCGCCAATTGCCTGTACATCCAGCCGAGCTGCATCTGGTGCCGATTGTACGCCGAGTCGGGCAGCGCGCCGCCGTGCGTCGCCGCGGCGCGCGCCAGCGACGTGCGGTACGCAAACGCGTAGCCAGTCTTGAGCTCGAGCAGCACAAAGCGGCGCGCGCGCAGATCGTAGCACAGCACGTCGGCCCACGTGCAGACGGTAGTGTCTTCGTTGGCCGGCCACAGCGGCACCTGCGCGTCGCACGCGAGCCACTGCCGCTGATAGAGGTACATGAGAAACCACTTGGTGTAGCGGTGCGTCTTGGACGCGAGCACGCGCTCGCCGCGAATCGTTGCCTTGATCTCGTCGTCGGCGCGCACGCCAATCGCTTTGCTCGAGCGCGCGCGGCCGCGCTGCACTGCGGCTCTGCGCACGGCCACCCACGACAGCCCGCGCGCGCGCTCGGCCGCCCAATCTGCATCGCTGACGGGCCAGCCCATCACCTTGCCAATGTGCGCAATGACGCCGCCGTCGGCGCCGTCGGCCTTTTTGCGGTAGTGCTCGGCGCGCAAGCGCTCCGCAAGCGTAACGTAGCGCTGCAGCACCGAGTGCTCTCTGAAGAGACGGCGCGCCTCGACGCCGTCGACATTCTTCACGACGCGCGACATGGTGCGCGCAAAGTGCGTCGCTTTGCGCTGCTCGATCGCGCCGCGCACCGCCGTCTCGGCGTCGTCGTCGCACAAGTGCGACACAAACTTGTAGCCGCTCGCGCGTGCGGCGCCGCCGCCGCCACCGCCGCCGCCGCCGCCGCCATCACTGGTGCTGGCGCTCTTTGCGCTCATTGTTGCGCGCCGACGCGTGTGCTCACAGTACGCCGAGTGCAAAGAGCGCGACGTTAAACGCAATGAGCGCTGCGAGACAGAGCCGCAGACGCGCGGCCAGCGAGTGCGGTACGCAGTGCGTGCGGGCGCGCCAGCGCCACGTGCGGTAGGCGCGCGGCGCCGCGTCGAGCAGCTCGTTGTGCGCCGCGCCAATGCGCGCGTCGGCGCGCTCCACGCCGTGCGCCAGACGCTCAATCGAGTCGCTCTGCTCGCGCACCAGCGCACCGACGCGCACCATGAGCGCGCCAGTGCGCTCCACCTGCCCTCTCACGCGCCGCATGGCGCGCGCACGCTCGCTAAAGTACTCGTCCGGCGCCGTCAGCTGCACGACGAGCTGCGCGCGCTCGTCGCACTCGCCCGCACTCTCGGGCGCACCGAGTGCGGCCTGGCGCGCATCCTCTGCTTTGTCGCGCGCCATCAAGTCGAGCAGCAGCAGCCGCACGTGCTGCTCGTGCTGCTCGCTAACGGCTGCGCAATGCTCGAGCACGCGCCGCTGCGCAACGCACACGGCGCGCCGCAGCTGCGCCACGCGCTGCTCATTGCCGGCGCTCGCCTCGTGCTCTGCGCACCACCACTGCGCCACAGCGCGCCGCGCCGCGCGCACCAGCTTGTGGCGCGCTGCGCGCGGCTCGGCTCTCACCCACGGTCCGGGCGCGCCCGCGAGCGCTCGAAACGCGCTCGTGCGATCATTGTGCGCACCAATCATCGGTGCGCGCACATTTGCGGTTTACTTTGCTGCGCACTGCTCGCGCGACGGCAGCGCATTGATGAGCGCCAATATCTTGAGCACTAGGTCGGTGCGCAATTGCGCGAGCACCAGACCGCAGCCAGAGCCGCACACAAAGAGCACCTCGCAGCCCAAGTTCGAGTCGCCACAATAGTGCTGCTGGAAGCGAAAATTGGCCCAGCGCACGCGCGTCCTGTGCTGACACACGCCGCACCGCACGGTCTTGTGGCGCCGATTCAGCTCGTGCAGCGCCGCTTTGGGCACCTTGAGCGACGCCGCAATCTCTTCCAACGGCGGCAAAAGGTGCCGCACAGGTGCCGCACTCATCGTTACGCTCCAAAGCTGCTACCGCAAAATAAGAGAGCGCACGTTTCTATTTTTGACGCGCACACACCGCACCACTACAGCGCGTTGCGCCAAGAATGTCAGAGTCGCGTACGGCCGACGGCGTGATGCCAAAAGATTGCACGCTCGCCAAGTGGCTGCAGCGGCACAACGATATTTATGCGCAACCGCTACGCTCGGCCACCGAGCTTTTCCAGCACATGCAAGAGTGGCGCCGCGTGCTGGACAACAAAGCGGCGGCTGCGCAAAACCACAATATTATGAAGATGGTCACTACCAAATTCTCTGCGGCGCCGCACCGCTTCCAGCGCACGGCAAACCAATGTTTGTATTTTCACACCAAAATGCAACAGGGCTGCAACAGCACGCCCATACAGTGCATCGTCTGCAAGGAAGTTGTGTATAATGCGTCTCTCTTCATGGTGCTGCTCTCCGTGCCGTTTGCCGCCACCACCGTTGCGGCGCTATACCACCCCGAATGCACCGCAACGTTCACGTCGTTCTTTGACGCCGGAGCGCAAAAGTACGAGCTCAAGCCGCACTTGAGCGTGGGTGGCTGCACGTGCGCCGTCGTGCAAGACCGCGCGCCAGAGCGCGCCGCTGCGCACCAAGAGTCGGCAAAAGTGAGCGACGACGCGCCGCAAGCGCCGCCGCCACTGCGCTACCGTGCGCCGACCAATCTGCGCTTTTGCTGGTACTGCGGTCCGTTTCCGACGAGCGACACCGAGCTCAAGTACTGCGCCAAGTGCCGCTTTGCCACCTACTGCTCGATCGAGTGCCACAACGCCGATTGGCCGACGCACAAGTCGGATTGCAGCTTTGCGCGCCACATGTCGCGGCGCTACGCGGTGCTCAGCCACTCTGTGACCATGCCGGCGATCGATCAGCTTTTGTGTGCGGTGCAGACGCCGCGCGAGCCGGGCGGCAATTTGCGCAAAGTCGACATCTTCGAGACGGTGCTGTACGCGTGGTGGCGCGCTGTGTTTGCGAAACGCGAGGCGCAGAGCGTTACGCAGACCTGTGATTGAAATGGGCGCGCACGCACGCGTTTTACGCACTCTCAGTCGCTGGCGTGGGCGAGCGAGAGGTGCGGCAGCGCGCCGACGCGCAGCGCCGCATCGCGCGCCGCGCGCACGCGCGTCGTGAGCGCGCGCCGCGAGCTTTCGTTGCGCCGGCGCTTCCAAAAGACGGGGCACTCGCTGTTCTCGCACGTAATGTGACGCGGCGCGCTGCCGCAGCCCATGCACTCGTGGCACGTGGCCGCGAGCGCGGCGCGCTCGACGCGCAAGTCTTCGATGTCGAGCGCGTAGCGCCGCACGTCGCGCATCGTCTGCGCGCGCAGCTGCGGCGCGCTGTCGGCGGCGCACTGCTCGCACACAAAGCCATCCGATGCGCCCTTGTGAAACTGGCGGCACAGGCGGCAGCGCGCGCCGCTTGCGGCAAACGCAAACATGGTGGCACCGCGCGCCCTCTTGGCGCTCGGCGCGCCGCCGCGCTCCCCAGCCGCCGCCGACGCTGCACTGCGCTCGTTGTAGCGCGGCTCGCGCAGCACGCGCCCCGTGCGCCAGTCGCGCACCGGCGGCACGCCGACCGCGCCGCTCGCAATCTTTTTTTCGCGCGCGGCGCGCTCGTTGAGCTCGGTGACTGCCACCACACTCTCGCCCGAGCCAAAGCGGTCGCGGTACTCGGTCATGTGGCCAAAGAGAAACTCGGCCGCCTCCTGCTCGTTGTGGCGCGCGCGCTCGGCCTCGGTGCGCCCGAGCTGCACGCCGCCTTTTTGGCGCACGCTCGCCGCCGCGTCGCCAATGTGCCGCAGCTGGCGCCGGCCGAGCACCACCGGCTGAAAGATGCGCAGCATCGACGCGCGCACGTGCGCCTTGAGGTAGTAGCGGCCGTCAATCGGCACGTTGTGCTCAAACGCGTACACGGGATCTTCGGCGCGCTGCGACACGGGCTGGTCGGGCTCGCCCTGCACCACCACAAACGGCAGCCGGTCGCCGGCGCGCGGCGCGTTGGGCGCCTTCTCGCCGCCGGCGCGCCGAATCAGCTTTTCGGCCAGCTGCACGTGAATGGGCAGCGCCTTGCCCGGATTCTTGGCGGCGTACTGCTGCGGCAAATCGCGCAGCGCTTTGGTGCACGACAGCATGCGCAAGTCAATTTTGTTGGCGAGCAGCGGGCGCACCATGCGGCTCCACACATACTCGCGCGCGCGCCGCATATTCTCGTCGGTCGTGTAGTGGTAGTCGAGCAGCACCGAGAGCACGTGCGTAATCTGCTCCTTGACGAGCAGCGTCACGTCGCGCTTCTTCGACTCGAGCCCGCTCAGCGTCGGCACGCAGTCGCCGGGCACCGCCGTCAGCTGGCCCTTGGCGTACTCGTACTTGAGGCCGGCGTAGCGCTTTTTGGCAATCAGCAGAATGCGGCGAAACGTCTTCTCAAACTCGAGCCGCAGATAGTTGTACTCGGGCGACTCGGTGCAATAGTCGAGCTGCATCTGCTGCGTAATGTAGTCGGCCATCTCGACGCCCTTGGCGGCCGCCTCTTCGATCGTCGCGCACATTGGCATGTACGTAAAGATAGAGTCGGTGTCGCCGTTTGTCACCTCGGCGCCAAAGTGGTCCATCGAAATCCAGCGCATTTTGTAGAGCAGCGCGCGGCCGCGCGCCGTCACCGACGCCGACACGTGCTGGCAGTACATAAACGAAATCGGCGAGCCGAAAATGCCGTAAATCGAGTTGCAGAGCAGCTTGATCGCAATTTGGCGCTGGTTGAGCAGCGTGCCGAGCTCGACGTCGTCGTTGTCAAACGCCGCCGCCATCTGCCGCTTCACCGCTTTGCGCCACTTGAGCAGCTTGATTTGCGTGCGCACCACCAGGCCGAGCACGTACGCCTGCTTGAGGAAGCGCGGCGCGTCGGGCGCCGGCGCCTCGGCAAACGGCTCTTTGCTCACGAGCGACTCGACCGTAGTCACGGCTGCGGCGGCGCGCCTCTCGCGCTCCTCGACGCTCAGCTCGCGCACCGGGTCGTCGCACCGCATTATGTGCGGATCGCGCGTCAAATCGTAGTCGCGCGCCACGAGCGTCGAGAAGCAATAGTTGCCCGTCACCATAATCGACGGGTACAGCGACGCCCAGTCGAGTGTGTTGGTCGGGTACTCGTAGAGACCCGGAATCGGGTCGATGACGACCGCGCCCTCGTACGTCTCATTTTGCTGCGCGCGCCGCTCGCTGTCGCTGCGCGTGTAGATGCGGAACGCCACGGCACACTGGCCCGCCTCGCGGTACAAGCAGCACTTGGCGCGAATCTGCGCCGCCGCCGCGCCGGTGAACATTAAAAGGGCGCGCAGCGCGCGCGCGAGAGAGGAAAGACCAATCACTAGTGGACACGTGTGCCTCCGAAAGACTTCTTTCTCCCCCCACAAAACAGATCCCGGTCCGACCGAGGCCGCCAGAGAACATTGTGGCAGTGTGCCTTCTGTTCGAGTCTCGCTGATTGGTCTTTTCTCTCTTCCTTTTCTTTTTTTTTGCACGCGCCTCTCGCGCCCGCGCACGCGCGCGTACCTGCTGGCCGCGCTTGAGCAAGTGCTCCATTGTGCAGCCATTGATGCGCGCCATCTCGACCATCGACGGCACAATCTGCATCTTGGCGAATATTTGCAGCGGCAGCAACGCGTCCTTCTCGCAGTAGAGCCGCAGCGTCTCGCGTCCGGCCGCCGTGCGCTGCAGCACGTTGATCATCGAGTACGCCACATCCTCCTTCTGCTCGCCGAGCAAGTGCGCCGCGACGTTGTTGAGCGTCAGCGAGCGCATTTTGTTGGCCGGATCTTTTTTGAGCTTGAGAAAGAGATCGAGAAACACGACGCCCTCGGCGCTCACGTCCTGAAACACAATTTTGCCAAACGCCGACGACTCGAACATGTGCTCGCGAATGCGCAGGCGCGACGCGCGCCGCGAGCGGCCCCACGCATTGGCAAACTGCTTGCCGACGCCGAGGCGCTCGGAGCGCGCCAGCATGTACGGCAAGTCGAAGCCGTCCGTATTGTAGCCGGTGACGAGCGACGGCGCCAGTTCGCGCACAAAGCGCGCCAGCGCTTCGAAGAGCACCGCTTCGCTCGCAAAGCACAGCACGTGCCGCTCCCAGCAATTGGTGCGCGGAGCGCTCTGCGTCTCGACGCCGTCGCCGAGCACAAACGACACGGAGCGATACCAAAACGCGTCGCGGCCCGTCGGCGGCGGCCGGCCCGGAATGGTGCGGTCGTCGCGCACAATGCACACGCACTGCAGCATGCTCTCGGTTTGCGGCTGCGGAAACGCCATCTGCGGACCCGTCTGCATTTCGCAGTCGAGCGAGAGCAGCAGGTGCCGCGGCATTGTGTTTTGAATCGGATCGTCGGCGCGGCAGCGCAGCGCGCGGTAGTCGACGCGAAACTCGAGCTGCGCAAACGTCTCGCGCTCGCTGCGCCGGTGCGGCGTGTCGCGCACGCGGCGCACCACGCTCGGCCGCTGCAGAGGCGTGCCGTCGGGCGCCGCGTCGAATTGCTGCGCCAAGTCGAGCTCGAGCCACTGCTCGTACGAAAAGCCGCAGTCGATCGCAAAGCGCAGCACAAAGTCGATGTCGGCCTCGTACACCGCAAAGCGCTGCTCGTCGAGTATGTTGGCGCCGCGCGCGGCCGCGCGCCGCAGCAAGTGCGCGACCCGACGCGCAAAGCGCCGCTCCAACCGCTTTTCCAGCGCGAGCACTACCGGATCTTCTTTGCTCGCGCTCGCCATCTTGTAGCGCCGCGTCGTGTCGCAATTCTCGCCGCCGCCGCCGCCGCCGCTGTCGTCGTCGCCGCTCTCGCTCGCGTCGGCGAGCACTTGCGCGTCATACTTGTCGTCGGGCTCCCAGTCATCGGCGTTCTCGTCGTCGCCAGCAAGCGCGTCGCGCTCGGCGCCCTCCTGCTCCATAAACTCTTCGATTTCGCCCAAAAGCGCCTGCGCCGCGTCGCGTTTGCCGTCCGGCCGCTCGTCGAGCACGTCTCTCGGACTCGGTCGAAAGAGCCGGAAGCCGCTCGTGTCCGTCTGCTTTTGCCACTGCTGTTGCTGCGCATCGCTCGGCGCGCAGCCGTCGGCCGCGTCCGCCGCAGCGCTCTCCGCCTCGGCGGCAGCGGCGTCGGCGCGCTCGCCGCGCGCCAATCGCGCGCACTGCTCCGCGGCGCCGAGCTCGGCGTGCACGCCTTGCAGCAGCGCGCGGCACTTGTTGACGAGCGTCGGCGAGTAGAAAAAAATCTGCAGAAAGCGCCGCTCGTGCACGCCGCGGTAGCCGGCGTTCTCGCCCGAGCCTTTCACCGGAATGCCGTACGAGATGCGCCAGTCGACAATTGGCCGCGCGCCGCACTCGCTCTGCGCCAGACTCGCTTCACAGCGGCGCCAGTCGACGGCGACCTCGCCCGCCACGGCGCGGCGCACCACGACGCGCTCGGGCGCCCACATGCGCTGGCCCTCGGCCACAATCGCCACGAGTCGCACTTGCAGCTCTTCGATGAGCTGCGTAATGAGCGCGTTGCGCGCGCTCTCGTCGTCGCTCTGCGCATCGATCCAGTCGAGGCCGACATAGAGGTACGGCCGAAAGCCCTCGGCGCGCACGGCGCACGAGCGGCCGCACGCGTCCGTGCCGTGCAAGTACACAAAAGTGCCGCTGCCGTCTTTTTGCACTTTGTACGCCGCGCCGTTGGGCGCAAATTTGTAAACGCGCTCTTCCAGAAGCGCCGCGTCGTCGACGTGCGGGCGCATGCCGCTCGCAGCAGCGAGCACGCGCACGTCGCTCGCGTGGTGTACCACATCGCCACTCATCGGTGCTCCGTGTCGGACGAGCACGGTCGCTCTGCGTGCCAACCGCGTCACGCGCTTCTATTGCGCGCTGCCCCCCAAAAAAAAAAGGTCGATTGGTTTCCAAAAGTGCGCCCACACGCCAAAATCAGCTACCGACTTTTGAATAACAACAATTAAATAAAAATACGATTTAACGCGACATTCATGATGCGGTTCGATAACTCGAACTCGTTTTGCGCTAGCGTGCCGCAACTCGGAGATAAAAATGGCAATTTTGGCCAAAAAAACGATTTTTCAGCGCTCGACCACTTTTTTTGCACACTTTGCCATTTTTATATTCTTGATTTCATTTTTTTCTTTTTCGCTTTTCACTACCGCCTGCGTAACTCGTTGTTGCGTGGCTCAAAAATCAACTTTTGGCGATATCCTGCGCGAGAATAGTGATGCGGTTCCTCACAATTCTTCAAAACTACATATTCTCTTATTTTGCTCACTCGGTCTCAGGCGGTTCACGCTCAATAAGAATATAAAAAACGGGCTTGCAAGCAAAAATCAGCTACCGACTTTTGAAAAGAAACAATTAAATAAAAATACGATTTAGCGCGACATTCATGATGCGGTTCGATAAATC
>Ga0102938_10000963_pt1 | contig 21813 bp, 13 predicted proteins | sample SalPonR2_B_D2_MG_FD_84516 | JGI IMG/M metagenome (GOLD analysis project Ga0102938, IMG submission 84516) | Salt pond soil microbial communities from South San Francisco under conditions of wetland restoration - Salt Pond MetaG R2_B_D2_MG | ecosystem: Environmental > Aquatic > Marine >... | reverse complement strand
TAATACAGAATTTCTCCTATTTCTCCGGTAAAATTTTGCCCACCATTAACGTTGTTCCCATTTTCGTCGCGGGTACCACCTCCGGTAAAACCAATAGAAATATCTCCGGTGTGCTGCTTTAAATTTGTTATTCCTCCATTTGAAGTTTGATTCGAAAATGGAATATTGTTTAAATAGCCCGAAAAGGCACCAATATCCCAGTTAAATGAAAGTATATATGTAGTATTTGCATTGATGGTTTCGTGTAAAGTGATCCGGTTGCTTGCATTGTCATTATAAATATTCAGGTAAAGGTTCCCGTTTTTTATATAAACACCAATTCCATTTACACCACCCCCTTCTTCATAAATGTAATGGGTCGTTGTAATATCCGCACTCGTTTGAAAAGCCATGAACATGGTTCTTTCGCTTCCGTCATAACCTGAACCGCCGTTGATCCTTGGATCATTGGCAATATTCAGGTCATCGGATCCATCAAATGCCATCACCTGTTGATTGTTCATATCAGAAGATGTAATTTGATCGGGGCCATTGCTGTCGGGTGTGGCATCGTTTCCATTGCCCGATTGGTCTGCCCATTCTGTTATTGGAGTTGCACCTGTAACACCTAAGTCGCCACGAAGCCAGTAGACTAAGTCCGTTAGGTTTCCTGCTGGGACTTTTAGTCCGGTTACTTCAACATCGTCGATTAGCCACCAATAATCATATTCACCCTGCCACTTAAATTTTATTTTTACGTTGCTCTCTCCGGCCGCATATTGAGAAATGTCAAAATTTGATATAACCGGATTGCTTCCGTTGCCATCATTTTGAGCCCCAGTCCAGTTGTAAATAACATCTTCTGAAGCAAAATTGTCGGTACTAATGGAGATTGTAATATTAGCATTACCATAAGAATAAGCCCAGTGTTCTACAGAAAACTGAATAATATCTTTATCGCTACAATCTATTGAAGGCGAAATTAAATCGGCCTCTTCGGGAGTACCCCCTTCTCCATGCTGGTCAGAATCTAATATTATATAACCATTTCCAGCGGTAGTGGAATTTAGCTGTCCTCCGTAATCTCCGCCTACATCAGTCCATTCCCAACCTGGAAATCCTGCGGGCCCGGCAATTACAGTATTTGTCCAACCAGAAGGAAGTTCTCCTGCAAAATCCTCCGAAAACAGCACAGTCTGCCCTGTTGCAGTGAAAGAAAGAAGTACGGTTACTATAAAAACAAAGAGTTTTCTGGCTTGTGTGTGTAAAGTAAAATCGTTCATCATCGGGACAATATTTTTGTTGACAATATTTCTCAGTTTCGCTAAAAATAGCTTATTCGCGTATTTTCACCTGTTTTGCTACAATTCAATTATAGGTAGCGGGCAAAAATACTAACTTTTAACTCGTTAACCAACAGTGTGATATTCTATTATTGATGAATGGATGGATAATATATGTTTGACACTGTTGTGATCACGTTTTTTTACTGGTTTTATTTACGAATAGGTTGGTGTGTCGTTTGTTTTCTGAAATGAATTTTGATAAATGGTCGAAATTTGTTGATAAAAAATATTTAGACAACCCATTAAACCTTTTCGAATATCCGCAATCGAACAGTTATTGGTTCTTTGATATTTTAAAGACCTAAAACTATATTTTTGTGAATTATATAAAAGTTATTATCCAAATGAAAAGGTTTCTTATTTCTGTTTTACTCGTTTTTATTTTATTCAATGTAAATGCACAAAACCCTGAAGGCGGAAGGCCGGGGGGTGGTCCTTCCCGTGGAGGTGCAATGCCAATATCTTCTGGTATTGTGGGGCGGGTTATCGATGCACAGTCTAATGAAGCGGTAGAATATGCCAATGTAGCTTTATTTAATGCCACCGATTCAACTTTGGTCAATGGAACCATTACCAATGCAAAGGGTTTTTTTATGCTCAAAAATATTCCCAATGGCACCTATAATATGCGTGTTAAGTTTATTGGATATAAAAGCCACACCATTAATAAAATATCTATAACCGACGAGCAGCCGGTTGTGCGATTAAAGGCCCTCAAAATTGAGCCTGCTAATATTGAGCTCGATGCTGTTGATGTTACGGCTAAACAAGAGGAGGTGATGTTTAAAATTGATAAAAGGGTAATTAATGTTTCTGAAAATATTAATACCATTGGCGGAACAGCAGTCGATGCCCTGGAAAATACTCCTGGCGTGGAAGTCGATATTGACGGTAATGTGTCGATTCGGGGCAGTAGTAATTTTAAAGTATTGATCGATGGCAAGCCGACTGCTATGGAGGGGAGTGAGGCCCTGCAGCAAATACCCGCCAGTTCCATAAAAGAAATAGAAATTATTACTAACCCTTCTGCCAAATATGATCCCGATGGGCTTACCGGTATACTGAATATAGTTATGAAAAAGAACATCAAGGGCGGACTGAATGGTTTAGTTAGTGCTTCAGTAGGAAACGACGATCGTTACGATGGGTCTGTGAATTTGAATTACCGGAAAAACAAACTTAACCTTATTGGTGGATACAGTTACAGGCAAGGAGGACGTGGAGGTAATTCTGAATCGTATTACGAAACCTATCGAAACGATACTACTTTTTATCGCGATGAAGAAGGAGAACGTGGACATACGCGGATTTCACATAATTTCAAGGCTGGTATTGATTATGATTTTAATGATGCCAATCTTTTATCCTTTAATGCCCAATATCGATTAAATGAGCGTGAGCGGGGAAATGAAAGTTTTTATGAGCAATATACAGACCCTGAATCTATATTTGTAGAATCCTATACAGAGGGAGAAAATAAGGATGAAGGGTCCTCCTACGAATTGTCCGGTGTTTATATTCATAAATTTGATGAAAAAGATCATGAGTTGAGACTTATGGCTACTTTCTCTTCCAATGATGATACCGAATCTGCCTATACCCTGAAAGATACCCTTGGAACAACTACCGATATTGTAGAAGAAACTTTGACCGAAACCACCGAAAATCATAACCATGGTACATTTCAGGCCGATTACGAATTGCCGCTCGGGAGTAATAAGCTTGAAGCAGGCTTTAAATCATCACTTCGGGCAATTGACTATAATCAAACCGGAGACATTTTGAATCCAATACCCGGATCACCCAGTAACGAATTTGTTTACCAGGAAGATATTCATGCGCTTTATGCCATGTTTTCTGGTCCCCTTGGAGGTGTTGAATACCAGCTTGGCTTGCGTGGAGAGTATTCACGCGTCTATACAGAACAAAAAGCCAATGATGACTCGAATACAAAAGAAATTTTTACAGTGTATCCAACCCTGCATTTTAGTTATGAACTTAACGAAACCAACAAGCTGATGGCTGGGTATAGTAGGCGGGTGCATCGGCCACGTACTTTTTTCCTTAATCCTTATGAAGAGCGTTCCGATGCTTTTACCATAAGAAAAGGTAACCCCGATTTGGACCCGGAATATGCCCATTCTCTGGAAATGAATTACCTTAAGTATTTCAAACAATCGTTTTTTAATGCTACTGTATTTTACAGGCAAACAGATAATAATATTGGCCGCATACAAAAAGCCATCAACGATAATATGGTGTTGTTGACTTTCGCAAATATTAATAAAGAAACATCTCTTGGCGCAGAATTCAGTGGTCGTCATAAGTTTGGTAAGTGGTTGAGCGCCAATTTATCCTATTCCTTTTTCCGTTATACCATCGATGGTGAAACCAGTGGCGAAGACCTCTCTAATGAATCTGTAAATCATAAAGTCAGAGGTAATGCCAATGTGCGTTTCGGTCCAAACTCTAACCTGCAAATGTTTGGTATGTATTATTCTCCTTCGGTTACCTCACAAGGAGAACGCGATGGCTTCTTTTTTACCGGATTTGGGTACAAACATTTGTTGCTCGATCGTAAGCTCACGCTTTCGTTGCGCGTGCGCAATCCGTTTGGTAACTTTAAGTGGCGTTTTACATCGGAAGGTAGTACCTTTAAAAATGAGTTTGTACGCCGTCCCGATTTCCCTGTTGTATATGTAGGTGTAACCTACCGAATTAATGAAGGTTTTAAACAACGCAGAATGGAAAGAGAAAATGGAGGTACAAGCCAGGACTTTAGCGAAGGTATGACTGTTGATTAATATTTAGCATTCGAAAAATATGCAAGCGTGTAGCCTGATTAATTGTAGGTTGCACGCTTTTTTCTTTGTCATACTGGTCTGACAGGCATTTTAAGCATATTCATAAAAAATTAATTCATTCATTATCAGATTAACAGTGAAAATGTTTATTTTCGCACTCATTTATAAAATGAATAAAAATTAAATTTTTATACAAAGTTGTCGCAATGCCGGGTGGTATTCATAAACAACAATTTTTTGCAAAATAAAACATGGGTAATATGAGTGATAAATTTCAGGAGTACAAAGGATTAGATCTTGCTGGTGTAACCGAAAGAGTGCTGGCTAAATGGAAAGAAGAAAATACTTTTGCAAAATCAATTGAATCCCGCAAAGGCAAGCCTTCGTTTGTCTTTTACGAAGGGCCACCATCTGCCAATGGTATGCCGGGAATTCATCACGTCATGGCTCGTACCATTAAAGATATATTTTGCCGTTACAAAACCATGGATGGTTACCAGGTTAACCGCAAGGCCGGCTGGGATACGCACGGACTACCCGTTGAGTTGAGTGTCGAAAAAAGCCTGGGTATTACAAAAGAGGATATTGGTAAGAAAATTTCTGTAGAGGAGTACAATGCTACCTGCCGTAAAGAGGTTATGAAATACACCGATAAGTGGGAGGAGCTTACAGATAAGGTCGGTTACTGGGTCGATATGGACGATCCTTACGTTACCTATGACAATCGCTATATCGAAACCCTCTGGTATTTGCTGAAAAACCTGTTCGATCAGGGTTATTTGTACAAAGGCAAAACCATTCAACCATATTCTCCGGCTGCCGGAACAGGCCTTAGTACGCACGAACTCAATCAGCCCGGATGTTATCGCGATGTAAAAGATACAACTATTACAGCCCAGTTTAAGGTTGAAAAAAATAACGAAAGTGCATTCCTTTTTGAGGATACAGATACCGATGTATATTTACTGGCCTGGACAACCACACCATGGACCTTGCCTTCCAATACCGCTCTGGCAGTGGGGGCCGGAATTGAATATGTAAAAGTGCGTACTTTTAACCAATATACCGGAGCACCTATAACTGTTGTGCTTGCCAAAGACCAGTTGTATACTTACTTCAATAAGAAGCACGAAGAACTTGCACTCGAAGACTATAACGAAGGTGATAAAAAAGTACCTTTTAAAGTACTTGACACATACAAAGGTGATAAGCTAGCCGGTGTGCGTTTTGAGCAACTTGTGCCCTGGGTTAGACCCGATGGCGATGCATTCCGCGTAATTACCGGCGATTATGTAACCACCGAAGAGGGTACCGGAATTGTACACATCGCGCCCACTTTTGGTGCCGACGATGATCGTGTTGCCAAACAAGCCGGTATCGCACCACTTATTTTGATCGATAAAAATGGTTACGAAGAGCCCATGGTCGATAAAAAGGGACGCTTTTACCCCTTAGATGTGCTTGATGAAGATTTTGTAAAAAAGTTCGTTAATGATGAATATAAAGAGTACGCCGGCCGTTATGTGAAAAACGACTATGACGAATCTGCCGGTGAAGATACACCCTTGTTGGATGTGGACCTGAGTGTAATGCTCAAGAAAGACAACAAAGCATTCAAAATTGAAAAATATGTCCACAATTATCCGCATTGCTGGCGTACAGATAAACCTATTTTGTATTACCCGCTCGATTCGTGGTTCATTAAAACCACAGCGTTTAAAGAGCGCATGCTGGAGCTGAATAACACCATTAACTGGAAACCACAATCTACCGGAGAAGGCCGATTCGGAAAGTGGCTCGAAAACCTGGTCGACTGGAACCTTTCACGTTCAAGATATTGGGGTACACCCCTGCCAATTTGGTCTACAGAAGATCGTTCGCAAATGAAATGCATTGGTTCGGTAAAAGAACTTATGCAAGAGATCGACAAATCGATTGAAGCCGGCGCAATGAAATCCCATCCATTCCCGGAATTTAAAGTAGGTGAGTACAATAAGCAAAACTATGAACTTATAGATCTGCATAAACCTTATGTGGATGATATAGTGCTGGTAGCCGATGATGGGAGACCTATGCGCCGTGAACCTGATTTGATTGATGTATGGTTCGATTCAGGTGCCATGCCTTTTGCACAGTGGCACTACCCATTCGAAAATAAGGATGGATTTGATAGTGTATATCCGGCCGATTTTATCGCTGAAGGCGTAGACCAAACCCGTGGATGGTTCTTTACATTGCACGCCATTTCAACCATGACAAAAGATTCCGTTGCATTTAAAAATATTATTTCCAACGGTCTGGTACTTGACAAAAACGGCAATAAAATGTCGAAACGTCTGGGCAATGCAGTCGATCCGTTTAAAGCCATGGACAAATACGGAACCGACCCATTACGCTGGTACATGATTACCAATGCACAACCCTGGGATAACCTCAAGTTCGACATTTCTGGCGTTGAAGAAACCAGCCGTAAATTTTTCGGTACGCTATACAATACTTATTCATTTTTCTCACTATATGCCAATATCGACGGATTTGCTTTTAAAGAAGATGAGGTGCCGGTAGATCAGCGCCCCGAGATTGACCGGTGGGTGCTCTCATTACTCAACTCACTCAAGCGTGATGTAATGGCATATTACGAAGCCTATGAGCCAACACGTGCAGGCCGTGCAATTGAAGAGTTCGTGCTTGAATATCTTAGCAACTGGTACGTGCGGTTGAATCGGAAGCGTTTCTGGGGAGGTGAATACAACGAGGATAAAGTGGCAGCATATCAAACCCTTTACACTTGCCTCGAAACCGTTGCACGTCTGGCAGCACCTATTGCTCCGTTTTTTATGGATCAACTATTCCGCGATCTAAATGCAGTAAGTGGAAAAGATATGAGCGAGTCTGTGCATCTGGCTTATCTGCCTGAGGTTGAGGAGGCTCGAATCGATAAGGATCTTGAGGAACGCATGGATCTGGCGCAACGTATTTCCAGCATGGTGCTTAGTTTACGCCGGAAAGTGAACATTAAAGTGCGTCAGCCGTTACAGAAGATTATGGTACCTGTATTCGATATGGATACAAGGCGTCGCATACAGGCTGTTGAAGATATTATAAAAACTGAGGTGAATCTGAAAACCATTGAATTCCTTGAAGATACAACCGGGGTTTTGGTGAAAAAGATTAAGCCAAATTTTAAAACACTTGGCCCAAAGTATGGTAAGCAAATGAAAGCTATTGCTGCAGCGATTAACCAAATGGACCAGGATGCCATCGCACAATTTGAAAAGGATGGTAGTTATAGTATTAATGCCAATGGCGAAACCATTAACCTTGATTTGGGCGATGTGGAAATTGTTTCTGAAGATATTCCGGGATGGTTAGTTGCCAATGATGATAAGCTAACAATAGCACTGGATATTACCATTACCGATGAATTGAAGCAGGAAGGCCTGGCACGTGAGTTTATTAATCGTATACAAAATATGCGAAAAGATGAGGGTCTTGATGTGACGGATAAAATAAATTTGTATATTGGAAAACATGAAGCAATAAATAATGCGGTAAAAACCTTTACAAAATATATTGCACAGCAAACCCTGGCCAATGAAATTACGTTAACAGATAAAATGCCATCGGGCAATGCAAAAGAGGTGGAGGTAGATACAGATGTGAAAACCACCATTTTAATCGAAAAGGTTTAATTTCCGCTAAAAAAGGAGGAGATATGACTGAAAAGCAACGTTATTCAGATGAAGAGTTGCAGGAATTTAAAGCAATAATTCTTGATAAACTCGATAAGGCTAAAAAAGATTACGAAGAATTACGCGCATCATTAGCACATGCCGACGGGAACGATGTACAGGATACATCGCCCACATTTAAAGTTTTGGAAGAAGGTGCGTCTGTACTTTCTAAAGAAGAAACCGGAAAGCTTGCGCAGCGTCAGTTGAAATTTATTCAACACCTCGAAGCTGCACTGGTTCGCATCGAAAACAAAACATACGGCATTTGTCGCGAAACAGGTAAACTTATTGCCAAGGAGCGTCTGAAAGCAGTTCCGCACGCTACATTAAGTATCGAAGCAAAAAAAGGACGCCAATAATTTTTTAGCCTAATCATTAAAATAAATTGATAAGCAGGTTTCGGCCTGCTTATTCTTTTATAGCATTGGTTGCCCAATGCCATTTCAAAAAACTTGTCAACATGATACAGTTTTGCCCTGAGCAAAAACTTATGTAATCAAGCTATGTCAAAAAAATGGCGTGTCATAATTCTTATTCTACTGGTTTTGGTAGTGGACCAGGCACTAAAGCTTTTAGTTAAATCACAACTGATGCTCGAAGAGGAATATCCTTTGCTGGGTAATTGGCTTTATTTGCATTTTACCGAAAACAAAGGCATGGCCTTTGGGTTTCAGTTTGCCGGAGTAGCCGGCAAATACATACTGAGTATTATTCGCATTCTGGCAGTGATTGGAATCGGTTGGCTCATCTTTGCTTTTATTAAAAAAAATATTCAAATGAGCATTGTGTTTAGCCTTGCTCTGGTCATGGCCGGGGCATTGGGTAATATTATTGACAGTGCCTTTTACGGTATGTTTTTTACCGATAGCTTTGGTCGTGTAGCTGAAACCGTAGCAATGGGAGACGGTTATGCTCCTTTTCTACAGGGTAAAGTAGTGGATATGTTTTATGTGGAATTGCTTAACTTCCACTTACCTGAGTGGTTCCCCCTTTGGCCCAAACGGCATGTTATATTTTTCCGCCCGGTTTTTAATGTGGCTGATATGGCCATCTCGGGAGGTATATTTTATTTGTTAATATTTCAAAGGAAAAAATTCCGCGAAGCATTCATGTAAAAAGGCTCTTTTTAGCTGTTTTTTTTAATGATGTTATGTAAAATTTGCAGCTTACCATAAGATATTGTTATTTTAGGCGTTTAATCTCAACAGCTACTGCATGCTTAAATAATATTCAAATGAAAAAAAAGGGTATAATTTGGGGTGGTGCGCTTCTGGTACTGCTCATTATTGTCTGGATTGCTTTTGGATCTTCCGACAAAACAAAAACTACACAACTTTATCATAAAGTTCAATACGGTGATTTTGATGTTGTTGTAACCACTACAGGAGAGCTTCAGGCCGAAAACAGCATGGACATAAGAGGCCCGGCCGGCTTGCAAAGAAGCGGTTTATACCGGATTAAGATTACAGATCTTGTGCCTGAAGGTACTATTGTAGATTCAGGAGACTTTGTGGCATCGCTTGATAAATCGGAGCTTTCGAAAAAACTCAAGGATATTGAAACCGAAATTCAGACCAAGAAAAATCAGTATCTGCAAACCAAGCTCGATACTACCCTAGAGATGCGGCAAACGCGCGATGAGCTTATCAATCTTAAATATGCCCTCGAAGAGAATAGAATAAAGCTGGAGCAATCGAAGTTTGAGCCTCCGGCTACAATACGGCAGGCCGAGATTAATTTGGATAAAGCCAAAAGGCGTTATGAACAGGCTGTGGAGAATTATAAAATTAAAAGAGATAAAGCCGTTGCAAAAATGCGCGAAGTAGAGGCCGATTTGGCTAAAACCCAGCGCAAGATGCAGGAAATGCTAGACTTAATGGGAAGGTTCGATGTAAAAGCACCAAAAGGTGGCATGGTTATCTATCAGCGAAGCTGGAATGGAACAAAACGTAAAGTAGGATCCTCCATTAGTCCATGGAATCCCATTGTAGCAACATTGCCCGATATGTCTTCAATGATTTCGCGCGCTTATATCAATGAGGTCGATATAAGTAAAATATCAAAAGGCCAACAGGTTGAGGTAGGGGTAGATGCATTTCCCGATAAGCAATTTGCCGCTGAAATTATAGATGTGGCTAATGTAGGCGAGCAAAGACCAGGTTCCGATGCCAAGGTGTTTGAGGTGATCATTCGTTTAAGCGAAACCGATTCGGTACTTAAACCCGGCATGACCACCAGCAACCGTATTATGGTATCTCAATTCGATTCTGTGCTTAGCGTGCCGCTTGAGGCCCTCAGGGTAACAGATTCTGCCCGGTTTGTGTATAAAAAGGCTGCTGTTGGTCTTAATAAAACAAAGGTTACTACAGGTAAGGCGAATGATAATTTTATCATTGTGGAAGACGGCCTGAATGAAAACGATGAGGTAACCCTAAACTTGCCAGAAGAATAGTGTATGAACCGATTTTTGCTCGACATAACCATTGCACTTGAAGCTATTCTGGCCAATAAGGTCAAAACAATACTAACAGCATTGGGTATAATTTTTGGCGTTGCCGCTGTTATTACCATGTTGGCTATTGGCAATGGAGCCCGCCAGGAAATATTGAACCAAATGAAAATGGTGGGTGTCAATAATATTATCATCCAGCCGATTATTGAAAGTAACGAGGAGCAGGAAGAAGATGATCAGTCGCAGGTAAAAAGATTTTCCCCCGGCTTGACATTAAAAGATGTTAAAAGTATAAGGCAGGTTTTACCTTCTGTAGAGCAGGTTTGCCCACAGGTTATTCAGAATAAAACCCTCATCAGACAGGGTAAATCTTCGCGTGTGAAAGTTATCGGTACTGCCAATAACTACTTTACCCTTTTTAATAAAGAGCTTTCTGAAGGCAGTTTTTTTAATGCACACCAGGTTGAATATGGTCAGCCAGTTTGTATTGTAACAGATCAAATAAAAGTTTCTATTTTCAATAACCAAAGTCCCATTGGTAAAGAGATTAAGTGTGGTGATATATGGTTAAGGGTAGTCGGTGTTGTAGAAAAACCTGTGCTAGATGAAAGTAGCGGAGAACTTGGTCTTGTGCGCGACAATCAGGTAGTGTATGTGCCAGTTCAAACAATGTTGTTGCGATATGTAAACCGTTCTTTAGTGACCAAAAGCCAACTTGAGGCCGATGAAGATGAGGAGGAGAATACCTCTGCTGCAGAAAAGAAAAACTATAACCAGCTTGATAAAGTTATTGTGCAGGTAGATAAAAGCGAAAACCTGCAACCAACACGTGCTGTGCTGGCAAAGATGCTTAAGCGCTTGCACAACGATGTGGACGATTTTGAAATAATTGTACCCGAACTTTTACTGCAACAACAGCAAAAAACACGTGATATCTTTAACCTCGTGCTTGGAGCCATTGCCGGCATATCTTTGTTGGTAGGTGGAATAGGTATTATGAATATTATGCTGGCTACCGTAATGGAGCGTTTCAAGGAGATAGGCATACGTATGGCGGTAGGTGCCCGAAAAAAGGATATTTTAACACAGTTTGTGGCCGAAGCAGCCCTTATAAGTTTTAGTGGCGGTATTATTGGTGTGATGCTGGGGATTATTTCATCACATTTTGTAACCACTGTCACCGGTATAATAACCATAGTTTCGGTATGGTCGGTAATTATATCTTTTGGAATATCAGTGGCCATCGGTATTATTTTTGGCTATATGCCGGCACGAAAAGCTGCTACCCAGGACCCGATTGTTTCACTCAGAAGCGAATAAACATGAATACTATACAGCGAATAGGAATAAGCATTTTTATTATATTTTTTGGAAGCGTGCAAAGTATGGCACAGGGTAACGACGAACGGTTACTTTCACTCAATGAGGTGATTGATATGGCTGTGCATAAATCGCCACGAGCCATTATGGCCCGCCATACTTTCAGAGCTTCTTACTGGAGTTTTCGTTCTTATAAAGCAAATTATCTGCCCTCGCTCACACTAAACAGTACACCTTTTGATTTGAACCGTTCTTACGAATCCATAACTATTGATGACGGTAGCGATCAGTTCGTGGAGCGCCGTTCAATGACCAATAGCGGATCTTTGGAGATTTCACAACGCGTTGCCCCAACAGGCGGGAACCTTTATCTGAGTTCTTCACTGGAGCGGGTGCAATTGCTAACCGGCAATAAAACCACTACCTATCTTATTGCTCCGATTCGAATTGGTTACCGGCAACCACTCGTTACATATAACGCCTATCGCTGGGAACGTAAAATTGAACCTTTAAAATATAAGGAGGCTGAACGTAATTATTTACTTACGCTTGAAGAGATTTCCCGCATGGCCATAAGCTATTTTTTCGATTTGGCACTGGCCCAAATCAATAAAGAAATTAGCGAAACTAACTTTCACAATAACGATACGCTTTATAAAATTGCCGAGGGAAGATACAATATGGGTACTATTGCAAAAGATGAGCTTTTACAGATGGAGCTTAGTTACCTTACTTCCCGCAAAGCATTTAATGAAGCTGATTTGAATTTACGTGTAGCACGATTTAATTTAAAATCTTTTTTAGGCCTTACCGATGAAAAATCGCTGAGCCTGGTTATACCTTCCGAGATTCCAAAATTCAAGATAAATGTGGACACTGCGTTGCATTACGCCCACGAGCAACATCCCAAAATGCTTTCGCTAAAGCGACAACGTATTGAGGCGAACAGAGATGTGGCTGAGGCCAGGGCCGAAAATTTATTTAATGCCAATTTAAATGCCACACTCGGGTTGAATAAGTTTAGCGAAGGGCTCGATAATGCTTTTAATAATCTTGAAAATTCACAAATGGTTTCTGTAGGGGTTTCTATTCCTATACTCGACTGGGGGGTAGGGAAAGGTCGTTATGAAATGGCTAAGTCGCAACGAGAGCTCAGTCTTGTCAATATAGAACAGGAGCAGGTCGATTTTGATCAGGAAGTTTATTTGGAGGTTGCCCGGTTCAATATGCAGGATGAGCAACTTTTAATTGCTGCTAAATCAGATACCATAGCCCAGATTCGTTATAATATTACCAAACAGCGGTTTAAAGTGGGTAAGGTGAGTATTTTAGATTTAAACGTGGCATTACAGGAAAAGGATGTTTCGCGAAGAGATTATATTGCTGCTTTGCGGGACTTTTGGCAAAATTATTACCGCATACGTGGTTATACTTTATATAATTTTAAGCGTAAACAGAAAATTAAAGCTGATTTTACCAGGTTGGTGGAGTAACTATTTTACCGGAATGTAAAATGTGAATTTAGCACCTGATCCAATGTCCGACTCTACTGTGATTTTGCCACCCATTATTTCCACAAACGAACGTGTTATGGCCAGGCCCAGCCCCGTTCCTTCTTCTGCTTTCAACGGTGTGTTATCTGCCTGCACAAACCGTTCAAAAATTTTCTTTTGGTTTGCTTTGCTTATGCCTATGCCAGTGTCTTGTACGCTTATTTCCAGGTTGTCGTTGGTAATGACATAATGCACTTTTACCTCCCCCTTGTTTGTATATTTTATGGCATTGTCAACGAGCCTTCTTATGGAATAATCGAGTTTGTATAAGTCGGTGTGTATTTTTTTATTCAGGTTTTTGTTAGAGTCTTTTTCTATTGTGAGGTTTATTCCTTTATTGTTTGCTATTGGTTCAAAATGGTCTTTGATTTGATTAAGCAGTATCTCAATATCTACATCTTCCATTCGCGAACGTGTTGCTCCCGACTCAATCTGTGCAATATTTACCAGGTCGTCAATAATGTTGAGCATTCGCTCGCTACTACGTTGTATTACATTAATGTATTTCTTTTGCGACATCGGGGTTGTGTCTTTACTGCGCAGCAACTCAGCAAATCCGATGATACCATTCATCGGGGTTCTAATCTCATGGGCAATGTTGGCCAGAAAAGCAGATTTAAGCCGATCACTCTCTTCTGCCCTTTCTTTTGCTTCTTCCAGTGCCAGGTTGCTCTCTCTAAGCCTTTCTTCAACTTCTTTCTGACTCGAAATGTCGGTGACAATTCCTTCCATGGCCACCGGGTGCCCGTCGTTGTCATATACAAGTACACTGCGCTGATTAACCCATTTGAGTCTGCCAGCTTTATCCTTAACCTGCAACTCGTATGTCCCGGTTATCATGCCGTTTTTTAACTCCAGCCAACGGCTGAATACATATTTTTTCCATTGTTCAGGTATGAATTGCCTTATTAACGAAGGCTTGTGGTAAAGTTCATCAGGGCTGTATCCCAGTATTTCACGTGCGGCCGGGCTTACATATTCAAATTGTCCTTCGGGGATTTTAATGCGGTAAATTAGATCTTTTGCATTTTCGGCAAGCCTGCTAAATCGCTCCTCGTTGTCAATAATTCTGGTTATATCACTAAATGCCACCACATACCCGGATTCTTTGGTTTTGCTTTTTACCGGATTTTCAGATTTTGATATTTTATAGCTGGTGCCGTCTTTTGATCTTAAAAGATAATATGCAACCTTATCGTTAGGTGTCTTTACAGGTGTTGGGTCAAAAACATCTTTGATTTTTTTCCCTCTGGCTTCAGTCTCGCTATAGCCTGTCAGAGCTACAGCCAGGTAGTTCATGTTTTTAATTTTTTTGTTCAGGTCAACGTCGATAATGCCTTCTCCTACCACATTAAGCAATGCACGTAAATAGTAGTGGTTTTGAGCTAATTTGTGTAGCAGCCTGCGATAGTTTAATGCTGCAATAATCAGGAATATGGATAGCACCAGAAGTATGATTATTACAGTGATTATTTGCCAGAAAAGTTCCCGGTCGTGCTTGTAGAGTGAGTATGGCTCGTTTATAAGTTTGCTGTTTTGGGGTAACCTATCCAGGTCGATGCGGAATTTCTGGAGCTGTTCGAAATCGAATTTATAATGGTTGGGGCTTTGCCACTTTATTGGTATCTGACTGGCTTTTTCACCCTGTAAAATTCTTTTAGTCATTTCGCCGGCAGCTTTGCCCTGTTCAAAGCCATCGACCATATATCCCCCCAATGTACCATAACCTAGATTAAAATCCCATAAAACATAAACCGGTACTGTGCTGCTTAATGCAATTCTACGGGCGCTCTCCCTGTAACTGTAGTATTTATCATCCACATCCCTGAAGAAAAGTACTAAAAGTACAGCGTAGTTTGCATTGAGGTCCGATAGTTTTTCCTCCAGTTTATGCATGCTAATGTGGTTCCATATTTTAACTGCTCCAAAGTGCCTGTTTGCTTTTTGTGTATGTGCCGAAAGTTTTTTTGTAATCCTTGACGCTGTTGGTGTTTCATCGGTCACAATAACAAGGGTATCTACCCGGGGTTGAAGTTTTTTTATTAATTTGAAATTTTTCGCAATATCGACTTCTTCACTGACTCCGGTTATTTGTTGGAATGGCTCGAAATCTTGCTCCGATGCATAATTAATCCCGCAAAATACAATTGGTGTGTTTTGAAATATGGTATCATGATATTTTTTGAGAAAATTCAGAGCGTTATTGTCGGATACTATAATTACATCGTAGTGGTGTTTTTTATGTTTGTGATAAATCAGGTCAAATAAAATTTTTTGATAAGTGCTGTCGAATTGCCGCTTGGTGTCCATGTATTGCACTTGTATGTCGCATATCCCTTTGAGTTGGGTTTCAATACCCTGGGTAATTTCGTTCGTCCATTTGAACTGCTGGTGATAGGAGTGAAGAATTAATACCTTTGGCAATTCATTGTTATTGCTCAAAAGTATGCCATGCGAAAAAATTATTAATAGCAGTAAAAGGCAATATTTCTTAGTAGTTGGTTTTATTTTATTGGTAATTAGTGTCATATGGTTTCGTGCCTGGCTTTGTGCTTTAAAGAATAACAATTTAATTCTTTTATGTGAGAATTAAAAGGGTGAAAATACGCTGAATAAAAAAATAAGCTGACGAGTCAATCGCCAGCTTATTTTTATTTGATTGTGGGGCTTTGCTATTTTTGTTCTTTACTTTCGCCCTGGCTTTTTTCAGGGGGTTCCTTCGTTTGCTCATCACTGGATATTTGTTTGGAAATGTTGTCCAGTTTTTCCTGAAGTGCACTTAAAGCCGTGCTACTTTCGCTCATATCCTTGGTTTGCATTTTAAAGAGTACTTCTTTGAGTTTTAGAATCTCTATATCTTTTTCCAGTAAGCTTTTTTGATTATGCTCCTCTTTTTCTTTACTGGATAGCTTTATTGCTGCGAAGTGGTAACTGTATTTGATAATAATTAATGTAAGCAATCCGAGTATAAAGAAAAAAACAAAGGGGTAGCCTGAAATAACAGCGAAACCAAGGTTGACTTTTAATTCTATGCTAAATATGGCCCAGTTAAATGCCATGTAATACACCCAGAGAAAAGTCCAAATTACCAGTAAAACATCGATAATGATTTTATGCTGATTATTTTTCATAAAAAGATCATTTAATATTTGTTTTAGTCATTATGAGTTTGATTTCTTTTCTTCATCTTTAGTGATCTCCAAAACTTCCTGATCAATTTTTTCGAGTTTGCTGATCAGACCTTTAATGTCGTTCTCATCAAGGAAGCCTCTCGGGATGCGGTTATCATTGTTTTTTATGTCAAGGTAAAACCTCATGCCCAATTGTGTGGCGTAATGCTTCTTCTGGTTATTGAGCTTATTGATTTCATACTTGTCTTTGTATTTTTCTGCCAGTTCCTGGGCTGAGTTTACCGCATCTTTCGTAAACTCTGAGCTGATTTTATATACATCTGAAGCCGATTCCGATATTTTACCAAAAATTTTTTCCGAGTACGAGGAAATTTTCCCGCCTATTCGTTTGGCTTCTTCGCCTACAATTTTGGCGCCCTCAGAAACATTGTCTTTGGCATCATCCCAGAATCCGCTGTCTGCTGCTTCCTGGGTGTTTTTTTGCTCATTACTTTGTGTGCTTTGTGCTTTTTTTTCTTCAGTTTCTTTGGCTTTATCTTGTTCTTTCTTTGTTGTCATAATTATTTGATTTTATATGGTTAGAAAATCTATTCGACGTTTCCCTGAATTATTTTTTTGCTTTCTTTTTTCTTGCTGCATTACGTCCAATAAGGTAAAGGAGCACTACAACTATAAGGCCTGCAATTATGATAATAACCGTGGTTTTGGCTGCTTTTTTGACGTTTTCTGAACGTCTTTCCTCAATTTTTGCTTGCTTTTCAGCCAGCTTTTCCCGTTCTAATGCAATTTCATTTTTCAGGTTCTCAATGTTTTTACGCTTGGCATTAATGTCTTCTTCAATGCTTTTTAGTAAATCTGTTCCCTCTACCGTTGTGTCAACTTTTGGCACGGGAGTCGTGACTTTTTGTTTTTTATGTAGTTGCTGCTCTTCGCTCGAAAGCTGGGCTGCCTGTTCTTCAATGGCCGACTTTCTGGCCAGAATTTCAGACAATTCCTGACTTTTTACAAGTTCAATTTGTTCGTCTACATTTGATAGTTGCTCATCTACAGCTTTTTTCTTGTCTGCCAGGTCGGTTTTCATTTGTTTGAGGGACTTCATTTCCTCCTCAATGTTCGTTTGCTCTTGTTTGAGCCTTTGTGTTTCTTTATTGGTGAATTCATTAATGATTTCATTTTCGCTGTACTCTTCCTCCATCATCGTACTCAGCCTTGTTTGAAGTTCTTCTACATCCTGCATCCATTTTTTTAAACTCGATATGCGTTTCTCAGCAACCAATGCTTTGCTCTCTTCATCATTTATCTTACTTTCAATGTCTTTAATTTTGAGATTATACTTTTCGAGCTCTGCATCATCTCCGTCGCTTGAAAGTACTTCGTTTTTTTCTCTCAGGTAAACACTTTTTTCATCTTTGAGTAAATCAATCTTTTGTTGCGCCAGTTTCTGTTTCTGTTTGTTTATTTCAATTTCTTTCTGTTTTATCTTGCGCTGATTCTCAATTTCATCGAGCCTTTCATCAATTTTCTCAATACCCGTAACGAGCTTTGCTTTTGCCTGCTTTTGCTGGTCTTTTAACTGTTTTTCCTGCATTGAAAGAGTGTCAGTCTTTTCATCAAGGCTACCAAGTTCTTTTTCTACTGTTTTAATACTGTCTTCAAGCTCTGTTAGGCGTTTTTCCAGTTCGCTTCTTTTGTTCTCAAGCGTCGATTTTTCCTCTTGCTTTAAGTTTTTTGCGAACTCTTTTTGCTCCTGTTCAAGTTCATTGACATTTTTTTCTACAGTTGCTTTTGTGCTTTTAAGCCTTTGTTGTTCTTGTGTAAGTGAATCCCTGGCTTTATCCAGTTTATCAAAAACCTGTTCTACTGATTCCTGTTCCTTTTCAAGGGCTTTTGTCTGCTTATCTATAAGCTTTTGTGCCTCATCTTTTGTCTGTTCGTTACTGCATGCCATTGTGAATAAGAAAATGGCGGTTGATAAGAAAATGATTATTCGTCTCATAATAAATTTATTTTTAAGATTTTAATAATTTGTGCGTGGTGTCAAAAAATAGCTTCTTTGCTATTTTTGAGGATCTTTAACTATGTGAATGAAAATAATAAACAGGAATGTAGTTGACCTGTTTGCGCAAAGTTATCAGTGGCCCTGGTTTATTTTAACTACAAACTTAACAGACAGGATATTGATTCGGGCAGATATTAACCTGTTCCACTGAAATATGTGTTCTATGTTGTGAATATAACTCATTCATTAACAGTTTGTATTATTTAAACGCAAAGCCGGGGTAGAAAGTTCAGAAAAAGTGAGATTTTATACCAAAAGGGGGTGTTTTAGTACCTAGTTTTTTACATCGAAAGCATCTCTTAACCCATAGCCAAGCACATTGAACGACCACACCATAAGCATGATGGCAACTCCGGGGACAATGGCCAGGTAAGCCTGGTCCACCACAATGTAGCCATAATGGTCGCGTATCATATTGCCCCAGGATGGCATCGGTGGCTGTACGCCTATGCCCAGAAAGCTTAAGCCTGCTTCTAAAAGTATTGCTGTTGCAAAGTTAGCTGCTGAAATTACAATTAATGGTCCGGTGGTGTTAGGTAAGATATGTCGGAACATGATGCGGCTACCAGAAATACCAAGCACCCTTGCGGATAGCACAAAGTCTTTTTCTTTTAAGCTTTTTACCTGGCCCCGCACAACACGCGCTACTTCTACCCACATGGTTAACCCTACAGCCAGAAATATTTGCCAAAATCCCTTCCCTAATACCATACTTATGGCGATCACCAAAAGGAGCGTAGGAATGGACCACACTACATTTATTAGCCACATAATTAGTTTGTCTACAATGCCGCCGTAATAACCACCGAGTAAGCCCAGTATAATGCCCACAAAGAGTGATATGCCAACAGCAATAAAGCCGACTGAAATAGAAATTCGGCTGCCCACAATTATACGGCTTAACATGTCGCGACCAAACCGGTCGGTGCCTAGCCAAAATGTTTGCTGCTTTATGGCTTCTTCTGGTATTTGCGCTTTAAGCTTTGAGATTGATACGGTTTTATGCTTACCATTAACAATTGGGATAATGTAATTTCCGCTTTTCTTTTTAATTGTTCGTTCTCCTTGTATGGCATAAAAGATGTCGGCCAGATGAAAACTGTTTTGAAACTTGGTTTTACTTGTACTGCCGTACTCTTCTATAAAAATGCTGTCGCCGTTAACCTCACAGTTATTAATGGGTATGCGATTGTAGGCAGAGGGAAAGCCATGCATGAATTTATAAATCCAGGATTCCGAATCTGTTATTTTGTTGCGCTTGATATTTAGAAATGTTATTACCTTGCCTGGTTTGATATTTCCCAGGGTAATTTGCTGACCATTGGCATATGGAGTGTTGTCTGGTGCTATTACATAAGCCAGAAGAGCAATGATAAATATCAATGATATAATAATTAAACCTGTTACGGCTACCTTGATTTTGAAAAAGTTTTTTAAAACCCTGCTTCTGATCATGAGGTAAAACGTTGCATTAGTCCGAAAGGCAAAGTTATAAAAATTGCTATCTGCAGAGCTTTAAACCATCTCCTTTTATTTTAATCTGTTGGGCTTGTTTGCTTGTTTCGTATGTAATAGCGGGAGATCATAAAAACAAGCAATGCTACACCCATTAAGAAAAGCCACCATGGAAAGTAGTCTGGTTTGTATTTCAAAGAAAGGGCTGTTAATTTTTCAATAAGACTGCCTTGCAGTGCTTTGCCGAAATTCGATATCAGGTATATTGTATAATCGAGTATAAATGCGGTAAATACAACAAAGGCCCCGCTGCCTAAAAACCACCAATCATTCTTGTTTATAATAGCAGGAGCTTGTTTGAGTGCAGTAAATTTAAGCATTAATGTACCCAGTGCAATCATGATGAGAGATATCAATATCGGGGCAATCACCGGACCTGTCCAGTGTACGGGAATAAGGAAGAGAATATCCCATGTCATAAATGATTCGGGCCAATTGAGAATTGCCTTAAGAAAAACATAGTAAAAGATATCCCAGATGGCAAAAATGATCAGGAACCATGCAAAGCGCTGTGTGAAGCCTCTGCCGGCCAGCCATGCCACAGCTCCTATCATGATAAGCGATGCAGCTTCTCTTAAAAATTCAGTGATGGCGACATTGTCACTTGTGAGTTTTAACGGAAAAGAAAAGCCTTCAGGATAATAAAGCTCGCGGAGATATACAACAACTGAGGCTTCGAACATTGCCATTGTAATGCCAAAGGCAATTACTGGCCAAATTATTTTATTTGAGAGTTTCAGGACGTTTTGCATTTTTTCTAACTAATTTACTGTTTTGTTGAGTGCTTGTCAAGTGGTTTGAATTGAGTGTTCGTTGTCGGACGATTTTTAATATGTTACCGAAATTAACTATTTTGCGTGCTATTATATAAATCAACCTGTTATGTATTTTAAATATTTTGCATTTACAATTGTACTGTTCGCTATAGCAAGCTTTTCATTAAGCGCACAGGAAAAGAAATCACTCCAGGTCGATGATTTCGATCACTGGAATCATTTGAGTAACGAAAAAATTTCACCCAATGGTATGTTTGTGGCCTATGAAATAAATCCTTATAAAGGAGATGGCGTGCTAAAAATATGGGAGGCTTCTTCTGGTGAGAAAACGACTTTTCAACGTGGAGGCAACCCAAAGTTTGCCCCTAATTCTGCGTTTCTTGCTTTTTCGATTAAACCTCAGCATGATTCGGTCAGGAAAATGAAACTCGATGGCGTGAAAAAAGATAAACTACCAAAAGATTCCCTGGGGATATATTTGACAGAATCTGAAAAACTGAAAAAATATGCCCGTGTAAAATCTTTTAAAATCCCTGAAGATGATGGTGACTGGATTGCATGGCAAAATGAGAAACCTTTAAAAGATAAAACGAAAAAAGATAGTACAGTTGCCGACTCTGCCAGGGAAAAAACCAAAAAGAAAAAGCAAAAGGCAGATAAAAATGCACCCGATGCTTATGAGTTAGTGGTATATAATCCAGTAGAAGATATTACACACCGATTCAAGAATGTTACAGAGTATGCCTTTTTTGACAATGGCCGTTTGCTTACGTTTATAAAACAGCAAAACGACACTGTACTCCGATCAGCTGTGGTCACCTTCGATACACGAAAGCGGCATGTAGATACTGTTTTTGTAGCCGACGGGCTGGCTAAAAAGGTGGAGCCAGGCATTGACGAACAGCATGTTGCCTTTATACATAGTGCCGACACCATAAAAGACAGAGTTTATAGTTTGCATTACTGGAATGGCAAAGAAACTATCGGGTTGATTGATACTTTGTCAACCGAAATTCCCGAAGGTTGGACTGTTAGTGAACACGGCAGAATTTATTTTTCAGATAATGATGAACGACTCTTTTTTGGAATTGCAGATGCTCCGGAACCAAAACCCAAAGATACCCTGCTTGACGAAGAAAAAGTG
>Ga0102938_10000962_pt1 | contig 21843 bp, 21 predicted proteins | sample SalPonR2_B_D2_MG_FD_84516 | JGI IMG/M metagenome (GOLD analysis project Ga0102938, IMG submission 84516) | Salt pond soil microbial communities from South San Francisco under conditions of wetland restoration - Salt Pond MetaG R2_B_D2_MG | ecosystem: Environmental > Aquatic > Marine >... | reverse complement strand
CGGCATTCCCTTTCAGGGCAACTACTCGTCCTGGCTGGAACAGAAGGAAGCCCGGCTTGCGGTCGAAGAGAAGCAGGAAGACGCCCGCCAGAAGATGATCAAGTCGGAGCTGGAGTGGGTGCGCTCGAACCCGAAAGGCCGCCAGGCCAAGAGCAAGGCACGCCTGAAGCAGTTCGAGGAACTCAATTCGAAGGAATTCCAGACCCGCAACGAGACCCGGCAGATCTACATTCCACCCGGCCCCCGTCTGGGTGACCAGGTCATCGAGGCCAATGGGGTCTACAAGGGCTTTGGCGATCAGTTGCTGATCGAGGATCTGAGCTTCAAGATCCCGCCCGGCGCCATCGTCGGCATCGTCGGCGGCAACGGCGCCGGTAAATCAACTCTGTTCAAAATGATCGCTGGCCAGGAACAGCCCGACCAGGGCAGCATCGTGGTCGGGGAAACCGTCGAGCTGGCCTTCGTTGATCAGCGTCGCGACAGCCTGTCGGACGACGCCCAGGTCTGGCAGGAGATCGCCGACGGGGCCGAAGAAGTCGTGGTCGGCAATTATCGAATCCCGGCGCGTGCCTACGCCAGCCGCTTCAACTTCAAGGGCTCGGAACAGCAGAAGCGCGTCGGCCAGCTCTCCGGCGGTGAACGCAATCGCGTCCATCTGGCCAAGACACTGCGTCAGGGCGGCAATGTCCTGCTCCTCGATGAGCCGACCAACGACCTCGACGTTGAAACCCTGCGCGCGCTCGAAGAAGGCCTGCTGGCCTTCCCGGGCTGTGCGCTGGTGATTTCGCACGACCGCTGGTTCCTGGACCGGATCGCCACCCACGTACTGGCCTTCGAAGGCGATTCCCACGTGGAATGGTTCGAGGGCAACTTCTCGGACTACGAGGCCGACCTGAAACGGCGCCGCGGCGATCAGGCCGGCCCGCATCGGCTGAAGTACAAGAAGTTGAAGGACTGAGCGGCCTGGCACTGACTCTCAGGCCGCCGGGTCATGGAGCTCAGGCCGCTGGGCTATGGAGCTCAGGCCGCTGGGCCATGGAACTCACACCGCATGCGGCGTTCTAATGCCGCGTTGGATACATAACTTGGAGTCTTTCTAGCATGTCACGCATTGCCTTGATCCTTTCCTTGCTGCTGGGCGCCTGTGCGCTGGTCGCCTGTCAATCCTCACAGCCTGAACCCGATGATCAGGCAGCAACAGAACAGTCTCAATCCCCGGCGCCTGCCGCTGAACGCCCGGAGCCTCGCCAGCGACGCGAGCCGCTGGCACCCTTCGAGGACAGCGAACAGATCGTGGAGCGCCCGGACCGCATGCTGCCCAAGCTGGAGGGTGAACTCACCTCCGATGGCTACGGCATGACCATGATCATCGACGGCAGCAGCCCGGATGCCTTTGCCAACAGCCTGGAGCTGATCGCAGCAGACACCTCGTCGAGGCAGTTTCAGGAACTCAACTCGGCGTTGGAATACCTCCAGTTCAAGTCGATGCCACCGGGCGGGCTGCCCGAGTTCTATCGGATGTTCGACGGCCGGACGGCCGAAGAAGTTATCGAGATGGCGAGCGAGCGCAGCAGCCGCTAGTCATTTTCTAGGCAGCCACAGGTACCCTACAGCCACTAGCGCCGGGATCACTCCCCGGCGCTTTTCATTGCCACTTCGGCCAAAGATCCACCTCAAGGTCTGAACGGACGGGGGTCCCAGGCAAGACGCTCCCTCGCCGGACTATCGTCGACCACAAGGTCCATCGCCTGGCGCTGCAACATGATCGGCTTGACGTCTTCCAAGCGATGGATCGTGTGTGCGGCTGAGAGCAGCCCCTGCATGAACCAGGCGGGAAGTCGAATCAGGCGCGGCCTGAGGCCACGTGCGCTGGCGATGCGGGCCAGCATGGCGGGGTAAGCCAGCACCTCGCCACCGCCGAGCAGCCAGGCACCTGCAGATGAATCGCTGCGAATCAGGCAGCTGACGATCAGTTTTGCCAGGTCATCGGCATGCACGGGATGACGAAGACCCCGGCCACAGTAAGGCAGCCAGCGCAGACGATCTGCAAGCGCGCCGATTCGCCCGACATTGGCGTTGCGCCATCCGCCGTAGATCATGGTGGGCTTCAACAGGGTCAATGCGACTCCGCGTTCCCTGCATCGCCGGTCAAGAACCTGCTCCTGCTCGATCAGGCCTTCGATCAGCTCGCGCTCCTGTGGATCGCTGGACCGTGCCTTGAACTCGGTGCTGGCCGAGCTGATCGCAACGATGCGGCCGAGCCTCGTGCCGTGGTCAAGCTGCTGAATGGCGTGGATCAGGGGCCCGGTACTGATCAGAACGTTCGCTTCGAGAGCGGCGGGGCCATGGTCCAGGTCCTGCTGCATCCAGAACACATGGGGTTTGGACTCATCGGGGGCTTGGCGGGAGACCGCTGCGATATGCACCCCCTGCCCGGCAAGCCGGTCGATCAGAGCCTGGCCGCAGGCCGTGGTCGCGCCCAGCAGAAGAACCGGTGGACCGGCACTGTCCTCGATCATCGGCTCATCGCCGCAGCAAGGCTGCGGGCAGGGCAAACGCGAAGTGCACGGCAATGGCAGTCGCCCACAGCGGTCGTGACCACCAGGGCCACTGCGCCCTGCAGTGTTTGACCAGATAGCGCCAGAGTCCTCGATGCTTGTCGAATTCGACCTGCAGCGGCCGGTGCTTCGACGAGATCCCACCGGCATGCGAAATAGCCACCTCCGGTACCAGGCGAATCGTCTGGCCGGCAGCTCGCAGCCTTGCCATGAGGTCGAGGTCTTCGAAATGCATCGGGAAACCGATGTCGAATCCCCCAAGGGCCTTGAACTGGCTGCGCCGGATCAACATGCACGCGCCTGACACGGCTTCCACCTCGCAGGCTGTTTCCGGCGCGGGCAGATGGGTCAGGTCGACTCCGCTGCTGAAATGAAACTTGAGCACTTCGTTTCTGAGGCGCTTGGGGCTGGGCAATTGACGTCGGCTCCCGCGCTGCTCGTTGCCGCTCATGTCGAAGATGCGCCCCGAGACCAGGGCAGCATCCGGCCAGGCATCCAACTCCTCGATCAGGCGCTCGAGGGATTCGGCGACCAGCAGACAGTCCGGATTGAGAATCAACATGTAATCCTGCGTGACGTCCCGGGCGAGCGTGTTGATGCCGGGACCGAAGCCCAGATTGGTCTCGGAGCGGGTAATACTGAGGCCCGGCATGTCGGGCAGACGGTCGGCACTGCCATCGACCGAGCCGTTGTCGAGAATCCGGATCGGCGGCACACGACTGCCCTTGCCCTTGAGTGCACGCACGCAACGGCCCAGCCACTGGCCCGAGTTGTAGTTGACGATCAGGACACAGACTCGCTCGAGCGCCGGCTTCAAGCCTTTCTCCAACTGCGGTATCGGGCTGGCCGCGGACATCAGCCAGCCTGCGCCAGCAGCGCCTTGAGGCGCTCGATTTCCGCATCCCGCTCGGCCAGCAGATGACCGGCTCGGATATGCCTGGCGACCTCATCGTTGTAGTGCTGATACACCGACTCGTTTTGATCGGAATAGAGCGAAACGGGGACAATATCGGGCAGGACCTCGTCACTTGCGGCCGCCAGCGCCAGGAAGTAGATCGGGGCCACACTCGGCTCAGGCGCGTGCGAGACGCGGCCCTGGTGCTCGGTGTGAAAGGTCGCCCGGCCCCCGCGGCCGATCTCCCAGAGCGCCGAGACGAACATCAGCTTCTGCCCGAACAGGCGATAGGCGGGGAAATGTCGACCCAGCAGGGCCTCGAACTGGTCCCGATAGAGCTCCTTGACGTGGTACGGATTCCGGTAGCCCGTCTCGTCGCTGTAGGTCTTCCTGTCGGGCGAGGAGATCAGCAGACAACCCTCGGGTCGGAGGACTCGACGAAATTCAGTAAGCATCTGATCTTGCGCTTCGAGGTGTTCCAGCGTCTCGAAGGAGACCACCACATCCACGCTGTCGTCGGCCAGGTCGAGTCGGGTGACATCGCCCTGGTGGAACTCGAGGCTCTGCGAGGCGTAGCGCGCTTGTGCGTGGGTGATGGCTTCGGGGCTCAGATCCACGCCGATCACGTGTGCGGCGTGCGAGCTGAGCAGATGGCTGCCATAGCCCTCCCCACAGGCAGCATCCAGGACCCGTTGCCCCGCAAGAAGGGTGGAAGCCCAGGCGTAGCGGTGCCAGTGCTCATAGGCGATCTCACGCACGCATTCCGGCGTGAACCGCTCTCCGGTGAACTCCATTTCGGGGGTTTCATTCATGGTCAGACTCTGCCCGTCCAAACTTCGAAATTCTAGCGCACCCTGCCGGGAGAACGATCAGGCGGTCTGACCGAGCAGGCGATGATGATCCACGATGGTCTGGCGCCGGGCTGCCATGGGATCAGCCGCGATATAGGCCTGAACCCGATCCAGGTAGTCCGGGTGCCGGGTCAGGAGTGTCTCCATGGCCTCACCATTGGGTGCCAGGCCCAGCGGACCGAAGCTGGCCCCTCCGGCGTGCGCCACGAAGGCCGAGTCGCAGAGGATGTGGCGCCAGCCGGCCCGGGATGCCCGCATGCACCAGTCGTTTTCTTCACCGTAGCCCCGACCGAACGCGGCTTCATCGAATGCACCGATCGCATCAAGGCAGGCCCGTTTCAACAGCATGCAGAACCCTACGCCTGTGGGCACCTGGGGATACTCAGGCTCGCCGGACTCGCGGCAGGCCCGGGCCCAGCGGTCGACATCGTCAGGCCAGGGATTATTCCTGCAGAAGGTCGGGATCGAAGCGATTTCTGCATTGTTGCTCAGCGGCGTGACCGAGGCGATCGTGTCATCTCTACGGGCACAGTCCAGCATCGCCTCGAGCCAGCCGCAGGAAACCTGGGTGTCTGAATTGAGAAGGATGACATCGGCCGGACTGGCCAGTGAGATGCCAAGATTGGCGGTGCCGACGAAGCCCATGTTTTCACGGTTGGTCACCTGCACCCAGGATGTCGGAAGGCTCGCCATCAGCGCCTGGATGCCCGGATCGGTCGACGCATCGTCAATCACGATCACTGCCTGTCGGCCCGAAACTGTGGCTTCGAGGCTCTCCAGACAGCGCCGGGCTTCGGCGACCGCGTTGAAAAGCGGTACCACGATCGCGGTCAGCTGAGCCATTCGTGCTCCAGGCGCACCAGGCCAAGCTCTCGCGATCGACCAAGCACCGTAAATTCGACTTCGGCCGTATCGTGGATCCTCAAGCCCTCCGGGTCCATCGCATGGCCACGAATGGCGTAGCCACCGGGCAGCAGCGACAAGGCCGGAAAACGCAGCCGGACCTGAAACTCGCCATCGGCTATGGCCTGAACCGGCACGTCCTCATGGTCGCTGGCGACACCGTAGACCGGGGTGCCATCAGCGCGCACCACACCAATCAAGGCAACCGGTGCGCGCCCGTCGGGGGACCGCATTCGCAGCGTGATGTCGAGATCTTCGCCCATGGCCAGGCGCTTCTCTCCCTCTGCCTTGCCGCCGATCGACAGCTCCGAAACGCCGTAGAGGTTGGCGCTGGCGTGGCCATGATGGCGCTTCGCATCCTCGGCATCCCGCCGCTCATGCCAGGCCAGATAGGCTTGAGTGACGTCGAAGACATCGCCCTGTGCGTGCGCCATGCCATCGTGCAGCCACAGGGCATGACGACACAGCTTCTGGACCTGGTACATGTTGTGGGACACCATCAGGAGCGTACCCCCCGACTCCAGGTAGTCCTCGATCCAGCGGATGCATTTTTTCTGGAATGACTCATCCCCGACCGCCAGCACTTCATCGGTGATCAACAGATCGGGGCGCACCGAGGCCACGACGGCGAAACCAAGGCGCACCACCATGCCTGAAGAGTAATGCTTGACCGGCTCGTGGATCGACTCACCGATGTCGGCAAATGCCAGAATGTCATCGAGCTTCTTTTCTACATCGGCTGGCGTCAGCCCGAGAAATGCCGCGTTCAGTTTGAGGTTATCGAGGCCGGTGTAGTCCGGATCGAAGCCGGCGCCGAGCTCCAGAAGCGCTGCGACAGTGCCTGATTGCTGGATGTTGCCCGAACTCGGGGCCAGGACACCGGTGATGACCTTCAGCAGGGTGGATTTTCCAGCGCCATTGCCGCCGATGATGGCCATCGACTCCCCGGCATGAATATCGAAGGACACATCACTGATCACAGTAGTACCACCCTGACTGCGTCCCCGAGTCAGCAGCTGCCAGAAGGCGCCGAAACGCTCACCGGGGTTGACCGTCGGCGGGTAGGTCTTTTCGACCTGGCGCAGGCTCAGGAGCAGTCGACTCAAAGAAAATCCTCGAAATGCGGCGAGAGTCGGTTGAACACGGCGCGACCTGACAACAGGAACCCCGTTGCAACCGCGACCATGAGCAGGAAGGTCTGGTCGGGGAGAAACTTGCCCGAGAACAAGGCCAGCCGCAATTCCTCGACCCACCAGGTCATCGGATTCAGCATCAACAGCCCCCGGGCCGCTTCAGGAAGCAACTCCGCAGGATAGATGATTGGCGTCAGGAAGAACCAGAACATCAGGGCCGTTGGCAGAAGCTGTTCCATATCGCGAACGAAGACCTGAATGGACGCCAGCAGGAATCCGAGACCCAGAGCGAACAGATACAACACGGCAAGAATCAACAGCACATAGGGTAATGCAATCCACTGGATATCGGCCGCCAGGCCCTGGATCACCAGCAGAACCACGACAAAACCGACGGCGTGAAGAACAAATACCGCGCAGACGCTGGTATTGACCAGCAGGTGGCGAGGAATCGCCACCTTCGAGATCAATGCCGCATGCTGCTGGATCGAGGCAGCTGCCCGCTGCAGGCCTTCGGAAAACGCGAGCCAGGGCCAGAGGGCCACCGCCAGCCAGGCCCAGAACGGGAGCTCGAACCCCTCGGGCACACGTGCCCTGAATATGACGCCAAAAACGAAGGCGTAGACGGCCAGCAGGAGAAGCGGCGTGACGACCAGCCAGATCCAGCCGGTCGCCGATCCGATGAATCGACTCCGGATCTCCCTGCGGAGCAGTTGCCCGAAAAGTCCGCTCTCCCGGATCACAGAGCTGAGTCTCAGAAGTCAGCGAGGAGCGCGCCGAATATCCTGATTACTGGGCCTGGGGTACTTCAGAATCCTCGGGCGAGTCGGAATACAGACGCCATTGGAGTTCGTATTGATCCAGGAACCGCTGCAGCTCAGGCACATCGACCTCCAACTGGCCGGCCCGAACCCGCTGTACCAGCCGTTCCCGTGCCGTATCCATATGCTGGGTTCTGGCAGCTACGATCGCCTGATCTCGCGCCTCCTCCCAGTCCAGAGCCTGTGCGGGGGACTTGTCATCCAGGCGGAGAATATGCCAGCCAAACTGGGACCGAACCGGCTCGGAAACATCACCTGGACTCATGACCGAAAGCGCCGCCGCAACGGCAGGATCAAGCGATTCGGGCGCCACGTCGGTGTAGCGGCCCTGATTGTCCTCGACCGCAGGGTCATCGGATTTTTCGATGGCCACCGCATCGATCGACTCCCCGGCCTGCAGCTGCTCATAGACAGAAAAAATGGATCGCATAGCGCCCAATTCGCCTCGCTCACGACCGACCTCGACCAGGACGTGGGTAAAGCTGACTGTCGGGTCGGACTGAAACCGCTCGGGGTCCATCAGGTAAATTTCTCTGGCCAGGGCCGTGTAATCCTCCAACTGCTGCTCCTGAAAATACTGATCCATGTACTCCTGAGCGATCAGAACGATTGCGCCCTGATAGAGCTTGTTCTGAATCTCCGTCTGGTCGAGTAGCCCGGACTTCCTGGCTTCTGCGGCAATCAACCTGGGCAGGATCAGATTATCAAGCGCTGTCCCGATGCGGTCTCTGCTGCGAAGGAATCCTCCCTGGTGTTCTTCCGGAATACGCGACAGGTAGGTTTCCAGGTCAGCCGTGGTCAACACGACGCCATTCTGCTCGGCCAGCTTGGTTGACCGCACCAGAATTTCCAGGGAGTTCACGACGGATTCCTGATCGGCGTCCTGTGCGGCAGCTGGCGGCAGAGCGGCCGAAGAGATCAGTGCAAGGCAGGCAAACAATATTTTCATGGCAATTACGGTTGTCTTTTCAAAAAAGGGAGCAACAGGATTCTTTCCGCGAGAAGCCGTACCGGTGCTGCGAAAAACAGGCTGGCACAATCAAAACGGCGAATGCGCGCTAGTGTAGCGCGCATTCGCCTCGGGTTTCAGCGTCTCTGCTGTTACGGTGTGTAGATTGACGACGGCGTGATTGGCACACCACAACGTGTTGTCACGCAGGTCGGATGTGGCTCGATCTCGGCGGGCGGCGTTCCAGCGACGTCCTGTGTGAAAACGATGTTCAGGAAATACCGGGTGTTGGGCTGCAGCGCACAACGTCGTATGGCGTTGACGTTTTCACTGGATGGGCCGCCGTAATCGAACGACTGTGTCACGCCGAACTCGTCCTCCCTGACGCACCCCGGACCCATCTCGGCATCAAGAATGTCCTTGTTGAAGTCACCCGGGCACTGGGAGATCGACCACATCTTGGCGGCTGAAGTCGCGGGGAACTGAGGCACTTCCTGCGTCAGACGCCCTTCGTGGTCAAAAGGAATGTTTCCGCTATTGAACTCCATGGCGATGAACTGACGCCCCTGGCTTCCATCGACAAAAAGATCTCTTCTGACGGTCACGCTGGGCCAGGCAGATGGCCAGACCTGATCGAAGAAGCGGCAATCGGCTCCCGAGTCAGCGCCGAAAGGCCCCCACCTGCAGGAATTGGTGCCTGTGGTCTTTCTGACCCAATCGTTCAGCGCCCCCTGGCCAAGCAGTGGTCGAGTTGCGCACTCTGATGGCGGTGGATCATCGGGATCGGTGACATTCAATGAAACGGAAGCCAGAGGGGACTGCCCGCCGAGGTTACTGCAGCGCAGCGAAATCGTGTAGCTGCCGACCGGAACTGCAGAGGTATCACTGAAGACCTCGTTGCCGGACAAAGCCTTTGCGCCGGGCCATCCCGTGAAAGTCCCTGACGCCTGGCAGGACGTTGCGCTCTGAGAAGACCACAGAACAGTGACGGTATCACCCTGTTCGATGCTGGTCGAATTGGAAAACCCGTTGACGGTCAGGGTCGGCATCGGCGGCGGATTGATACTCGCCGCAGTGACCTGAACCTGAGCCGATCGGGTCACCGTGGACTCGACGTCGCCCGGAATGGCGCAGCTGATGCCCAGGTCGTACAGACCCGAAGCCGTCTCGACCGCCACGGGAACGGCGGTGGGGCCCTGAAGCCCGATGGTCGTACCCACCCAGCCCGGAAGTGGATTGCCTCCACCCGGGGTGGCCGAGCACGAATACTCTGCCTCGGGTCCGACGGAGGCCCAGACCACAGTCACGGAGGTTCCTGCCTCCACGATAGTCGGTGAGGTCAGGATTTCGCTGACATCGAGCGCATTGGCCGAACCCAGACAGCTCTGGAGGTCAGCGACGGTGATCGAAATGTCACCGCTGGTCGGATTGATGGTCAGGGATCCCGTACTGGCCAGCTCGCAGGGGTCTGCGACATTCTGCTGAACATCCTGTACGACGACAAAGCGTTCGGTCTGGGCCTGGGCCACAGACGCAAACACAAGAAGAAGCACTAATTTCGAGATGGAGAATGCCAAACGAAGCATATTGATATTTCCTGGTCGGGTCGCTCGCATTGAGCGTGGGTGATTTCTTCCGGCTACTTTAGCACTGGGGAAATCATTTGTTCCTAAACTGATTGTAAAAGTTCCGTTTCTTGTACAGATCCAGAAATGACCCGCGCCAATAAAAAGGGGCCATCAGAGATGGCCCCTTTTCAGGTCGTGAGTAACGACCCGGTATGACTTCACTTCAAACCAGATCAGTCGATGATGATGGTGTCGGTGAAGAGGTTACGGCTACCGTGGTGGTTGAACGTACCGCCGTAGTTGCGGATCGGCTCATCAGCCAGCGAAGACTGCTGGAAGGTGTTCACCCAGAAGCCGATCGCCGGCAGACCGATGACACGGTTTCCGGTGTCCGGCTCGACCGACACACGCTCACCGGTGGCAACGATGGCCGCATCAGTGCCTGATGCGATCGAAGCGCCCGTCGGGATGTCGCCGAAGTCGAAGCGGAACCAGCCTGCGTCAAAGCCGGACGGCAGATCGAAGTTGGAGTAGCCAAGCTTTCTGAAGTCGCCATCACGAAGTGACTCTCTCAGGATCTCCGTTGCGGCAGGCAGGGTAGCACCGGCAGCAGGCTGAGCGAAGCGAATCACGTTCGTCTCACGGCAAAGTTCGAAGATCGGCGGCTCGCCCTCGTCCGGACGCGGCGAGAACTCGACACCACCCGTTTCCGGAGTCGGGGTCAGCTCTTCGCGATCCCACACGGTGAAGGCCATCGCTTCGCAAGGGAAGTTCAGACCAGCCGGGGTGTCGTGCCAGGTGTTGGTGAACGGTGCAATCGGATCGTTCGGCGGACGCGTACCAATCGGAGCTTCAGCGTCAGTGTGGAAACGCTTGGTCGGGAAGGTGACAACCCACTCGGAACGGGCACCCAGACCAGCCTGAACGTTGTACTCGTTCATGTACTGATCGTAGGTGATCGTGGCGTTGACCGCGAAGATCGAACCAGGCCATGAAGCCTGAACCAGCGTACCGTTGACGAAGACGTTGCTGTCGGTCTCACCACCACCAGCCAGCGACGGGAAGACGCTGCCCGGGTTGGTGTGGTTACCGATGTCGTTCGCCCAGAAGCCATCCAGTGCGGTCGCGTTGTAGCTGAACATCACGCCGTCAAGGCCGTTGATGATGCTGGCCGCACCGAACAGACCACCGGAAACGATCACGTCGCCGTCGCCGTCAACACGGTTGAAGCCGAAGGCAGGGTCAAAATTCCAATGGGTCGGCTGACCCGGGCCCGGATCACCGGCACCCAGTGCAGGGTCGCGCCACAGATCTACTAGATAGGTGCAGTCGTTCGGCTTGCGATCGCCGGCAGGGCCGGTGTGCTTGGCCGCGAAAGGAACGTAGCTTGCTGACGCCTTGCTCGGAGCGCTCGCCGGGGTCGGAAGCAGTTCACCCATCTCGATGAACTCGATGTGACCTGACGCATTACGCTCTTCACCCTGCGGGCCGTCATCGGTGCGGCTGCCGGCATACTGGAAGGTCAAGAAACTGGCTTCACCATTGAGGCGACCACCCGGCAGGACATCGCCGAACGGCAGATTGGCATCGAAGACCAGCGGGGTGGTGCAGGTCGAGTCCGTGGTACGAACCAGTGCACCACCGTCGGAATCAGCGGTCACGGCACCAACCCAGACATCCCACTCAGACATGTAGATGTTGAAGTCAAGAACTTCACGTGAGTTCAGCGCTTCGAGGAAACGAATCTTGACTGCCTTACCACGGTCGGTGGTGTTGACAATTGAAATCAAGGTGTCGTTGCCACCGCGTGCGGTGTAGTAGGGATACATCAGTACCTGACCGAGGCCATCCGGGTTGACGTTGACAGCGTTTGAAACGCTGACCATGCCCGCCATGCCCGTCAGACCCGCCAGAACTGCGGTCGTCAAGGTATTTCTTTTCATTACAACACTCCTAAAGTTGTTGGACACAGGGCTCTGTGTTAAGCATCGCTGAACGGACGCGCTTGCGGCGAGTCCATCCAACCATGCTTAATTCTATGCTAACTGACCCGGCGATGTAAAGCAATCAGTCCTTTGCGAAAAACCACTGCCCGTCGAGCCGGATCCACTGCTCCTGGACGTCGCGCTGCATCTGCAGCTGGTTGATTCCGGTCGGGCCGCCGGGAACGCGGTAGCCCAGATTGACGGTCACGGTACAGCGGTCCTCGGACTCACATTCCGAGCCCCTGACCTCGGCGCCTGTCCAGACGACTGGACGGCTCCTGACCCAGATGGCGTAATCGGTCACCGTGGTGATCTGGCGGTACCCCGGCGTGTAGAAGGCCAGCGCCTGCTCGTATTCGTCGGCCAGGATATGATTCCAGCGGGTCTGGGAACGCTCTTCGAGAGTTTGCTCAGGGGCTGCGGGCGTACTGGCACAGCCCGCCAGGGTGGCCAGGGCTGCAGCGATCGAAATCAATTGTAATTTATTCATTTCTCTACTCTTTTCTTTTAGTTGGGCTCTGTGGCCGGACCCTCGGAGTCATCGACGCGAATCGGCTCAAGCCCCTTGAACTGGTTTCTGAACTCGTCGGAGACTTCCTGCAGGCGATCCGTTGATGAGATCACGGTGGGGGTGATCATCACGATGGTTTCCGTGCGATCGTTCGACGTGTTCTGCACGCCAAACAGGCCACCGATCACCGGGATTCTGCTCAGGAAGGGCACGCCACTTCGGCCTTCGGTCTTGGTCTCCTGAATCAGACCGCCGAGGATGATCGTCTGCCCGGACTGAATCGCGACTTCGGTCGAGACGTTGCGGGTATCGATCGCCGGATTGCCGCCTCCGGGAGGGAAAACGGGGCTGGAGACTTCCTGATCGAGCGTCAGATAGACCAGTCCGCCGGGATTGACACGCGGCGTGACGTTGAGGATGACGCCGGTGTTCAGATATTGAACGTTGCCCACCGTGCCCGGGTTGTTGGGGTCGAAACCCGCGCCGCCAACGAACCGCGTCTGCTGGACGGGCACCTGGCTACCCACGTTGATCGAGGCGTCGGCGTTGTTTCTCACCATCAGGGAGGGTGACGAAATCGTCCGCGTGTCGGACACGCTCTCCAGCGCGTCGATGGTCGCGGTCACAAAGGTGCGGTCCAGCGACCGCCGCGTAATCGTGGTCAGGATGCCGTCGCCATCGAGGCGGGCAAAGTCATCCGCTCTCGAGGTGCCCACGGTGGGCTCGTCCTCGCCATCCTCGCCATTCTCGCCGGTGCCAGTCGACGCACCGGGATTGGTATTGGCAATGAACCAATTGACGCCGTATCGAAGTGAATCGTTGAGCGTGACGACGAGCACCTGCGCCTCGATCAGCACCTGCAGGGGCTCTTCGTCCAGGCGCTCGATGGCCGAGAGAATCGCATCGTATTCGCTGGGAGAGGACTGAATCAGGAGCGAATTCGTCTCGATCACTGCGGTGATCCTGACACTGCCGTCCTGGCCGAGCTGAACAGCACCGGCGGAACGGGGACGCGAGTCCGACGACTCGCCGCTCTGCGACTGCTGGAAGTCTCTGACGCTGGAGACGGTGGCCGCTTCCATGCCGGGAGCCAGGCTGCCCGATCGTTCGCGTCTTGGCTGAGACCCACCGCCCCCGGTGGTCCCGAAGATATCGCCGAGGTAGCCCGCCAGAACATCGGCCTCCAGATTCTTGACGCGGTAGACGTACAATCGCGAACCGGAACCTGCGCCCGAACGGTCCAGACGGCGAATCCATCTTTCCGCCTCATCGAGGTAGTGCTCGTTGGGGGTGATCACCATGATGGCGTTGAGTCGCTCCAGGGGCATGAATCGGAACATACCCGCCAGCGGGGTTTCGCCCTCTTCGCCGAACACGGCCTCGAGCTCCGGCAGCAGGGTTTCCACGTCGATGCGCTCGAGGCTGAACATGCCCACCGACATGCCCGCCAGCCAGTCCACGTCGAAGGTCTCGATGATCTGAAGATAATTCCTCAGCTCGAAGCGGGTACCTGCCAGAAACAACAGACCGCGCGCGTTGTCGGCGTTGAACACGCCGTCCTCGCGGGCGTAGGGCTCGAGGATTTCGGCCATCTTCACCGGCGCGATGTATTCCAGCGGCACGACCATCACCTCGTAACCGATCGCATTCACGTTGGAATCGAAACGCGGCACGAGATTTCCCCGCACGGCCTGCGCGATCGGAATGACGTGGTACTGACCCTCACGCCAGATCAACGTCGCACCGTTCCAGCGCAGGAGCATCTCGAGGACGGGCATGATCTGGTCGCGCTTGATCGGCTTGGCCGTGGCAAAGGTCACCTCCCCACTGACCCCGGGCGAGATCACGTAGTTTTCCTGAAACATTTCGCCGAGAATGGCGTTGACGACTTCCTGGATGCCCTGACCCTCGAAATTGAGGGTGATTTCTCCGTCCTCGCCCGGTGGCGCCGCTCGCTCGCCGATCCGGCCCTCGTCGATGAACACACCGGTCCCGGGGTAGGTTTCCGAATCCTCGAAGGTGTTTTCCGTGTCTTCTTCGGCATCATTGCCGATATTGATCTCACCTGCCTCACTGGGCCGCGTATCGGCCTCCGACAGCGTCGACCCGTAGGTCGGCGCCACCCGCGACCGCTCTTCGGAGCCGGCGCAGGCGGCAACCAGGGCAATCAGCGCAAGGCTGACGAGAATTCGCTCAATCCGCATCGACGCGGATCGGAAACCAGCTGACATCATCAATTATCTCTTTGTTGTTGCAACCGGGCCCGGCGCTCGGCTTCGGCCCGCAATTCGGCACGCCGCTCTGCTACGCGACGCCTGACTTCTTCTGCTCGTGCTCGCGCGTCCGATTGCTGACTGACGTCGGGTTCGGTGGGTTGACTCTGCTCACCGTCCTGGGCCGTCGATGGCTCCTGGCCGTTACCGCGCGGGCGAAGGCCGCTGCTTCCAGCGGCCAGCGAACTGGTATTGACCGACAATTCCAGTAAAGATTCACGGCCGTCGACGGAAACGAAATTCACCTGTCGGCTACTGATCGAGTCCAGCCGCCATGCCGCCTGCTCACCCTCGAGGCTCATGCCCTCCCGAAGCAGCACGGTTTCATTGGCAGCATCATCGCGAACCATGGCCAGGCGGAGCTCCGGGGTGACGATGATGCCGGCCACTGCGGCCCTGAGCTCACCCACCGGCTCTTCTTCTTCGGCCGGTTCGAGTTCGGCGGCCGCCAGCTCCTCTTCGGTCGGTAGCTCGATGACCGGCAGCTGGCGATCGGAAAAGAACACCGGGCGGGAGGTGATCGAGCCATAGCTATCGATTTCCGCAAGCCCGGTTTCCGGCACGTCGACCTCGGCGCGAGCGACTTCGGTCGAGCCGCTGGGCAAGATGTCGTCGGGATTCGCGCGACCCAGCAGGACGAACTGCGCCGCCAGCCCGACGCCAAGTACAGCGATGGCGCCCAACAGGAGGACGGTCAGCAGATTGTTGCGCGTATCCAGCAATCCCGACATATCAGCCCCCGACCTGCCCGGCCAGAAAACCATACATGTCGAAGCGCAGGTCGAGCTGGCCGTAGGCATCGACCCCGACTCGCCGGCTGCGACGATCGGCCGACATTCTCTGGTTGATGATCAGATTATCGACAAAAATCAGCGGCACATTGTTTTCCAGGGCATACAGGATTCGAACCGTGTCCGGTAACGGGCAATTCATTCGCACATTGACCGTGACCTGCTCGAATCGATCGGGCTCGGAATCGACCCGATTCTGGGTGGCTGAAACCGAGCATAGTTCGGGATCTTCGGCCACTTCTTCGATGTATTCACGCAGCTGACGCACCAGTGACGCGGCCGCCGTATTGAAATTCGATTGCTGCAGGAACAGGGCGTTATCAAGCCGGTCTTCACGCAGCTCGGACAGACGTTGCTCGAGATCCGGACGTCGGGCAACAGCAGCCTTGAAGCGCGCGACCGATGTTTCCAGCGCGGAAATCCGATCGGTCAGATCGACGTGCCGCTTGACGAACCAGTGGAAGCCGCCGAGGTAGACCAGCATGGCCACGATCAGCAGCAGGCCAATGGCCAGCGGCTTGTTATTCTCCCGATTCGGCAGCAGTTGCATCCTGCACCCCCCATCTGGTGATCAAGGCCTGCGCATTGAATCGCTCCTTGCCGGTCGCCGGATCGACGTTGATCGACCCGCGAAAGGCTGCGTCATCGAGCAGCGGGGAGGCGTTGATGATCTCGATCAAACGCGAAGAACCGTCGGCCAGACCCATCATGGTCAGTTGATCGCCTCTGACCTGCAGCTGATTGATCCACATATCTTCCGGCAGGACGCGCGAGACCTCATCCAGGACCTGAATGACGACCGGTTGACGACGGCGACGTTCGGCCAGGAAGTTGGCAGCCTGCAGTGAATCCTCGAGCTGGCGCTGCAGGTTCATGACCTGATCGGCTTCCAGGCGCAGCGCATCGACCTCTGACTGCAGCGCCTCGACCGTATTCGTTCTCAGATACAGCGATTGCGCCATGACCAGCCCGAGGATGAGCAGGGCGGCGCCTGCCAGGCCCCAGTTCAGGCGGGCACGACGATAGATGTAGCGCGGGCGCTGTGGCTCCGGGACGAGGTTGAAGCCCTCGGTTCTCGGCGCCTGTGCACTGCCGGCCAGGCTGTCCATGGCGTGCGGCATGATACCGATGGCAGTGAGGCGATCGAGCAGCGGATTTACCGATTTCTTCGGCACCAGGCGCAAATCCAGTTTGAGCCGCCCCGTCTGGGTATTCCGCTCCAGCGTCTGGTGGTCGAACAGAACATCGCTGGCCCGGAACGGGGTGAGCTGATCGAGCTGATACCCCAGGGCGTTACTCAGGTTGGCTTCTACGGCCAGCGGCTGTTCAACCGGACAGGCCAGGACCTGTTCGGAGGGCAGGCACAGTCGAATCTCGGGAGGGCCGTCCTCGAATCGCGCCACGGCGGCAGCCCATCGCTGCCTCAGTGACTGCAGCTCGTCTGACAGCAGCAGCTCGTCGATTCGCTCGGGCTGATCTCCCCCGCGCCACAGCGAGAGCTTCGTTCCATCCTCATCGAGCACCAGCCAGATCGAGGGCCGAGGCGGAACCATGCGCTGGCGGAGCCCGGCCGGAATCAGACTCGCCAGCTCGCTCCTCCACCACGCCAGAAAGTCCGGCAGGGGGCTGGTTCTGTAGCGTGTCCGCAAGTTTTCCCAGGCGGTAGTGATGACGTTGGATTTCATTAGTCCTCGATATTCTCTCGCCAGCGCAGAATCCGGAACGGACGCCCGCGGGTATCTGATCCGGCTCGCACCGTGGCTTCGATCTCATTCCAGGCCCCGTTCTCCAGCGTAGCGCGGGAGCGAATGCTAAAGACACCGCCACCCCCTTGCAAGTTCACCATCTGTCCATTCGGGAGCATCAGGGCAGTGAGATCGGCCGGATGAATCTGATGGCGCTCCTCGACAAACATCTGCGCCTCCTCGATTGTAACGTCCGGCATGCCTGCGATCACTTCGGCCGGCGCAAAGGCCGGATTGATCTGTCCGCCGCGCCCGTGCACCGTGACCAGATCCTCGAGTCGCCGAAAGAGGCCGAAACTCATGCCGATGACCTGCTGCAGTTCATCGACAGAGCGAAACGGCTCGTTGGCGGGTCCGTAGGGGTAGCCGGCGGCGTCGTATTCATCGATTTCTGCGCCGTAGAGTCGCGGCAGGTCATCAGGATCACGCCAGTCCTCGATGGCGTCGGCAATCTGCCAGGCCGCCTCCTGTTCAAGACCCCGCGACATGAGGAAATCGGAAAGCAATTCTGCCGGCGCTCCATTGAGATCGATTCGACCGGACTCGTCGGTGATCCGCATCTCGACCACGGCACCGGCAAACTCCATCAGATAGGGGCGCCCGTCCGGAACCCAGCGGGTCTCCAGGTCGGGGTTGCGCATCTCGAAAACGGCGCGATGCAGTCCGGCTTCAGCGGCATAGCGCGCCTGGGTGACATCGAAAAGAAAGCGCGACTGCAGCGTTTCGGTCCGCGCCAGCACCGCGTACAGACCCACCGTGATGCTGAGCAGCACCAGGATCCAGAGCACGACGATCAGGGCGATGCCGCGGGACATTTCGGGGCGCGAGGTCATCGACGGTTGCTCGGGTTCAACATATCGGCCGCGCGCCGGAAGGTGGGACTGGCGCGCGATGAGCGCGCGCCGCTGTTGGCTGCATCGATCATGACCGGCGCGATCAGATCAGGCCAGGTCAGACCATTGCCGCGATCCAGATCCATCTCGAGTGCGACCGCCAGGGGCAGCGCCTCGGTGTCCTCCCAGTAGTCATCCCAGAACGGGCTCTGATCTTCAGGGTCCATGCCCAGGTAGCGGAAACCGCCTTCGGCCACATCGTCAAGCAGGACAATGCCATCGCTGGCCTCGATCTCACCGGGCTCGTAGCCATTGAGCATGGCGTAGTAGTAGACCAGGGCCTGGCGATCGCCATTCGACTCGATGCGCAATTCCTGCACGTAGGGGCCACCGTAGCTGAGATAGCCCGGCATCGGGGCGACGAAGCGAACATAATCGCGATCGCCAATGAAGCGGACCTGCAGATCGTCGGCCGACTCGCCTTCCTCGATGATCAGGGATTTGACCATACTGAGCTGGCGACGAACGAACTGGTGGCTGATGCGGAGCTGGTTGGTCTGTTCGATCAGCGCCTCACCGGAGTTGGTGGCCCGAATGCTGGCCCGAAAACCGCCGTAAGCCAGCGCCATGATCATTGCCACCAGGCTGATGGCCAGCAGCACTTCGATCAGGGTAAATCCGGCGCTGCGGGCCATTGCGGGTCGAGAGCCGGTCATCGAATCGTCCCGGCCTGCTGGCGCTCTTCCCAGTACAGATCGACGCTGCGCATGGTCGTGAACACCGCCTCGCGCGTCGGGTTCTCACCCCACTCGACGGTCAGCTCGACGGCGTACAGCGACACGGGGAGCTCCTCGAGATTCAGGCCGCTGTCGTCGAAGCTCATGACTTCCTCGACGCGCTGATACCAGCGAAAGCGATCGCCGAACTCACCGGAGCTGTCACCGGGCTGGAGCACTTCTTCCAGACCCAGCACATCGAGCCTGGACTGGGCCCAGAGCGCGGCCTGAGTGTAATCTCCCGCCCGCCGCGTATTGGTCATTGAAGTCGAGAGGATCTGCAGCACCACGCCGAACAGCAGCGCGAAGACGGCAAAGGCCGCCATCACCTCGATCAGGGTGAAGCCGGACTGCGAGCGCTTCATGATGGCGGATCCGGATCGAGGCCGATTTCACCGGTCAGCCAGCCCACGGCGATATGCCACTCACGCTCACCGGCACTCAGCACCACGCTTCCCCCGGTCGATGCCCCGTCTGGAAAAAAGCGGATACCCCCGGCGTTCTCACCGGTCAACTCGGAGCGTGCGGTGTTCAGGGTGATAGCCATGCCCTCAGGCAGCGCTACCGGAGCCTCGCCAGCGGCCTGCCAGGTGTTGGCGTCGGCATCGACCAGGAAGACCTGTTGACGACGCTGGATGATCGCCTGCCCCCGAGTGTGTCGGAGACCGGCTGTGACCGCACGGTGGGCGTTGCGCAATTCGGCGCCCGAAACCGAGCGCCCGACCGATACCGCGGCAATGGTAAACAGCAGACCGATCATCACCATGACCAGAATCACCTCGAGCAGGCTGAACCCGCTCTGCCTTGAACAGGCCGGGTGATCGAGGCGTCGGACAGGACCGCGGATGTGAGGCAACCGAGAGATGGCGCTGACCCGAAGATCAGGATTCCCAGTTGTTCACGTCAGCCGCCGAACCCTCGCCCCCCGGCGAACCGTCGGCGCCGTGCGAGAAGATGTCGTAGCTGCGGTGCTGCCCCGGGTAGCGGTAGTTGTAGGGGTTTTCCCACGGATCGTTGAGGTTGGAATCGTTGACATAAGGCCCGTTCCAGTTGCCCACATTGCCCGGGCGCTCGACCAGCTCACGCAGATTCTGTGGTGGACGACCGGCATCGAGATAGAACTCGTCGACGGCCATCGAAAGTCGCTGCACCTCGGCTTTGGCCGCGCGCGCCTTGGCGTCCTCGCTTCGACTCATGATGTTGGGTACGACCAGCCCGGCGATCATGCCCAGGATCACGAGCACCACCAACAGCTCGATCAGTGAAAAACCCTGACTCGTCTTGATCGATTTCATCTCTACTACTCCTTGCCTGTTCAATTGATTGAGATCGCCGATCAGGCGACCATTTCGTTGATACTCAGGATGGCCATCAGCACCGACATCACGATGACCCCGATCAGGGCGGCCAGACCCAGGGTCAGCCCTGGCACCAGCATGGCCATCAGCCGATCGATGGTGACCCGGACATCACGATCGTAGGTGTCGGCCACCTTGATCAGCATGTCGTCGAGCTTGCCCGTTTCTTCCCCGACGTTGATCATCTGCAGGGCCAGGCGCGGGAAATGCCCGTCCTGGGCCAGGGCGCGGGCGAGCGGCGCTCCGGTCTTGACCTGCTTGGCCGCCCGGGCCACGTCCTCGGCCAGCACTGTGTTGCTCATGACGTTCTTGGCGATCGACAGCGCCGAGAGCAGCGGCACACCGTTGATCAGCAGCGTGCCGGTCGTGCGGGCCAGCCGCGCGGTCTCGATCTTGGCGATGGCATCGCCGACGAACTTCAGGCGCAGGAAGCGTCCGTCCCAGACCAGCCGTGATGCCGGCCGCGCCATCTGGGATCGAAACCAGACCACCACGACCAGAGTCGCACCGATCAGCGCCCACCAGTAATACTGAAGCACCTCGCCTACCCCGACCACGATACGCGTCAGGAACGGGAGCTCACCGCCGAAGTCCTCGAACATCGGCGTGAACTGCGGGATGACATAGACCATCAGCAGCATCAGCGAGGCGATCGCCATGACCACCAGTAGCGCCGGATAGATCATTGCCGAAACGACGCTGTCCTTGAGCTCCTTGGCGCGCTCGAGGTACTCGGCCATCCTGGCCAGAGTCTGGTCGAGCGATCCGCCGATCTCGCCGGCCCGGACCATATTGATGTAGAAGCGCGAGAATACCCCATGGCGCGCTTCCAGGCCCTCGGACAGCGACCCGCCCTCGCGCACGTGATTGCGTACCTTTTCGACCAGAGCGCGTACGCGCTCGTTCTCTGACAGCTCGATCAGGATGCCCATCGATCGGTCGAGTGGCAGGCCGGCCCCGAGCAGGGTCGATAACTGCTGGGTCAGGTCACCGATTTCGCGCTGACTCATGCCCTGCTTGCCGCGGAAAAGGGTCTCGATGCGAAAGCCCGAACCGACTTCCCGGGCCGAGACCGGGATGTTCCCGGCTTCCTGCAGCTGGGCAATGACCAGCTCCGAACTGGGCGCTTCCATCTCGCCGGTCACGGTTTCTCCGCTGGGCGCGACGGCCTTGTACTCGAACAGGGGCACGGGACTCAGGCCTCCTGGGTCACGCGCAGGATTTCCTCGGCCGAGGTCATACCCTGCAGCGCCTTGATCAGCCCGTCTTCGTACATCGTGCGCATCCCGTCACGTCGAGCCTGTTCCTCGATCTCGGTCGAGGTGGCGTGTTTCATGATCATCCGGCGGATGCCCTCGTTCAGGATCAGGATTTCATGGATGCCGGTTCGTCCACGGTAACCGGTCGGACAGGTCTCGGAGCTGCCGGGATGATAGAGCTGGATATGATCGGTGTCGGCAAATCTGGCCAGACCCAGCTCTTCGATCATTTCGGGCAGAACGTCATAGGCCTGTGTTGTTTCGGGGTCGAGCCGGCGGACCAGACGCTGGGCCATGATGGCATTGACCGTCGAGGTCAGCAGATAATCCTCGACGCCCATGTCGAGCATACGGGTGATGCCGCCAGCCGCATCGTTGGTGTGCAGGGTCGAGAGCACCAGGTGACCGGTCAGCGCCGACTGGATGGCGATCCGGGCCGTTTCCAGGTCGCGCATCTCGCCGATCATGATCACGTCGGGATCCTGGCGGACGATCGAGCGCAGGGCACCGGCAAAATCCAGACCGATCGAGGCCTTGGCCTGGATCTGATTGATGCCCTCGATCTGGTATTCGATCGGATCTTCGACCGTGATGATCTTGCGCTCCGGCGTATTGAGCTGGCTCAAAGCGGTGT
>Ga0102938_10000960_pt1 | contig 21897 bp, 19 predicted proteins | sample SalPonR2_B_D2_MG_FD_84516 | JGI IMG/M metagenome (GOLD analysis project Ga0102938, IMG submission 84516) | Salt pond soil microbial communities from South San Francisco under conditions of wetland restoration - Salt Pond MetaG R2_B_D2_MG | ecosystem: Environmental > Aquatic > Marine >... | reverse complement strand
GTGGCGAACTGATGGCTGAAGAAATCAAATCCCTCGAGGGTCTGGAAGCGGTCGCCGGTGGCGCCGTGGCCGAGGCCGCGATCGAAGCGCCGCGCGAGCCTGTCCGTGACGATCTGGGCCGGTCCTATGCGACCGGCAAGCGCAAGGACGCGGTCGCCCGTGTCTGGATCAAGCCCGGGTCGGGCAAGGTCAGCGTGAACGGCAAGGAAATGAAGGCGTATTTCGCGCGTCCGGTTCTGCAGATGATCCTGCGGCAGCCGTTCACGGTGGCCGGTGTCGAGGACCAGTTCGACGTGATGGCAACCGTCAAGGGCGGTGGTCTGTCGGGGCAGGCGGGTGCGGTCAAGCACGGCATCTCGAAGGCGCTGCAGCTGTATGATCCGTCGCTGCGCGGTGCGCTGAAGGCGGCAGGCTTCCTGACACGCGACAGCCGCGTGGTGGAACGCAAGAAGTTCGGTCGCCGCAAGGCGCGTCGGAGCTTCCAGTTCTCCAAGCGCTGAGACGATCCTGCGATTTTTGTCGAAAGGGCCGCCCGGTTGGGTGGCCCTTTTGCATTGGGCGTGGCGGTTAGTATGGGCGGTGCGGCGGGTATGGGCGGTGCGGCCGGTTCAGGTGTCGGGCGCGATGAGGCCGAGGCCGCGCAGGTAGATGCCGATGCCGGTCTCGAGCAGCTCTTCGGGGGCGAAGGGCACGGCGGTGCCGGGGGAGTTGCGCGCGAACAGTTCGACCACGCCATGCGACATCGCCCAGACATGCGCGCTGAACATGGCGGCGGGGGGCCGGCGATCCGGGGGAATGTGCTGGCTGAGGTCTTCGGCGGCCTGTTCGATTACCGCGCGGGCGCGGCGCGCGACGAGGGCCAGCTCGGGCGTGCGGTTGACCGACAGCCCGCTTTCGAACATCGCGATGTAATGGCCGGGATAGTGCCGTGCGAAGGCCAGATAGGCGCGGCCCGTGGCCTCGAAGCTGGCGAGCGCCGAGGGCTGGCCGCGATCATAGGCGTCCTGCATCACGTCGGCGAAGATCACATAGCCCTGGCGTGCGGCTTCGGCGATCAGGTCGTCGCGGCCGGCGAAATGGCGATAGACCGCCGCGGGTGTCACCCCGGCCTGTTTGGCCGCTTCGGAGAGGGTGAAGCCCGACGGCCCCTTGGCTTCGATCAGGCGCAGGGCGGCATCGACCAGGGCCTGTTTCAGGTTGCCGTGGTGATAGCCCTGCTTAGGCATTCCAGATATCCGGCCCGCCGCAGACCGAGGTGTCGGGAGAGCCGATGGCGCGGGCATCCTTGCGGGCGTAATCGACATTCAGCAGGAGATGGCGGAGCGTTTCGAGCCGGGCGCGGCGTTTGTCATCCGAGCGCACGATGGTCCAAGGCGCGTAGCTGGTATGCGAGCGGTCCAGCGTTTCCGAGATCGCGGCGGAATATTCATCCCATTTGGCCAGCCCCTCGACGTCGATGCGGCTGAGTTTCCATTGCTTGAGGGGGCTGGCCTCGCGGTCGAGAAAGCGGCGCAGTTGTTCGCCGCGGCCCACGTTGAGCCAGAATTTGAAGAGGTGAATGCCCTCGTCCACCAGCATCTTCTCGAAATCGGGCACCTGGTGGAAGAAATGTTCGCGTTGCGCATGGGTGCAGAAGCCGAACACCTTTTCGACCACGCCGCGATTATACCAGCTGCGGTCGAAGAACACCATTTCGCCGCCCGAGGGCAGGTGATCGACATAGCGCTGGAAATACCATTGGCTGCTTTCGACATCCGACGGCTTGGACAGCGCCACGACCCGCGCACCGCGCGGGTTGAGATATTCGCGGAAGCGTTTGATCGTGCCGCCCTTGCCGGCGGCGTCGCGGCCTTCGAAGACGATGGCGATGCGCGCGCCGCTGGATTTGGCCCAGGCCTGCAGCTTGACCAGTTCGGTCTGCAGGGCCTCAAGCTCTTTCTCGTAATGCTTGCGCGGCAGGCGTTCGGAATGGGGAAAGCCCGCGTCGATGATGTCGCCTTTTTCGCCCCGGCGGATCGCGTTGCGGATACGCTCGGGGGCGTCATTGGCATAAAAGGCGCTGATCGCCCCGTCGAATGGCAGCTCCATGAGCCTCTCCCTGCAGGTTCGGGCCACTATGGCCGCTCAATCGCTGGGGTGCAATCCGGCGCGGGTGGCGGCGCGCGTGATGGCGGCGATGACCGCGTCCTCGGCGGCGTGGTGCGGCATGTGGGCGATGCCGGGCAGGCGGGTCAGGCGGGCAGAGGGCACCTGATCGGCGAGCGGCTCGGCGTGGATGCGCAGACCCACAGTGGTGTCTTCGGTGCCGTGGACGATCTCGATCGGGAGGGTGAGCCGCGCGAGGGCGTCTTGCAGGGCGGTGATTTCGTCCAGCAGGTTGGCGCGTTGCAGGGCGTTGGCGCGCAAAGCGTCGCGGCGCAGGGTGAGGGGCGCGCCGACATGGTCGATATAGCCCGGTGGCACGGTGTTCGGCTCGAATATCTCGGACACGGCGCGTTCCACGCGGGCATCACGAACAAAGGCGGTGAGCAGCGGAATGACCACGGGGCCAAGCACGGGATGCGACAGGGTCTTGTAATACAGGCTCAGATCGCTTTTCCAGGGTTTCGCGGGGGCGGCCAGCGGCACGAGGGCCGCGATATGATCCGGGCGGTGGACCGCCCAGGCCAGCGCCACGGCCCCGCCATAGGAATGGCCCAGAACCACGGGGCGGTCGATGCCCAGTTGGCGCGCGGCATCCGACAGAAGCGCGGCCTGCTGACGGATCGTGGCGCCAGTGCGGTTGATGCGGTCGCTATAGCCCAGACCGGGACGGTCGAACACGGTCACACGAAAGCGATCGGCAAGGCGCGGGGCGAGGCTGAAGGTCATGTCGCGCAGATTGCCACTGGCCCCGTGGATCAGCACGACATCCGGCCCGGCGCCCATTGTCACCGCATGCACGCGGTGACCGTTCACATCGAGGATCTGGCCCTGCGGGGGAAATGCCGCCTCGGCGCGGGCCTCGTGCTGGCGCGCGCGGTGCTGGACATAGGCCCATAGAACGACAAGGGCGACAAGGGTTGCGAGGAGGATCTTAGCGGCCAATGGAATGCAGATCGAACGGCGTGGTCTGGTAAATCTGGTTGATCCAGTTGCCATAAAGCAGATGTGCATGGCTGCGCCACCGGTTCTGCGGCGGGCGCGAGGGATCGTCGCCGGGATAGTAGTTGCACGGCACGACAATGGGCGTGCCGCTGGCGACATCCCGGTCGTATTCCTGTTTCAGCGTGTCGCTGTCATATTCCAGATGGTTGAAGATATAGAGCGCGCCGTGGCCGGGATCTTCGACCAGACAGGGGCCGACCTCGTCGCTGTCGAGCAGGATCTTGAGGCCCGGCACGGCGTCGATTTCGGGGCGGCGCATTTCGGTCCAACGGCTGACGGGGATCACGCAATCATCCGAAAACCCGCGCAGATAGGGCGAGGCCGGGTCCATGTTGCGATGCCGGAAGCAGCCGAACGCCTTGTGATCCAGCAGGTGTTTCTGCACCCCGTGGAAATGGTTGATCATCGCCATGCCGCCCCAGCAGACACCGAAGGTGGAATGCACATGGGTCTGTGTCCAGTCAAACACCGTCTGCAGCTCGTCCCAATAGGTGACGTCGGTGAAGTCGAGATGTTCGATGGGCGCACCGGTTATGATCAAGCCGTCAAACCGTTCGCCGGTTTCCGCCACGTCCGAGAACGGGCGATAGAAGCTTTCCATATGGGCCGCGGCGGTGTTCTTGGTGCGATGCTCGCTCATGCGGATCAGGCTGAATTCGATCTGCAAGGGCGTCGCGCCGATCAGCCGGGCGAATTGGTTCTCGGTCTGGATCTTCTTGGGCATCAGGTTCAGCAGGCCGATGCGCAGAGGGCGGATATCCTGCCGTGCGGCCTGATCCTCGGACATGACCATGACGCCTTCGCGCGTAAGCACGTCATAGGCGGGCAGGTCTTCGGGGATCTTGATGGGCATGGTGGATCAGGCTTTCGTCGGGTCAGGTCTAGATAGGGCGTCAGGGGCTACGCGCAAGCGCGGTGGCCACAAGCGCATCGAACGCGTCGGCATCGCGGGTCTCGGCGACCTCGTCGGCGGTGACGGTGATGCCCCATTTGGCCATCGCCTCGTAGCGCGGTTTGCGATGCGCAAGCGCGCGGGCATAGGTCCAGCGGATGAAGGCATCCGGATCAACGTCGTCCGCTTGGCATTTGTTTTCATTGAGATATTGCGCCCACGCCTGATCAAGGAATTCGGGCTGATAGGCCATCGGCTTGGGCGCGCGGTCAAACCGGCGGATGAGCGCCTGTGTGTGCGCCTCGGAGCCTTCGATATAGATCAGCAGGCAATGGCGCGACAGCTCGGTCAGGAGCGGGTCGGCGGGATCGTCGCCATCAACCCATTCACAGATCGACCCGCCCGTGTCGCAGACGAAATTCGGATAGCCATAAAGCCGTTCGGCCCGGTCGATGAAATGGGCGGTGTCCATGAGGGCGGCGATCTCGGCGGTGCGGAATTGCTGCTGGCGGCGGCGGTATTCGTCGATCGGCAAACCGCCCTTGGCCGGATCGCCGGGTTTTCCCAGATAGGTCGAGACGGGGGCGAGGTTGTCGAAGGTGATGTTGGAGCCGATATAGATCGAATCCGTCAACAGCAGATTGCGCAGGAACGGCACCTGCATCGCATGCGCCTTGGCGTTGTCGGCGATCAACTCGCCCATGTAGCGGGTGCCGATGCGGTAATCGATGGAATAATGAAACCAGTCGCCCGCATCGCGCAGCATGGTGGACAGGTGGGTCTTGCCCAGTCCGGACATCCCATAGAACAACACGCGCTTCTGGGCCGCGTCGCGCCACTCGGAGGCTGATTTATAGATCATGGGGCGTCCTTTCTGCGGGCAAGTGGTAGCCAGCGGCGCAGGGCAGGTCAATGCCAAGCGACGCCCAAGAAAAACCCCGCCCGGTTTCCCGAGCGGGGCATTGCATGCAAAGGGTCCGGCGTCAGTAGTGCCAGCCGACCTTGACGCCAAAGCCGATGGCCGAGTTGTCCGAGAAGGACGAGCGCGCAAACACGCGCGGCGGGCCGGCGGCGATCGGGACGTTGGTGGTGGCATCGCCGATCCAGGTGTAGTTCACACCGGTCGACACCGAGAAATTGTCGGTCTTGTAGCGCGCGCCGACGGTCACGCCGATCTTGCCGCTGGTCGGGCCGAGGTTGGAGACAGGTTTGTTGGAGTCGCCGTCCTCATAGGTCAGCGAGACAGAGCCGCTCCAAGTATCGGTGATGCGGCGGCCGACACCAAGCGTGTAGGTGTAGGTGTCGTCGTCATAGGACAGGAACGGCACGCCCGTCGCGGTGCGGTAGACGAACGGATCGATGGTGAAATCGCTCCAGTCGACCCAACGCACGCCGCCGAACAGCAGGGTATCTTGCGCGATGCCGGTCTGAAACTCGAGGTTGACCGATTGCGGTGTCTCGATCTCGGTTGTGGTGGTCAGAGCCAGGCCGCCCACGGCCAGCCTTTCGGACGTCCGGTGATCCGTGGCGATCTTGGAATTGTAGGTCAGCGAGATGCGCAGCGCGATGTCGGGCCTCTCATACGAGAAACCGGCCAGATAGCCGGTGCCATATCCGGCTTCGCCCGTCACGCTGTAGCCCGACACCACGGGCACGCCGGCGGTTGCCTCGACGCGCTGAACGCGCAGGCCGCCATGCAGGCCGATGCCGTTGTCCATCCGGTAGCGCAGAACGCCCGTCAAGGCGGACGAATCGAGTTCCGCAAAGGTGCTGCGCAGCGGATAGGCGGTTGTTCCCAGATATTTCAGATCGGCGCCGAAGGGCTGATCGAAGATGATCGAATAGCTGAGATTGTCGTTGATCTGCTGCTTCATCGCCGCGCCGAACTGCCAATAGGAACTGGCCACGTCGCCGGATTGAATCCCGCCGACCGAGCCGGATACGGATGGAATGGCGGTGCCGACGCTGATTTCGGCATAGTTACCGTCTTGAAACAGCGGCGCGATGGACTGACCGGAGCGGTCGATTCCGCCGGCGCTGACGCTGCCGGCTGCCATGCAGAAGGCGATCGCAGGGATCGATGCGTTCTTCATATTGTCAGGTCTCCTCCGAATTTCGGTCATGCTATCTTGCGGGCGTTGCGGGTCAATCTTTGACGCCGCGTCACTGACGTAACGGAAGAAACGGTGGTAGCGCCGCCACACTACACTAACGGGTATGTCCGACGGGTTGGCGGCCATGTCGCGTTTCGGACCACATGTTCAGGTAATTGGCCCCGAAGATCACCAAGGCGCCGGCGATCGTCAGGGCGTCGATCGGTTCGTCATAGACCATCAGGCCGATCACCGCGATCAGTGGCAGGCGCATGAAATCAACCGGGCTGACCAGTGTTGCAGGCGCCATCGAAAGGGCTGTCGTCAGGCAGAAATGCGCCATCAGGCCACCGCAGGCGATCACCGCAAGCCACGGTAACGACTGGGCAGAGGGCCACGCGATATCCCCGTCGAAGCCCGCGCAGATCAGCCCGAACACCGATTGGCTGAGGGTCATCCAGAACAGGATGCAGGTCAGGGTTTCGGTGCGGGTCAGGCGTTTGGTGACAAGGATCGATCCGGCAAAGCCGATCGCGGCGCACATGGCGGCCAGCGTGCCGATATTGATCGTGTCGGGGCTGGGGCGGGCGACGATCAGGATGCCCGCAAAGCCGATGCAGGCCGCAAGCACGCGCACCCGCGTCAGCCGTTCACCCAGCACCAGCGGCGACAGGATCAGCACCCAGAGCGGCGAGGTGAATTCCAGCGCAAACACCTGCGCCAGAGGGATCACGGTGATGGCATAGAACCACAGGTTCTGGCCGGTGAAGTGAAAGACGTTGCGGATCAGATGCAGGCCCGGCTTGCGGCCCGTGATGGTGCGATGCGCGCCCGTAGACGAGGCTATGATCGTCACAAGCGCCAGCCCGATCAGGCTGCGATACATCATGATTTCAAAGGTATCGAGCTCAAAACTGACCGAGCGTCCGCCCACCGCCATCGCCGAGAACGACACCACCGCGCCCAGCATCCAGAGCGCCGCGCGCACCACGTCGGCTGTATCGGCGCGAGGGATATCTCCGGTCGGAGAGGTCACTCCCACTCAATGGTGCCGGGCGGTTTCGATGTCACGTCATAGGTGACGCGGTTGATGCCCTTCACCTCGTTGATGATCCGGGTGGCGGTTTCGCCAAGGAACTCATGGCTGAACGGATAGTAATCGGCGGTCATGCCGTCGACCGAGGTGACCGCGCGCAGCGCACAGGCGAAATCATAGGTCCGCCCGTCGCCCATCACGCCGACGGTGCGCACCGGCAGGATCGCGACGAACGCCTGCCAGATCTCGTCATAGAGACCGTGCTTGCGGATCTGGTCGATATAGACGGCATCGGCCTTGCGCAGGATATCCAGCTTTTCGCGGGTGATCTCGCCGGGGCAGCGGATGGCAAGGCCCGGACCGGGAAAGGGGTGGCGGCCAATGAACGAGGTGGGCAGGCCCAGTTCATGACCAAGCGCGCGCACCTCGTCCTTGAAGAGTTCGCGCAGCGGTTCGACCAGTTTGAGGCCCATCTTTTCGGGCAGGCCACCGACATTGTGGTGGCTCTTGATCGTCACGGAGGGGCCGCCCGAGAAACTGACCGATTCGATCACGTCGGGATAGAGCGTGCCCTGGGCCAGAAATTCGGCTCCCTCGATCTGGCTGGCGTATTTCTGGAACACGTCGATGAACAGGCGGCCAATGGTTTTTCTTTTGATTTCCGGGTCACTTACGCCTTCAAGTTCGCCCAGGAACAGATCCGCCTCGTCGGCATGGATCAGCGGGATGTTGTAGTGATCGCGGAACATCGTGACCACTTCATCGGCCTCGTTATGGCGCAGCAGGCCGTGATCGACGAACACGCAGGTCAACTGATCGCCGATCGCCTCGTGGATCAGGACAGCGGCGACGGAACTGTCCACGCCGCCGGACAGACCGCAAATCACCTGCTTGTCGCCGACCTGATCGCGAATCAGGCGAATCGCCTCGTCGCGGTAGGCGGCCATGGTCCAGTCGCCCTTGAACCCGGCAAGGCGCACGAAATTCTCATAGAGTGTCTTGCCGTTCGGGGTGTGATGCACCTCGGGGTGGAACTGCACGGCAAAGAAATTGCGGCTCAGGTCGGCGGTGATGGCGAAGGGCGCGTTGGGCGATGTGCCGTAGACCTCGAATCCCGGCGCGATCCGGCTGACATGGTCGCCGTGGCTCATCCAGACCTGTTCACGCTCTTCCAGGAACCAGCCATTGAGCAGATCGATTCGATGCGGTGTCGGGCTGACATAGGCGCGACCGAATTCGGCGGTGCCGTCGCCCCGTTCGACCTTGCCGCCCAGCATCTCCATCATGACCTGTTGTCCATAGCAGATGCCCAGGATGGGCACCCCCAGATCGAACACCTTTTCAGGCGGGCGCGGCGAGCCGTCGTCGATCACGCTGGCCGGACCGCCGGAGAAGATCACGGCGCGTGGCGCGAAGTCGTCGAGAAACGCCTCGGTCACGTTCTGGAACGGGTGGATTTCGCAATAGACGTTCAGTTCCCGCAGGCGGCGCGCGATCAGCTGCGTCACCTGGCTTCCGAAATCTATGATGAGAAGGCGGTCATGCGATGTCTGGCTCATGATTGCCTAGTAGGACGCAGGCGCGATTTGCGCAAGACCCTGCCGGGATTCGCCGTGACGGGCCGTGACGGGCGGTGGCGGGCAAGGATGGCGGCGGAATGGCGGCCCGCATGTCGCTTTAGACCCCAAGAGGGCGCAAATCTCCGATGGCGGGGCGTTCTGCTGCGATATGGATGCCCGCAGCCGCCCCCAAGCCGGGGCGTTTCAACCAATGCAGGGGTGAGACAACCATGGTCGAAGCAGAAACCCGCAGACGAGCACGAGGGGGCGGCGGTGCCGCGCGCCGGGCTGAACGGACTGCCGTCAGCATCGAGACCGCCAAGTATATCGAGCGCAACGTTCCGGTTTACGACATCCTGACCGAAGAGGCGCTGGAGATCATCGAAGCGAACGCGGAAACGATTCTCGAAGAGGTCGGCGTGAATTTCGTCGAGAACCCCAAGGCGCTGGAACGCTGGCGCGCCGCCGGTGCCAGCATCGAGGGCGAGCGCGTGCGCATTCCGCGCGGTCTGGCGCGCAAGCTGTGTGCGACGGCGCCCTCGCGCTATGTCCAGCACGCCCGCAACCCCGCCCGCAATGTCGAGATCGGTGGCAACACGCTGGTCTGTGCGCCGGTCTATGGCCCGCCCTTCGTGCGCGACATGGAAGGCGGACGCCGCTACGCGACGATGGCCGATTTCGAACGTTTCGTGAAGCTGGGCTATATGTCGAAATGGTTGCACCATTCCGGCGGCACCGTGTGCGAACCCACGGATATTCCGGTGAACAAGCGTCACCTGGATATGCTCCATGCTCATATGACGCTGAGCGACAAGCCCTTCATGGGATCGGTCACCGAACCGAGCCGCGCGCGCGACAGTGTCGAGATGTGCGAGATCCTGTTCGGCAAGGACTTCGTGCGCGACAACACGGTGATGACCTCGCTGATCAACATCAACTCGCCGATGACCTTCGACGATGTGATGATGGGCGCACTGGAAGTCTATGCCGAGCATAATCAGGCCTGCATCGTGTCGCCCTTCATCGTCGGTGGCGCGATGGCGCCGGTCTCGGTCATGGGCACGCTGACGCAGGTTCTGGCCGAGGTGCTGGCAGGCATCGCCTATAGCCAGCTGGTGCGCCCCGGCGCCCCGGTGATTTTCGGCGCGTTCGTCAGCTCGATCGACATGAACAGCGGCGCCCCCACCTTCGGGACGCCCGAAGCCAGCCAGATCATCTATGGCGCGGGCCAATTGGCGCGGCGCATGAACCTGCCGTTCCGGTCGGGCGGAAGCCTGTGCGGCTCCAAGCTGCCGGATGCGCAGGCCGCCTACGAGACGGCCAACACGCTGAACGCGGTGATGCTGGGCGGGGTCAACTTCATGCTGCACAGCTGCGGTTGGCTGGAAGGCGGTCTGGTGGCCAGTTTCGAGAAATTCGTGATGGATGCGGATCAGCTTGGCGGGTTGCACAAATTCGCCGAAGGCATCGCCACGGATGAAAACGGGCAGGCGATGGACGCCATCCGCGAGGTCGGACCCGGCGGCCATTACCTTGGGTGCGAACATACGCAGTCCAATTTCAAGAAGGCGTTCTGGCGCTCGGACGTTCTGGATTACAAACCGTTCGAGACATGGCATGAGGAAGGCGGGCGCGACACGATGATTCTGGCCAATGCCAAGATGCATCAGATGCTGGCCAACTATCAGCAGCCGCCGCTTGACCCCGCCATCGCCGAGGCGCTGGCCGCCTATGTGGCGCAGAAAAAGGCTTCGATGCCGGATGCGTTCACCTGATGGGCTGACCTGAACCACGGGGTCTGACACCTCAAGCGGTCCGCCTTTGAGCTGAGACATCGGCACAAGGTGGACCGCCTGCAGCCACGCGGTGCAGACCAGCGGTTCGCGACAGGCTTTAGCCAGCCAGCGAGGCGCGCAACAGGCGCGCTTCGCCCATCATCGCGATCAGAATATCCACATGGCGCGCCGCGGAATAGCCCGCGTCGCGCCTTTTGCGTTGCTGTTCCAGCATCTGCTCGAGATCCATCAGTTGCATCAGGGCCGGGCCGCTGCGGGGCAGGGCGCCGATGCCCAGATGCCGGGGCAGATGGGTGCCGCGACGATACTCCATCAATCCGAACCGGGCGGCCCTGATCAAAAGACGGGGGCGGCGCAAAGCCGCCATGCTGGTGAGAAGATCATTCATTGCGGGTCTCCGTTCAGATGCGCTGTGCCTGTTGTATGCACAACCTGAACGGGTGTTGCGTATTGATGCGAAGTGGCGCACGGGCCGGTATGGCTCTGTTCATATTTTGGAAACAATTGTTGCGGAGACGTTATCAGTTAACGAACTGGTAAGGATTTACACGCAAGGGTTGTGGATAACCCTGTGGATAACTTTGCCGTGGCTGCTGCGGCGTGATCGAAGGAGGGATGGCATGGCTGGTGATCCATTGACAAGCGACCCGCTGGCCGTGCTGCCGGACTGGGTGCCGGAACCGGCGCGGCGGTATATCGCGCATACCGAGGCCGGAACCTCGATCCGGGCGCTGGCGCGGCGGGCGGGCTGTCATGCCTCGACGGTGCTGCGCCAGATCCGAAGCTATGAAGCCCGCCGTGATGATCCGTTGGTGGATGCCGCCCTCAGGCGGATCGGCCAACGCGCGCCGATGCCTGTCACGGGCGCGGCCTTGCACAAGGAGACGAGGGGAATGGACAACATATTGCATCAGGATGCCTTGGCGCTGGACAGTGGCCCGTTGCTGACCGAGGCGTGCCGCGTTCTCAGGCGGTTATGCGAATCCGGCGCGGTTCTGGCGGTGGCTGCGGATATGGAAAAAGCCGTGGTGCTGCGCGACGGCCCGTCAGGGCAGGCAAGCCGCACCGCCGTGGTCGATCGGTCGGTGGCCGAGGCGATGGCACTGAATCAGTGGATCGCCTGTCAGGCCCAGGGGCGGGTGTCACGCTACCGGATCACCAAGACCGGGCGCGATGCCATGGCATCGCTTGTGGATGCGGCGGACCGGTCCGGCAGTCCCGGTTTTCACGAGGCGCCATTGGCGTTTCGGCATGACCGACAGGACAGTGCGTCCAGGGATGCGGCCGCGCGGCAACGGCGCATTCGCTATGGTCACGCGGAAACCCCGCTGATCGCGCTGGCGCGGCGGCGCGATCGTGACGGGCTGCATTTTCTGTCCCCCGATCTGGTCCGCGCCGGCGAGCGGATGCGCGAGGATTTCGACCTTGCCGGCCTTGCCCCGTCCCGACAGGAAAGCTGGGATCAGATCATGGCCGAATGCACGCAGATCCCTGTGGGCAGCGCCACAAGGGGCAGCCCCAAGGCCGCGCGCCTGCGCGTTCTGGGCGCGCTACGCGAGCTTGGTCCCGGTCTGGGCGATGTGGCGCTGCGCTGCTGTTGTTATCTCGAGGGGCTGGAAACCGCCGAGAAACGCATGGGTTGGTCGGCGCGGTCCGGCAAGATCGTGCTGCGCATCGCGCTGCAGCGGTTGCGCCGCCATTATGACGGGCTGCGGGACGGGGGCGGGCTTATTGGCTGACTTGGCCCGCCACGCCTAGCCTCCTACCAGCCAGCCCACGAAAAACGCCACGATCGCGCAGACCGTGCCGACCAGAACCGTCTCCCCAACCGAGCGGGCGACACGTTCGCGCGTCGCGCTGAAGCGCAGCAGGCCAAGCCCGATCAGCGCGCTGAGTGTCGTGCCGATCGACATGAAGAACGTCTGCTGGGTCGGCTCGAACAGGAAATAAGGCACCAGGGGGATCGCGCCGAAGACCACGAAGGACATGAAGGTGAACAACCCGTTGAGGGCGGGGTTTTCCTCGTCCGGGTCCTGCATGCCGAATTCATAGGTCATCATCAGATCGGCCATGATCTGCGGATGGCGTGACAGGATCGCCGTGGCCGTGTCGGCCTCGCCTGCGGGCAGGCCGCGCTGGCGCAGGATTTCGAACAGTTCCATGCGCTCCTGTTCCGGATTGCGGGCGATTTCGCGCAGTTCGCTTTGCCGCCGCGACCGGTAGAGATCATGCTGCGAGCGGGCCGAAAGGAATTCGCCCAACCCCATGCTGACCGCATCGGCAAAGAGGTTGGCCAAGCCGAACACCAGCACCGCGACACCGCCGATCTGCGCCACGCCATCGGCGGAGGCGCCGGCGAAGCCTGCGACGATGGCGAAGGTGGTGACGATGCCGTCATTGCCGCCATAGACGATCTGCCTGAGGAATTCCTGTGTCTTGCCGAGGGCATGGGCCTCGCGCCTGTGGGCCTGCCAATCCAGATGTTCCACGCCCTGTCCCTTGCTGTCCGATGGTGCCGCCAGAATAGACCACGTGGCGAAGGCTGCAACCCGTCAGCCCCATCTTGCGCGGCGCTGCATGGCGGATATGCAGAACTGGCGCTCGTCCGAGGGTTGGACTATGTTACGCTCGACACAAGGACCGATCAGCGGGGAGTTTTCCGTGCGAGACATCAAGATACCGGACCAGCGCCACCCTGAAAAGGCGCATCGCCCGGACAATGCGCAACCCAAGAAACCCGATTGGATTCGCGTCAAGGCGCCCACCGGGGCGGGCTATCGCGAGACCCACAAGATCATCCGCGAACACAAGCTGGTGACGGTCTGCGAAGAGGCCGGCTGTCCCAATGCCGGTGAATGCTGGAGTCAGGGACACGCCACCATGATGATCATGGGCGATGTCTGCACACGCGGCTGCACCTTTTGCAATGTGGCCACGGGCAAGCCTGACGCGCTGGACTTGTTCGAGCCGGGTCGGGTGGCGGATGCGGTGCAAAAGCTGGGCCTGAACCATGTGGTCATCACCAGCGTGGACCGCGACGATATCGACGATGGCGGGGCCGATCATTTCGCCCAGACGATCCGCGCCGTGCGTCATCGCAGCCCCGGCACGACGATCGAGATTCTGACCCCTGATTTCCTGCATTGCGCGCCCTCGGTTCTGGAAACCGTGGTGGCGGCCAAGCCGGATGTGTTCAACCACAACCTCGAAACCGTGCCGGCGCTTTATCCCTCGGTGCGGCCCGGCGCGCGGTATTTCCATTCGCTGCGCCTGCTCCAGCGGGTGAAAGAGATCGATCCGATGATGTACACCAAATCGGGCATCATGGTGGGGCTGGGCGAGGACCGCGTTCAGGTGCATCAGGTGATGGACGACATGCGCGCCGCCGGCATCGATTTTCTGACCATCGGCCAGTATCTCCAGCCGACGCCCAAACATCACGCGGTGGACCGTTTCGTGCACCCCGATGAATTCGCGGCCTATGAAAAGGTGGCCTATGGCAAGGGGTTCCTCATGGTGTCGGCCACGCCGCTGACACGCTCGTCCTACCATGCGGGCGATGATTTCGACCGGCTTCGCGCGGCCCGGCTGAAGAAAATCGGCTGATTGATCTTGAGCGTCTGTCGATGGACATGAAAAAACCGGCCTTGGGGACAAGGCCGGTTTTTTAACGTCCGAAAGTTGGCTGGATCAGCCGCCCCAGGTGCGCACCGGACCGCAATCCATATGCACGAAGTTGGACCCGGAATATTTGCCGACGCCACCGCCGCGACAGGCCGAGGCCGCGCGGAACATCTGCCCGACCGACCGGGAATTGAGCCGCAAATCAGCCGCTTCGCCCTGCAGGTGAAGCGAATTGCGCGCCACACCGCTTGAACGGCTGCGCAGCATCGCGTTTGTCTTTGGGCTGCGGTAGCCCGACAACAGCATGTAGGGTTCGTTCACATCCATCAGGTTGTGGGCCGCTGCCATGATATCGATGGTGCGCAGGTCGATGTTGCGAACGTCGTTGGTGCGCCAGTCGCGCATGAACAGCGAAATTTCCCGCACGGCGTCGCGGATGTAATCGCCTTCGATCCAGTAGATCGTGTCGATGCTTTCGCCCGTGCGCGGCGATGTCATCCGCAACCGCCGGATGTCACCGGCCCCACGAAGAAAGCCCGCCGCGTTCGAAAAGGTTGGTGCCGCCGCCACTGCGCTGGCTGCAAAAGCACCCAGCAACGCGCGGCGCGTGATGCCCGAAGAACTGTGGTCCGTCATATGCTTAGCGCCTGTCCCGTATCTTGCTCGTTCGGTCCGCTATGAAGCGAACTCGGTGTCTGTTCCCCAAGTGCATGACAGCTATCGCATAGAAAGAATCGTGGACCAAGTGTGTTTTGATGCAAATTGAAACGATCAAGAATTTTCGGCAGTTTTTTGCGCAAACCGGCATCAGTGTCACCGTTTTACACTTAAGGCGATGCGTTTTCGCCGCAGGCGACCGGGCGTCTGGGACGTTCACATAGAATTTTATGGACAAGCGAGGGGCGCGTGCTGGAACACTCTGGTATGGTTTGAGGTGACGACAAGTCTGGGGAAACGCGATGCTGACGATTGCCACTGTCCTGCCAAGGGCAGTTCTGCTGAGTTCAATGATTTTTCTGGCGCAGCTTTTGCTGGGCGTGGGGGGGGCGGCTGCGCAGGTCACCGCCTTCAAACAGGCGGTTGCCGAGGCGGCGGCCAAAGACCGCGATCTGGCGGCGTTTTATCAAACCAACGGGTTTGCCGGTGTCTGGACGGGCGACGGCACGGCCGACAAGGCCCGGCGCGTGGCGCTGTTCGATGCCATCCGCAGCGCGGGGGATCATGGGCTTCCGGCGGCACGCTATGACGCCCAAGCCCTTATGGCACAACTGAAATCAGCCCGCAGCGCCCGCGATCTGGGTCTGGCCGATGTCGCCCTCAGCCAGGTTTTCCTGCGCCTTGCGCGCGACATGCAGACCGGGGTTCTGGTGCCGGGTCAGGTGGATGACGATATCAAGCGGCAGGTGCCTTATCGGGATCGGATGTCTTATCTGACCAGTTTCCTGCAGTCCAGTCCGGCCGCATTTTTCCGCGCATTGCCGCCGCAATCCAATGAATATGCCCGCCTGATGAAAGAAAAGCTGCGTCTGGAGCGGCTGGCCGATACCGGCGGTTGGGGTCCGACCGTCCCGGCCGAGGCGGTCAAGCCCGGTCAATCGGGCGCGGCGGTCACCGCGCTGCGCAACCGGCTTGTCGCGATGGGCTTTCTCGATCGGTCCGCGACCCTGGTCTATGACGAAGACATGCTGCATGCCGTTCAGCGGTTCCAACTGGCGCATGGCCTGACCGCCGATGGCGTGGCCGGTCCCGGCACCATGGCCGAAATCAACGTCCCCGTGCAGGACCGGTTGAAATCGGTGACCGTCGCGATGGAACGCGAACGCTGGCTCAACATGCCCTTGGGCGAGCGGCATATCACCGTAAACCTGACCGATTTCCATGCTCGCATCATCGACGGCGACAGCGTCAGTTTCGAAACCCGGGTCGTGATCGGCAAGAACACCGGCGACCGGCGCAGCCCCGAATTTTCCGACGAGATGGACCATATGGTCATCAACCCGACATGGCATGTCCCACGCTCGATCGCGGTCAAGGAATACCTGCCGCAGATGAAGCGCAATCCCAACGCGGTCAGCCACCTCAAGCTTTACAACAACCGGGGCCAGCAGGTCAGCCGGGGTGCGGTCAATTTCGCGGCTTATAATGCCTCGAATTTCCCGTTCGCCATCAAGCAGCCGCCCTCGCAAAGCAATGCGCTTGGGCTGGTGAAGTTCATGTTCCCGAACAAATACAACATCTACCTGCATGACACGCCTGCCAAAGACCTGTTCAGCCGCGAAGTGCGCGCCTACAGTCACGGCTGCGTGCGCGTCCACAAACCGTTCGAGCTGGCCTACACGCTGCTGTCCAAGCAGGAGGCCAACCCAAAGGGCACGTTCCACAGGATCCTCGACACCGGGCGTGAAACGCGTGTGAACCTTGAACAGCCTGTGCCGGTTCATATCATTTACCGCACCGCTTTCACACAGGCGAAAGGCCCGATGCAGTATCGCCGCGATGTCTATGGGCGCGATGCACGGATCTGGGACGCTCTGGACAAGGCGGGGGTTTCTCTGCGCGCGGTTCAAGGCTAAACCATTCTCCAAATCAAGGGGAGTGTCATGGCCTACACCGTCCATCAGATTGCCGAAGCTCTTGGGGCAACCGCCTTGGGCGCCACCGACCTGGAAATCGACGCCGTTGCCGAACCCGCCGATGCCGGGCCGCGCGATCTGGCGCTGGCGATGAAGCCCGATTATGCAGACCAGATCGCGCAGGGCGGCGCGCGCGCCGCGATGCTGTGGCAAGGGGCCGATTGGGCCGGTTTCGGGCTTGAGGCGGCGATCATCGCACCGCGCCCACGGTTCGCGCTGGCGGGGCTGTCGGCGATGATGGACCCCGGTCAGGGCTGGGGCGGCGGTATTCACCCCTCGGCGGTGATCGATCCGCAGGCCGAACTGGGCGTTGGTGTCAGTGTGGGACCGCTGAGTGTGATCCTCGGCGGCGCAAGGATCGGCGCGGGCACGGTGATCGGGCCACAATGTTTCGTCGGCGCCGATAGCGTGATCGGGCAGGGCGGTCTGTTGCGCGAAGGGGTCCGGATCGGGCCACGCGTGCGCATTGGCGACCGTTTCATCGCGCAGCCGGGTGCAACCGTCGGCAGCGACGGGTTTTCCTTTGTCACGCCGGAACAATCCGGTGTGGAACGCGCCCGCGCCACGCTTGGCGATCAGGGCGAGGTCCAAAGCCAGTCCTATGCCCGCATCCATAGTCTTGGCGGCGTGACCATCGGCGATGATGTCGAACTGGGCGCACAGAGCTGCATCGACCGGGGCACCGTGCGCGACACGCGGATCGGCAATGGCACCAAGATCGACAACCTTGTCCAGATCGGCCACAACGTCGTCGTGGGGCGCGACACGTTGCTGTGCGGGCAGGTCGGCATCGGTGGATCGGCGGTGATCGGCGACAATGTGGTGCTGGCGGGGCAGACGGGGATTGGCGACAATCTGTTCGTCGGCAACAATGCGATCACCGGCGGCGGAACCAAGGTTTTGTCCAACATTCCCGCCGGTCGCGTGATGCTGGGATATCCGGCGATGAAGATGGACAGCCAGATGGAGGTCTACAAGGGGCTGCGCCGTCTCAAGCGGTTGTTCACGGATGTTGCAGAGCTCAAGAAAACTGTTTCAAACTTGCGGCAGAGTGACTAAATCCACCACGACACTGGGGATGACTTCGGGAAGGTGACCGCAATGAGCAGCATCAAGGACCGTGTGATCGACATCATCGCGCAACAGGCTGTGCTTGAGCCGTCGGATGTGTCCCTCGACAGCACGCTTGACGATCTCGGTATCGACAGTCTGGGGCTGGTCGAAAGCATTTTCGCCATCGAAGAGGAATTCGACATTTCGGTGCCCTTCAACGCAAACGCGCCCGAGGACAGCGAATTCGACATCTCGTCGGTGGCCAGCATCATCGACGGCATTGAGGCACTTGTGAAAGACCAGTCGTGAAACGTGTCGTCATAACCGGCGCGGGCACGATCAACGCGCTTGGCCACAACGTCCCCGACACGCTCGAGGCGATGCGCGAAGGGCGCTGTGGCATCGGCGATCTGGAGTTTCGCGATGTTGACCGGCTGGCCATCCGCATCGGCGGTCAGGTGCGCGGCTACGAGCCGGAAACCCGCTTCAACCGCCAGCAATTGTCGCTTTATGACCGGTTCACACAATTCACCCTGATTGCCGCCCGCGAGGCGATTGGCCAGTCCGGGCTGGAGTTTTCAGGCGAGCTGGCCGCGCGCTCCGGGGTTGTTCTGGGAAATTCGGGCGGCGGAATGACCACGCTCGACGAGAATTACCGCTCGGTCTACGAGGATGGCAAGAACCGGGTGCATCCCTTCGTGGTGCCCAAGCTGATGAACAACGCCGCCGCCAGCCATCTGTCGATGGAGTTCAACCTCAAAGGGCCAAGTTTTACCGTCTCTACCGCCTGTGCCTCGTCCAATCACGCGATGGCGCAGGCGTTTCAGATGGTGCATGGCGGCATGACTCCGGTGATGATCACCGGCGGGTCGGAATCCATGCTGTGCTTTGGCGGCGTCAAGGCGTGGGAAGGGCTTCGGGTGATGTCCAAGGATGGCTGCCGCCCGTTCTCGGCCAATCGCAACGGCATGGTGCAGGGCGAAGGGGCGGGTATCTTCGTGTTCGAGGAATACGAGCACGCCCGCGCCCGGGGCGCCGAAATTCTGGCCGAGGTGGCGGGCTATGCGATGTCATCGGATGCGTCGGACATCGTGATGCCCTCCAAGCAAGGGGCGGCCCGCGCGATCAAGGGCGCGCTGGCCGACGCGCGGCTGAACACGTCGGATGTGGGGTATATCAACGCGCATGGCACCGGCACGGCGGCCAATGACAAGACCGAAAGCGCGGCTGTGGCCGATGTGTTCGGCGCTCATGCCGACCGGTTGATGATATCCTCGACCAAGTCGATGCATGGCCATCTGATCGGTGGCACCGGCGCGGTCGAGTTGTTGGCCTGCATTCTTGCGGTGCGCGACGGGATCATCGCACCGACGATCGGCTATGACGAACCCGATCCCGAATGCGCGCTGGATGTCGTGCCCAACGAGGCGCGTGAGGCGAATGTGAGTGTGGCGCTGTCCAATGCCTTCGCCTTTGGTGGGCTGAACGCGGTGCTGGCCCTCAAGCGGTTCGGCTGAGCAGACCGTCATAGCCTGTTGCCAAAGTCCATGAAAAAAGGCGCCGTGCGGTGGCACGACGCCCTTGGTCGTCTTTGACACGCCGCGTCAGTTTTCGACGATGCTCACGTTGTCGAAGGCCGCTGTGAAGCCCGAAAGCGAGGCACTGATATCCACGACCTGATCGGGCGCCTGCGCCGGCACGATCTGCAGATTGGCGTTGGCACCGGCCTTGAACGCGTCGATCTCGGCCTGTGTGAAGCCGATCCGGGCATAGCAGCCGACCATGGTGCAGAACGAAAACGCATAGGTCTTGGCCCGGCCGCCATCAACCGACAACTTCAGCTCTTCGGACAGAAGCGTGCCAAGCGGCACAACGATGGTCGCGCCCGCCACGGCCTGCGCGCCTTCGGGCAGACGGAACAGGCTGAACTCGGCGATCGGATTGCCGCCCTCTTCGGTCAGAAGCTGGTACATCTGGCAAGGGTCTTCCTCGGCGCCGCTACGGAAGCACCGCAACTGCCAATCGCCGTATTCGTCCTTGATATAGTTCTGGTCTTGCTGCGCGGTACGGCCAAGATCCAGCTGTTCTTCAGGCTGCGCCTCCTGACCGGCGGTTTCGGGCGCGGGGGCTTGTTCGGTTTCGGGCGCGGGTTGCGTGGTTTGCGCCGCCTCGCCGCTGTCGCTTGTGGCTGTGTCCTGCGCCGCGACCGACGTGCCGACGCCGAGAAGGGCGATCAAGGGAATGATCTGAAGAAGTCTGGGCATTGCGTCCCCGTTAATCTGACTGAGTTACATTTCACGCGCTCTAACATGGCACCATGGAAGTGTCAGGATAAAAACAATCTCTGTCGCGCGCTTCAAGGCGATAAATCGCCACTGGCCGCACGTCGCGGGGGGTAAGGGACCAAGACCGCGCCATGTCGTCAAACATGCCGTCACAACTGTCCTAAAATACTGTCCCAAAATAGAAAAGAGACCTTGCGGCCTCTTTCCTGTAGTCTCCCTGCCGGACTGGCCGACTTAGTAATTGACCGAACGCTAGGACAGTTACGGCAATCCGTCAACAGTCGAACTGAAGACTATGGCGCAAAAAAGGCCGCGTCCGAAGACGCGGCCAGTCTGACAGGGAGGAAGTCACCCCGAACCAAGAGGACATGAGACCCGGGGCAAGATTCATACTGGCGGTAAAACATTAAGTAAGTATGTTCAGACCGTGAAAAAAACGGACGGGGACGAGTGACATGGACAAGACGATTTTCATCGGGGGCGGTGGCGCCGATTACGGCATCGCTCAGGGCCTGTCGCTGAAATATGCCAACCGGCACGGTCTGATCGCGGGCGCGACCGGCACCGGCAAGACGGTCACGCTGCAAATTCTTGCAGAAGGCTTCTCGTCGGCGGGGGTGCCGGTGTTCCTGTCGGATGTGAAGGGCGATCTGTCGGGGCTTGCCGCCTCGGGCAGTGCGGATTTCAAACTGCATGACGCCTTCACCAAGCGCGCCACGCAAATCGGCTTTGCCGACTACAGATACGAGGCGTTCCCAGTCACCTTCTGGGATCTGTTCGGCGAGCAGGGCCATCCCGTGCGCACCACCGTGGCCGAGATGGGGCCGCTTCTGCTCAGCCGCCTGATGAGCCTCAGCGAAGCGCAGGAAGGCATCATGAACATCGCCTTCCGTGTGGCCGACGAAGAGGGGATGCCGCTGCTGGATCTCAAGGATCTGCAGGCGCTTCTGGTCTGGGTCGGGGAAAACCGCGATACGCTGTCGCTGCGCTATGGGAATGTCTCGCCGCAATCGGTGGGCGCGATCCAGCGGCAGCTTCTGGTGCTGGAAAATCAGGGCGCAACACAGTTTTTCGGGGAACCGGCGCTGGATCTGGCCGATCTGATGCAGACCGGGCCAGATGGCCGGGGGCGGATCAACATCCTTGCCGCCGACAAGCTGATGGGCGCGCCCCGGCTTTATGCCACGTTCCTTCTGTGGCTCTTGTCGGAACTGTTCGAGACCCTGCCCGAAGTGGGCGATCCCGACAAACCCAAGCTGGTGTTCTTCTTCGACGAGGCGCATCTGCTGTTTGACGACGCGCCGGATGCTCTGGTGGACAAGGTCGAGCAGGTCGCGCGCTTGATCCGCTCCAAGGGGGTCGGGGTCTATTTCATCACCCAGAACCCCGATGACGTGCCCGAGGATATTCTGGGGCAGCTTGGCAACCGGGTGCAGCACGCCCTGCGCGCCTTCACGGCGCGCGATCAGAAGGCGTTGAAGCGCGCGGCTGAAACCTATCGCCCGAACCCGCGCTTCGATACCGCAGACGCGATCCGCGATGTCGGCACCGGCGAGGCGGTGACCTCGATGCTCGAAGTCAAGGGTGCGCCGGGCGTGGTGGAGCGTACCTTGATCCGCCCGCCGTCGTCGAAACTGGGCCCGGTCGATGCCATCACCCGCGCGGGCGTGATCGCGACCTCGCCCGTGGCCGGAAAATACGAAGAGATCCTCGACCGCAAATCGGCTTATGAAATCCTTGCCGAACGTGCCGCCCGTGCCGCCGCCGAGGCGGAACAGG
>Ga0102938_10000959_pt1 | contig 21902 bp, 20 predicted proteins | sample SalPonR2_B_D2_MG_FD_84516 | JGI IMG/M metagenome (GOLD analysis project Ga0102938, IMG submission 84516) | Salt pond soil microbial communities from South San Francisco under conditions of wetland restoration - Salt Pond MetaG R2_B_D2_MG | ecosystem: Environmental > Aquatic > Marine >... | reverse complement strand
ATTCATCGAAGCGCGGGCGAAAGCGCGGATCGAATCGTCGAGATTGTACATCGCCATCGCGACGCCCGAGCTTTCGAATTCGAACACTTCGAGGTCGATTGTTTCGCCATCCTCGCCTTCGAACACGAGGCGCAGCTTGCCCGGGCCGGGGATCAGAGTGTCGGTCGCGCGGTACTGATCGCCGAAAGCATGACGTCCGACCACGATCGGGTCGGTCCAGCCCGGCACGAGCCGAGGCACGTTGTCGATCACGATCGGCTCGCGGAAGACCACACCGCCGAGGATGTTGCGGATCGTCCCGTTGGGGCTGCGCCACATCTTCTTGAGGTCGAATTCCTCGACCCGCGCCTCGTCAGGGGTGATCGTGGCGCATTTCACGCCGACGCCGTATTGCTTGATCGCGTTGGCGGCGTCCACCGTGATCTGGTCGTCGGTCGCGTCGCGGCTCTCGACGGAGAGATCGTAATATTTCAGATCGATGTCGAGATAGGGGTGGATCAGCTTCTGCTTGATGAAGTCCCAGATGATCCGGGTCATTTCGTCGCCGTCGAGCTCGACGACGGGGTTCGCGACTTTGATTTTCGCCATCTCTTCCCTCGTGAATGCGCAGTCGAAAACGGGGCGGAGGGCCACATGCACCCTCCGAACGTGTCTGCCTCATAACGCGTGCAGGCGTAATGGGGAAGAGCGTGCGACACGCAAAGCGGTTTTCATCCGCGCGAGCCTGGTCTGCCCCGGCTCAGGCGTCCGCAGTCGGCTCGCCCACCACGACGATATGCACCCGGCGCGGGCCGTGCGCGCCCAGAAGCAGGGTCTGCTCGATATCGCCGGAGCGCGACGGGCCGGTGATGTAGTTCACCGTGCGCGGCATCACACCCTTGCCGTAGGTGGCGCGCAGGCGCTCCCACATGGTCTCGTAATCGCCTTCGATCTGGGCGGCATCGACCACGACGATGTGGTTGTCGGGCAAGAGATTGAGGGTCGAGGGATTGTCGGCGCCCGAGACCATCACCAGCGTTCCGGTCTCGGCGATGCCGCCATAGGCGTGGCTGACGGCATTGGCATCCGAGCCGTCGCTGGCGCCGTGTTTCAGCGAGAGACTGGTTTCGCCCCAGGGCATTCCGGCCCAGCGCGGATCGGCGCCCATGCGCAATTCAGCGGGAAGATTGTGATCACGCAGATAGCCGGCGATCGCCTCGGGCACCTGCGATCGGTCGGCGACGCGCGCCACGCTCGCCTGCACGCTCTCGGCCTGCTCCGTGAACAGCGCGATGCGCGCTTCGCCCGAGACCTGGCCGCGTTGGGGAATCAGGCCTTTCGGGGCGTGGGCGAGGCGGTCCTCGACCACACCCAGGCGCGTGCGCTCGTCTCCGCGCACGCCGAGCGAGCGGCGGATGGTGGTGAAGATCTCGTCACGGGCTGCCATCACGCTGCCTCCTTGCGCCGATTAGCATTCTGCTCGCGGCGCCAGCGTTCCTGGAAAGTCGCCCCCTGCGGTGCGGGGAAATCACGATATTGCGTCCAGCCGCCGGCAAAGGGCAGGCGCGAGAAGCGGCCCTTGCGCTGGCCCTTGATGCGTCCGAGCCAGCCGAGCGTGCCCATGGCGAGGCGCGTGGAGAAGCGGTAGAGGCGCGGGCGCTTGGCGAAGTAGCCCCAGAAGCTCAGGCCGGCGCGCACCGTCGCCGGTGAGAGATGGCGCTCGAATTCGCGCTCACGCCAGTGCCGCATCATCTTCGGCAACGGAATCCGCACCGGGCAGACGCTCTCGCAGCGCCCGCAGAAGGTGGAGGCATTGGGCAGGTGCCCGCCCTTGTCGACGCCGATCAGCGAGGGGGTCAGCACCGCGCCCATCGGGCCTGGATAGACCCAGCCATAGGCGTGGCCGCCCACGGCGTGATAGACCGGACAATGGTTCATGCAGGCCCCGCAGCGGATGCAGCGCAGCATCTCCTCGAAGCTGGTACCGAGCATCGAGGAGCGACCATTATCGAGGATCACGACGTGGTAATTCTCCGGCCCGTCGACGTCGGCGGAGCGGCGCGGACCGGTGGAGAAGGTAGTGTAGACGCTCAGATCCTGACCCGTGGCGGAGCGCGCGAGGACACGCAGCAGCTGGGCGACGTCATCAAGGGTCGGGATGATCTTCTCGATCGAGGCCAGCACGATATGAGTCCTGGGCAATGTCTGCGTCAGATCGCCATTGCCTTCGTTGGTGACGATGATCGAACTGCCGGTCTCCGCGACCAGAAAGTTCGCACCCGTAATGCCGACATCCGCCGCCAGAAAGCGCTCGCGCAGGACGGCGCGCGCCTCGGTCAGGAGCTGCACCGGCTGCGACAGGTCCCGATCCTTGTCGAGATGCTTGTGCACGCGCCGGAAATCGCTCTCCACCTGGCTGGCATTGAGATGCACTGCCGGCGCGATGATGTGGGAGGGCATCTCGTTGCGCAGCTGGATGATGTATTCACCAAGATCCGTCTCCACGGGCTCCATCCCCGCCGCCTCGAGATAGGCGTTGATGCCGATCTCCTCGGAGATCATCGACTTGCCCTTGGTGACGGTCTTCGCGTCCTGCTCCTTGCAGATATCGAGAATGATCTGGCGCGCTTCCGCCGCATCGCGGGCGTAATGCACATGCCCGCCGGCCTGCGTCACTTTCTCTTCGTAGCGCTCGAGATAGAGATCGAGATGGGCCAGCGTATGGTCCTTGATGTCGCGCGCCGAATCGCGCATCGCCTCGAATTCGGGCAGCCGGTCGGCCGCTGCGCGGCGCTTCTCGATGAAACCCTTCTTGACATTGCCCATGGCGCGCTGGAGCTGGTCATCGGCCAGTGCATGCCCGGCATTCGCCTTGAATTGCGGCGATGTGGGATGAACGCTCATCGCGGATTACCTCCTGCCCTGTACCCTGATCCACCCGGCCCCGATTTCACGGCTGGCCCGGAAAACTCATGAATTCACGGTAGGGCGCAGGCGCAAGGCGCGCAATGGCGCATGCGCCCATATCCACGCGCGCGTTGCCGCAGCGTCGCGCCAGGAGAGCGTCGCGCCACGAGGAGCCTGCTGCAGAGGCGCGGATCCTGATACGTCCCGCATCACGCCGGTTTTGCCGCGCGCGATCACCGCTCCGGGAAAGCTGCCGGACGCTGTCTATGTGACAATGGCAAGGATGATCACGCGCGGTTTCACGAGAGCATGGAGCGGCGGTGTTCAACCATGGCCTTGAGCATGCGCAGAGCCAGGCGCCGTTGGCCATCATCCAGCATGACGGCGACTTCGACCAGTTCCTGAACGTGATTCTCGCGTAGCAGGTAGAGTGCGCGCAGCTCGCACGGCGTCAGGGCGATTTCGGTGCCCCCGTCATGCGTGTCTTCAGCGTAATGCTCTTCGGCGTAGTGCGTTGTGATATTCTGCTTTGGCATTTCTGGATTTCCCGCTCGGCAGGCATGCTGATCACCCGCCATGTCGTCCGGTCCGCGCAATGCAAGCTGACTTGCAGTGTCTCGTTGCCTGAGATGCGGCATATTCGCTATCATTACCGCGCGGTGTTCTGTGCTGCGCTGATCCCTCTCATGTGTGATCGGAATGCCTCTGTTTGCACTTCCGAACGTTGTACGGCCCCGAATCATCCATGCTATTGTCGATCATTTTGTTCTGAGACGAACGTCTCAAGATTGCATGGGAAAATCAAGTGGTCTATCGGTGCACCAAAGCAAAAATTCGCGATTCAGGCGCCTTTGTGCGCATGGTTGTTACAAAACCACCACAGAAGACAGAACATATATCTACAATAGCTATTTAAAATTGTGCTTAGTCTAATACATAAACCATTAATTAATTTTCCAGCTCATGCCGTGCACGCCTCTCGTGGCATCTGATTCGTGTCGCCAACCCCACATTCAGCCGATCGCAGTCGCCAGCCCCCGCCCGGCCTTGCTGCGATAGGACAGGCTCTCGGCGATATGCAGCCGCCCGACTGATGCCGCGCCGTCGAGATCGGCCAGGGTGCGGGCCACACGCATGATCCTGTGGAAGCCGCGCGCCGTGAGCCGCATCGCCTCCGATGCATCACGCAACAGCGTCAGCCCCTCGGCATCCGGGCGCGCCACGTCCTCGAGCAGACCGCCGGGACAGGATGCGTTGGTGGTAATCTCGGCGAGACCGAGCCCGGCATAACGCGCGCGCTGCGCCGCCCGCGCTGCGGCGACCCGGGCCGCCACCTCCTGCGAGCCTTCCTGCGCCGGCGGCAGAAGCAGATCCGCAGCCGTGACGGCGGGGACGTCAATCAGCAGGTCCACCCGGTCGAGCAGCGGACCGGAAATGCGCGACTGGTATTGCGCCATGCAGCGCTCGTTGGGGCCGCGCCGGCAGGCATGGCCCGGCTCCGTCGCCTGGCCGCAACGACACGGATTCATCGCCGCGATCAGCTGGAAGCGGGCGGGATAGGTCACACGGTGATTGGCCCGCGCGATCATTACCTCGCCGGTCTCGATCGGCTGGCGCAGACTGTCGAGCACCTGCGGCTGGAATTCCGGCAATTCGTCGAGAAAGAGCACGCCGTGATGGGCGAGCGAGACCTCTCCTGGACGGGCGTTCGCGCCACCGCCCACGAGCGAGGGCATCGAGGCGGAATGATGCGGCGCGCGGAACGGGCGCCGATCGCTGAGCTTCCCCTCGGCGATCAGCCCCGCCACAGACTGAATCATGGAGACTTCGAGCAGTTCACGCGGCAGCAGCGGCGGCAGGATTGAGGGCAGACGCTGCGCGAGCATCGATTTGCCGGCACCGGGCGGCCCGTTCATCAGGAGGTTATGACCGCCTGCGGCCGCGATCTCCAGTGCCCGTTTGGCGCTTTCCTGACCGCGAATATCGCGCAAATCGGGCAGGGCGCCGGCCATGGCGGCGACCGCCGGCTCGGGGCGGCCCAGCACCTGGGTTCCCTTGAAATGGTTGGCCAGCTGGATGAGGTTGCGCGGGGCGATGACGTCGATATCCGGAGAGGCCCAGGCGGCTTCCGGGCCGCAGGGCGCCGGACAGATCAGACCCTGTCCGCGATCATGCGCCGCCATCGCCGCCGGCAGCACCCCGGCCACTGCCGTGAGAGAGCCGTCGAGGGCAAGTTCACCGAGTACGGTGAAGCCTTCAAGCGCATCAGGCGGGATGGCGCCGATCGCGGCCATGACGCCCAGCGCGATCGGCAGGTCGAAATGACTGCCCTCCTTCGGCATGTCGGCCGGCGCAAGATTGACGGTGATGCGTTTGCTTGGCAGGGCGAGGCCGGATGAGACCAGCGCCGAGCGCACCCGCTCGCGCGATTCGCCGACGGCCTTGTCCGGGAGGCCGACGATCGTGAAGGCGACGGTGCCGGGCGATATCTGCACCTGGACATCAACCGCGCGCGCCTCGATACCTTCAAACGCGACCGTCGCGACGCGCGTGACCATGCCCTTCGCCCTCTGCAACCTTCAGGGCGAAACTATTGCCATTGGTTGCATAAAGCAAGGTATTGCATCAAAAGTTATGCTTTTTTCTCAGCGTTTGCGCTCGAGCATGGGGTTGATCTCGTGCGGCCGGCCCTGCCAGTCGCGCGCCAGCGGGCGGCGGCTGAGCGCTTCCTGCTCCTGCGCCCGCGCCTTCACCGTGGCGAGCTGGCGCGAGAGGTCACCCATCTGCTCGATCATGGCCTGAGCGATCACGGCGGGGGAATGCATGGTATTGCCCGACAGACCGTCGGGCACGAAGCGCCGCGATACGCCCAGAGCCTTGCGCTTGTCCACGTGCCTTGCCTCGTCGAGGGCGGTGAGATAGGCGGCGCAGCCGGCTACCATGCCGGCGAGCGAATCGATGGCGAGCTCCAGGCGTGTGATTGCCGCTTTCGTCTCTGCATCCACCTCGTTGCCCTCCCGCCTGCGGGCGCTGCGCCCGGCTGATAAGGTCAGATTAGCCGAGCTTCTTGAATCTTTATTTAAGTCAGAGCAGTTTCAGCTGCCCCTGTCCTCGCGGATCATCTGCGCACCCTTCTCGGCGATCATCATGGTCGGCGAGTTGGTATTGCCCGAGGTGATGCGCGGCATGGAAGAGGCGTCGGCGACACGCAGGCCCGCAATGCCGCGCACGCGCAGCCGTGCATCGAGCACGGCGCCGGTATCATCATCCGCGCCCATCCGGGCGGTTCCGACCGGATGGAAGATGGTGGTGCCGATATCGCCGGCGACCTGTGCCAGGCCATCGTCATCCGTGATCTCGGCACCCGGCTTGAATTCCTGCGGGTGATATCCGGCCAGCGGTTCCTGCTGCGCGATCGTGCGCGCCAGCCGGATCGCGGCGACGGCGACGCGTTTGTCTTCATCCGTGTCGAGATAGTTCGGCTGGATTGCCGGCGCCGCGCGCGGATCTGGGTTGGCAGCATGGATATGCCCCCGGCTCGACGGGCGCAGATTGCACACGCTCGCGGTGAAGGCGCCGAACGGATGGAGGGCGTCGCCGAACTTCTCAAGGGAGAGCGGTTGGAAGTGGAATTGCAGATTCGCCGTCTCGTATTCCGGCCCGCTGCGGGCGAAGGCACCGAGCTGCGAGGGGGCCATGGTCAGGGGGCCGCGCCGCAACAGCGCATATTCCGCCGCCATGCCGATGCGCTTCCACCAGCGTGCGTAGTCGGTATTGAGCGTGGCTACGTTCTCCACGCGGAAGATCGGGCGCAGCTGCAGATGATCCTGCAGGTTCTCGCCGACGCCCGGCAGATCGGCATGGACCGGCAGATCGAGCGCCTTCAACCGCTCACCGGCGCCGATCCCGGAGAGCTCCAGCAGCTTGGGCGTCGCCACCGCACCGGCGCTGAGCACGATCTCCCCGCGTGCGCGCGCGATGAAACGCTGCCCGTTCCGGGAGAAAATCACTCCCGTGGCACGTCCGGCCTCGATCACCACCCGCTCGACCAGAACCCCCGTCTCCAGCGCGAGATTGGGACGGTTGAGCACCGGCTTGAGGAAACCGCGCGCCGCGCTCCAGCGCCGACCGTTCTTCTGGTTGACCTGGAAATAGGAAACCCCCGCATTGTCGCCCCGGTTGAAGTCCGGCGTGCGCGCGATCCCCGCCGCCTCGCAGGCTGCGACGATGGCGTCGAGAATCTCCCAGCGCATGCGCGGGTCATCGACCCGCCACTCGCCGCCACCGCGATGATGATCATCGGGGCGCACGTGATCCTGGTGCTTGTGGAAGAACGGCAGCACGTCGTCCCAGCCCCAGCCGGGGAGGCCGAGCTGGCGCCAGTTATCGTAATCGGTGGCCTGGCCGCGCATGTAGATCATGGCGTTGATCGCCGAGGAACCGCCGATAACCTTGCCGCGCGGATAGGCCAGTTCGCGCCCGTTCAGTCCCGGGACGGCTTCGGTACGAAACATCCAGTCGGCGCGCGGATTGCCGATGGCGAAGAGATAGCCGACGGGGATGTGAAACCAGATCCAGTTGTCGCGCCCGCCGGCCTCAAGCACCAAAACCCTGTTCTGCGGATCGGCCGACAGCCGGTTCGCCATTACGCAACCGGCGGAACCGGCACCGACGACGATATCGTCGAAAGTCCCGAATTCCGTGATAGCGTCTCCGCCTTCGCCCGCGCCCCGTGCCATGCGCCATCCCCCTCATGTTTTGCCTCAGGGTAATGCGAGACGGGGTGATGACGCCACGGGAGAATGTGCAAGCCGCAGCGTGCGCCGAAGATGCCTGCTCCGAAGATGCCTGCACCTCAATGCATGCGCGCGGCGTCGCCGGCGATATCGTCGAGCAGGGCGCGGATGCCGTGCAGATGGGGGTTGAGCGTGAGCGCGGCGCGAAACGCGATCGCCGCCTCGCAAGGTCGTCCACGACGCAGACAGATCTGGCCGAAACCGGCAATCGCGCCGAAATGGCGCGGCTCGCGCTCCAGCGTGCGGGCGATGTCGCGGCAGGCATCGCGGTCGCGCCCCTCGACATAGGCCAGCGTCGCGCGCTTGTTCCAGGCCTCGGCCCAGGCGGGCCAGGCCGCGACGAGGGCGTCGAAATGACCGCGCGCCTGCGCGAGACGCCCATCGGCGAAAGCCTCGATGCCGCGCGTCATCAGCGCCTCGGCGGCCTTCGAGGGATGACTGATCCACAAGGCCCAGACGAGATCCTCGATCTCTGCGACCGGGCGTGAAGGGTGGAAATGAGCAAGCGCGTCGAAGAGTTTCGCGAGGCGCCTTTGTGCGCGCAAGGCGGGATCGCGCGCCGCAGCATCCGCGCCGGGCAGGACGAGACTTGCGCGCCGCGCCGGGGCCTGCGCGATCAGCGAAAGCACGCAGTCGAAAACATCGCCATGCTCGTCGCCGGCATGATCATTGCCCGATTGCCATTCCTGGGTGCTCGTCGTGACCAGCTTCATCACATCCTTCGCAAGCGTTCCGTCGTCCTGAAGGCGACGACCCCTGGTCAGGATCTAGGGCAGCGACCGCGGACAGGCAGCACCCCGCGACGTTTTTTGCCGTGGCTCGACACGCGGCTGGCCTTGAGGCAAGTTGCGATCAGCCGCAGGAGTCCGGATGAATTTGATTGCACGTGCCGCCGCCATTATCGCCCGTCCCCGTGCCGAGTGGCCGCGTATCGCGGAAGAAGAGCCCAATATCGCGGCGATCTATCTCTTCTACGTCATGCCGCTCGCCGCCATCCCCGCCATCGCCTCGGCTTTTGGCGCTTCGCTGGTCGGCATCGCGCTGCCGGGTATGGGGGTGATCCGGATGGAGCCCGGGCAGGCCTTCGTCTCGGGCGCGTTCCAATATGCGATGCAGCTCGCCACGATCTATGTGATGGCGCTGGTGCTGGCCTGGCTCGCACCGCGCTACGGTGGCAGCGGGGACCGGGCTTCGGCGTTCAAGGTGGTGGCCTATGCATGGACTCCGGCCTGGCTCGCGGGCCTGTTCAACCTGATGCCGGCCCTGTCATTCCTGACGCTTCTCGGCCTCTATGCCGTCTATCTCATCTACACCGGTCTGCCGGCGGTGATGAACGTCCCGCAGCGGCGCGCGCTGATGGTGACGGCACTCCTGATCCTGATCGGCGTTACGCTCTCAGCGCTGATCGGCGCCCTGATCGGGTTGATCGGGCTGGCCCGCGTGTGAGCCCGCAGCCTTCGTCTTCTCACCCGCAAGGCCGGTGAGGATCGGGCAATCGGGACGCTCGTCGCCCGCGCAGGCCTCGGAGAGATGGCGCAGGGTCGCGACCATCTCCTGCATGCGGGTGATGCGCGCCTCGAGATCGGCGACATGCGCCTGCGCGATCTGCTTCACCTCCCGGCTCGGCCGGTCGCGGTCGCGCCACAGGGCGAGCAGGCGCCCGATCTCCTCGATCGAGAAGCCGAGATCGCGCGCCCGCCGGATGAAGGTCAGGTCATGCACGTCGCGGGCGTCGAAATCGCGATAGCTGTTGTCGCGCCGCGCCGCCGGGGCGAGCAGGCCGATACTCTCGTAATGCCGGATCATCTTGGCGCTCACGCCCGAGCGCGTCGCCGCTTCACCGATCCGCATCAGCGCCCTCCCGCCGGTTTCCAGCGCCGCAGCAGCAGGGCATTCGAGACCACGCTGACACTCGAGAACGCCATGGCGGCACCGGCGATGATCGGGTTGAGCAGGCCGAATGCCGCGAGCGGAATGCCGCCGGTATTGTAGATGAAGGCCCAGAACAGGTTCTGCTTGATCTTGGAGCGGGTGCGCCGCGACACGTCAAGGGCATCGGCGACGGCGAGCGGATCGGAGCGCATCAGCGTGATCCCCGCCGCCTCCATGGCGACATCGGTGCCAGAGCCCATGGCAATGCCGAGATCGGCTGCCGCGAGAGCCGGCGCATCGTTGACGCCATCCCCCACCATGGCGATGGCGCCGTGGATCGCGCGCAGTTCGGTAACGATTCGCGCCTTGTCCTCCGGCGCCACTTCGGCACGGATTTCGTCGATGCCGATCGCCCGGGCGATGGCGCGGGCGGCGGCTTCGTTGTCGCCGGTGACCATGATGCTGGTGATGCCGATCTCGCGCAGTTTCGCCACGGCGGCGCGGGCGCTCTCGCGCGGCTGGTCAGCAAAGCTCATCCAGGCGACGAGCCGGGCCGTGCCGTCGATGCGCGCCATGTAGGAGATCGAACGCCCACGCGCGGCTTCCTCCTGCGCCGCTTCGGCGAGATCGTCGAGGGCGATGCCGTGATCCGCCATCTGCCGGGCGCTGCCGATGGCATAGCGCGCGCCGTCATCGAGACTGCCCTCGATGCCGCGTCCGGGAACCGCCTTCACTGCCTGAGTCTGCGGCAGGGCGAGGCCCTTCTCCTTCGCAGCCGTCACCACGGCACCGGCCAGCGGATGCTCGCTGCCCTCCTGCAGGGCGGCGGCGATGGCGAGGAGATCGTCGGATGCGCCTTCTCCGGCCCCCGCCATCGGCGTGAATCCCGCGAGCGCCGGCTTGCCGAGCGTCAGCGTGCCGGTCTTGTCGAAGGCGACGGCGCGGATCGCATGGGCGCGCTCCAGCATTTCGGCATCCTTGATCAGGATACCGTTGCTCGCTGCGGCACCGGTTCCCGCCATGATCGCGGTGGGCGTGGCGAGACCGAGCGCGCAGGGGCAGGCGATGACGAGCACCGTCACGGCGGTGACGATGGCCTTCTCGACATCGCCGTCGATGACGAGCCAGATGACGAGCGTGATGGCGGCGATCACCACCACGACGGGAACGAAGATCGCCGCGACCTTGTCGACGAGTTTCTGGATCGGCGCCTTCGAGGCCTGCGCGCCCTCGACCAGCTTCATGATCCGCGACAGGGTGGTGTCCTGCCCGATGGCGGTGGTCTCGACGATGAGCCGGCCCGAGCCGTTGATCGAACCGCCGATCACCCGTGCGCCTTCCTCGCGATGCACGGGCAGGCTCTCGCCGGTGACCATGGATTCGTCGATCTCGCTCTCGCCCTCGCGGATCCTGCCATCGACGGGAACCCGCTCGCCGGGGCGCACCACGACGATGTCGCCGGCGCGCACCTGGGCGATCGGGACGATGGCGTCCTCGCCGTCGCGACGCAGGCGGGCGGTGTCGGGGCGAAGCGCCGCGAGAGCGCGCACGGCATCCGCCGTCTTGCGCTTGGCCCGCGCCTCGAGAAACTTGCCGAGCAGGATCAGCGTGATGATCACCGCCGCTGCTTCGAAATAGTATTCGGGCTCATGCCCCATCCCCGCATGCGGCGACAGCCAGTAGCCGATCAGCATGTAGAGCGAGAGGAAATAACCGGCACTCGTGCCCATGGCGACGAGAAGTTCCATATTGCCGGTACCGGCCTTCAGGGCCTTCCAGCCGGAGAGGTAAAAGCGCGCGCCGAGCCAGAACTGGACCGGCGTCGCGAGAAGCACCTGCACCCAGCCCGGGGGCATCCAGTGATAGCCGAAGGGCATGCCGAGCATGGGCAGGACCAGCGGCGCGGAGAGCACGATGCCGATGGCGAGATGGAGCTTCTCGCGATTGTCGTCGGGATAGGCGGGGGCGCCGGCACCGGGCTCCTCCTGCGAGACGCGCTGCGCTTCATAGCCGGCATCCGAGACGGCGCGGATCGCCTCGTCGATGACAGCGTCCTCCGCCACGGTGACGCGGGCGCGTTCCGTGGCGAGATTGACCGAGGCCGAGATCACACCCGGCGTGGCCAGAAGCGCCTTTTCCGCCCGCGCCACGCAGGAGCCGCAGGTCATGCCTTCCAGCGCGAGATCGACTTCGCGCAGCGGCACGTCGTAACCGGCGGCTTCCACCGCCTTGACGAGATCATGCGGCGCCAGGCGGGCGGGATCATAGGCGATATCGACATGCTCGCCTGCGAGATTGACCGCGATCTCGCCGGTCCCGTCGAGCCGCTCCAGCCCCGTCTCGACCCGGCGCACGCAGGAGCCGCAGGTCATGCCCGAGACGGGCAGGCGCAGATGGGCTTCGGCGTTCGTGGTGGTGCTCTTGCCCAATGTCTCAGTGCGTGTGGCGAGATCCATGTCAGCTCCCGGCTGGCGCGTGTAGGGCGCATTTCCTCATCTGAGAGTATGTATAGACCCTCCCATCATTGGAAGGTCAAGCGCAGGAAATTCGATATGCGCGCGCTTTGCCCGCGGTATCGCCGGCGCCGTCGTCGCCCCTGCATCCGCCATTGCCGCTCTCCTCAATTCCGATACCCTGCCCCACGCCCTGATCTTGACACCTGGCTGCGAAACGGTACCTCGCTCGGCAAGCACACGGTTCGATGATCATCAATCGGCGGCGATTGGGAACGGGAGATGAGACGATGGCGGATGTGATGTTTCGATTTCAGCTGTATCGGCGTGTGCGCAAGGTTGCGCTCGCCCTGTCGCTCGGCGTGCTCGCGGCCCAGGCGGGGGCGGCACTAATCGGGAATGCGGAGGCGCAGACCAATCCGGCGACAGAGCGTGTGGTCACGCAGGACTACGAACTTCTTGTCGAGACCGTGGCCTCGGGTCTCGAACATCCCTGGAGCCTCGCCTTCCTCCCCGATGGCGCCATGCTCGTCACCGAGCGCGCCGGCGCGGTCCGTCTGGTCACTGCCGATGGTCGCGTCTCGGAGCCGCTCGCCGGAACGCCTTCGGTCGCCGACATCAATCAGGGCGGTATGCTCGACATCGCTCTCGATCCGGATTTCGCGGAAAACCGCCGTGTCTACATGGCCTATGCCGAGGAGCGCGCTGGCGGTGTCGGATTGAGTGTGGCACGGGCGGCGCTGGACCGGGAGTCCGAGACGTTCGAGGCATCGCAGGTGATCTTCCGTCAGATGCCTGCGGTATCCGGCGGGCGTCATTTCGGCTCGCGGCTCGTCTTCCATCCCGACGGGACGCTGTTCGTCACCGCCGGTGATCGCGGCTCCTATTCCGACGAATCGCAGGCACCGGACAACCATATCGGCGCGATCATGCGCATCAATCCCGATGGCTCGATCCCGCCCGGCAATCCGCATGAAAGCATGCCGGGCTGGGCGCCGGAGATCTGGTCGATCGGCCATCGCAACGTCCAGGGCGCCGCCATGCGTCCCGGAACGGAGGAGTTCTGGGCGCATGAACACGGTGCACGCGGGGGTGACGAGGTCAATCTGATCGAACCGGGGCTGAATTACGGCTGGCCGGTCATTGCTTACGGGGTGCATTACTCCGGTGCGCCGATCGGTCTGGGCACACATGAAGAGGGGATGACGCAGCCGGTCTTCTACTGGGACCCCTCGATCGCGCCGTCCGGCATGGCCTTTTATGAGGGCGATGTCTTTCCGCAATGGCAGGGCGATCTCTTCGTCGGTGCGCTTGCCGGTCGGCTCCTGTCGCGCCTGACATTTGCCGGCGATGCCGTGATCGCGGAGGAGCGGATGCTGGGCGGGCTCGGCGAGCGCATCCGTGATGTGCGCAACGGGCCTGACGGGGCACTTTATCTTCTGACCGATGCTGAAAACGGGCGTATCCTGCGTCTCGTGCCAGCCCCCTGACGACACGGGACAACGCTTCCCGACCGCGAGACATCATGGATCCCGTTACCCATATGGCGCTCGGCGCCGCTGTCGGTCATTTCGTCGGCGGTCGCCGACTCGGCTGGGTCGCTCCCGTTGCGGGCGCGGCCATTGCCATCCTGCCCGATCTCGACATCTTCTGGCCGCTGCCGGAGCGGGCGGTGGAATTCTATACGGTACATCGCGGGCTCACGCATTCGCTGTTATTCACACCAATCATCGGCGGCCTGGTCGGCTATGGCGCGGCGCGCATCCACCGCGCGGTGCGGGCCAGGCGCGGGCGCGCCTTTACGGATGCTGATGCGAGCAGCCTCACAAAGACATGGGCGCTGCTCGCGATCCTCGTCCTCGTCACCCATGTGCTCAACGACTTTTCCACCGTCTACGGCACCCAGCTCTTCGCTCCCTTCACCGACCGGCAATTCGGCCTGCCGGCCGTTCCGGTCATTGATCCGGTCTACACGCTGATCCTTCTGGCCGGGCTGTTCATCGCCTGGAGACGGGGCTGGTCGCGCCCGCAGGCGCGCGGCATGACGCTCGGTGCGCTGGTGCTTTCCAGCGGCTATCTCCTGCTCGCGCTGGCCCAGAACGACCGCGCCCGCGATCTGGTCTTCGCCGATCCCGGCGCGCAGGAACGCATCGTCACCGATTACGAGGTGACGACCACCATGTTCTCGCCCTGGCTGCGCCGGATCGTGACGCGGGAACCCGACAGCCTGCATATCGGCTACGTCTCGACGATCAACCCGCGCGCCATCAACTGGACCCGCATCACGCGCGAGCCACGGGCCGAGGCGCTGGCCGATGCTGCGCTCGCCACGCCGGAGGGCGTGATCTATCGCCGCTTCGCGCGTGGCCTCATCCACCCGCATATTGTCGAGGCCGGGGAAGGCGAGCTCTTCCTGCGCATCGGCGACATGCGCTATGCCTCACCGGGCGCGGCCCTGCGCGGGATGTGGGGCGTGGAATGGCCGCTCGTGGAAAACGCGGACGGGCTCGCCATCGCCGGCGAGGGCCTGCGCTTCATGCAGCGTACGCAAGCTGACGCGCATGTCCTGCGCGCCCTCTTCCAGGCCAAGGCGGGGCAGGAGAACGACGTGTTCTGAGCGCCCGGAAGGCTTCAGCCGGGCTCGCGCGCGATCGCCTGTGCGACCTTCTCCTCCAGTTCCTGTGCCACGGCCTGCGCCACCGGATCCTCCGCGACCGCTTCGGGGCGAGCGGCGGCGCGCAGAGCCGCGATATGGGCATCGAGAAGCGCGGCGCGCGGTTTCGCGACGAAGCCGATCAGGCGTGACAGCGATCCGGCGATCCGCCCGATCAGCGGCTGGCCGAGATCAGCGCCGCAACCGCGCAGATCATGGGCAGCATGCAGCAACCGTTCACGCGCCGCCCGCGCCTGAGGGCGTGTGCGCCACGCGGCGTGATGTTCGGTGAGCCGATCAAGAAAAGCCGGCAGTTGCGCGCGATGCTGACGGCGCACCTGTTCGAGGGCGCGCTCCGCCCGGCTGATGGCGGGAGTGGCGGCACGGTCGTAATCGCTGTCTATCACCAGCGCCTTGCGCGCGAGGCGGTTGGGATTGGCCACGATCTCGACTGTCTCGGCCTGATCCCCGGGTTTGCGTGGCGCAGGTATGATCTTCATGCCTGATCCCCCGGATGGGCGCTCATGCCGTCATCGCCTTCGCGCGCGCCTCGCGCTTGCGGATCGGGGCGCTGCGGGCCGAAATAGCCCGGTGTCGCCACGAAGGGGCGTTGGTCGACCGCGAGGCCGAGCAGCTTGTCGTAGAGCACGCGCGGCGTCACCGGCTTGACGAGATAATCATTCACCCCCGCATCGCGCGCTGCCAGCACCCGCGCCCGTTCGGCATGCGCGGAGATCATCAGGATCGGCACGAAGGGGTCCGGGCTTGATTCACGATCGCGCATCTGCCGCGCCACGGCCAGCCCGTCGGGTGCGGGCATCTCCCAGTCGAGCAGGACGATGTCGGGGCGCTCTTCATGGAACAGGGCGAGCGCTGTCTCGCCATCCGTCGCCTGATGGATCGCCTGCGTGCCGAACGCTTCCAGCATCGCCACGAGGGCCGCACGCATATAGGCATTGTCCTCGGCGACGAGGATGGTGAGACGATCGAATTCGAGGCGCATGTCGTCCTCCCGTCAGACCCCGAACTGCTCGCGCAGGATACGCTCATCCAAAGAGTGACCGGGATCGTGCAGCATGACCAGATCGAGGGAGCGATCCATCGAGATTTCCACATGGGTGACGTCACGAAACTCCGTGTGGTCGGCGACCGCCGCGACGGCGCGGTGCCGCGGTTCGATGATCTCGACGGCTACCTTCGCGTAATTGGGCAGAAGCGCGCCGCGCCAGCGCCGCGGACGAAAGGCGGAGATCGGCATCAATGTGAGCAGCGGCGCGTTCAGCGGCAGGATCGGCCCGCCGACGGAGAGATTGTAGGCGGTCGAGCCCGCCGGTGTCGCGACAAGCAAGCCGTCCGCGACCAGTTCGCCGAGTCGCTCCTTGCCGTCGATCGAGATGGCGAGCTTTGCCGCCTGATGGGTCTCGCGCAGCATCGAGACCTCGTTGATGGCGCGCGCCGTATGCGTCTCGCCCTGGATGTCGCGCACGTTCAGCAAAAGCGGATGCACCACGGAACGCTCTGCTGCGGCAAGGCGCTCCATCAGGTCATCCTCGCTGAAATCGTTCATGAGAAAGCCGACCGAGCCACGATTCATGCCATAGATCGGCTTGGCCGTGCCCATGAACTGATGGAGCGTCTGCAGCATGAGCCCGTCACCACCCAGAGCGACGATGATATCGGCTTCCTCCGGCGAGACATGGGTATAGCGCGCGCTGAGGCGTGCATGCGCCAGCCGGGCTTCCTTCGCGGAGCTCGCCACGAAGGCGATGGTGGCGTCGCGCTGCATCCTGTCCCCCCGTCGCGCCCGGCCCGGGCAAGGTCCGGCGCTTTCCGGTCCCGGTCCGCCCCGGTGGGCTTGCCCCCGGCCGGGAGCCCTGTTTTCATCGTCGCGCAGCCTCTGCGGCTGCGTCATGCACCAATCCGACCCGACGCCTCGGGCCAGCGATTCGCAAGAGGCATCATATGGATCAGCCGCTCTTCGTCTACACCACCTTTCCGGATGTGCAGACAGCCCGGCGCATCGCGGGGCTGCTCGTCGCGGAAAAGCTTTGCGCCTGCCTCAATCTGCTGCCGGGCATGCGCGCGGTCTATCGCCATGACGACGCCATCGCCGAGGACACGGAAGTCGCCGCCATCGTCAAGACGCGCGCGGCTTTGGCCGATGCGGTCGAGGCGCGCATCCGGGACGCGCACCCCTATGACACGCCGGTCTTCTTCCGCATCGACGTCACGACGGCGGATGAAGCGACCCGGGCCTGGCTGATGGCCGAAACCGGGGTCGCATAGGCCACCCCTGCCACGCGATCCGGTATCAGCGACCGCTCTCGAAACCACTGAGGAAGGCGGCGAGATTGTCGGGCAGCGCATCACAGAGATAGCCGCCCTCCTGCACGAGCGCCGTCGGCAGGCCGACCGAGGCGATCAGCCCGGCTGCGCGCTCGAAACCCGGCGTCGTCACCTTGAGCGCACCGATGGGATCGTGCTCGGACGCATCGAGCCCCAGAGCCACGACGAGGGCGTCGGGTGCGTATTCTGCAATACGGGCGAGCCCCTTTTCGATCGCGCCGTGAAAGGATGCGTCGCCCTCGCCGTGCGGGAGGGGGAGATTGACGTTGTATCCAATCCCGGCGCCGGCGCCGATTTCCTCTGCGTAACCCGCGTAATACGGGAAGTAGTTTGCCGGGTCGGCATGGATCGAGATCGTGAGCACATCGTCGGCTTCGTAGAAGATCCCCTGCGTGCCGTTGCCGTGATGCACATCGATATCGAGGATCGCCACCTTGGCCGGACGCCCCGTGCGGGCGCTCATCCGCGCCTGCATGCGGCGCGCGGCGATGCCGGAATTGTTGAGAAAGCAGAAGCCGCCGGCGGAATCGGCATAGGCATGATGGCCCGGCGGGCGGCACAGGGCATAGGCGACTCTGTCTTCGAGCGCCGCATCGGCGGTCTCGACGGCGACCTGTGCGCCCGCATGGATCGCAGCCCATGTCCCTGCGCGGATCGGGGTCGAGGTGTCAGCCGTATGGTAACCCAGCAACCCGAGCAGTCCATCGGGGCGCGCGTACATGTGCGGGCGCGAGAAATGGCCCGAGAGCACCTCGTCCCCGACGCCAGGCAATTCGTGACGCCGCTCCCAGGTTTCGCGCAGAAAGGTGATGTAACCCGCATCATGCACGGCGCGTATCGGTTCGAGGCCGTGATCGCCGGGCTCGGATACATCATGCGCTCTCCCGACAGCCTCTCGCAGGATCGCATAGCGATCGGCCTGTTCGGGATGGGTGACGATGCTGCCGCGCCGGAAATACCGGTCGGGATCATGGCGGGCGGAGGCAGGACTGTGGAAGACGCGCATGGTTTTTCGACACCGTTTCTCTGGGCAGGACGTTCTCTGGAAAGGACGACGCTAGCGGCGAAGGGCCGAAAAAAAGATCGCCGGGCGGGGCCCGGCGATCAATCGGTATTTTTGCACCATTGCCGGGGCACCGCCGTCGGGCGGCGCCCTGGCTTGCAGAAAGCGGTGAACACCCGCGTTCAGTCGGCCCGCTTCGACATGGCCTCGGCGGATTCCGTGCTCGCGAAGGTCTCGGCAATCTGGGCCAGATTGTCGAGCAACTTGCGTGACTTGATCTTGGAGGCCGAAACGATCAGGCGCTGCACGCCGTCATCGGCGAGAATGTCCTGACGTCCGGTTTCGCGCGGTTCGACATCGTCAGAGAAGCTGAAGAAGAATTCGATCGGCTGGTCGGTCGAGAGCGAAACCTGATGCAGACGGCCTGCGCCGATGCGGTCCGTGCCGTTCTCATACTTCTGAATCTGCTGGTACGTCACGCCGATCATCTCGCCGAGCTTCTGTTGGCTCATCTTGGCGATCCGCCGTGCAAGACGCACCCGTTGTCAGACGAAGCGGTCGATATCTGTGGGGCAACGCGTTGTCATGTTTGCATCATCTTCTGGTTGAGAGTGGTGTTGTATACATAAGCCTGAAACTCTCGAATGTAAATGCTCTATGCATACATTTTGAAGCAATGCGTGGAAACGCTGGATTGGCAGACCTTTCTACCTTTGCGCCGTCAGCAACTGCGAAACTCTTCTTGAAGGCGAAATTTTCCTGTTAGTTCAGTCGGATACCAGACATTCGATCATCTTTACAAAGGTAAAGAAGCCGCAAATTGAAACCAAAGGTAAGGGAGTTTCCGCTATTGCATGTGCAATATTGCACATGTTTCGATGCGCTATCATCTCGTCTCACAGTGCGCAGTTGAGAGATGCCAGCACGAATCACGATCTTTGCCTGTGCTTCACTATGGCGGATTCCAGTCGATCGGCTTGTCGTTTACTACGGGTTATTGCGTATAACCCAGTGGAAAACACCACTTCGGGTTTGCGTTACTCGAAAACGATTGCCGGCGCCTCCCGCCGGAATCCACCGCTTTCGAGGTTCTCCCAAAGCGCCCCGGCAATGCCGCGGTAGACTGTCGCAAACGGACCATCCGGCTGTAATGCGGTGACGGGCCGTCCGGCATCGGAGGTCTCGCGGATCGCCATGTTGAGCGGTACCTCGCCGAGGAAGGGCACGCCAAGCTTCTCTGCTTCGTCGCGCGCGCCGCCATGGCCGAAAATGTGTTCCACATGGCCGCAATTGGGACAGATATAGGTTGCCATGTTCTCGACGATGCCGAGAACCGGGATTTCGGTGCGCTGGAACATGGCAACGCCGCGTCGCGCATCGAGCAGCGCGAGATCCTGGGGCGTCGAGACGATGACGGCCCCCGATAACGGCGTGGCCTGAGCCATGGTGAGTTGCGCATCGCCTGTGCCGGGCGGCATGTCGACAATCATTACATCGAGTTCGCCCCAGTTCACCTCACGCAGCATCTGGGTAATCGCCGACATGACCATGGGGCCGCGCCAGATCATCGGCGTCTCCTCGTCGACCATGAAGCCGATCGACATGACCCTGACGCCATAATTCTCCAGCGGAACGATCTTGCGGTCCGGCCCCGCCTTCGGCTTGCCGGAGAGACCGAAGAGCCTGGGCATGGAAGGGCCGTAGATATCGGCATCCATCACCCCGACCTTCAAACCGAGCGCAGCGAGACCCAGCGCGATGTTGCAGGCGGTGGTGGATTTGCCGACGCCGCCCTTGCCGGAGGCCACGGCGACCACGTGTTTCACGCCCTCGATCTTCTGGGCGCGGGCATTGGGAGAGGGGGTCTTGCGATTGCCCGGCTCGCGCAGGGGTTGGGCCGGCGCCGCTGCGTCACCGCTCTCGCCCGCCGGTCGGTCAGCGGTCAGGCTGACCAGCGCGCGGCTGATGCCGGGCATCGCCTCGACGCATTGCTGCGCCGCCTCGCGCACGGAAGCCATGGCCTGCGCTTCCGTCTGATCGATGGCGATGGAAAAGGCGACGCGCTCGCCCTCGATCACGATCTGCGAGAGCCGCCCGGAATCGGGCAGGCTCTGACCACCGGCGGGCAGGTGGATGGCTTTGAGGGCTTCACGGATATCCTCAACGGTGACCGGCACGGAAGGCTCCCTTGTCTGTTACAGTTCCGATTTAGCGCCCGATTGCCGCCGCCGTAAGGCACAGAAACGGATTTTTCGCGCGGCGCTTAGCCTCCGTCCGGGCCGCGCGCAACTTTCTGGCCGCGAAAGAAGATAAACAGGCCCGCCCCCACGATGATCGCGGCACCGACAAGCATGGCGAGACGCGGCACATCCCCGAAGACGAAATATCCGAAGATCACCGCCCAGAACAGCAGCGTATATTGAAACGGCGCGACTGTCGCTGCGTCGGCGAGTTTCAGCGCCCGGTTGATGCACATATGCGCAAACATCGCGACGACGCCGAGGAGCGCCAGCAGCGCGAAATCGAACCCGTCCGGCATCACCCAGGTGACCGGCGCGAGCATGAGGCCGAGCAGCAGCGCGCCGACGGTTTGCCAGAAGACCAGTGTGATGTCGGGTGTCGCGCGCAGTGATCGTCCGGTGAGCATCATGAAGGCGAAGGCGAAGCTGCCGGCAATGGCGACGAAAGCGGGCATGGTCAGGGTCGCGGCCGAGGGCTGGAGTGCGACGATCACGCCGATGAAACCGATTACGATCGCGCTCCAGCGCCGCCAGCCGACATGCTCGCCGAGAAAGAATGGCGAGAGTGCCGCGACATAGATCGGCGCGGCGAGCCAGAAGGTCATCACGTCGGCCAGTGGCAGATAGATCACCGCCGTATAGAAGCAGAAGACCTCGAAGGTCGAGAACGCCACGCGGGTCGCCTGCATGCGCGGTTGCTCCACGCGAAACAGGGGCGCGATGCCGGTGCGCCAGATCAGCGGTACGAGGATGAGAAGCGCGGCGGCAGAGCGGATCAGCAGCACCTGGCCGACCGAATAGGTCGCGACCAGCCATTTGCCCAAGGTGTCGTTGACCACGAAGAGAAAGATGCCAAAGAGCATCACAGCGATGCCCAGCGCCGCGCTCGGCGTCGCGAGCGTCGTGCGCAGCCGCACCAATGCCCCCGTCATCACCCGTTTCCTCGCTTATCGCGCCGGTCGATTCCGCACGCCCCGTTTTGCGCAACTGTGCCGGGAAACGGGTTGGAAGGGAATGGGGATCACGCGCAAGGTCGGATGCGGGGCATCACCCCCCGCAGCGGTACGCGCAAGGCGCTTCAGGCGGCGCCTTCGATCAGCGATTTGGCGAGCATGCAATGCACCCCCTTGTTGCCGTTGACGACCTGGGTGATGCGCAGATCCGCCGCGAGGCTGCACAGCGTATAGGCGTCCTCGCGCGACAGCCCGGTGCGCGCGGTGATCTGATCGATCATCTGGCGCAGGGCGATGACGACGCAATCGTCGAGATCTGGATCGAAGGCCATGGTGATCAGGTGCGTCGGCGTTTCGGCCATCGGCCAGTCGAGCGCCATATCGGCGCGCGCGGTGAGCGTAAACTGTCCGATCAGTCCGGTCTCGATCGCGGTTATGCAGACTTCGCCGTCTCCCTGCGCGCCATGTCCGTCGCCGACGGAGAAGTTGCCGCCATCGACGAAGCACGGCAGGTAGAGCGTGGTGCCCGCCACGAGTTCCTTGTTGTCTAGATTGCCGCCATTGCGCCGGGGCGGCAGGGTCGAGAGCGCCCCCCAGGCCGGCGGCGGCGCCACCGCCATCACGCCGAAGAACGGGGCAAGCGGCAGATCGAGCCCCCAGGGCAGGCGCCCGGTCATGTGCTCGCGGTCAAGGGGGATGT
>Ga0102938_10000958_pt1 | contig 21907 bp, 16 predicted proteins | sample SalPonR2_B_D2_MG_FD_84516 | JGI IMG/M metagenome (GOLD analysis project Ga0102938, IMG submission 84516) | Salt pond soil microbial communities from South San Francisco under conditions of wetland restoration - Salt Pond MetaG R2_B_D2_MG | ecosystem: Environmental > Aquatic > Marine >... | reverse complement strand
GATTTTGATGGGGAAGTCTACCGGATCACGACTCGAGTACGAAATGACCACGACGAACCACCCTCGGACGACGAACTTTTCGCGCCGGCTGAATTGTCAGCTTCTGGCGCTCGTTTCCTCGTTATGTTTTTTCCTCGCCGACAAATCCCCGGCGGCCGAGGTCGTGTTGGTTTGCCCCGAGCAGTTTCGCGTGGCCGCCGAAGACTGGATCCGACACCGCGACTCCGACGGGCTTTCAATCGACACCGTGGCTTCGGCGACGTCCGCGGCGGACGTCCGGCAGCGGATCCGAGACGCCGCCGATTCGGCCACCCGGTACGTCGTGTTGATGGGCGACGCCCCGCCGATCGGCGTCGTTTGCGATCCGTCGCGTCAAATCCCGACGCATTACCGCGACACCACCGTCACGCGGCGATTCGGATCGACGCCGACCTTGGCCAGCGATTTGTCCTACGGAATGTTTGGCGACGATCAGGTCCCCGACGCCGCGGTCGGTCGCATCCCGGTCACCTCGCCGGCTCAGGTGCAAGCCTTTGTACGACGTTTGGCCGCGTATGAGCAAAGCACCGATTTCGGATCATGGCGGGGACAAGTCGAATTGACCGCGGGCGTCGGCGGTTTCGGAATGCTTGCCGATGCCGCGATCGAATCGGTCACCCGCGCGATCATCACGGGCGTTTTGCCGGGCGACACCAAGACGTCCGTCGCGTACGCCAGCCCGGGCCATCGCTTCTACCCGCGTTCCGGTTCTTTCCAGGATCATGTGATCGAGCGCTTCAACCGTGGCAGCCGGTTTTGGGTTTACGCCGGTCACGGTTGGATCGATCAATTGGACCGTGTTCCGCCGACGCCTACGGGCAAGCCGGTGTTGGATGCGGGATCGATTTCGTCGCTGGGGATCGCACCGGAAAGCTCGCCGATCGCTTTGCTGCTCGCGTGTTACACGGGAGCTTTTGACGCGACGCAACCTTGCTTGGCGGAAAGCATGATGATGCGTGACGGTGGGCCGATCGCGACCATCGCCGGCAGCCGCGTGACGATGCCTTACGGCAACACCACCGCGGCGGTCGGTTTGATCGGCCGAATCTATGATCATCGTGACGAACGACTCGGCGACGTCTGGTTGGAAACCTTGGTCGCGATGAACCGAGACGACGCGTCGGAGCAGCGTGTGACTTCACGAAAGCTGATCGACGCGTTAGCGACTTTGATCAGCCCTTCGGGAACCAAATTGGCTGACGAGCGTCGCGAGCACATGTCGCTGTACAATTTGCTCGGCGATCCGACGCTGCGGCTGCATCCGCCCCAGGCGATTCCCATGAAAGTGGAATCGGGGCACTTGGACGCCGGCCCGCTGACCGTCCGTCTGGAAAGCCCGTTGACGGGCGAGCTGCGTCTGGAGGTGGACCTGCCGTTGGGCAGCGATCCGCCCGAATCGTTGATCGCGACCGGTGCGGCGAGCGAACAATCGCCGGGGCATTGGACGGTCGCATCGGCCACGATTCCCGTCGTGGCGGGACAAAGTGTCGTGCACACGTGGACGCTGCCCGACGCACTGGGAGGCGCGATGCTGTGCCGCGCCAAAGTGGATGACGGCACCACGTGGGCCAGCGGTTCGGTATCCTTCGTCGTGACGGACGACTAAGCCGATTTCGCGATCATTTGTCCGATCGCCGCGTCGAGTTGCTTGACGCTCAGCGAAGCGGTCCGCGTCGCGACTTGTGATTGACACCGCCGCAAAACTTCCCCGCGATGCCCGGCATCCTGCAAACGGCGTATCTGGTCCGCGGCCGCATCGGAGTCCTCGTAAAGACAGGCGTCGGGAATCAATTCGGGATAACTCAATCGGTTCGGCAGCACCGGAACCGCTCCGGCCCAGACGGCTTCGCAGATCGCCATCCCGAAGAATTCATGGTCCGCCGTGGAAACCACCACGTCCAGGGATCGCAGGTGTCGCCAATAAGCTTGCCGTGAAGCGGCGAAGCCGTCGTGCTCGATGCTGTCGGCAAAGTCACGTCGCAGCGTCGTCAGCGACGGACAAGTCCGGCGCGGTCGATTGCCAAGCAGGACCAACCGAAACGGGACGTCCCGGGACCGCAACCGTTGGCACAGTTGGACAAAACGATCCGGTCGTTTGTCGTGTTCCCAACGCGAAACCCAACCGATCCGCAGTTGTCTTTCGCCCGAGGTTTCAATCTTGGCATCACCGGGTACCGAATTCGGCGGGTCGAATCCGGGTGAAATCACTTGCGTTTTTTCACGAAGCGCCGTGAAATCGTGACACGCTTTGGCGTCGGGCATTCGCGCCACAAAAGACTCGGCGGCCTTCAAGAAATCCCGGCGATGATAATCCGAATTGAAGACGCAAGCGTCCGAGGCCGTTGCGGAAATCAAGTTGGTGTATCCGAAGTGAAAGTCCTGGCGTGCGTGAGGCGATTGTGGGTAACTGAACTGATTTTCATGAAAGTAAATCATCGTCGGAACGCGGGTCATCGCGGGATCGCGCAGCAAACCCTTCCACTGTGGCAGATCCAACATGTCGGTACAAAGGATCGCGTCGGGCGGTCCGTGTCGATCGATCCAGTCCGCCGCCATCCCGGCCAGCTGTAGCGGCGCGGATCGCATCCGCCATTTCCAATGCACCGGTTTGCCGCCGATGACATGCCAATCCAATGAGCTATGCTGCGTCACTTGATCGATGAATCGGCGATGACTGCCGCCGTGAAACGGATCGATCGCCAAGACACGAATGTTTGCTCGTTTGTCAGGGGGTTTCATGTCGTCCATTGAATCGTCGCTGCGTCTGGACACCAACAGGGCGCGGGAGGTTTCCACGCCCGCCCTGTTGATCGACGTGGGTTTGGTGGCAGCCAACTTGGACCGCATGATCACGGTCGTCGGCGGACCCGCGAACGTCCATCGGTTGCGTCCCCACCTCAAGACCCACAAGTCGCCGATGGTCACGGCGATGCAAGTCGACCGTGGAATCCGTGATTTCAAAGCGGCAACGATGGCGGAAGCCGAGATGGCGGGAAAGGCCCGCGCCGCCGAGGTCCTGATCGCTCATCCGCCGGTCGGTCCTCGTGCCCGACAAATTCTGGAACTCGCCGAGCGGCATCCCGACACGATCTTCGGCACGATCGTCGACGACGGCGACGTCGTCGATGGGCTGAAGACCTGTGCGCGGGAGGCCGGCACCTCGCTGGATGTTTTCATCGACGTGGATTGCGGGATGCATCGGACCGGGATTCCGTTCGGCGAAGGCTTGGCAAGACTTCGCGAACAAATTTTAAGCTCCGACGGGCTTCGTTATCGCGGCCTGCACGTTTACGACGGCCATGTTCATGACGCTTCGATGAGACAAAGGCAGCTTCAAGCCGAGGAAATCCTGGCGTCCGTTCACGACGACTTGCTTCAGTATCCGTCGCCCCAGATCGTCATCGGCGGTTCGCCCACGTTCGCCTGTTACGCCGGCGCGGTACCCGACGACGATGATCGAACGCGGTGGCAATTCAGCCCCGGAACCACCATTTTTTGGGACACGGGCTATGACCTCCTGTTCGCCGAAATGGACTACGACATCGCGGCCTGTTTGATGACCAGGGTCGTCAGTCGGCCGGCTCCGGATCGCCTGTGTTTGGATCTGGGCATCAAGGCGATCGCGGCGGAGAAACCGTTGGCCCTGCGTTTCGTGTTGCCGGCGATTCCCGATTCGCAGCCGATTCTTCACAGCGAGGAACACTTGGTGATCCGGACGAATCTGGCCGGTGACTTGCCCATCGGCACGCCGTTGGTTGTCTTGCCCGATCACATTTGTCCTTCGGTGGCAAAGTACGACCACGCCCACATCGTTCGTGGCGGTGAAATCACCGAAGAAACCTGGGACGTGATGCCCCGTTCGCCGTTTCACGGCCGCTGAATCGATCTCAAGACCTCGGTCGGTCCTGGCGATCCCGGTCGGACATCGCCGATCCTGTCGAGTCGTTCCCGCAACCACTCCGGTGCATGAATCGGGTCATCACCACCGAGTTGCCCTCGGATGATTTCGATTCCTAATCGATCCATGTGGGAAAGAAACGGCACGGCGGACTGACCCGGTTCGCGTCGATAGCCCAGTCCTCCCGACATGGCGGCGTCGATCCGTTCCAGATCGTTGACGATGCCGTCATGCAAGATGCAGGCCGCCTCGGTCCACATCGTCGTCGCCAAGCGATGATGAATCTGGTCGATCGTCCAAGACCGTCCGTTGCGGGTGTACCGCCGGACCAGTTCGATCGTCTCATCGGCGGGGGCGACGCGGTCGATCGGTTCGCCGCCGCCGTCGTTCGGATAATCAAAGAAGCCGCCACCGGCGTGACGTCCCAACCGACCGCGTTTGATCAAAGCGGGCAACAGCGGGGCGGTGGTCATTCGTCGAGGAAAAGCTTGCCAATAACTGCGTCCGCCGTCGAAAGCCGTGCGAATCCCGATCAGATCCACGAGTTCCAAGGGCGACAGGGGCATTCCGAATGCCACCGCGGCGTCGCGAATCTGTTCGGCCCGCGCGTGGCGGCACAGCAGCGTGATCGCTTCGTTCAAGTAAGGTGCCAACAATCGATTGACGACGAAGCCGACCGCGTCGCCGACCAAAATCGGCTGTTTCCGAAGCCGCCGAGCGTGACGCACCGCTTGCCGGACGGCCGCGGGTTCGGTTGCCGATGTCGCGATGACTTCCACCGCGTCGCGGTGATCGACCGGCATGAAAAAGTGCATGCCCGCGACGCGACCGGGATGCGGCAACTCTCGGGCAAGCGTCGCGATCGGTAGGGTCGACGTGTTGCTGCAGAACAGACTCGTGCTGGGCAGTGACCGCTGCGCCGACGCAAAAAACTGCTTTTTCAGATCCACCCGTTCGGCGATCGATTCGATCAACAAAACCGGCGGGTCTTCATCCGAAAAGGTCTTCGGGGAAGACGCCACCGCCGGGCTGATCCGCGCGGCGAACAATCCGGGGAGGGGGCTTTCGACGTTTTCGATCTTCCACGGAGAGGTTTCCGGCAGCCCATCGACCGGCGCGGCAAAGCGATCGATCGCCGCGGCGTCGACGTCCAGCACGTCAACGGGGATCCCGAGGCGAAGATGGGCCAGCGCGATGGCGCGGCCGACGACGCCCAGTCCGACCAGCAGGATTCTCGTCATGAGCCGCCGGTCGGGCCCGACCTCGAATCCGGCGGCGTGGACCCGGCTTGCGAAGCGTCGGCCTTCGTTTCGGCGGGAGGCAGGATTTTCTCGTCCGGTTTTTGATCGGGGTCCCAGTTCGGCCGGGCCTCGGGCTCGTCCGTGGGAACCGGAATCGGAATCATCACGACGCGTACCGGAGTGTCGCGTTTGGGCAAATTGTCGGCGAACGGTTCGAACAACAAGTCGCCGGCCTGGGCGCTGCTTTCAAAGGGGACGTCCAGCATCGCGGTGCTGAAGTTGGACACGCAGACCATGTCGCCACCGTCGGCTTGGTAGTAACGGGTGCCGTCGACCGGGTCCGTCCAGACTTTGCTGCCGGCGAACACCCAGTCTTCTTTCAAGACCTGTTTCGTCTTGATGTTGCGAATCAATTGACGCGCGTCGACGACTTTGAATCTTCCTTCGTCGTCACGCCAGCAAACCCAGATGCGAATCTGCTGCCCGGTCGGCGGCAAGAAATTCGGTTCGTAGGCGACGACCGTTCCCGGCTTGGCCCCGATCGCTAACAGGGCCGCATGAACCTCCTTGGACTTGGCCAGCAAACCGAGCACGGATTCGTGTTCCTTGGTCCCGGAGGGGCAAGCAAACATTTCCAGCATGCCGCGGTCCAGCGCGACGTAGCCGTCGACGTAAACCCGGTGCCGCTCGCGATCGATCCAAAGGTTGGACGTTTTGCTCAGACGCTTGGCCTCCGGCGGCGGGGCGAACGCCTTGGCGGCGACTTCGTCGACGAACACCACGTCCGCCGGGCGGTCATCGCTCGTGTCCGCGTCGGCGGTCGGATCGTCGGGGGCCGGTTCCCGGATCTGGTCGATCGGCGGCAGGGGCTGAGCCACGGTCCGCGGCAAAAACGCATCGCCGCCGATCACCACCGCCGTCAGCGTCAGAGCAATCGCCGAAGGCAAAAAACGACGGGGCCGAAAAGTGGAGTGCATGAATTTTTGTCGGTTGATGGCGTAGGGATGAGGATGGTGACGAGCCTTCACGGTGCCGCGTAGCTAAGCTACACAGTCCGAGCCAAGGCTGGCGATCGCCCGAATCACGGCGAATCATCTTCTCGATTATCCACTTTGAGTCCGGTTCAGTCCATGTCGCCCGCTGATTCCCTGTCGACCGCCGAATCCGAATCGTCAACGAAATCCGACGGGGCCGTTCCGGTTGCCCCGGGCGAGCCTTTCGATTCCCCGGTCAAAGGGCTTTCCGATGCCGAGCAGGATCAGTGGTCCAAATTACAAAAACGCGTCAAACGAACCGCCGAAAGGGTCTCCGCGGCCGACGTTTTCGGTGACGCGGCGGCGACCGGCGGTGCCGTTTACCGCTGGGGTCTGACGACGGCGTTGCAAGCCCACGGCGATTTACCGGCCACCTACCCGCCGCTCGCCGTCGCGCTGACCCGACTGGCCGCCGACGAAAACATCGGACGAAAGTTGGCCGATCGTGTCGATTTGTCGTTGGCCGCCGAGTTTTTCTGTGATCAACAGGTCGGCACGGACGCGCGTCTTTACGATGCCACGCTGACGGTCGCGTGGGCGGCCGCCATGCCGAAGCTTGCCGAACGTTTGTCGACGCGGATTTGGTGGGATCTGTTGGGCAAACTGCAACAGATTGCCGAACAACAACGCGGCTGGGACCGACCCGAGAGTCCGCAGCGATTGATCCTGGGCGGTGAACTCGGACTGACGCTTTCGTGGAGGCTGCGGGACTTGCCGTCTTGCGCCCGGCTTCAAACCGCTTCGGTGAAAGTCGTCAAGGAATGGTTTGCCGCCGAAGCCGACGCGATCGCCGCGGCAGTGACGGGAATTCACGACAGCCGCGTCGTGCTGGCCTCCGTGCTCCGGTGCAATCGATTGTTCGGCGCCACCGCCAAAGCCAAGTTTTCCAAACGACAGCGCGCGATCGCGGCGGATCTGGCGACTTGGGTCGCGGGCTTCGCCAACCCCGGCGGCGGGGGTGCCCTGGATGATCCCGTCATCCTGGCTGCCGACGCCAAAACCTTTCACGACGACAGCGGCAAAGCGAAACGAAAGACGAAGGCCGGTTTGTTCGGCGAAGCGATGTCGATGGATCCGGAGACGTTGACGCCCGCGATCCAAGCCGCTCTTGGCAAGACCCAGACCGGTGGTCGATTGGCTTGGCAGGTTTCGCTGCCGGAATCCTTCATTCACTGCGACGATGCCAAAGTCGCTGTGATGATGCCCGAGTGGGACGTCCGTCGCGGACGCACGGTGATCGATTACGGGGCGTCGGATTGTCGGATCGAAGTCTACGCGGGACGACACAAGGCGATTTCGGGGACGTGGCAGGTCATGATCACGACCGACGGGGACGAACAGTTCGCCGACGGTGAATGGGAATCGATTTGCGAATACACCGACGACGATGTGCATTACTTGGAACTGGAACAGGCTTGGTCGGGCGGTTGGTCGGTGCAACGTCATCTGATGGTGCTGCGGGAAGATCGCTGCGTTTTGCTTGCCGACAGCGTCGTCCCCGGTGTCGACGCCGACGTCGGCTCGGCACCCCAAATCGCCTACACCGGCCGCTGGTCGCTGGACGATTCGGTGCGCTGCCAGGGCGAATCCGAGACCCGCGAAATCTGGTTGACCACGAAACCCGGGCCGGTCAAGAAGGTCAAGAAGCAGCGAAAAGAAAAAACACCGTCTTACACCGGCGACGTCATGGCGATTCCGTTGTCGGCGTCTGAATGGAGGATCGGGCCCAGCGGAGCCGACTTGACGGCCAGCGACGATCACAAGTTGGTAATCGTCGCGAAAGCCAAGGGGCGACTGTTCGCGCCCCTTTGGCTGGACCTGATCCCGCGACGGCTGAAACGAAAGCGGACCTGGCGGTCCTTGACGATCGCCGATGAATTGCAGATCGTCCCCGACGAGCAAGCCGTCGCGTACCGTTTGCAGACGGGCAGCGAACAGTGGGTCGTCTATCGGTCGCTCGAAGGCAGTCGCGTGCGAAGCGTGCTGGGCAAACATCTGGTCGCCGACTTTTTCGCCGGCCGTTTTCACCCCGAGGACGGTGACATCGAAGAATTAGTAACCGTCGAAGGACATCAGGATGAGTGACGGGATCGGTCCCCTTTCCGAGCAGGCGACGTCGCGGCTCAAAGCGAACTGGCAATCGGTCGTTGATGAGGTCGCCGACGCCGCTGATTTTTTCGGACGACCGAGAGACTCGATCACGATCATCGGCGTGACGAAATACGTCGACACAAGTTTGACGGCGGGACTGTTGAATTTGGGCTGTGTCGATTTGGGCGAAAACCGCCCGCAAGGGCTGTGGCAGAAAGCCGAGGCGATCGCCGAGGCGACCGACAGGGGTCCGGTTCAGCCGCGATGGCACCAAATCGGACATCTGCAAACCAACAAAGTCAGACGATTGCTCCGACATCGTCCGATCATTCATTCGGTCGATGGCCAAAAATTGTTGGACGTCATCGCAAAGGAATCGGCCGCGGCGGGCGTCGTCACACGTTGTTTGCTGGAGGTCAACATCAGCGGCGATGAATCGAAAACAGGTCTGTCCGCCGAACAGGTGACCGACTGCTTGACGAAATTCGCGTCGCCCGCGGTCCGGATCGACGGATTGATGGCCATGGCGGGCCTGGGCAGCGATGGCGACCAAGCGGCGCGCCAATTCCTGCAAGTCCGCCGGTTGCGAGACGATTTGCAAGATCGTCTCGGGATCTCGTTGCCCACACTTTCGATGGGCATGAGCGGCGACTTTCGCGGTGCGATCGGTGCCGGTTCGACGATGGTTCGAATCGGGTCACGATTGTTCGAGGGGCTGATCGAAAAATGATCCGCTCAGTCGGTCTTGCCGGTCGACACGTCGACGTCGATGACACGGCCGACGAACGGGTGCGGGGCCTCATAGTCGCCCGCGGCCGTTCGCACGTCGAGACCGATGCTGATCGCGTCTTGCGGGTCCACGGGGATCAAGCCGGGTGACTTCGCGGTCAGATTCTCTCCGCCCAAGACGCTCAAACTCATCTCGTCTTGGTCAAGCGTCGCGGTCAGATCGATGCGTCCGATCACCACCTGCCGTCCCGACAAACGCGTCACCTTGCCGCCGATGCGGACGTCGAAAATGGGGCGTCCGAGGTCGAAGTGAACCGCATAGCCGTGTTCGCGTCCGCCTTGGGCGACGACGACGCCTTTGGGCAAATCCGATCGGACTTGAGCGTTGATCGTGATCGTTCGGTTCTTGATTCGCGGCGATCCGTCGTCGGTCGTGTCGGATTCCGGGGAAGCCTGACCGGACGAGTCATCGTTTCCCCCGTCGGCGTCCTCGGCCTGGCTCGGTTCTTGAAAAGGCGCGGCACCGACGCGTTTCGCCCAATCTTCCCACAGCGTCGTCAATTCCGCGGTCAGCTCGGGATATTGCTCGCTCAAGTCGTTCTGTTCGCTGCGATCGATTTCCAAATCGAACAGTTCCCACGTCACTTCATCGGGTTGTCGTTTGCCCCAAGTCAACTTCCATTTGCCGCGTCGCAGTCCCCTCGCCTCCTGATGCTCGAAGGCCAGCGCCCGTTGGGCAGTCTCCTCGCCGGCGATCATGGGCAATACCGAAACGCCTTCGACGGGGGTGATGTCGATGTCGTCGCGGGTGTCGGGGTACACCGCACCCGTCGCTTCCAGGACGGTCGGCATGACGTCCATCAGGTGGGCCGGCGTGTGAACCCAATCGCCGGAAGCCTCGGTGCCGGCGGGCCAATGAATCAGCAGCGGACTGGCGATCCCGCCTTCGTGACAAAAATGCTTGTACATGTTGAGCGGCGTGTTGCCGAGATTGGCCCAGCCGCTGCCGTAGGCGCTGTAGGTGCCCGCTTGGCCGAACCGAGCGAGTTCATCTCCGGTGTGAAGTTTTGTGATTCCTTGCCGCGACGGACCGTCGAATCCGAACGGCCCCCATTCGTAACAGGCTCCGTTGTCGCTCAAGAAAATCAACAACGTGTTGTCCAGTTCGTCGTGCGCTCGCAAATCTTCGACGATCTTGCCGATGCCCCGATCGACGTGTTCGACCATGGCGGCGAACGTCGCCCCGCGACGCGCCAAGTCCTCTTGCCGATCGGCATCCAAAGAATCCCACGGCGGGTTCGGCTGTCCGCCGTACCCGTTGGTGATCTCCTCGTCGTCGACCGGCACCAGGCTTAGCGGCGGCAACGTCACGCTTTCGTCGAACAGCTCCAGCGATTTTTGTTTGGCCAACCGTTCTTCCCGCAGCTCGTCCCACCCCTGCCGAAAAAGATCCATGTGGCGATCGATGCTATCCTCGGGGGCTTGCACCGGAAAGTGCGGCGACGAATGCGCCAGGTACAAGAAGTACGGCCGGTCGTCGGAGCGGGCTTGTTTCAGGAACTCCAGGGCGTAATCGTTGAACACGTCGGTGGCATAAAAGCCGTCTTCGTCGACGTCCAATTCCGCCGGTTCGTCCTCGGGAAGACGCACATAGCTTTCCGGATCCCACTGGTCTTCGGCGTAGGCCAAGTAATTCTTGTAGCCGAAATAATGCTGGAATCCGCGTTCGATCGGCCCCGGAATGCCCATGTGCCATTTGCCGACCATCCATGTCGAATAGCCCGCATCGCCCAGGACTTCCGCAAGCGTGACGCAATCGGGCAGCAGGTGCCCCGTGTACGCCGGGCCCCAGGCTTTGCGAGGCTGGCGGGTGGCGAACGAGCCGATCCCGGCTTGATGTGGGTGAAGTCCCGTCATCAGGGACGCCCGCGAAGGACAACACCGCGCCGAGGTGTAAAACGCGCTGAACCGCGCACCGGTTTCCGCCAGCGCGTCCAGGTTCGGCGTCGGAATGGAACTGCCGTAGCAACCCAGGTCCGAGAAACCCAAATCGTCGGCCAAAACGACGATCACATTGGGGCGATCGTCTCCGCAGGCCCGCGGTGCCAGCCAAGCCGATGCGCCCAGGCCGATTAAACAGGCCACACGAATCGCCGCCGGGGGAAGCAAGTTGATCATCACGTTCATCTCTCTTTCGGTCGGTTCCGATTGAATCGATTTCGAGGGCAGTCTAACCCAACCGACACGGTCGACGCGAACGCGTCCGCACAGCGTTCCGTCGATTTTTCGGCCCGCACGAAATCCAGACGCGGCCTTTTTCCCGGCTAGCCCCCTTCGCGACGCATCGTCAGTTCTCGTTCGATCGATCGTCCGTTGACGAATTGATTGGGAACGAAACTGTTGCCGTCCAGTGGGACGCGGACGCGCACGGTGATTTCCGGCGTCGATCGCTCGACGCTGTCGGGGACGACGCTGATGCTGTAGTCGGACAGACCGATCGTTGCCAAAACGCGTTCGGCTTCGCCGCGGGCGTCGGCGGCCGTACCGCCGGGGATGATCGCCTTGCGGGCCGCTTCGTAAACCGCGTTGTCCGCGGTGTGACGGATCATGGCGACCCGGCAAAACTCGAAAGCCGCAAAGAAGAATAAAAATACGATCGGCGCGGTCACCGCGAATTCGACCATGGTCGTCCCGCGACGCGATTTTCGTGTCGCAGACCCGGCAAGGGTGGACCGTCGCGACGATGGATTGAGTCGACAAAGCATGTGAAAAACTCGTGAACGGAACGGGCCGGGCGGGCGATTTTCGCGACGCACCCGATGGAGATGACTCGCGTCATTCGGTGATCATCGTGCTGAGGGTCAGCGCGATTTCGCGATAGATGTCTTGAAGCTGTTGGCCGTTGACGGCGTGATAGTGGTTCCCACCGCCGATGTCCGAGACTTCTCTCATGCGAACCTGGTCCGCACCGTTGCCGAACGTGATCGAATGAATCGTGACGTCTTGGTCGGCCAACAAGGTGGCGACGGTGCGGGGTTCGGGGCCGCGGTTGTGAATGCCGTCGGTCATCACGATCATGGTGCGTTCGACGAAATCGGGCGAGCGACCGGCAAGCATGATTTGCCCGCCGGCGTTCATGCCTCGAGAGATACTGGTGAAGCCGCCGACGGGCATCGCCGCCATGCCGGCGGAAATCTCCGCAAGGTTTTCCGTCAACGCGACGTCTGCGGTGGCTTGGTCGTTGTAGGAAGCCAACCCGACGCGTTCGTCGACGGGGGTTGAGTCCAACGTGTTGACGAAGACATCGATGGCGGCCGACAAGTCGGCAAATTTCTGTCCGGCCATCGACCCGCTGCGATCGACGACCAAGACGACGTCGCGTTCGATGTAGGTGGCCATCGCGCTGGTGATCGGTTCGAACGTGCTGACGCCCAAGACGTTGCCGAAAAACAAGGGCACCGCCCCCGAGGGAGAATCGGCGGTGCGACGACCTTCGACACGAACGCTATTGAGCGGGGTTTGGTTCAGGGCGAAATCGAATTTTCCGCCCACCGATTCCTGGCTGCGACCGAACTGAAAATCCGACGCGGGGATGATCAAGGGATCGCCGTTGACGGTATTGGCCGCCGCGATCTGTTGCGCTCGGGCGATCGCCAGGTTTTGATCCAAGGTGTCCGACAGGGTGGCCGCGGCGGCTTTGGCGGCTGCATCGGTCGCGGTTCGCAGCTCCGTTCGCGACAAGTGCATCTGGGCGACGTCGACCGAGAAGGCGACGGCGACCATGAAGCCCAGCAGCATCACGGCGATCAAGACCATCATCGCGCCGCGACGGTGTGCGGGTTTGGCTTTTCGGTTCATCGGGAACTTTCGACGGGACACAAGCGAAGCGAGACGAGGGCAGACGGGTTGGGCGTGGCGGCGGATCATTCCTTCACCATGACGACGCGAGACGTGATCGTCCGGTTGGCGATGAATCGACCGGCCAACGGGCTGTTCGGCTGCGTCGGGGCGCTGACTTCGATGACGACTTCCTCGCCGCGATCGATGTCGGCCGATTCGCCGCTCGGGAAACTGACGGTGAATCCCTGGACGCCACGGGAATTCAAGATATTCTGCACCCGTGCGACGGCTTGGGCGTTCGTGCTGCCGTCACGGATCGCGTCGCGAATCCCCTCGTAGGCACCGACACAGAGTGACTGTTTAAGAAAGATGAAGCTGGACGCTTCGATCGATCCGAAAACCAACAGCACCAACACCGGCAGGCAAACGGCAAACTCGACCGCCGCGACGCCGCGTCGATTGCCGGATCGATGTCGAAGGATACGTGGCATGATCAAACTCGAGAGAGGACGTGAAAACGAAAAGACAGAGACAAGAGGTTGAGACGAGCGGGCTCAAGTCGACCCGTTGCCGCCGGACGCTTCGCAAGTCGCATCGGCTGGCGTTTGGTCCCCACGAAGCCGCATGACTTTGTTGAAGTTCTCGGCAATCTCCGCCCAGTAATCAGTCGTCCGGAAGTGCAGCGGTTTGACGCGACGACCTTCGCTGGCCGCACGCAGCGACACTCGCAGGCGGCTGATCGGACCGGCGAATCGATTGGTCAGCTTCAACGTGTCCAACACGAACGCCGGAATCAAAGCGCAAGTGACGATGAAGAAAGGCAGAAAACGCGTCCAACATTCACGGAGCGTTTCGCCCCAGCCGACGTCGGGACGTTCGAACAGACGCAGCCAGATCATCAGGGCCAGGGTGTTGCAGACGAACAACAAGATCCAGTGAACGGTGATTTTGCGAAGCACGCCGCCCTGCACTTCGCTATCGACAAGGGCTCGGGTGCGACGGACGGGGCGGATGGATGCGGACATCGACGTGATGCGGTGGAGTTTTGTGTAGCGAAAATTCGTCGCACGCGCTAGGCGACTTCATGGAAAACTAGATCACTCCGAAGGGGTGCGTCCGCTTTTCACCGGTGAATTCGTCTTTTTCGGTGCTTCGCCGACGTCGATCGAAGCGTCTCGACGGAACAAAGCGGGATGTTGCCCACTCGCCTCACAGGGAATAATCGTGCCAGCCGATTCAAACCGGCCCTCGGGACGACCCCGGTCACCCTGATGTTTTTGTCACCTTGATGCTTTGTGTTTGTCATCTTGATGTCTTCCACCGATCCCGATCCCACCGACAACGACCGAGCGACGCCGCAGATGCACGGCGGTCACCGGCTGGAAAGCGGCATCCTGGCGCGGAGCCGCGAGTGGGTGGACGTGTTGCCGTGGATTCGGCTGGGACGCGTGTTGCGATTGGCCGGATCGCCGTTGACGTTGATCATCGTCGCACTCGTTCACGTCGTCTGGTCTGCCGGGTTGGGTGTCGCCGGCGCCGCGTTTCCGCCGGTGGTTTTGGTCGCGGGCGATGACGGCTTGTTTCGGCCGCTGGGCTTGTTCCTTCGCGTCGCCGGGGCGATCAACCCGGTGAGCGTTTGGGCGGACACGTCGTCGTGGCGGTTGACGCTCGGCGTGGGGGTCTGGACGGCTTTGATTTGGACACCGGTCCTGTTGATGTTGACCCGGCAGGGCGCATTGTTGACGGCGGGGCGTGATTTGATCGGCACGAGTGACGCTTTACGAGTGGCGATTCGCCGCACGCCGGTGACCTGGTTGGCGTTGGTCACGCCGGTCGTTTGTATTTCGGCGCTGTTGATTCCCGTGGTCGCGCTGGGATGGCTGCGGCGAGGCATCGTCGGCGACGTCTCCTTTGGGGATTCCGCAGGAGCCATGTCCGCCGTCACCGACGCCGTGGTGGGCGTGCTGATGTTGGCGACGCTGTTGCCGGCCGGCTTGCTGGCACTGGGCAGCTTCGTCGCCATTCCGGCGGCCGTCGCGGCGATCATCAACGAGCCGACGCCGGACCCACTGGACGCGCTCAGCCGCGGTTACGAAATGGTTTTCCGGCGGCCGCTGCAACTGACCGGTTACGTGTTGGTGGCCGGCGTGTGCGCCGTCGTCATCGGCGCGATGGGGCTGGGGGTGTCGTGGCTTTGCGAGTCGATGGTCCGGCCGATCTTGCCACCGGTGGCCGCGATCGAGGACCCCCGAGGCGGCGGGGTCGTCACATCCGCCTTGCATTTTTTCCCAAGCGGACTGGTGTTTGCATTATGTTGGGGATTGGTCGGCGGAACTTTTTTGTTGTTGCGTCGCGATTGCGGAGGACAGGAGGTGGAGGATGTGTGGACACCGCCTCCGAGGCGTGTCGGTTCCCTGCCCGATCTGCCCAAACATGAACCGCTTCCCACCGACACGGATCGACCCTGAGCGATGAGTTCACTTGACGAAGCCAATCTGGTGACGGTTGCCGAGCGACCGACGGAGGTTGCCGCCGAAATGCTGGTCGGCGTCTTGGCCGATGCCGGTATCCGGGCCGTCGCGGTCGGCGGCTTCACCGCGGGGTTCCGTGCCGAAGCTCCCGGATGGGTGCAGATCAAGACGTTGGAAGAGCACGCGGAACAGGCGCGCCGCATCATCTCTGAACTCGAACGAAGTGAATGAGACAAGAAATGTCAGACGGAAAGTCTTTGTTTCCCTTGCTCGGCCGCTGGGCCGCGATCGGCTGCATCGCTGTGGCAACGATCTGCGGCGTGGAGCCCGCCGCATGCGAAGAAACGACACCGGACGAATCGGGTGAGCCCGGCGTGGGCGAGAAACTGTTTGCGCTCCAAGTCCAGCCGATCTTTCGCGAAAAGTGCTTCGGTTGTCACAGCGATTCGGCGGACGAGATTCAGGGCGGCTTCCGCCTGCAGTCTCGCGAATCGATGCTGCGGGGCGGTGACGACTACGGCGACTCGGTCGTCGCGGTCGGTGAAGCGGAATACAGTCCGCTGATGGCGATGATTTCCCGCGAGGAAACCGGCTACGAGATGCCGCCCAAGGAAGCCGATCGACTGAGCGACGAGGACATCTGGGCGGTGCGAGATTGGATCGATGCCGGCGCGCCTTGGCCCGACGACGTCCGTGTCCAAGAAATCTACGACCGATTCGCCGAGGGCGTCACGGTGATGACCAGTGGCGGGCTGAGTGACGATTGGACGCAGCGAAAGTACAAACCGGAAGACTTGTGGGCGTACCAGTCCTTGCAGCGGAGTTTTGAGCACGATTCGATCGACGGTTTTATCGACGCCGAAATGAAGGAATTAGGGATTCAGCCGGCTCCGCCCGCCGACCGTCGCACCTTGATCCGCCGGGCGACGTTTGACCTGCTGGGGTTGCCGCCCGAACCGGCCGATGTCGAAGCCTTCGTCGCCGACCCGCGGGACGACCGAGAGGCTTTCGCCGATTTGGTCGAGCGATTGCTCGGCAGCCCACATTACGGCGAACAGTGGGCACGCCACTGGTTGGACGTGGCCCGGTACAGCGATAGCAGCGGATTCGCCAACGACTGGGAACGACCCAACGCCTGGCGTTACCGCGATTACGTCGTGCGGGCCTTCAACCGGGACAAACCGTTTGATCAGTTCACCGTCGAACAGTTGGCCGGTGACGAATTGGCCGAAGAGCTTCGCGAAAAAGAAAAGTCCGGTCAGGGTGAATTGTCGACCGATCGGGAAACCGAGCTGTTGGTCGCTGCCGGATTCTTGCGAATGGGACCCTGGGAACACACCGCGATGAGCGTCGCCAAGGTGACGCGGCAGCAGTACTTGGACGACATCACCGATTCGGTCGGGCAAGTCTTCCTGGCCCAGCCGCTGCAGTGCTGCCGGTGCCACGATCACAAGTTTGATCCGATCCCGACCCGCGATTTCTACAGCATTCAGGCCGCCTTCGCGACGACTCAGTTCGCCGATCGAAAAACGAATTGGCACAGCGATGAAAACCTGCGGGGCATGGAAAAGGATTTCCGTTATCACGAAAAGCGTCGGCTAGAAAACGAAAAGATGATGCAACGGCTGGACGAACAGAAACGAAAACGCGAAGCGGACTGGTTCGCCGCGCGTGGTTTGCCCTACGAGTCGATCCGCGAAGCCAAGCAGGCCGGCATGAAGGAAGCCGACCTGCCCAAGGAACCTTTACGAACGCCCAAGGAGTTCGGCGAAGATCGCATCGGTCGCAAATGGCGGGTCCGCTTCGATTGGGAACGGGACCGCTATCAGCCCTTTGCCTACTCGGTCTACAGCGGCAAAACACGGTCCCCAGGTAAATCCCAATCCCGCGCCGAAATGCCCGCCGACCCGATGGGCAAAGGCCGGCTGGCGAGGACGCACATTTTGACAGGTGGCGATCCCTTCGCCGACGGCCCGGCGGTGACCCCCGGCGTGTTGTCCGCCGTCTCCGGAGTCGTCAACGAGAACGGTGACGTGGAAGTCACGTTGCCCGAGTCCGTCAGCGGTCGTCGCCTGGCGCTGGCTCGGTGGATGATCAGCGACGAGAACCCGTTGACGCCGCGGGTGATCGCCAACCGCATTTGGACATTCCATTTCGGTCGTGGGATCGCCGGCAACCCGAACAACTTCGGGGCGACGGGCAAGAAACCGACTCATCCGGAACTGCTGGATTGGTTGGCGATTCGGCTTCGCGAAAACGGCTGGTCGATCAAAGACCTGCACCGGAGAATCATGAACTCGGCGGCGTATCGTCGCGGCGGCCTTCACCCGGAACCGGAGCGACTGGCGGAAATCGATCCCCGTCAAGAATCGTACGCCACCTTTTTGCCCAGACGGATGGAAAGCGAAGAAATCCGCGATTCGATGTTGCAGGTTTCCGGCGAACTGAATCCGGAGATCGGCGGCATTCCGGTTCGACCCGACATGAATTTGGAAGCCTCGCTGCAGCCTCGCATGATCATGGGGACGTTCGCGCCCAGCTACGTTGCTCATCCGCAACCCGAGCAGCGGAACCGTCGTTCGATCTACATTCATAATCTCCGAGGCCACCGTTTGCCGTTCATGGAAACGTTTAACCAACCGGGGTCCGAAACGTCGTGCGAGCTTCGTGATCAATCCAATGTCACGCCGCAGGTCTTTACGTTGATGAACAGTGAAGAATCCAACGATCGAGCTTTGGCCCTCGCCGATCGTGTGTTGAAAGCCGGCGGCGACGAAGCCGACGTCATCGAGAGACTGTTCCAGTTGGTTTATCAGCGTTCGCCGGACGAACAGACGACCGAGTCGGTTCGTCGGCATTGGCATGAGATGACCGCCCGACACGAGCGTCTTTCGCTTCATCGCGACACCCGGCCGACCGAGGTGGTGCGTGAAGCGATCGACGAGAACACGGGCAAACCGTTCACCTTCACCGAAAAACTGTTCGCCTATGAAGACTACGTCCCGGACCTGTTGCCGAGCGACGTGGACGCCCGCACCCGCGGTTTGGGCGACGTCTGCTTGATGCTGATCAATAGCAACGAGTTCATTTACATCTATTAGTCGACAACCCTTCCCCCGCAAAGCTCGACATCTCTCATGCTTCGTCGCGACTTTCTTTACAGCCTGTCTTCTTCGCTCGGCAGCGTCGCCTTCACGTCGATGTTGGCCGATTCGATCGCTGCCGAATCCGGTGCGGATTCCGCGGCAAGGGGACCGCACTTTCCGCAGGCCAAAGCCAAGCACTGTATCTTTCTTTACATGGAAGGCGGGCCGTCGCACATCGACACGTTCGATCCCAAGCCGAAGCTCAGCGAATTGCACCTGAAAGAATTTCAACGGGGCGGCGAACAACAGTCGGCGATGAGCAGCGGCAAACGCTATTACGTCGAAAGCCCGTTCAAATTTCGCCGGGTGGGCCGGTCCGGAGTGCCGATGAGTGAACCTTGGCAACACTTGGCTGACGTTGCCGATGACTTGTGTTTTTATCGTGGTTGCCAGGTCGAATCGGTCAATCATCCGACGGCCAACTATCACGTCAACACCGGCAACCGGTTCGGGGGCGACCCGTCGATCGGCGCTTGGGTGAACTACGGCCTGGGCAGCGAAAACAAGGATTTGCCCGGGTTCATCGTGCTGCCGGAACTGGCTTACCCGCAAGGCGGCGCCGCGAACTGGTCCAACGGTTACTTGCCCACCGCACTGCAAGGCACCCCGCTGCGGCCCAAGGGATCGCCGATTTTGGACATCGCGCCCGCCCCGGGGATCACCCGCGAACATCAACGGCAGAATCTGGATTTCTTGCAGGCTTTGAACGAGCGACACGCGGCGCAGCACCCTCGGCATGACGACTTGGCCGCGCGGATGCAGAACTACGAACTCGCATTTCGGATGCAGATGCAGGTCCCCGAGGTGATGAACATCGACGACGAATCGCAGGCGACGCTGGACCGCTACGGCGTGGGGCAAGAACCGACCGACAACTTCGCACGCCGGTGTCTGTTGGCCAGAAAACTGGTCGAAAAAGGCGTCCGCTTCGTCCAGGTTTACGCCAGCACCTGGGATTCGCATGACTACTTGGCCAAGGCCCACGGGGCCTTGATCCCGTCGGTGGATCGACCGATCGCGGCGTTGATCAAGGACCTGAAAGCCCGCGGAATGTTGGAGGAAACCTTGATCGTTTGGATGGGAGAATTCGGCCGCACGCCGGACAACGGGGTTCGCGGAGGCGGCTTGGCGTACGGACGCGATCACAACCCCAACGCCATGACGATTTGGATGGCCGGCGGCGGCGTCAAAGCCGGGCACACCATCGGGGCGACCGACGAGATCGGCGGCGAAGCGGTCGAAAACGTCCGCCACGTCCGAGACTTTCACGTCACGCTGTTGCGACTGTTGGGCTTGGACGACAACAAGTTGACTTATTACCACGCCGGTCGCTTCAAGCAGTTGAGCCAGTTCGGCGGCCAGGTCATCGAAGAGCTGCTCGCTTAGTTGCCCCCGATCGCTTTGGTGCCCCCGATCGCTTGGTTGCCACGCGGCGGGCGACGGGGGGCATGTCAGCCGTGGCCGAGAGGCTTTTCGCTTTTCCGCGGTCCATTTGTCGACGCGACGGGTTCAATCGGACCGGGAGCGCTACGCTTTCGGGTGACGATGGGCCGTGGCCGGGGGATTGGCCGGGACTTCATTTTGAAGATTTCGGATCTTGTTCTGCCGAGTCGACGCTGTCGTCGCGTTCACGTTGGGCGAGTATCGCGAGGCCGTCGCTTCGTTTCGCCGATCCTTCTTCGCACCGGGATGATGGCTCCGTCATGAATCATGCACGTTCTTTTCTTCTGTCACTGGCTTTTCCTCGATCATTGGCTTTTCTTCGCTCACTGGTCTTTTTGATCGTTTCGGGGGGCCTGGCGTCCGGCGGTTTTGCCGACGACTGGCTGCGGTTTCGCGGGCCGGGCGGGTCGGGTGTCAGCGGGGATGCCGAGCCGTTGCCGACGCAGTGGTCCCCCAAAGCCAACGTGGCGTGGAAGGCCGCTCTTCCCGGCCCCGGTGTTTCCAGTCCGATCATCGTGGACGATCGTGTCTTTGTGACTTGCTATTCGGGTTACGGACTGAGTCGCGAAAATCCGGGTGACATGAAGGACTTGATGCGGCACGTCGTTTGTGTCGATCTGCAAACCGGCGAAAAGCTTTGGCAAGACGATGTGCCTGCCGTGCTTCCCGAAGACCCTTACGCGGGAATCGGCGTGACGGCACACGGCTACGCGTCGCACACGCCGGTGTCCGACGGGCAACGGTTGTTCGTTTACTTTGGCAAAAGCGGTGCGTCGGCTTATGACCTGGACGGCAAGCGGCTCTGGGCCACGCCGATCGGCACCGAATCGGACCCGTGGGCTTGGGGATCGTCGGCCAGTCCCGTCGTTTACGGTGACACCGTCATCGTGACCGCGTCGGCCGAAAGCCAAGCGATCGTGGCGCTTGACAAAACGAACGGCAAGGAAGTTTGGCGACAAGAGGCGGAGGGCTTGGACGGGATGTGGGGCACGCCGACGTTGGTCAAAGTCGACGACGAGCGGACGGACTTGGTGATGAGCGTCGCCAAAGAGATTTGGGGTTTGGATCCGGCGACGGGGAAGCTGCGTTGGTACAGCGAAGCCACCGGCGCGGAACAGACCCATTCCAGTGTGATCAGCGGCGGCGGTCTCGTCTTTGCATTCACCGGACGCGGCGGCGGCAGCGTTGCCGTGAAGGTCGGCGGCCGAGGGGACGTCACCGACAGCAACATCGTCTGGACGGGGCGGGACTCGGCTCGCTTCGGATCACCCGTCGGTTACAAGTCCAACGTCTATCTGGTTGCCAACGGAGTCGTCACGTCGATCGACGGCAAGACCGGCAAGAAGATCGATCAAGTTCGCTTGCAAGGTGCCGCCCGCGGCGGCGGTGGCTTCGGGTCGCTGGACTACCCGTCACCCGTGGTCTCCGGGGACAAGCTTTACTATTTGAACGGCTCCGGCCAGATGTTCGTCTTTCAATTGGGCGATGAACTGAAACAGATCAGCGTGAACCGCGTGACCGGCGATGCCGAGTCGTTCGGCGGGACTCCGGCGATCAGTGACGGCCGCATGATTTTGCGAAGCGACAAACACTTGTACTGCGTGACCGATCAAGGTGACCCGGTCGACCCCGCCGATAACGTGAGCGTGGCGACCGAGGACGACGATCCGGCCGCCGAAGGACGCGGCGGATTCGGCGGCGGACGTGGTGCCCCCGGCGGACGGGCGCGTGGCGGTCAAGGCCGTGGCGGACCCCCGGGAGGTTTTGGCGGACGTGGCGAAGGCCGTGGCGGACCGGGGGCCGGCGGACCGGGACGTGGTGGACCGGGACGTGGTGGACCGGGGGGCGAGCGCGAGGACGATCGCCCCGATCGGCCGCAGCGACCGGAACCGGCACCGGAATGATCCGAACTCCCCCGCGGCGTCCGCTCAGGGGGCACGGGCCGTTGGGGCACGGGCCTTCGGGCACCCCTCGG
>Ga0102938_10000957_pt1 | contig 21908 bp, 23 predicted proteins | sample SalPonR2_B_D2_MG_FD_84516 | JGI IMG/M metagenome (GOLD analysis project Ga0102938, IMG submission 84516) | Salt pond soil microbial communities from South San Francisco under conditions of wetland restoration - Salt Pond MetaG R2_B_D2_MG | ecosystem: Environmental > Aquatic > Marine >... | reverse complement strand
TCGCCGCCGGCGCAGAATGCCTTCTCACCCGCGCCATCTATCATCACGGCTGCAATCGCATCGTCTTCGCGCCAGGCGGCCAGCTGCTCGGCCAGCCTGTCGACCATGTCCAGCGTCAGGGAATTGAGCGTCGCGGGCACGTCTAGCGTCATTCGGCCGATTTTACCCCCGGCCGACGGCAGTTCTGCAGATACGATGGGCGTGTCTGACATACCGGGACTCCTCAGGCGTTCTGCCATTCCGGTTTGCGTTTCTCGAGAAATGCGTTGACGCCCTCTTTCTGGTCGGCGGTGGAGAACAGTTCAGTAAAGCGCTCCCGTTCTTTCTCCAGGCCGGCAGCAATGGCATGGTCGCGCGCCGAGTGGATCAGACCCTTGCACAGCCGCACAGAGGTGGGACTCTGCTCGGCCACCTGTTCCGCCAGCGCCAGGGCGCGCGTCAGCGCCTGCCCCTTTGCCACCACCTCTTCCACGAGGCCAATGCGTTCGGCGGTAGCCGCGTCCAGGCGCTCACCGCAGAGGATCACGCGCTTGGCCCAACCCTCACCTACCAGCCAGGCGAGCCGCTGGGTGCCGCCGGCACAGGGCAGCAGCCCCACTTTCGCCTCGGGCAGGGCCATCTGCGCCTGGTCTTCCGCGATTCGAACATCACAGGCCAGCGCCACCTCGAGGCCGCCACCCATGGCAAAGCCGTTGATCGCCGCAATCGACACGCCCTGAAAATCCGCGAGCGCTTCGAAGGCCTCGCCAAAAAAGCACGCCATGTCCGAGGCCACCTGGGCATCGCCATCGGCAAATAGCTTCAGATCAGCGCCTGCGGAAAAAAACTTGTCACCCGCGCCGGTTATCACCAGCGCATAAATTGTCTTGTCTGCATTCAGCGCGGTGACCACTTCGCGCAGCGCTGGCAGACTTTCCACATCCCAGGTATTTGCACCGGGGTTATCGATTGTCAGCAGCGCGACATGGCCGCGAATCTCCACCTTCAGTTTTTCGGACTGGCTTATACTCATCGGATCACCTCCAGTGCCCCGTCTATTAACAGTTTGCGCGCAATAATGACACGCATGATCTCATTGGTGCCTTCCAGAATCTGGTGCACCCGGGTGTCGCGCACGTGACGCTCCATCGGATACTCGCGAATGTAGCCATAGCCACCGAGGAGCTGCAGCGCCTGATTGCAGACGCTGAACCCGGCATCGGTGGCAAACCGCTTGGCCATCGCACAGTAGGTCGCTGCCTGGGGGTCACGGTTATCCAGTTTACACGCGGCGAGGCGCACCATCTGGCGCGCGGCAACCAGCTCGGTGAGCATGTCGGCAAGCCGGAAACGGGTGGCCTGGAAGTCGCTGATTGCGGTATCGAATTGCCGGCGCTCCTGGACATACTGTGTTGCCTCCTGCAGGGCCTGTTGAGCCGTGCCCACACTACAGGTAGCTATGCTGATGCGCCCGCCGTCCAGCCCCTCCATGGCGATGCTGAATCCCTGCCCCTCTTCCCCGAGTCGGTTCGCCACCGGCACGCGCACCTCATCGAAGCTGATCGAACGGGTCGGCTGGGCATTCCAACCCATTTTCTCCTCTTTCTTGCCGTAGCTGATGCCCGGCAGGTCCGCGGGTATCAACAACGCGGTGATACCTTTCGGCCCGGCGGCACCGGTGCGCAACATCACGACCAGCACATCCGTCTCTCCCGCGCCCGAGATAAAAACCTTGTTGCCATTGACGATATAGTCGTCACCGTCGCGACGCGCGCTGGTCATCAGCGAGGCGGCATCCGAGCCGGCGCCGGGTTCGGTAAGGCAGTAGGACGCCAGTAATTCGCCACTGCTCAGTCGGTGGCACCAGTGCTCGATAACACTGTCGGAACAATAGCGCCCGATCATGGAGGTCGCCATGTTGTGAATGGTGACAAAGGCAGCGGTGGACGTACAACCGCGGGCGAGTTCCTCCACTATCAGGCTGGCATCCAGGCGGCTGAGTGCCAGGCCGCCCGCTCGCTCGGGCGTGTACATGCCCATAAATCCGAGCTCGCCCGCCTGACGCAAGGCCTCTCGCGCAAACACTGCCTCCCTGTCCCACTCGGCGGCGTGCGGCGCCAGGGCGCGCATGGCAAACGCCCTGGCAGACTCGATATACGCCTGCTGTTCCTCGCTCAGCGAAAAGTCCATTCTCAGGCTCCTGTGAGGCAATGCAGCCTAACGCAGATTGATGCTCATATTGGGCTGGTTCCCGGTGCTCTCTGTATGCGTCCAGCGCGCGGTCACCGTTTTTGTCTCGGTATAGAAACGCACCGCCTGCTTACCGTAGGCGTGCAGGTCTCCACGGAAAGAGCCACGCCAGCCGGTGAAGGAAAACATCGGCAACGGCACGGGAATCGGGATGTTGATCCCCACCTGGCCCACCAGCACCTCATGCTGATACTTGCGCGCGGCCCCACCGGAAGCAGTAAAAATCGATGTGCCGTTACCCAGGTTGAGCGCGTTCACCAGTTCGATGGCGTCATCCAGCGTATCCACGTGCATGCAGCACAGCACCGGTCCGAAAATCTCCTCCTGGTAGATCGCCATGTCCGGCGTCACATCGGCGAACAGCGTCGGTCCCACCCAGTTGCCATCCGGTAAACCCTCCACGTCGATCACCGAGCCGTCCAGCAGGCAGGTTGCGCCCTCCTGCTTGCCCTGCTCGATCATGTGCAGGACGCGCTCGTGCGCCTGGCGCGAGATGATCGGGCCGTAGGCAGCGTCGGCATCGTTCCAGGCACCGGGACGCACCCGGCCCATGCGCTCCGCCAGGTCGTCGATCCAGTCGCGTGATTCACCGACAAACACCGCCACGGAAATGGCCATGCAGCGCTGGCCCGCCGCGCCGACCGAGGCACCAACGAGTGCATTGAGCGTGGCGTTGCGGTCCGCATCGGGCATAACCACCATGTGGTTTTTCGCGCCCATCATGCATTGCACGCGCTTGCCCGCTGCGGTGCCCGCCTGATAAATATGCTCGCCGACGCGGGAAGACCCCACGAAAGACACCGCGCGAATATCCTGGTGCTGCAGCAACTGGTCGACCTGTTCGGCACCACCGTGCACCAGGTTGAGCACGCCGGCCGGCGCGCCGGCCTCCACAAACAACTCAACCAGCCGCACCGGTGTCAGCGGGTCCTGTTCCGAGGGCTTGAGCACGAAGGTATTGCCGCAGGCGATCGCCAGCGGAAACATCCAGAGTGGGATCATCGCCGGAAAATTGAAGGGCGTGATACCAGCCACCACCCCGATGGGCTGAACGTAACTGTAGGTATCGATGCCCCCTGCCACGTTCTCGAGCGTTTCGCCCATCACGTTTGACGGCACGTTGGCAGCCTGCTCCACCACTTCAATGCCGCGCCAGACATCACCTTTCGCATCTTCAAAGGTTTTCCCGGTATCCTGCGACAGCAGCTCGGCGAGATCATCATGGTGCTCTTTGAGCAACTGGCAGTAACGCATCATCAGCCGCGCGCGCTCGGCCACGGGCACCTCTTTCCATGTCTTGAAAGCCGCGACGGCACTGGCCACAGCCTGCTCTACCTCCGCGTGGGTAGCCAGGGGCACTTCCGCCAGCAACTGCTGGTTTGCCGGGTTGGTAACCGGCAGCCGGTGCTCACTGTTGCTGGCCACAAATTCGCCGTCAATAAAGAGTGGAACCTGATGCGTCATAGTTTTCACCTGAGTTCACTGTATACCAGCTTCCTAGGCTAGCACCCGGCAGGGGCAATGAATATTGCCTAAGTTGCGGCCTTCATGGATTATATTGCGGAAACAATGCAAGTCTTCGAGGCGCCCCGGCGTATGAGTGCTCCCTCCAACTGGCCGCTGCCGACCAACGGCATCCGTTTCGTGACACCGGCGTTCATGCAGTCCGAGCTATCCCGGCACTGTCTGACCCGGGAGTGTTATCCCACGGCCATGGGCTTCTACCCCGGCGCTACCGGCCACCATATGCGGCGGCGGCACCACGACGACAACCTGCTACTGTATTGTATCGCGGGCCGGGGTCACGCCCGCAGCGCGGCATGGTCGGGCCCTGTTGCAGCGGGTGAGGCGCTGTTGCTGCCGCAGGGGCTGAAGCACGAGTACCAGGCCGACAACGAAGATCCCTGGACAATCTACTGGGTGCACTTCCAGGGCAGCATCACGACCGCGTTCAACCAGTTCCTGGGCTATCGCGAGAATGAATGTCCACTGTATACGGTGGGAGTATCACTAGCCCTGATCAGCCGGTTCAGGGAAATGATGGCCGTGCGACGCACAGGCTACAGTACCCTGGCTTTTGTGAATGCCGCCAACCAGCTCCGCCAACTGCTGACGCAGATCGCCGTGGATCAGCGTGCCAGTGCAGCCCGCCACCAGAGCAATTTCGACCTGGAGGCGCTGCAGCGATTCATGCGGGAGCACATTGACCAGCCGCTGAACCTGGACACGCTCGCCGCGGCGGCGAACCTCTCAAAGTATCACTTTGCCACCAAGTACAAAGCCCTCACGGGCTACTCGCCGATCCGGCACTTCCTGAACATGAAGATGGAACACGCCGGGCACCTGCTGGATTCCAGCGAACTCAGTGTCAAGGAGATTGCGGCGGCCCTGGGCTACGAAGACCCGCTGTACTTTTCGCGCCTGTTCAGCCGGACGGTGGGAATATCACCGCGAGCCTACCGCGGATCCGTTCGCAGCTAGCGGCTCGGGTTTGGGTTCCGGCTTGAGTACTTCGGGGGAACTCGTCAGGTGTCGCATCAACATCGCACGCATCCACTGGTGGGGGGCGCTGCGCGAGGACCGCGTGTGCCGCATCAGGGACATCTTGCCGCGGTTGCCGCTGTGGGTGTTGCGGATCATGCGCTTCAGCTCAGCCGGCATCTCGTGGCCAATGATTCGCTCCCGGTACAGCCCGCCTTCCTGGAAACCCGCATTGGCTACCAGCAGTGAATCAGTGCGGGTGAGCACGCCGACGGCGGAGGAGAACTGTGTGGTTTCCAGTACAATGTGCCGGTGCACGCCATACTGCCCCAGTACGTCGTCTACCATGCTGGTGTTCTCGCGCGTCAGGCCGGGCAGGTACAAACGCAGATGTGGATAGGCGAGAAAATCCTGCAGGTTCATTTCCTTCTCTGCCAGTGGATGATCGACACGCATGTAACAACGCGGTGCAATCGCGGCGATAGGCTCGGCAAGAATATCGCGCTCGGTTTCCAGCGCAACGAACGCCGCGAAATCCGCCTCGCCCTTCTTTAGCTGGTCCTGGTAGTCCGGTGGCACTTCCGCCATGATCAACTGCACATTCGGCGCCACCTCGGCGAGCTCGGCCATCAGGTTGGGCAGTAGCGACTCACAGAGAATCGGCGGCATCAGCAGCTTGAAACTGCCGGCGTAGGTCTCCGGGCTGAACTCCACGTCGCCCAGCACCTGTTCAACTGTTTCCAGTAGCGTGGGCAATTGCCTGCCCAGTTCCTCTGCGCGGGGCGTGGGCACCAGGCCGTGAGCGGTGCGCGTGAACAGCTCGTCCTCGAAGGAATCGCGCAGTTTCTGCAGCGTCTTGCTCAGCGCCGGCTGCGATACCGACAGACGCTCTGCGGCACGCGTTACATTGCGTTCCTCCAACAGAATCTGCAGCGCGACCAGCAAATTGAGGTCTGTGCGTATCAACTTGCGCGAAATCATCAAATCATCCGGATATAACTTCTGGTTATGTTAAAGAATGCTAGCAGAGTGCGCCGAGCATTGCGACCGGCAAATACGTGCCGTGCAAATACATGCCGTGCAAATACACGTCGCTGCGCGCCGCCCCGGCCACGAGCAGCCCGGGTATTCACAGGTAGTCTGTCCCGCCACCGACTGCTACCATTGATGCTGGTGAAGTGATGCCAACGAATATCCGGCCCGATCGCGACCACCCATACAGGCCCCTCCATCCCAGACAGGATACAACATGCGCATTACCAAGCTTCTGGCATCCGCGGCTCTTTCCCTGGGGCTAATTGCCTGCAGTGGAGTGGATATCGAGCCGTCGGCCGTGGATACCTTCGCGTCCAAAAACTACCGCTACTACACCTGGCGCACTGCTCCTTTGCCCGCCACCGCACGCTCGACCGACCTGTTCTACCAGATCGACCCGGCTTTGCGCAAAACGGTGAATGCCGTACTGGCGGACAAAGGCTATGTTCAGGATGCCGAGCGCGCCGAGTTCAGCGTCGACTACATCTATGCACCCGGCCTCGTGCAGGGCGCCAAACCCGAACAGGCCAGCAACATTTCACACATTCCTTCCGCCACGGCCAACCGTATGATCGACCAGGCGAGCGTCGACAACGCCATCGCTCTCGGCGGCCTGAAAGAAACCAACACTATTCGTCTCCAGATCAACGATATCGCCAGCCAGACTGCTGTCTGGCAGGCCACCATGACCAAGATCGTTGAAAACGCCAACCGGGTCGACCCGGATGCGCTGCAGAATGATCTGCGGCGATACCTCGAGCGCGCGATGAAGCCGCTGCCGGAAACGGGCGAACGCTAACAGACCCTCGCGGGAATTCACCACGGCGCGGCCACAGCCATCAAGCCCCGTAAACCTCGGGGTTAACGCAATGCGGCATTCTGCGGCCCTGCACCGCGGCCAGCGCGTTCTCGATCGCGATATGCATCATCGCCGCGCGCGTCAGGCGGGTTGCGCTGCCAATGTGCGGGGTGAACACCACACGCGGATGGTGCAGCAGCGGGTTATCGGCCGCCAGCGGCTCCTGCGCAAACACGTCGAGGCCCGCGGCAAACAGGCGGTCTTCATCGAGCGCGGCCGCGAGTGCACTTTCATCCACAATACCGCCACGGGCTGTGTTTACCAGCACGGCACCCGGCTTCATCATCGCGATGCGGTCAGCATCGAGCAGGTTACGCGTTGCCTCGCACAGCGCCACATGCACACTGACAAAATCGCTGCGCAACAATAATGCCTCCAGGCTGACGTTCTCAACGCCCGCGACCTCGCGCCCCGACCGACTCCAGGCAACCACCCGCATACCGAAAGCGGCCGCGCGGCGCGCCACCGCCTGTCCGATGGCGCCCAGGCCAACAATACCGAGGGTGGCGCCGCTCACATCCTTGCCAAGAAAAAAATCCGGCCGCCAACGGCCTTCCTCCCGCCAACCACCGGCGCGCACAAAGCGATCTGCCTCGGCGACCCGCCTCGCCGCCGCCAGCAGCAACGCGAATGCAGTGTCGGCCGTGGCATCTACCAGCACACCGGGAGTATGCCCAAGGGGAATAGCACGCTCGGTCAGTGCCTGTAAGTCAACATGGTCTACCCCGACCGATACACTGGAGACAAATTCCAGCTCGGGCATGCCATCCAGCAGCGCCCGGTCGATTCGATCACCCAGCAGACACAGAAGCCCGCGACAATGCCTCAGGTACGCCGGGGCATTGGTGGCACACAGGCCCGCACCGGCGTCGACCACCCGCAGGTCACACAGCGCCGCCAGCTCGGCAATACCCGCCCCGGACAATGGACTGGTTGAGTAGATGAGCGGAGCCACGATCCCGTTGCTGCTCCGGCTCTACAGCGGCGCGGGCTCGAGGCCGACCATCTTCACCAGGCCAGCCTGCCACTCCTGGAGGCGGGACAGGGTATAGGTCTCGCCTTCGGCAAGGTGACCCCACACTGGCCGGGGCCAGCAGGCATCCCCCACGTAGCGCCCGATTACATGCAGGTGCATCTGGGGTACAACATTGCCGAGACCGGCAAAGTTTACCTTCTCGAAGCCCAGTACCTGCTTGATGAACTCCGACACGGCGGCGCAGTCCTGCAACACCGCATCGCGGTGCTCGCCAGGCAGGTCCAGCACATCTTGCAGGCGCGTTTCCGGCACCAGAATAAACCATGGCAATGCCGCATTGCGGCTCAACAGCAGTTCCGTCGTAGCCATACGCCCGAGGTAATGGCAATCCGACAACAATTGCGGGTTGATCTCTACCGGATTCATCGCTGCGCCCTCAATTATGACACGCCTAAATAGTCATTCCGCCATCCACCACGATACACTCGCCGTTCGTGTAGGAACTCGCACTGGACACCAGGTACAAAACGGTACCGGCCATCTCAGCTGGCTCAGCATGCCGCCCCATCGGTATGCCTTTCACCGCTTCGGCATAAATGGCTTCGTTGTCAAACAGGGCACCCGCAAATTTGGTGCGAGTGAGGCCCGGCAGCAGCGCGTTACAGCGAATGCCGAAACCCGCACACTCCTTGGCAAACACCTTCGTCATATTCACAACCGCCGCCTTGGTGATGGAATAGATGCCCTGCATCGGGCCGGGGTTGAGCGCATTGATGGAGGCCGTGTTGACAATTGAACCACCCCCCTGCTCGCGCATCAGCTTGCCCGCTTCGACCGACATGAAAAAGTAACCCCGTATATTCACCTCTACGGTCTTGTTGAAGGCAGCGAGATCGGTATCGAGCACGTGTCCGAAATAGGGGTTCGTCGCCGCATTATTGACACAGATATCCAGGCGTCCGTGGGCCTTCCGGATGTGGGCAAACAGCGCGGCAATATCGTCCATATTCCCCACGTGACAGGCGCGGGCCTCGGCGCTGCCTCCGCTGCCGGCGATGCTGTCCGCCACACGTTGACAATCCTCAAGCCGACGACTCGAAACGATCACATGCGCCCCCTGCTGTGCAAGCAGACGCGCGATCTCCTCGCCAATGCCGCGGCTGGCGCCGCTGACCAGTGCCAGTTTGCCGCTCAAATCGAATAGCTGGGTGGACATGGTAAAACTCCTGTTAGCCGGGGTTTGCAAGCGGTATCAGGGCCTGTTCGCACAATCTGCGCCGGCCCCGGCAAGGGCCCTCAGAGCTTGCCCTGCCAGCGGTTGACCTTGCCGGTATCCAGTTCAAACAGATCGAGGACACGGCCCACACTCTGCGTGACAATATCATCAATGCTCGTGGGGCAAGCGTAAAACGCCGGCACGGGCGGGGCAACCACCGCGCCCATCTCGGAGAGCTGCGTCAGGGTGCGCAAATGGCCCGTGTGCAGGGGCGTTTCGCGCACCATCAACACGAGGCGGCGACGCTCCTTCAGCACGACATCCGCGGCGCGCGTGAGCAGCGTTGAGGTCACACCGGTGGCGATTTCCGACATGCTGCGCACCGAGCAGGGCGCGATCAGCATGCCCGCTGTGGCGAAAGAACCGCTGGCGATAGAGGCTCCCACATCGGCCGACCGGTGCACCTCACTGGCGAGGCCTTCCACCTCGGAAACGGTCATGTCGAGCTCGTGCTGCAGGGTCAGTTTTGCCGACTTGCTCATCACCAGGTGCGTCGGCACATTGCACTCGCGCAGCAACTCCAGCGCACGAACACCGTAGATTATGCCGGAGGCACCGCTGATACCGACAATGACTGGCCCTGCCATACCCCACTCCCAGTTGCGCAATTTCAGGAATTACCCGCCCAACGGCGGGCCGACCCCGATCAGGTGGACATATTTTCCAGCATCTGGCGCATACGCTCTTGCAACAGGTGCAGCGCTTTCAGCGGACGTACCATTACCCGGAATTCACAGATTTTGCCCGCAGCGTCGAAGGTCATGATATCTACGCCATTAATGAATATGCCATCGAGGTCGCACTCAAACTCCAATACGGCGTGCGGGTCACTGACAACTTCCTTGACGTAGTGAAAGCTGTCATTGAAAACCTGGAAAGCACCGCCCAGGTACATTTTTGTCAATTCACGACCCAACTGCGGCGTATGCAACACCGGCGAGACGAACACGCAGTCTTCCGCCAGCACCTCGTCCAGACGGTGCATCGCGCCATCGCGCAGGATCTCGTGCCACAGGGCCAGTGTCTGCTGCATAGCTGTTCCTTCTCGAATTGACCGCCAGCATACCGCAGGCGATGCCGGAATTGCGCTCTCTAGAGATCGGTTTCCTGGCTGTACTCGCGCTCGATGCGCTGTTGCAGTTCATAGCGCACACCCCCGCGCTCGCGTGTCGCGGAGCGCAGGCGCTCCTGACGCCGACGGGAGCGATAATGCCGCACAAGTTGGGCAAACCACTCCGGCTCCGCCTCTCCGGCAATGAGTTCTTCAATAAACGCGATGTCGATTCCCACCCGGTAGGCAATGCGGCTGGGACGAATCTTGTGGGCGTGAAATTCAGCCACGATGTGCATCTGTTCCTCGCGCGAACGGTGGCACTCACGGGAGTACCCATAGGGCGGAGAGGGCGTGCGCGGGTCGTTGGGTGGCTTTTTCGCAGACATGGCCCATTATTAGCCGTTGCCGCGCCGCCCGACAAGTGCGGCCAGCCGGCAGGTGCGGCCGAAGCGCTTAAAAATTGCTCGCAGTGGGCTATAATGAGGAGTTAAGGACGGCTCTCCCAACCGGGCGGGCGTCAACATTCTACGGCAGGAGTGCACCCATGAACGCACCGGAACAGGTCACAACACAGGGCGATATCGAACAGCAGATGCGCGATACGCTGGCTCTGCAGCGAGAAGAGTACCTGCGGGAAGGCATTGTAACAGCGGAAACCCGTATCGACCGACTGCAGCGCGCCGTCGATGTGCTGGTGAAAAACCAGAGCAGGGCCGTTGAGGCACTGAACGCGGATTTCAGCTGCCGACCGCGCGAAATCACGCTACTGACCGACGTCGGCGCCGGCATCGCCCCGCTCAAGCATGCCATCAAGCATGTCCGTAAGTGGATGAAACCCGAAAAACGCGCCACGATGTTCCCCCTCAACCTGTTCGGCGGCCGCTCGCGCATTGAGTATCAGCCGCTCGGCGTCGTCGGTATCATCGCGCCCTGGAATTTCCCGGTGAATATGGTGTTCGCCCCGCTGGCGGGTGTCCTGGCGGCGGGCAACCGGGCCATGGTCAAGCCCTCCGAGTTCACGCCTGCCACCTCCGAACTGATCTCAGAGATGATCGCAGAGGCGTTCGACCCGAAAGAAGTCGCGATTTTTACCGGCGGCCCCGAAGTCGGCCAGGCTTTTTCCAGCCTGCCCTTTGACCACATGATTTTCACTGGCGCGACCTCCATAGCGCGTCACATTCTCGCCGCCGCATCACAAAACCTGGTGCCGGTTACACTGGAACTGGGCGGCAAGTCGCCGGTAGTCATCTCGCGCAGCGCCGACATCGAAAAAAGCCTCGGGCGCATCATGCTGGGCAAAACCATGAACGCCGGGCAAATCTGCCTTGCGCCCGACTACCTGCTGGTGCCGCAGGAAAAACTGCCCGAGGTCATTGAGGCAGCACAGAAGGCCGTGGCCCAGATGTACCCGACCATCCTCTCCAATCCCCAGTACACCTCTATTATCAACGAACGCCATTTCGCGCGCCTCAACGGCTATCTGGAGGAAGCCAGGGAGCATGGGCAGAAGGTCATACCCCTGAATCCGGCGAGTGAAGACTTCAGCCAGCAACAGGGCACCATGAAGATTCCACCGACACTGATCCCGGAGCCTGCGGATAATCTCAAGTTGATGGAAGAAGAGCTGTTCGGCCCGCTGCTACCGATTCGGACCTACGAGAAGTTTGAAGACACCATCAGCTACATCAACAGCAGGCCCCGCCCGCTGGGTGCCTACTACTTCGGTGAGGACAAGGCTGAGGAAGAGGCTTTCACCAAGCGCACCACCTCGGGCGGTGTTTGCGTGAACGATGTGATCATGCATGTCATGCAGGAAGAGCTGCCCTTCGGCGGCGTGGGGCCCAGCGGCATGGGCGCCTACCATGGATTCAAGGGTTTCCAGACCTTCAGCCATGCCAAATCAATTTACAGCCAGGCAAGTATCAATATCGCCAAGCTGGGCGGCATGCTCCCTCCCTACGGTAAAAGCACCGAAAGCACGATCAAGATGCAGATCAAACGCTGAATCCAGACTGCTCGAAAAGGGGCCGCAAGGCCCCTTTTTTTTGCCGGACCGGGCATGCAACGGTTTTCCGGTGGGCTTTTGCGGCGCTGCTCAGCGCCTGCCTGCAACGGGCGAAGAGGCCGGTGGCTCGATCAGTAGCGTGGGTATACCCAGTGCATGACTCTTCACTGATGCGACCCGCGTGCCCGGCTTCCTGCCCTCCCTTTGCGCACCGGTAGCCACCGAGTGCCACGCGAGAGTCTGCAGGTAGACATCCAGATCGGGGTGACTGAAGGCAATTCCCCACAGGGTGTTCTCGACGTCAGCCGCATCTGGCGCAATCACCTCGAGCGTGAGCTTGCCGGCGCGGAAAAAGAGCATGCGCCCTCCCCATTCAGGCACGTGTTGGTCCAGCGCCAGGCGCAGCCCCAACTGATTCGCAAACAGCGCAATACAGGCGTCCGCATCCCGCGAGCGCATCACCAGGTGATCAACCCGCAGGGGAGACCGCGCCTGCTCGTGTGCCGCGACCAGCCCGGCCACAAAGCTGCCGTCACACACCTGCACATCAACGCCAAGGGAGTTTTCCAGCGGTGTCGCATTTACAGGCGCGTCCGCACAGCGCAGCACGATCGCGTCTATTCCGGCTGGCGCACCCGCCTGTTCACGCACTTCCAGCACGGTGTTGCCGAGATGCCACCGGGCGCGCGCATCCGGTACGGGCGGTGTTTGCAGGGGAAGCGCACCCAGCAGGGCAGTGTACTGGGAGACTGCGTCCGCCAGATCCGGCACTGCAATAACGATACGGTCGAAGCCTTCCGCCAACACCGACGCTCCCCCCCTGTTTCAATACGGCCCTATAGTAAATCGTTTTGGCATTCACTGCCGTTCAGACCTACACTGATGCGTCCAAAGGTCGTGCGGTGCCTGGCAACAGGTACCGCCAACACGTCAATACTCGAGGAGAAACACACATGACGCGACTACTGAAGGCTCTGGGTATGCTCTGCCTCATGGCGCACGCCGCCTTGCTCCCGCTGCAGGCCAGCGCCGGCGACTCGCTGCAGCGCGTGGTCGATTTCAAAGTGCTGAAAGTCGGCATGTCCGGCAACCAGCCGCCGTTGACGATGAAGAACCGTCAGGGCAGCCTCATGGGCTTTGATGTCGATCTCGCCCGGGCCCTGGCGACTGCCATGCAGGTGAAGCTGGAGATTATCACCATGCCCTTCGGTGAGCTGATCAACGCGCTGGAGAAGGACGAGATCGACATGGTCATCTCGGGCCTGTCGATCACGCCGCAGCGCACCGAGCAGGTGTCTTTTATCGGCCCCTACATGATGTCCGGCAAATCCATCCTGACGAAAAACTCCGTGCTCGGCAAAATCTCCACTACCGATGAGTTCAATAGCGCCGACATCAAACTATTGGCGTTGAAAGGCTCCACCAGCGCCGCCTTCGTGCGTGAAGTTGCACCAGAGGCAAGCCTGATTGAGGTCAGTAATTACGATGAAGGCGTGGCGATGCTGATTGATGACAAGGCGGACGCCATGGTTGCCGACATGCCGATGTGCGTCCTCTCCGTGCTGCGCTACCCGGACGCGGGGCTCACCACGCTGGATCGGCCGCTGACCGTGGAGCCGATCGGCATCGCCATCAGCAAAGAGGATATCCAGTTCAAGAATCTGGTTGGCAACTACCTGCGCGCCTACGAAAAAACGGGCGTTCTCAACCAGCTCCGCGAGAAGTGGTTTGAAGACAGTTCCTGGGTTGCGGCACTGCCCTGAGTATCCCCGCGGTGGCACGCGCACGACCCATTGTCATCGCCCATCGCGGCGCCAGCGGCTATCTGCCGGAACACACGCTTGCGTCCAAGGCACTGGCGCATGCCATGGGCGCGGATTTCATCGAACAGGATGTGGTATTGACAGCAGACGCCGTGCCCATCGTGCTGCACGACATCTACCTCGACAGCACCACGGATGTCGCGGCGCGCTATCCGCACCGGGCACGCAATGATGGCCATTTCTACGCCATGGACTTCACCCTGGACGAAGTTCGCACACTCAAGGTGCACGAGCGCTGCAGCGTCGACAACTCGGGCGCGCGTCACGCCGTCTACCCTGCGCGCTTCCCGATCGACGTCGCGCTATTCGGGATACCGACCCTGGCGGAGGAGATCAACCTGATTGCCGGCCTGGACAAGAGCCGGGACCGCCGGACAGGCCTTTACATTGAGCTGAAATCACCTAACAGGCACCGCGCCGCAGGCCTGGATGTGACTCGCGAAGTGTGCCGTGTACTGCGCGATACCGGCTATGCAAAGCGGCCCGAGCAGGTCTTTCTGCAATGTTTTGATGACCAGACGCTGCGCGACCTGCGCACCCGGCTGGAGACACCATTGCCATTGATTCAATTGATAGCTGACAACGCCTGGGGTGAAGATAGCGCAGTCGACTACGACTACTTGCGCAGTGCGCCGGGGCTGGACGAAGTCGCCTCCTATGCCGACGGCATCGGCCCCTGGCTGGCGCACATTTACCAGGGCAGGAGCGCCGGCGGCACGGCGCAAGTGTCCGACCTCGTGGCGCAGGCGCAGGCGCGCGGATTGCTGGTTCATCCCTACACCCTGCGCAAGGACGATCTGCCGGCCGGCATGGCCTGCCTCGAGAACTTGCTCGAACTGCTGCTGTGCGATATCGGCGTGGACGGTGTCTTCACGGATTTCCCCGACCTTGTGGTCGGCTACCTCGACGGGTGGCAACAGGGGGCATGAACAGAGTGGCGGCGAGACCCCACTCGACGCATTCCACCCCCGCCTGAGGTACAATGCGGCGCGAATGACAACGGATAGTAACGTGACTCCCAAGGTAATCAGGCGCACAAAGATAGTCGCCACTATCGGTCCGGCCAGTGAATCGGATGACATGCTCAGCAAGCTGATCGGCGCCGGCGTGAACGTCTTTCGACTCAATTTCAGCCACGGCACCGCCGAGCAGCACGCGCGCGTTGCCCGGCGGGTGCGCAAACAGGCGGAAATTGTCGGGCAGTATGTTGGCATCCTCGCCGACCTGCAGGGGCCGAAAATCCGCATAGGCAGCTTCCGCGACGAATTTGTCCGTTTGGCGGCCGGCGACCGTTTTCGTCTCGACCTGAACCTGGAAGACGGGGCGGGCGACATTCGCGGCGTCCGGGTGAACTACGAGGAACTCTGCAGCAGCGTTTTCCGCGGTGACACGTTGCTCCTTGACGATGGTCGCATCCGCCTGCGGGTGGACGATGTAGAAGAGTCTGCAGTGGAGTGCACCGTGCTCATGGGCGGCGACCTGCACTCGCGCAAGGGGATCAACCGGCTCGGAGGTGGCCTCGCCGCACCGGCTTTGACGCCCAAGGACCTCACCGACATCAATAGCCTTGCCGAAGTCCAACCGGACTTCGTGGCCGTGTCTTTCGTCTCCTGTGCGGAAGACATTGTGCAGACCCGACAACTGCTCGCGGAGCATGAGCTGTATCCCGCCATCATCGCCAAGATAGAACGCGCGGAAGTCGTGGCCGACGACGAAAAACTCAACGGCATCCTCGTGGCCAGTTCGGGAATTATGGTGGCCCGCGGCGACCTTGGCGTTGAGGTGGGTGACGCACAGTTGATCGGGATTCAGAAGGAACTCATCTCGCGCGCCCGCCGCATGGACCGTGTGGTGATTACCGCCACGCAGATGATGGAGTCCATGATCAACAGCAGGATGCCGACCCGCGCCGAGGTATTCGACGTCGCCAACGCGGTACTCGACGGCACGGACGCGGTGATGTTGTCGGCGGAAACCGCCGTGGGCAGCTACCCGGTCGACGTGGTCACCGCAATGTCCGAGGCCGCGGTGGGAGCAGAGCGGCAACCTGTGGTGCTCACGTCCAGGTATCGCCTCGACCGGCAGTTTTCCAGCGCGCAGGAGACGATTGCCATGTCGGCTATTTACGCGGCAAACCACTACGGCAATGTGCGTGGCATCGCCTGCCTCACGGAATCCGGGACAACACCCCTGCTGATGTCCCGCCTGAGCTCCGGCCGACCAATTTTTGCCCTCAGTCACCTGAAAGAGACCCTGCAGAAACTCTGCCTGTGTCGCGGAGTAGTCCCGCTGTTTTTCGATGCCGCGGCCTTTGACCACGACAGCGTGGAGACGCGTGCCATTGAATTCCTGTTGGACGGGGGCTACCTGAGCAAAGGCGACTCCATTCTCCTGACACGCGGCGAGGCCCTGGGAATGGCCGGCTCCACCAACATAATGAAAATCCTCCCGGTACTGTAATTGGCTGCAACTCCCCCCACCCGGCGACTCGTTGGTGATATTGGCGGCACCAACTCGCGCCTCGGCCTGTTCGATTCAGACAACCAGCAGCTAAGCGCAGTTCGCAGCTACACGAATTGCGAGTTCAACGGCTTGGCGGAGATCATTTCGGCCTGGCTGGGAGCGCTGAAGGAGCCGGCACCGGAGGTCGCATGCCTGGCCGTCGCGGCGCCGCCATTTGAGGACGAGGTCAACATGCTCAACCTCGACTGGTCCTTTTCCTGCAAGGGGCTCGCCCGGGATTTCGGTTTTTCCGCGCTGCGCTGCGTGAACGATTTTCAGGGTACGGCGTACGCCTTACCGCACCTGCAACCAGGCGACCTGCAGCCATTGCGCGCGGGCGCAACTCCACCCGCGAAGAAACTGGCAACCGTCGGCCCGGGAACGGGTCTCGGTGGGGCCACCCTGGATTTCTGGCGCGATACCCCGGTGGCCAGCGCCAGCGAACCCGGTCACATGGGCCTCGCACCCGCTACACCGCTGGAATTCGAACTGTTCCGGGCCCTGTTCCCTGAGCACGGCGAACTGCACGCCGAGTTGCTTGTTTCCGGCCCCGGGCTGGGCAGGCTCTACCGCGGCCTGGCACAGGTACTGGGCGAAACTGCACCCGAGCGCAACCCCGGGGAAATCAGCGCACTGGGAGTGCAGGGAGAATGCGCCCTCTGCACCCGGACGCTGGACGTGTTTTGTGGCCTGCTGGGATCAGTTTGCGGCGACTACGTGCTGGCCACGGGCAGCTACGGGGGACTCTATCTCGCCGGAGGGATTGTACCCCGCATGCTCAATTTCATTGAAGAAAGCACATTCAGTGCCCGCTTCGATACCAAGGGCGAGATGCAGGGCTACCTTCGGCGCGTGCCGCTATATGCCATTACTCATCCGGCAGCAGGTTTACTGGGGGCGGGGCACGTGCCGCTCTAAAACCAACCAGATTCGGCGAAAACCGTCCTGTTGCTAAAATTTAGTGCCAATAATTCCGAAATTGGCTGCAAATGACGCTTCAAAACCTGAATTTAGGTGCTAAACTGCTTTTGCTGGGCGGTCCAGCAGGTATTTATGCGCACGGTCGAAGATCCATCACGTTCATCGGTACGTTACACATAAATAATTAGACACAAAAAGATGCCTGGGTGGTGTCTTCAGTAATACAGGTAAATACGCTATGTCCACAACAACCGGTACTGTTAAGTGGTTCAACGAAACAAAAGGCTTCGGCTTCATCGAGCGTGAAGACGGCCCGGACGTTTTTGTTCATTTCAGCGCGATCAAAGCCGATGGCTTTAAAACGCTGGCCGATGGCCAGAAAGTTGAATTCACCGTCACCGACGGGCAGAAAGGCCCGCAGGCGGAAAACGTTGTCCCAATTTAAACGGTTCGATTTGTACGGTCCCTATCCAGGCCGACGCAACAGCGACACGTAAACAAAAAAGGGGAGCTTCTACAAGCTCCCCTTTTTTTAGCGTTTTTCCCGCGCTGCTACCCAATGCAAAAGGGAGCGGCCGACGACGCCGACTTCAGCCTCGTTCCAGCTGCTGCTGGCGCTCAACCTCCGACTCCATATAGCGGATCCACTGTTCCGCATACTTCGCGGAGCGCTCGTCACGTCCTGCCTGCTTGAATGCCGTACGCGCCTTGTCGTACTCGCCGAGATTAAAATATGCCATGCCGAGGACGAGCTGCGCGGTATCGGGCCTTCTGACGCCACCGCGCTTGAGACCTTTACTCAGCGCGCTGACCGCTTTCTCAAACTGTTCGCCGTCCAGGTATATATTACCGAGACGCGTGTATAGCTCCCCGTCGTCCGACGTTGCCGCCGCCCGCTCCATCGCAGGGATGGCTTCGTCTATCTCCTGCGCCTGGCGCCATGCATTACCCACCAGCTCCCAATTCTTGGATTTTGCCTCGATGGTGTCCGCTTTCAGGCCCTTGTCCATGACGAGCGCCGCTTTGTAGGGCACCTCGGCATTCAGGTAAAGATATGCCATGGTGACGAGTTCGGTGCTTTTGTCGAGCATGTCCTGCACATAGGCGGTTTCCATGGCGGCGAGTTGCTTCTTGTCTTTCTTCTGCTCGCCGTACATATGCGATAGCTGTACCCAGTACTGCTTTTTCGGGTAATGCTTGAGCAACTGCTCAAGCACGGCCACGGTGTTGTCGGTATCGCCTTTCTCAAAATACAGGAAACGCGCCAGGTTGTACCATTGCTCCTTGGGCACATTGCCCTTGGCCTCGTACATGGCAATGGCCTTCCTGACGTTAGTCAGTGCCTTGTCGTAGTCCTTGGTTTGATAGTAACCCTGGGCCAGCAGCACATAGGCGTTGGCATTGGGGGTTTCGGTCATGTCAAACCACTTGAGCAGCGCGTTGATACCCTGTTGCCATTGTTCCTGCACGAAATACAGCTGGGCGATGGTATAGCGCGTGTTGATCTCCATCGCCAGTGGAATTTCCGGCTGCGCCACAACCTGTTCGTAGGCGCGCAACGCCTTGACGTAATCTTCGCGTGAGTAGTGAATAAACGCATACAGGTTATAGACATTGGCGAGTTCGTAACTGTTGAGCGACTTCTTGCCCTCGCCGGCGATCATGCTGTCGAGTACCTGGGCCGCGGCGCCGAGGTCCTTCGCTTCTGCCGCGGCCTGCGCCTCCGCCAGTTTTTCGTAAACATTATTGCGCAACGCGGGCGTCCGGCGCGTCTCCCGCGTGTCGGCCTGCTTTTCTTCCTGGGCCTGGGCGGCGGAAAACGGTAGCAGGCCGTAATCGCTCTGCAGTTGCGTAAAGGCCACCTGCACAGCAAGCACCGGCAGCGCCAGCATGCAGGCTCGGGCCGAGGTAAAGAGAGTGCGCCTGATCATGGCCGTCTACTGCTCCAATTCATAGGTGAACTTGTTCTGCACGCCAGCCACTTCGATAGCCTCGCCGTCCACGACCCGCGGCTTGTACTTGAATTTTTCCGCCGCTTTCAAGGATGCGCTCTCAAAAACGCCCGAGGGCTGGCAGTCCACCGCCTGGGGGTCGCGGATCGCGCCCGAGGACGTTACCGTGTACTCGACGATGCAATAGCCGGTAATGCCCCGGGTCTGGGCGCGCCGCGGATAGATCGGAGCAACCTTCACGATAGGCAGGTACTCGCCATCGCCGGTTGACATGCCCGATCCGTCGATAGAGATTTCCACTCGCGCCTGCGGTGCAATATTGACCACGTCCATGTCCACATCCATGTCCACGTCGGGTGTGTCCAGATCCGGTGGCGGCTCTTCAGGGTCGTCCACCTTTTCGACTTCCTCCTTGACGTTTTCCGTGATCTCACGCTCCGGCATGTGAATCTCGGCGATTTTGGTACGCTCATCGCTGTCGATTTTAGGGTCTGCGGTGGCGATGAGGTACTGCATGATGAAGAACAGTCCGCCCGCAACCGGAATCGCCAGTAAGCCGCCGAGAATTAGCCTGATCAGATTACGACTCATAGCAGCTTACTTTTCGTCGGTAGAGAGGGAGACATCGTAGACACCTGCTTCACGCGCGGCATCCAGCACCGCGGCAACGGTTTCGGTGTTGGATTTGTTGTCCGCCTGAATCACCACGGCGCCCTTGGGGTTCTCGGCGTGCAGGCGCTCAATGTTGGCGCGAACGGCGCGCACATCAATACGACGATTATCCATCCAGATTTCGTTGTTGGCATTCACGGCGACCAGAATATTGACATTGTCCACCGGCTGCGAAGTAGACGCCTCCGGACGATTGACCTCCACCCCCGCCTCTTTGATAAATGACGCGGTCACGATGAAGAAGATCAACATGATAAAAACGACGTCCAGCATGGGCGTCAAGTCGATCTGGGCTTCATCTTCGACGACTGCTCGATTATTCCTGCGCATTAGCTGTGCTCTCTCAGTGATCTGTCGTCAGGTTATCTTCCAGGAACTCGCTTTCGCGCTGGGCAACCCGCGTGACATAGGTGTTGGCAAAAACTCCGGACAGGGCCGCCACCATGCCCGCCATCGTGGGAATCGTGGCCTGGGACACGCCGCCAGCCATTTGCTTGGCGTCACCGCCGCCGGTAACGGCCATAATGTTGAATACTTCAATCATCCCCCAGACGGTACCGAGCAGCCCGAACAGCGGACACAGGGCAACCAGGGTCTTGATGACCGGAAGGTAATGGTTGATCTGGATGCGCGACTGTGAAATCAGTTTCTGCCGAATCTGTCGCGCGTTCCAGGACTGCCGCTCATCGCGACCTTCCCAGGCGGCGATGGTTTTCGCGACATCCTTTTTCCAGCCGAGCTTGAAGTACCAGACACGCTCAAAAATCAACATCCACATCACGAATAGCAGTACCGCGATTGCCCAGAGCACCGGCCCGCCCATGTCCATAAAGCGGGAAACAGCCTCGTAAGCGTTATCAAACCAGTACATATCACTTCCCCTGGCTGGCTTCCGTGTGCTCGGCGATAATGCCCGTTGTCTGCTCGTTCAGAACATGAATGATGCGTTGCGCACGGCCGTTCACGATGGTGTGCAGCAACACAGTGGGAATTGCCACCAGCAGGCCGAGCACCGTGGTGATCAACGCGCCGGAAATACCGCCGGCCATGGCCTTGGGATCGCCCGCGCCGAAAATAGTGATTGCCTGGAAGGTAATAATCATACCCGTCACCGTACCCAACAGACCCATCAGAGGCGCCACCGCGGCGATGATCTTGAGTAGAGTCAGACCACTTTCCAGCTTCGGAGTTTCACGCAGTATGCCCTCGGACAATTTCAGCTCCAGGGTCTCCGGATCCATGCTCGGGTTGTCCTCGTGGATCTTCAGGACGCGGCCCAGCGGGTTGTTGTCGTTCGCCTTGTCGCTCTTGAGCTGCGAGCTCACCTTGGCGCTCACACCCGTCAACACGATCAGGCGCCAGATGGCCAGCAGGAAGGCAAATGCACCCACGGCGGTGATGGCATAGCCGATATAGCCACCCTGGTGCCAACGCTCTTCCAGGTTCGGACTATTGATGATCGCGGCCAGGAAGGAGCCGCCGCTCGGCCCGGTCGGGTCGACCCCGAAGCGGTGCATGCCCTCATTCGCCGATGCCAGCTCTTTGGCCCAGGCGCGGTAAGGTCCGGAGGGCTGGCGAGCCAGCTCTGCCAGGTTATCCTTTTCCCACTCGTAGGTCAGGTAGTTGCCCTCGTCGGTGACGGCGTTGAAAAGCCCGACGCGCACAACTTTCTGCTGCACCTTGTTGCCATCGGGCTTGGTCACCTCTGCATCAAAGGCCACCACCTTGCCCGACTCAACCATTTCGCGGTTGAACTCGTACCAGACGCGCTCGATCTCCGAGATCGTCGGCAGCTCGGAAGACTGGCTCATCTTCCTGATGAGATCCTCGAGGAATTCCTCGCGATCCGGGTACTGTGCGCTGGTCAGTGAACGCTCGAGATTGGTGCTCAGGTCGCCGGCGGCGGAGGTCAGGTGGCCGAACAGCTCTGCCAGCGTGCCCAGGCGTTCCTTGAGCTGTTGTTTTTTCTCTGCAACCACCAGCTCGTTCTCATTAAACGTCTCTTCCAGCTCTGTACTGAGCGCTTCCTGTCTATCACGCTCTTCCTCGGCGCGCTTGAGCTCCGCGGCCTGGTTCGCCTTGTCGCGCGCAAAACGCTGCTCGCGCTCGCGATTCTCCCTGGC
>Ga0102938_10000954_pt1 | contig 21931 bp, 10 predicted proteins | sample SalPonR2_B_D2_MG_FD_84516 | JGI IMG/M metagenome (GOLD analysis project Ga0102938, IMG submission 84516) | Salt pond soil microbial communities from South San Francisco under conditions of wetland restoration - Salt Pond MetaG R2_B_D2_MG | ecosystem: Environmental > Aquatic > Marine >... | reverse complement strand
GGAGACGACCTCATCGTTGGCGCTGGCGAAGATTCGGTCATTGGCGCCGACGGCAACGACTTGATCTTCGGCGGTCTTGGCAACGACACAATTTATGCCGGAAGCGGTGAAGAGACGATGCAAGGCGGCAGCGGAAACGACCTGATCATCGGAAGTAATGACAGCGTGGCTGGCGGTGAAGGTAACGACGCGATCTATGGTGGCATGGGCGATGACACCATTACCAGTGGCAGCGGAAACGAGACGATCGACGGCGGGGCTGGAAACGACATTCTCCTGGGAAATAGGGTCGATTCCCTGGTGGGCGGCGACGGCAACGATTTGATCTTCGGTGGTATCGGTGATGACACCATCTACGGCGGCGGAGGATCGGTCACGCTTTCCGCAGGTGACGGAAATGACTTGATCATTGCTGAGGACGGCGGATTTCCTGGTAGTGTTGGCTCTGATTCCCTGGATGGCGGTTTGGGTGACGATACGATCGTCGGTGGCGGCGGTGACGAGAGTATCGCCGGTGGACATGGGAACGATTTGATCGTCGGAGGAGGCCAAGACATCACAGTTGGCGCCGACGGAAATGACTTTGTCGATGGCGGTTATGGCGAAGACACCATTTATGGTGGTGGCGGAAGTGAAACCATCCTCGGGGGCGACGGCAATGATTTCATTGTTGGCAGCGACGGGGATGGCGATGATTCGATCGATGCCGGGTTGGGAGACGATACTCTGTTCGGTGGCGACGGCAACGACTTGATCTTCGGCGGTCTCGGCGACGATACCTTCCGCGTGACCGGTGGAGGCGCGACCCTCTTCGGCAATACCGATCAAGAAGCTAGTTCAGAATCCGATGCGCTGATTGCCGATGTCGAAACCGATGCATGGCTGATCGACGGTGAGTTAATTTTGGGAACGAACAGGCCGATCTTGTTCGGGGGCCTATCCCTCGTGCGACTCGGCGGCAATGAGAACGCAAACCGGATCGATGCTTCCGGTTACAGCGGCGACGCATTGCTACTTGGCGGCAATGGTGATGACACCTTGCTCGGCGGGGGTGGTAGAGACACGTTGATCGCGGGTAGTGGGAATGATGACTTGGTGGGCGGTTCCGCCGAAGATCACTATGTCTTCAATGCGGGCGACTTTGGATTGAAGTCCGTGACCGAACTTCCGGATGGTGGAAGCGACACGTTAGACTTTTCATTGCTCAACACACCAATCGTGGTCGACTTGGAGAGTTCCGCAACTCAAACCGTAACGCCGGGCTTGGACTTTGCGCTGATCAATCCAGCCGAAATTGAAAACGTTTATGGCACCCCCTTTAATGACCGAATTTTTGGCAACACCGCCGATAATAAGCTGCACGGTTTAGGCGGCAACGACGAACTGGTCGGCAACGAAGGCAACGATGAATTGCAGGCCGGTTTCAGCAGAATCATCATTCTCGATTTCGATTCTGAAACCGACGGTGATGATTACAATTACACGCCAGACGACCCGAATCGCGCCGGCCCGGACGGAGAACGTCATGCGATCGCCGAACGGATTCGCGAAGATTTCGGCGCGTATGATGTGCTGGTTTACACTCAGGATGAGATTGACGCGTCGCCGACGCCTATCGCTCAGGGACCGGCAATACGGGTCGTATTCAATGCAGGAAGTACGACTTCGGGTGGCCTGATCATTGGCGGTCGCAGTGAACGATTGGGCTGGCGTGAACTCGCGTCTGACGGCATCGTCTCGGTCAATGTGAACCGCTTTTTGGGGGACAGCGGCAATCGATTGCCTGGGACGTCGGAAAACTTCATTGCGCTTTCGAGCACGATCGCTTCCCACGAAATAGCACACATGTTTGGCGTCCGACACCACGATTCGTTCGGACCAATCGGCAGCGGCATTTACGAAAAACATATCGATGCATCGCTACCTTTTTATCCCGGCCCCCGCGCCGCCGATCAAACGGAGTTGCACTTGATCGCTTCACCGGCGTCGGTCGGTACGTCGCTGATCGACGCCCTTGCGAATCCCTATTTCGGACCACGCGAGTCGATCAAGTTGGCATTTGTGGAACAGGGAAGAACGCTTGTCGAATCGTCGCTGCCCATTGTCTCGGATGAACTTGCCGGGCAACCGATCGAAGTCCGGTCGCTGGGCGTACTCGCACCGCTGTTCGTTCCCAACAATGCTCCCGAAGGCGACCCGATCGTCGCATCGGCAATCAATGTGATCGGCCAAATCACGCGACCGCAGCAAACCAGCGAAAGCGATTACTATTCCTTCGAGGGTGAAGCGGGTGATTTGGTCACCGTTGAACTACTTTCTCAGTCGTTGATTCACCGCATTGCCAACATCGTCGATAGCGTCATTCGCATTTACGGTCCTGACGGTGAACTGGTGCCTTACCATGGCACCGCGGGTGAAGCGGGAAGCTTTGGAGCGTTCAACGACAATGGCTTTGAAGGTATCGATGCGTTGCTTCTCGACGTCGCTTTGCCTCAGTCGGGAACCTACACCATCGAAGTGGATTCATTCAGTTTCCAATTGCCAGAAGCTCCCGATTATCTCCCTCGGTTCTTTGACGCGGAAAACAACCCGCTTATTTGTTCGGCGGATTCGACTCAAGTCTATTGCGCCGATACGGATACGGGCACGTACGAAATGTTCCTGTACCAAGTCAAACCAGACGGCAAGTTGACGCCAGCGAGCGGGGACACGCTGAACGGGGGAGCCGGCGGGGACAAGCTGGTCGGCAACTCGGGGCAAGAAACGCTGTTCGGATTCGACCCGGACGAAGATGCTTTTGTGGACGCTTCCGGCACGGCCGGTGAAGACGGTCGCCCGCCGGTGATTTCAGAGATACCCAATCAAACCATCGAGGAAGGCCGAACGCTCTCGTTAAACGTGACGGCGAGCGATCCCGACGGCGATCCGATCACCTGGCGATTGGAAGCGATCGACGGCGAAGCGTTCCCCGCTGGCATCGAGCTTGAACCTGTCTCCGACACGCTCGCCCGTTTGACATTCACACCCGGTGACGAAGCCAACTACGCGGTTCGGGTCGTCGCAACCGATCCACTGGAAATCAGTGGTGCCGCGGAGTTTCGCATTTTTGCCATCAACGCCGATCCTGAACCTGAAATCACCGGCAACCTGAGTCCGGACGAAGGTGACACTGTCCAGCTCGGCGGTTTGGCGAATGATTCCGTGCCGGAAGACACACACACCTTTGCCTGGGTGATCACCGATCCGGCGGGTACGACCCTCAAGACGTCCGATCAGTCAACCATTGATTTTTTGGTTGCCGATGACGGGTTGTATCAAGCGGCATTGACGGTCACCGACAACGACGGCGGGGTCGGCATCACAACCGTGGATATCAACGCGGGAATCGTCGCTCCGCAGTTTTCTTTGGGCGAATCGGCGACACTGATCGAGGCGGATCAAGGGTTGTTCCGTCGCGATGGAATCTCCATTAGCGATCCGGTCGAGCAGACGTTCAGCGGCACGGTCGATTATGGGGACGGCAACGGCGAACAGCCGCTCACGATCGATCCCTCGTCCAACACGTTTGCGTTGTACCACCACTTTACCGAAGCGGGCACGGCTACGATCACCGTCCGTATCGATGATGGCGACGGTGGTCTGTCGACGCAGACGCTGCAAGTTAACGTTCCCGAAATCGCTTACGATGAAGCGGCTCCGCAGAGCCAGATTGAACCCTTGCCGCAAGTGGCCGACTCCCTGTTTATTCCGCTGACCATTAGCGCTTCTGACACGGGGAACCCAGCGTCAGGAATCGCAACGATCGAGATTCAGGTGTCCGTCGACAGTGCTGCCTACCAAGTCTGGACCCAAGTCGACGGAGGAACAAGCAGCATCCTGTTCCCGGCGAGCAGCGAACACTACTACAGTTTTCGCAGTCGTGCGATAGACGTCGCTGGCAACGCCGAAACCGTCTCCGGTACCGATGCCGCCACGTACGTTCCCGATTTGGACGCACCGACAACGGAGGTTCAAAGCATTGACTCGTCTGACCAAACGTTTTGGCTAACCGTCGTCGGCACAGAGAACGGCTCGAGTGGATTCGACCATTTCGAGGTCTGGGTCGAGATTAATGGAAATGCCCCCGAACTGGTTTCGACCTTCTCGGCGAGTGGCGACACCTTTGAGCAGACCGTGCCGTTTATCGCCATTGCTGACGGAATCGAACACCAATATCGATTCTACAGCCAAGGTGTGGACCGTCGCGGAAACGGCGAAGCCGCTCCGAATGTTCCACAACGCGACGTTGAAGTCGTTGCGGCCTTCACCGAATCCGTCGATACGCAGTTTGTATCGCTGGACGTAGAACGCGGCGCAACTCAGCGGTCACGGATTCGCTACATCGACGCCGTGTTCAACAACGAGCAAGACCTGGACGACATCCTTGCCACGCTCGCGGACTCTGACGCTACAAACGATCGGGTCCGTTTGCAGCGATTCGAACTCGATGGGTCCGGAGCCGGGGAGGATCTGCTGACCGCAGATCAGATTTCGCGTACCGGGACGACCATCCAAATCGACCTCGGCCCAGGCGGCCTGCTCTTGGACGGTTACTACCGGCTGGCGGTTGACCTGAACGGCGATGGGCAGTTCGCCGATACCGAAACGCGACACTTCTACAGGATATTTGGTGATACCAATGGTGACCGGAGATTGGACTGGGTGGACGTCCAGTTGCTAGGGGCAGCGATCAACTCCGGCAACCCGGAACGGGATATCAATGGCGACGGTTTTGCCAACGTGATGGATTATTACCAAGCCTATCTGGCGCTGATTGCAAATGGCTATCAACCGATTACGCTAGTCGGGGGGCTGGAACTTGACGACTAAATCTCTAGATCATGTGTTATTCATGCTAAACCTTAAGCGTTTGCGGCTTTTCTGTCTGGCTGCCGCGATGACAGTCGGCTTTTCAGTTCAGGGCTGGGCTGGTTTACTCATTGAATTCAACAGCTTTGCCATTCAGTCTGGCGGATCGGCGATCTTAACAGCGACGATTTCCGGAGATTCGGGCACGGAGTTGCTCGTGCTGGGGAACTTGCAGGTCCGTATCCAACAAGCATTGGGGACAACCAGCCGCCTTGAATTCGGTCCGACGTCAGACCCGACAAACGTGCTTTTTCCCACCCCGACGTTTCCGACTCCAGATGCGCCACCGCCAAATGTCGACATTACCGGCACCCCGAACGATACGCTAAACGGTGGCTTCACCACCCTTCCGCCGATAGTGTTTCCTCCGGTGTTTCCCCCGGTGTTTCCCCCGCCACCACCAAGTCCTCAAGTCGAAATCCCGACCTCTCCAGTGACTTTCATCCAGTGGGAAGTAACTCATGTCATTCCGATTGGTGAGAATCCACTGGACTACGTCGGGGAGAGTTTCACTGTCGACGTTACACCGCTCACGCTCTTTTCTGATCCCGTGCCTGCACCAGTAATTTTCAGCTCGACGCCCAGCACGATCACCGTCACGGGGTCATCTGTCCAACCGGTTCCGGAACCATCGTCATTGACTGTCTTTGCCGTCGGTATCCTCGTTTTTCTAAAACGCCGAAGACGTCGTGCGGTACCGATCGGGGCGTGATGATTGGGAGGAGAGTCGCAGGCAAAGCAAGTCGACTCGAAGCTTGGCTTGCTAGGTTGACATTGGACGTAAACACAGCTTCCGATGGATTGCTTGGGTGACACCCCAGCAACTGGAGTCGGACTCAGCGAACTCTTTTAAGTGCGAGGATTGTCACGATGAAGATCGCATCGGGGTGGGATTCGGGAGACAGTCGCTTGCCGGTCTGCGAGCAACTGGTTCCGCGTTTGAGAGAAGAGGGACGCGGTTGGCTGATTGAACTGGCACGGTGGTATGAATCGAATTGGCACCTGGCACTAAACGGCGCACCCAAGCCATCGGCAGATTCGGTTTTGCAATTGATTTCTCAGGAGCGACAGGAGCATCTTCGAACAGTGCTCGAGTTGGTCGACTCCCGCTACACACCCCTGCTCGAGCAAGCAGCATCAAACCGCTCGCCTGCAGATGCCGCCGATGTGATGACGCTCGATTCACCGGCTGCCCTGATTGCGCCCGAAGATCAACCGGAAGCGGACACCGTGGCGGAGATTCAGAGTCGCGAACAGACCTCGCTGGATGGGACGAGTTTCAGTCAAGACGTCGACTTGGATGCGACGTTGGACTTGCCGAGTGCCGCAGAGCCATCACAGACCTTGCCTCACCCCACCGGCGATGTGGTCGCTGCCGCGGACCAGGCAACCGAAGCCGGACGGATGGACCCTTATAGGCCCAATAACAAGACTAGAAGGCCGTCCTTCGCACCGCCGGAAATTCCTGGATACCGAATCGATCGCGTGCTCGGTCGTGGCGGCATGGGTATCGTCTATCTGGCTCACCAAGAAGGCATCGACCGGCCGGTAGCACTCAAGATGATCTTGCCACGGGGACGAATCGAACAGATCGCATTGGATCGTTTTTACGCCGAAGCTCGAGCGGTAGGACGGTTTCAACACGAAAACATTGTCCGGATCTACGACGCCGGAACGCATCAAGGCATGCCGTATTTTTCCCTTGAATTCGTTGAGGGAGCCTCCCTGGCCGACCAACTGGACGGCAAACCGATGGAGCCGGGGCTGGCAGCGAAATTGCTTGAACCGATGGCGCGGGCGATGCAGGTCGCACACGACGATGGCGTGATTCATCGCGACTTGAAACCGGCCAACGTCCTGATGACCAATGACGGAGTGCCCAAGATCACCGATTTTGGTTTGGCGAAGGAACTCGAACAAGACCAACAACTCAGCCAAGACGGCAGTGTGGTTGGCACGCCTGCGTTTATGTCGCCCGAACAGGCCCGCGGCGCATCGGATGTTGGCCCGCTCACGGACGTCTACGGCTTGGGAGCCGTGCTGTATTGCCTCTTGACCGGCCGGCCGCCGTTTCAAGGTGCCAAACCGACCGACACGCTGCTGCAGGTTATCCATAATGAGCCAGTCGAACCGATCAAACTGCAACCCGGCATTCCCAAGGATCTCGACACCATATGTTTGAAGTGCCTGCAGAAAGACCCCCTGCAGCGTTACGCCGATGCGAATGCGTTGGCCGACGACTTGGGGCGATTTTTGCGAGACGAACCGATTTTGGCACGTCCCGTCGGACGTGGCGAGCGAGTCTGGCGGTGGTGTCGTCGAAATCCCTGGGTCGCGACCGCCTCGGGGATCGCCGCGGTTCTGGCGTTGGTGGTGATGATCGGTGGACCGGTTACCGCTGCGGTGATTTACGAGCAGAAAGAGGATGTCACCAAAGCTAAAGACGTTGCGGAACAAAAGGAACTGCTGGCTATCGAAAATGCCGCTGAGGCGAACGCCGCTCGCGAACTTGCCGACAAACATGCCGAAGCTGCGTCCGTGCAAGAGCGAAACGCTCTGGACGTGCTGCGCCGGATGACGTTCAACGTTCAGCAAAAAATGCGAGGGCAAACCAATCTGATCGACCTCCGTGAACAGTTGATCCAGATCGTCGACAACGGTTTGGAACAAATGGAAAACAACCAAAACACGGCCCGCCAAAAGAACATGATGTCGGCAACCATTCACGTGCGGCTGGGTGACATCAACCAAGAAGTCGGTCGAAGTGACCGAGCGTTGGAGGAATACCAGCAGTGCCTGGCGATCTTCGCTGAGCTCGAGCAGAAAGATGCCTTGCCATTGCCCGAGCAAAACTGGTCCAAGCTGTACGGACTGATGGGCGATGCCGCTGTTGATGCCGGCAAGCTCTTGGAGGCGGAGGAATACTTTAAAAAATCACTAGCGATCCGCCGAGGCTGGACAAAGTCCCCAGCGGCAGAGGAAAAACTGGCGCTGGTTGCGGAGTCGTTCGGAAAACTGGGGTCCCTTCAGCAGGTCCTTGGAAACCTCTCCGACGCGCGCGAAAATATGGAACAAGCGTTTGGAATCAGGCGACTCATCTTTAAGGCAAGCCAGACGCTCGGAAATCTGGATCAGCTTTACGGTGCGGCACTGATCCTGGCAAAAATCAAGTTTCAGGAAGGCGACACAGAGGGCGGCTTGGCATTGATGGTCGACGCCGCAAAACGCATGAAATCCCTCGCGACGCAATTTCCGGACAAGCAATCCACCCAATTCAACGGTGCCATGTTCGCCAGTGAATTGGCGGTGATGCAACTGTATCTTGGGAATAATCAAGAGGCAGAAGAAAACTTTCACTACGCCATTGATGGCTTCGAAAAACTGCTGGCGGCCACCCCTAACGACAGCCACATTCAGCAAGAACTCGAGGACGCGTTGTATGGCGATCTAGTGGTTCAGCAAAACAGCGAGAATGGTCAGACGGTCGCCAGCACTGAAAGACTTCTGACATTGCGACGCCAAGCCGTTGAACAGGACAAGGAAAGCCTAAACAAGCAAACGAGGTTGCTGAACGCCCTGGCCCGCTGCGGCGAAATCGAAGAAGGTGTCGAACTTGCGTTAAGACTGAATGAAACGATTTCACCGGAAGACCCGCTCCAATATGTGTTGGCGTGCAGTTTCGCCCAACTGGCAGCAGCCCGTCTGTCAGGGAAGAATGCGTCGCAGGACGATGCGAGCGTCATTCTTTCGGCGGGGGCGCTGAAGGAAGCGTCGCTTAAGGCTCTTAAATTTTCCCTCGAGTATGGTTTTCATCGACCGACCGATCTGCGGCTCGATCCGGACCTTGATCCGGTGCGCGCGACGGATGAGTATCAGAAATTGTTGCGCGACGTGGCGGCTAAATAGTCGTCGGAAAGCATTGGATTTGTCATGGTCGGATCGCCCCGCAAGGTTTTTCTCTTCGCGATGCCGAGGTCGGGGTCGACGCTTTTATGCGATCGCTTGACGGTTGCGGGAAAAACGGTGCTGTTGCATGAACCGATGCCCTTACGACGTTTTGGGGATGGGCGTGAAAAACGCGTTTGCGAGATGTTATCTGCCCTGGGGCATGACGTCAGTGGATTTCCCGCGGTATTAAATGGAACGATTGCGGCTCCTTGGTTCGAGCAACACGTGTTCCCCTGTTTTGCGGACTACGAATCTTGGGGAATTAAGGAAGTCTATTTAACGGATGCCGAACAATTGATTCGTCGCTATCAGCCTCAACAAATTTTGCTGCTATGGCGAGACCCACGTGACGTGGCAATTTCATTTCTGGAGTTAATGAACCGAGCGCTGATGTCGTATTCTGATCGTCGGACATTGAAAGACGAAGCTTGGGCGTTTGAGTGTTTGACAGTCAATGCGGCGTGCCTGCACCGAATCGCATCAGGTTACTCCGCTCGCCTATTGAACTATGAACATTTGATGACGTCCGACGAAGAGCGTGGCTCACTGTTGGCTTGGCTGGGCTTGGACAATTTTGGGAAAGGGTCATTCGCGATGGCCGCGGACGAACGAGACTTTCGCAATGCGGAGCTCCAGCGACACGAGACAGCGTGGTCTGGCACATCGATCGAGCGATGGAAAGCGGAACCGAGCGGTTGGCGAAGAACCTTTGCCGAATTGTGTTTGTCGGCGATGCAGCCTTATGCCACCGAGGCAGGTTACCCTGGAGATCGCCGTCTGGCTGAAATTGCTCAGGCACCGGCAACGGGCAGTGAAGTTGCTCGAGTCTCCGACCCCAAATACATGCCAGCACCGAGCTTCGATTTTGCGTACGCCAAACGTCGGGGACGGCAACGTGTCGCGAGCTTGCTTTCGCGTGGCATGAAAGTTCTCGACGTCGGTGGCACCACAGCGGCTCTGGCATTCATGACTGATGCGACGGTGACTGTCATCGATGACGGAGCGACGGGCAAACGAGTCCTGTCACGGCAATGGCGCGACAGCGTTTTTCCTCAGCTCGACGAATTCGATACATGCACCTTTATCTCATCGCTGGAGTTTCTCAGCGATCCGTTGCAGACGCTGTATGAGCTTGCGCGACGAAAATGCAGGTTGATCATAACCTACCATTGCTTGGATCAGTTGGCGAACCGTCCGCGCCAAACGCTCGGTTTCTTATCCCACCTGACACGCGACGATTGGCTTCGATTCGCGTCGCAAACTTCGCTTGCCATGTCGGCGGATTGGGCGTTCGACGGTTATCAAAGCTTGATCGTGATCGAGGCGAAGCGCTGACTCAGCCCCAAAGCACTACCTTGGCGGGAGGATTTTAACAGACGTCGGCCGCACAGTTCGCTCGGCTACCTGACCCCGACGTAGTTCGCACTTGGCAGTGCTGCTTCCGTTCGGTCTACGGCCTCACTCCAGCTGCACTGCGAATCACCCCTCCCTGTCTCCTATGCCCAGTCTTTCATAACGCTTGGTGCAGGAGATGGGGGCATCCCATCCCAATTGGCTGTTTTTAAGATTGCCTTTTGGAGGGCAGCGGCAAGCAGCCGACTGGTTAAGTGTTAGCAATCTAAATTGGGGCCAGGATCTCGGGCGTTTGCGAGCTTGGCAGCGTGTTCATTCAGAGGCTCCACCGATGTGCCTGTGCTTGTTTGCTCCTGCACTTGTTTGCTCCGTGTGACGGCCAGACGATTGGGTTGCAGGGGAAATCGGTGCAATCGCTACAGTTGCTTGTTAAGTCTGAATTGCCGAAACGCCGTGGCGTACGGAGAGTCGGGTCAATCGAACCCGGTTTCTCTGCCATTGGTACCGCCGTGGAGCAAGAACGAGACTGGAAGTGATACGGTTCCCAAGGAGGCAGCCATGCCGTGAACTGGGATCACTCTGGGGTCATTCTGGGATCTCGCAGGCCACAGCCTGTGGCGACCGTCGGGAGTTCCATCAAGACGTCCTTCGTTTCGGCAACTACGGGTGTGAAGAAACAAAAGACTGAATTCAATGGCTGGCGATTCTGAACCGTCGGGTTAGGACTGATTCGAACTAGAGTTCGATCGAGCCACCGATCGGCAGGATGACCGGTTCGGCGGAGGTTTGGCTTTTCACATTCCGCGCCCACTCCTCCGCGTCTTGTTCAATCGGGGGCCAGGTACTGAAGTGGGCGGGAGCGACACGCCGCGGTTCGATCAGCTTGATGGCTTCGATGCTGTCGCTCGGGCCCATGGTGAACCGATCACCGATCGGCAAGACGGCTAGTTCGACCCCGTGGGCGAACAACCGCATGTCACTGAACAATGCGGTGTCGCAAGCGAAATAAATGCGTTGTTGGTCGTTGAATGCCACCACAAATCCAGCCGGATTTCCACCGTAGCTGCCATCGGGCAAGCCGCTACTGTGAATCGCCTGCACCATTTTGACCTTGCCAAACGGCAGCGAAATTTCGCCGCCGGGGTTCATCATTTCGACCGTTTCCACGTTGTGCTGGGACTGAAACCAGTGCGCGACTTCAAAATTCGCCACGACGGTCGCTTGGCAGCGGTTGGCGATCGACGCCACGTCGGCCACATGATCAAAGTGCCCGTGCGAGACGAGGATGTGGGAAATGTTGTCCAGTGAATCGGCCGTGACGATCGCCGCGGGGTTATCCGTGAAAAAAGGGTCTAGCAAGACACGATGTCCCGCGGTTTCGATTAACCAACTGCCGTGCGACAGCCAAGTCAGTTTCGTCGTCATGGCAGGTTACTCCCAAGCTTCGCCACGTAGTCGAGCCAATTCCATTGCATCTTTATCGCCGCGTCCTGACAGGCAGATCACCAGGTGTTGGTCGGTCGGCATGGTGCGAGCGATCTCGATCGCTTTGGCCGTGGCGTGGCTGGTTTCCAGTGCCGCCAGAATGCCTTCGCTCTTGGCCAGGGTGTCGAACGCGTCGAGGGCATCGTGGTCTTGGCAATGGATGTAGTCGACGCGTCCGGTGTCTTTCCAGTAACTATGTTCGGGGCCGACGCCGGGATAATCGAGCCCGGCGCTCATGGAGTGAACATCACACGTCTGGCCGTCGTCGTCTTGCATCACGTAGCTGTAGCTGCCGTGAAGGACGCCGGGCGCGCCAAACGTCAGCGGCGAAGCATGATCGCCCGCCTTTTCGCTTCGACCGCCCGCTTCGACGCCGACTAATCGCACGTCGTCATCTTCGACGAATGGATAGAACATTCCCGCGGCGTTGCTGCCACCCCCGACGCAGGCGACCACGCAATCGGGCAGTCGTCCAAAACTGTCGCGGCATTGTTCGCGAGTTTCGCTACCGATGACCGATTGGAAGTCGCGAACCATCATCGGGAAAGGGTGCGGACCGATCACGCTGCCGATGATGTAATGCGTCGTTTCGACGCTCGACATCCAGTCACGCATCGCTTCGTTGACGGCATCACGCAGCGTCTTCGAACCGCTTTCGACCGGGCAGATTTCCGCACCGAGCAGGCGCATGCTGAACACATTCGGTTTCTGCCGACGGACATCTTCGGAGCCCATATAAACCACGCAGGGCAAACCGAAGTGAGCACACGCCGTTGCGCTGGCGACGCCGTGCTGGCCGGCTCCCGTTTCGGCGATCACGCGGGTCTTGCCCATCCGCAACGTCAGCAGGGCTTGACCGAGCGTGTTGTTAATTTTGTGAGCCCCGGTGTGATTCAAGTCTTCGCGTTTGAGCCAAATCTGAGCACCGCCGACGGCATTGCTCAGCCGTTTGGCGTGGTACAGCGGGCTGGGTCGACCGACAAAGGTCTTCAGCAATCCGCTCAGCTCTTGCTGAAACTGAGGATCTTTCTTCGCCTGCTCGTATTCTTCAGCCAGTTGATCGAGGGCACGGGTGAGTGTTTCGGGCACAAAGCGTCCGCCAAAATCGCCAAAGCGACCTTTGGAGTCGGGAACTTGAGCCGTCGCAGGGTGGGCTGGAGTTGTCGTCATTCTGCATCCTGTGGAAGATTGCCAAGGAAAGGCTGCTCGCCTATCCCGCGTCTTACTATCGATTGTGGGCACTACACAGCGAAAGTCAACGGACCGCTAAAATCGGCCACCAGACGCCTGCTATTTGAATGTTCATGCCAGTTAATAAGTTGGGAAATGCCGGAATTACCAGAAGTCGAAACGATGCGTCGCGGTGTCGCAGGAGTCGAGGGCCATACGATCGAGGCGGTGCTCCGCTCGCCCTGTCCATTGCGTCCGATCGCCATTTCCCCGCGAATCGATGTGCTCAATCGGCGGGTCGCTGGGCAACGGATTGAGAGAGTATCGCGGCGTGGCAAACGGGTCGTCTTAGAATTGGCCGACCGATCGGTATTGGTGATCGAGCCGCGGATGACGGGGTTGGTGCTGGTGGCCGATCCCCCCAATCAGACACACTTGCGAATTCGGATTGTGTTGAGAGGCGATCAGCATCACGAGCTGCTGTTTTGGGACCGCCGCGGGCTGGGGACGTTCCGCTGGGTGGCCGCCGACCAGGTGGAAAGTGTGCTGGGGCAAGGCCGGTTGGGGGTCGATGCCCTGTGCATCACTGCGGACCAGCTTAGGGAACGTTTGGGCAGTAGTCGCCGCGAGCTGAAAGTGGCTTTGCTCGACCAGAAAGCGGTCGCTGGCATCGGCAATCTGTACGCCGCGGAGATCCTGCATGTGGCGGGCATCGATCCGCGCATTCGATGCGATCAATTGGTCAAATCGCAATGGAATCGGCTGCAAAAAGCGATCGGCGAGGTCTTAAACGAGGCGATTCACTACGAGGGTTCCACCCTGGCCGACGGCACCTATCGGAATGCTTTGAACGATGCGGGGAGTTACCAGAACCACCATCGGGTGTACGATCGCGAGGGAAAACCTTGCTTGCGCTGCGGCGAACAGCCGATTCGGCGGATCGTGCAGGCCCAGCGATCAACCTTTTTCTGTCCAGTTTGTCAGAAAAAACGCGGCAAGCATGCTGCCGTGATGCCGTAGAATGATGCTTGAAACGGATTGCCTTGCCAACCTTTTTTGGGAGCTCACCGAATGCCCTACCCTGCCCGACCATCGGCTCGACGCCCTGCGTTGTCTCGACGTGATGTGACTCGTCGTAAACTCCTCCGCAGTGCGATTCTCGGAGCGGGAGCCTGTGCCTTTGGCGGGCTGGGGGCACGAACTGCGGACGCGGCCGGACGACGCGATCCTCGCTGGCAAGACGCCACGACCAAAGGGCTAGATTGGTTGAGCAAAAATCAATCGTCTCGCGGTCAGTGGAACACCCAAGTCTACCCTACGGCGATGGCGGCCCTGTCAGGGACGGCGCTGATTTCCAGCGGTTCGACCACCACGCAGGGTCCGTATGCACGCGAGATCGCGCGAGCGACCGATTACCTGATCAGCAAATCGCGGCAGAACGGTCTGATCGGTGATCCACAAACCGACAGCCGCTACACCTATGGTCACGGCTTTGCGATGCTGTTCCTCTCGCAAGTGCTGGGCGAAGAGGGCCTAGTCGATCGTCGAGAAGACCTAGTGGAGGTGCTTTCCAAAGCGGTTGAGTTCAGCGGGAATGCTCAAACCCCGGCCGGCGGTTGGGGATACGTTTCGGCACGGGAGGGGAGCAACTTTGACGAGGGCTCCACCACGATCACGCAGGTGCAAGGCCTGCGCGGTTGCCGCAACGCGGGGATTCCGGTGCCGGCGGAGATCATCGATCGCGCCAAGGAATACATCTACACCTGTAAGAACGCCGATGGCGGCATCAGTTACAGCAGTCGCCAAACGGGCAGCAGTCGCCCGGCGATCACCGCAGCGGCGCTTGCCGCGTTATACAATGCGGGCGATTACGAGGGCGAACATGTCCCCGACATGCTGAAGTACTCCAAGGAGAACCTGCACAACATTAACGACACCGCCCGAGCTTTCGGGCATTGGCATTACACCTATTTGTATTACAGCCAAGTCGTTTATCGTCAGGGCGATGAGCTGTGGAACGACTTTCGCGATAAACTTTATGATCGAATCGTCGGTGATCAGCGTCCCGATGGTTATTGGGAAGGCCAAATCCATCCGGTTTACGTGACGGCCTGTAATTTGATCATGCTGCAGCTCGATCGTGGTTTTCTACCGATCTATCAGCGTTAGTCAGGCTTCACGTTTCAGGCTCAGTTGGTGCGGCGTCGTGGCCCGCCACCTTGCGAAAGTTGGGGGCGGCTGGTCAGCATTTTGTAGCCGCCGATGCCGAGCAAATCATCGAGCCGTTCTCGCAGCTCGCTGGTCAATTCAATCTGCATGTTCTTGCTGCGCAGGTGAATCACGTGACCATCGGTAACCTTTACGGCGAACAGCAATTCTTGTTTGCCAGGATAGCCCCGCACGATTTCACGGATCTTGGGCAGTGTCTCTTCGTCGTGTTTATTCTGGTCGATCTGCACGCGAATGCCGCGTGTGTAGCGACCGTCCAGTTCGTCCAGCGGGATCAGTTCATTGATGATCAAGTTGACTTCGTCGCCACCGCCCCGTTTGTCGCACACCGCGCGGGCCATCACGACCGCGTCGGCTTGAACCTTGTCGCCGACCTCGACATATCCGCTGGGCCACAGAATGCAGCGAACGGCTCCCTGCATGTCCTCTAGGTCAAAGTTGGCGTATTTGGTCGGTGCACCCGGTTTGCTGTTTTTCGTATGCGCAATTTTGATCGAGCTGATCATGCCTCCGACCATGACTTCGGCACGGTCTTTCAGCGGTCCCAGTTGGTCGGTCGTGTGGGAGCGGAAGGCGGCGAGTTTGGTTTCGTATTCCGCCAGCGGGTGACTCGACAGATAGAAACCCAGGACTTCCTTTTCGCTGAGCAGTTTTTGTTTTTCGGGCCACTCGGGGACATCAGGCATGGTTTCCGCGACGGTCGGCTGATCTTCTTCGTCTTCAAAGTCGCCGAACAGGCTGGTCTGGCCGCTTTTCTTGTCGGCCAATGCGGCGGCTCCGCTTTGCATTGCCCGTTCCATGACCGCGGCGAGTTGGCTGCGATGGGCTCCGAAGCTGTCCATCGCGCCGGCTTTGATGAGGGTTTCGATCGCCGACTTGTTGCAGGCCGCCGGGTCGACCCGTTCGCAGAAATCGAACAGGTCTTTGTAGGGACCGTTCTTTTCGCGCTCGGCGGCAATTGCAATCCCGGTTGAACCGCCGCAGCCTTTGATGGCCGCGAGCGCAAAGTAGATCTTGCCGTCGAGCACCGAGAAGTCGGCTTTGCTGGAGTTGACGTCGGGATGAACGACTTCGATCTCCATCCGCTCACAGTCTTCCATGTGCTCGACCAGGGGGTCTTTGCGTTTGAAGTTTCGCGAAGAGATGTCGCTGGACAACAACGCGGCCATGAATTCGACCGGATAGTGCGCCTTCAGGTAGGCGGTCTGAAAAGCGATCAGCGCATAAGCCGTGCTGTGCGATTTATTGAAACCGTAGCCAGCGAATTTTTGGATCAGATTCCAGATGTCTTCCGCATCGCTCTTCTTCAGCCCCGACTCGACAGCCCCGACAATGAACTGTTCGAAGTTTTGGTTGATCAGGTCTTCTTTCTTTTTACTGATCGCTTTAATGCAGGTGTACGCTTTGGCCAGCGGGATGCCTCCCAGGCGATTCAGGATGCGCATCACCTGTTCTTGGTAAACCATCACCGAGTTGGTTTCGGCGAGGATTTCCTCGAGCACCGGGTGTTTGTATTCGGGTTGTCGCCGACCATGTTTAATGTCGACATACATGTCGACCATGCCGCCTTCGAGCGGTCCCGGTCGATAGAGGGCCGCGGTGGCGATGATGTCGTGGAACGAGTCGGGTTTCATGCGTTGCAGCAGATCGCGAATACCACCCGACTCCAACTGAAAGACCCCTTTCGTTTCGCCACGTTGCAGCAGTTGATAGGCCTCGCGGTCGTCGAGCGGAAATTTGAGCGGATCGATTTTCTCCCCGGTCGTTTGCTCGACCAATTGGACCGCTCGCGAGAGGATCGTCAGGTTTCGCAGTCCCAAGAAGTCCATCTTCAGCAGACCCGCCGCTTCGACGTCATTCATCGACCACTGCGTGATTATATCCTGCTTGCCGGGCACACGTCCCAGCGGCACGTACTCCGTCAGCGGCTTGTCAGCGATCACAACCGCCGCGGCATGCGTACCGACGTTGCGAGCCAGTCCTTCGATCCGCATTGCCAAGTCAAGCAGTTCGCGGATCTCCGGGTCCTTTTCATAAGTGATCCGCAAATCGTCGCTTTTCTCGAGCGCTTTCTTGATCGTGATCTTCAGTTCGTCGGGAACCATCTCGGTGATTTGGTTGACCCGCGCGAGCGGAATCCCCAGTGCTCGGCCGACATCCTTGATCGCTGCCCGTGCGGCCAACGTACCGAACGTACCGATTTGGCAAACGTTGTCGTGGCCGTATCGCTCCTTGACGTACTGGATGACTTCGCCGCGACGTTCTTTCTCAAAGTCGATGTCGATGTCGGGCGGTTCCAGACGACTTTCATCGAGGAACCGTTCGAACAGCAAGTCATATTCAAGGGGGCAAACATGCGACAGGTACAAGGCATAGCACACGATCGCGCCGACACCGCTACCACGGGCGGTGGCCCAGATTCCGAGGGAGCGAGCGTGCAACACAAAGTCATAATTAATCAGAAAGTAGGTCGGGAAACCGAGTTTCTCGATCACACCAAGTTCACGCTCGAGGCGGGCGATGACTTCTTCGGACAATTCTCCATCAACTAAACGTTTGGAATTATCTTCGTAGCGTTCCTTCAATCCTTTGATGCACAGTTTGCGCAGGTAATCGATGGGCTGAAGATTGTCGGGGCACTCAAAGCCTGGGAAGTAGTGCTTGCCCAGTTCCAGATCGATGTCGACGCGGTCGGCAATTTCCTGGCTGCGCGCGACGGCGTCTTCCATGCCGGGAAATTTTTCGTACATCTGCTCGGGGCTGCGCAGGAAGTACTGATTGCCGTCCATCTTCATGCGTGATTGGTCGGTCCGGAAACGCCCCGTATTAATGCACAGCATGACGTCTTGAGCTTCTGCATCTTCGGGATCGACGTAGTGCGTGTCGCTGGTGGTGACGACTGGCAAGCCCATCCGCTTGGCGATGTCGACCGCGCCCTCGAGTTGCATGCGCTGGATATCGACGCCGTTGTTCATCACCTCGATGTAGTAGCGGTCATCGAACACCTTTTGGAACCAGCCCGCGATGTTTTGGGCCTCTTCGATCGTTTCGGCGGTATCGGTACCCTTCAGCACGGCGCGACTGAATTCGCTGCTGACACATCCCGAGAGGCAGATGATGCCCTCGCTGTGCGCTTTGAGGATTTCCTTGTCGATCCGTGGCTTGAAGTAGAAACCCTCCAGACTGGCCGCCGAGGCCAGCTTGACCAGATTGCGAAAGCCGGTGCGGTTCTGCGCTAGCAGCGTCAGGTGGTAGCTGGCGTCTTTGCTGCTGCCCGCTCCGTCTTTGTCGAAGCGGCTGCCCGGCGCGATGTAAGCTTCGTAACCGATGATCGGATTGATCTGTGCGGCTTTGGCCTTGCGATAGAATTCCAGAGCGCCATGGAGGTTGCCGTGGTCGGTCAGCGCCAGGGCGTTCATGCCGTGGTCTTTGCAGCGACCGATCAGTTTGCCGATGTCGCCAGCGCCATCGAGCAGGCTGTAGTGGCTGTGGCAGTGCAAATGAACGAAGGGCTTGGTATCCATGCGAGGCAATCCTTGATTTCGATCCGCAGGCGATAAAGAAGAAACGCCCTCCGGTTTGTCGACCGTGGTTGGCACTTGTAGCGTGACCGGCCGGAAACATCTTCCACCCACGCTAAGCTATCGGTTTTAAGGCGCGTTGGCGGCCGATGGAAGGCGAGCGACTACCGATTCGTGTTCAAATCCAGGACCAGCCTTCGTTTTCCGCATAATGCCTACGGATTCGCGACGCCGCGGACGAGGGTCGCGAGGCGAGCTTGGAGGTCGAGCAAGCGTTGCCAAGTCGAGAAGTTCACCGCGACACGCTGCGTGGACTCGTCGATGTCCGCCGATTCGATCAGTTTGTGAAGCCGGGCTTGGAGGTATTCCAAAATTTCACAGAACTGTGCCGCTTGGCCGGCGGTCATGTGATCGGGAACTTCGGGTGGCTCAATCAAGCCCAGCAATCCGGCCAGTTGCGGCGGGGTTCCTTCACCGATGTCAAATCCGAGCGAGCCTTCGAATGAAGTGGCGTCGCGATTCAGCGATGAAGAACTGCCGTCGTCACTCTTGCCGTTGATTCTCGCCATCCGCTGTGCGATTTGTTCATCACTGCCGATCAGCATGAGGCTGCGCCCGACCGAGATCAAATCGCCGTACCGCAAGATGCGGAGGTGGGTTTCCTGGCCGTTAACTTTGGTGCCGTTGGTGCTGTCGAGATCGGTCAGTACCAAACGATCGTTGTCTCGCTGCACTTTTAAATGGCATCGGCTGACACGTTCGTCATTCAGTTGAATCGAATTCCCTTCCTCGCGTCCAATCGTCATCGGCACCGTCAAATGACGGTAAACCTTGCCGCGATCGGCGCCGTGAAGGATGGTGATCGTGATTTCTGACATGCAGGGCCCATCTACCAAGTGCGATTAGCAGGTTTCAGCTCCGTGATTCGGGAGATTGCCGGTCGCTACCGCTAAAGCTAGGAATTCCAACAGTATAACGATTGTCGCTGCTCGGATGGTGATAAGCAACGGCGTTCCAAGACGTTCGGTCGGCGTCAACCCCCAAAAAAGGTTCGCCATGGGGTGGATTCCAGGCCACTCTTCCGCCTTCGCTCGGTTTGAATGCTACGGTTGCAAAGGACGTTTTGAAGGGTGTGGGCCATTCCTGACACATCTGCCTGTACGGAAGTCGCGAGAAAACGAATGCAGTACCGCAATGAGATCGGCCGATTTTTCTTCGTTTTCTTGGTTGTTTATCTAACTGGATGCGATCTGTCGGTGCGGCAAGTGGGGTCGGAAGATCCCATCGAGTCGCGTTCAGCGTCCCGTTCGGAAGCCGAGTCGCAATCAGGGGCATCGATTTTCGGTGGGGGGCAAAACCGTGGCATCGAGCGGACGGTTTTATCGGATCTTCATAAACATAATGATTATCGGTTTTCCTTCGAGCTGGAAACGCTCGATGGGCGGAACGTCAGCGACGACAGCTTCAGGGGGCAGGTACTGGTGGTCGATCTGTGGGCGACATGGTGTCCGCCTTGCCGGCAGGAGGTGCCTCATTTTGTCGATCTGCAAGAACGCTATCGTGACCAGGGGTTAGCCGTGCTGGGGCTGAACTACGAACGGACTTTCACCGCCGCGGGAGCCCATCGGGAGATTGCCCAGTTCACTGCCCGCCAGCCGGTGAATTACCCGTTGGCTTTGGGCACTCCGGAGCTTAAATCGCAAGTGCCCGGTTTTCGAGGCTATCCCACGACTCTGTTTATCGATCGTCAGGGGATGGTGCGAGCGACCGTCACGGGAGCTCGCCCGTTGGCCTATCTCGAAACGATGGTCAAGACCTTGCTGTTCGAAGGCAGTCCAGGCGGCAGCAGTTCGGCGGCTCGGCCCTCGAGCGTGGCGGCGGAGCGGGCCGTTGCGGAGCTTGCTCCGGCCATGCCGAAGCCTCAGGGGGCGGCAAAAATTCAACGGAACCCTTACGCGTTATAGGTGTGGGCGAGACACCGAAACGGCAGCTCCGAGAGGCAGGCCATCGGCCCAACCGAATCTCAAAATCCCATATCTTCGCAGCTCCGCGTCCGTTTCCCGTGGCAGGATTCGCTGCGAACCGGTTAGCGGACTTCGCAAATAAAGCATTTCAGATAATCGGTTTCGGGGCACGAAACTCGCATCGGATGATCGGCCGCGGCGCTGCGACTTTCCAAGACAATCACGTCACGCTGGGCCCGCCGTCCCACGTCGACCAGCATGTTGAGAAAGTCGCTGCGGCTGACGCTGCCGCTGCAGCTATTGGTGACCAGGATGCCACCAGGGGGCAAGCGGTCGATCGCCCCGCGATTGAGCTTCGCGTAAGCTCGGATGGCCGCGTCGACTTGTCGGCGTGAGCCAGCGAAACGGGGTGGATCGAGCACCACGGCGTCGAACATCGGCGGATCGCCTTTGGCAAAATAGTCGAAGCAGTCGGCTTTCTCAAAAGTGAATTGCTGCAGGCCATTTCGCTGCGCATTGGCGGCCGCTAATTCCAGAGCTCGGTCGCTGCTGTCCACAGCCGTGATATGTGCCGCACCGCGGGCCGCGGCAACCAAGCCAAACCCGCCGGCGTAGCAGCACATGTCGAGCACCCGGCGTCCGACGAGGTACTTTGCCGCCACGGCATGATTGTCCCGCTGGTCGAGGTAAGCACCGGTCTTTTGGCCGTGCTCCAAGTCGACCGACAACTGAATGCCATTCTGTTCGTACAGAGTCGATTCGCTGGGGGCCTGGCCACGCGCCAGCCCTTCTTGCTGATCGATCCCTTCCTTTTTCGCCGTTTTTGCGTCGGTGCGAAGGAAAATCGCACGCGGCTGCAGGCGGTTTTGGAGGTGGTCCAGCAGGGCTGTCTGCCGCGCCGCGATCGCTCCGGCGGCAATCTGGACGACTAGGCAATCGGCATATTGATCCACGATCAGGCCGCTCAACCCATCGGATTCACTGAACACCAATCGCGCCGCACTGGTGACTCCTTCCACGGTGCCCTGCTCGTTGGGGCTGTCCAAGAAACCGGCCAGTCGGCGTCTGGCAATCGCTTCATCAAGACGCTGGCCGAAGAAGGCGTCGTCTAAGTTCTGGTCTCGGTCCCACGTGTACAGTCGCACGCGGAGCCCGCTGTTGGGGTTGAACAGACCACGCGCCAGCCACGTCCCGTCATGCTGGACCAAGTCGACTTCTTGTCCCAAAGGAAATGTCTCAGCGGTTTCTGCCAGCGACCGTACATGGACCCAAGGGTGCCGCGACAAAAAAGGGAATTGACGCGACGGTTTGACGACGACACTAGGTAAATTCGACACGACGGGATCAGCAGTG
>Ga0102938_10000953_pt1 | contig 21940 bp, 20 predicted proteins | sample SalPonR2_B_D2_MG_FD_84516 | JGI IMG/M metagenome (GOLD analysis project Ga0102938, IMG submission 84516) | Salt pond soil microbial communities from South San Francisco under conditions of wetland restoration - Salt Pond MetaG R2_B_D2_MG | ecosystem: Environmental > Aquatic > Marine >... | reverse complement strand
TCCATTGCTGTTCCCTGTCGGTGCAGGACGAGACGCGCGCGATGGACACGCTCGACCTGGTGGCGCGGGCCGAGATCGATGTGGTCAGCCTGCCCATGTGCAACCTGTACCTGCAGGACCGATCCCCGCAGGGCACGGCGCGCACACCGCGCCAGCGGGGCATCACGCTGGTCCATGAGATGCGCGCGCGCGATATCCGCGTCAGCTTTGCCTCCGACAACACCCGCGATCCGTTCTATGCCTACGGCGATATGGACATGATCGAAGTGATGCGCGAGGCCACGCGCATCGGACATCTGGATCATTCCCGTGACGATTGGGTTACCAGCTTTTTGACCGACCCCGCCGCGACATGTGGACTGGACGCGCCATCGCTTTCCATCGGCGCTGAGGCGGACCTGGTGATCTGCAAGGCGCGCAACTGGACCGAACTTTTCGCGCGGCCGCAATCCGACAGGATTGTCTTGCGCGCGGGCCAGCAGATTGACCGAACCTTGCCCGATTACGCCGAGCTAGATGATTTGATGAGGACCTGAATGCAACCCAACGTCGCTGCGGCCAAGGCCGCCCTTGCCCATATCGAGCAAGACGAGAACCCGGCCACCATCCGCGCGAAAAGCCGGGATTTCTTTTGGTATTCGCCGGTCCTGAAAGACGCGATGGACCACCTTGAGGCCGATTTCGTGGTGAACCCGAAATCCGAGGCCGAGGTCATCGAGGTCTTGCGGGTCTGCTATGCCCATGACGTGCCCGTCACAACGCGCGGGGCCGGCACCGGCAACTACGGGCAGGCGATGCCGATGCGCGGCGGCTGCGTCATGCATCTGCGGCACATGAATGCGGTGAAGGAAGTGCATCCGGGCCGCGTGATCTGCGAACCGGGGATCTTGCTCAAGGACCTGGATGCGGAATGCAAGGCGCAGTCAGGACAGGAAATCCGGATGTTTTCCTCGACCTGGGCCACGGCCACGATCGGCGGCTTCATCGCCGGCGGCTCGGGCGGGGTCGGGTCGATCCACTGGGGGTCCTTGCGCGATCTGGGCAACATCATCCGCCTGCGGGTCGTCACCATGGAGGAAGAACCGCGCGTTCTGGAGTTCCGGGGCGAAGAGCTTGCCCGGGTCTCTCATGCCTACGGAACCAACGGCATCATCACCGAAATCGAGATCCCGCTGGCCCCCGCCTATGACTGGGTCGAGATGTTCGTGGCGACCAAGGATTTCATGGAGGCCACGCGCTTCACCGATGCGCTGGCCAATCAGGACGGGATCTTGCTGAAGCTCGCGTCGGTCTATGAGGCGCCCGCGCCCTTCGATTATTTCTCACGGGTGAAGCCGCATATCGAAGCCGATGACACGTTGATCGGGCTGATGGTGGCGCCGCATTCCATGGACGGGTTCCTCACCTTCCTCGGGCGCCGCCCCGAGGCACGCCTGATCTACCGGTCGGACGCCTCCGACTGGCCCAAGACACCGGGCCCGGTGTTCGAATACGGCTGGAACCATACCACGCTGAGAGCGTTGAAAGTCGATCCGTCGATCACCTATCTGCAGGTCCGCTACGGTTTCCCGGACCATGTCGAGCTGATCGAAAGGATGCGCGACGCGTTGAGCCCCGAGGTTCTGCAGCATCTCGAAGCGATCAAGATGGACGGCAAGGTCGCTTTTGCCGGTCTGAGCCTGGTGAAATTCACCACGCCCGAACGGCTGGACGAGATCGTGCGCATGCATGAAGAGGCCGGCGCCATGATCTTCAACCCGCATCGCTACACGCTGGAAGAGGGCGGGCGGCAATCGGCGGATCAGCGGCAACTCGACTTCAAGCGCGAGGCGGATCCGAAGGGCCTGCTCAACCCGGGCAAGATGGTCACATGGGACGCGCCGGATTTTGACTATGGCAAGATGTATTCCTATGCTGAGATGACCCCGAAACCGGAGGCTGCGGGATGAGGGATTTCGCTGCGCTTCGCGCACCGACCCGGCGAGGGGCCAGCCCCTCGCGCTCCCCGGGATATTTGGAAAACAGAGAAGGCGGGGCGTGATGGGCCGGGCGCTTGTCCTGTTCGCGCATCCCTGCCCCGAGAGTTTCTCGGCGGCCCTGCACGAGACCGTGGTCGCGCGACTGGATGAGGCCGGTTGGGACGTGGATGACTGCGATCTGAATGCCGAGGGGTTTTACCCGGTCCTGGGCGAAGCCGAACGGCGCGGCTATCACGAGGAGCCGGGGAATATCGGGCCCGTTGCAGGGTATGTGGACCGCGTGCGTGCTGCCGATGCGCTTGTGATGGTGTTTCCGGTCTGGAATTTCGGGTATCCGGCGATCCTGAAAGGGTTCCTGGACCGCGTCTTTCTGCCGGGCGTGTCCTTTCGGCTGGAGAACGGCAAGGTCAGGCCGAACCTGACACAGATCCGGAAGCTGGCGGCGGTCACCACCTATGGCGGGACCCGAACGCGCGCGATGCTGGTGGGCGATCCACCCCGAAAATGCGTGACGCGGGCGGTCTGGCATGTGTGCCGGCCTGAAAAGATGAAATACCTGGCGCTGTATGACATGAACCGGGCCAGCGACGAGAAACGGGCATCGTTCCTTGCACGGGTCGGCCGGGAGATGGAGGCATTCTGACATGCGGGCGCTGGTCGTCTATTGCCATCCACGCCGCGGCAGCTTTACCGAAGCCGTGCGCGATGTCATTTTGGACAAGCTGGAGGCGGCGGGCGCAGAGATCAGGCTCCGGGATCTTTATGCCGAGGGGTTCAACCCGGTTCTGTCCAGTCACGAGCACGAGATCTACGAGGACGAGACCGTCAACCAGGACCCGGTGCAAAGCCATTGTGACGATCTGAAATGGTGTGACACGCTGATCTTTGTCTATCCGACATGGTGGTACGGATTGCCTGCCATGATCAAGGGATGGCTGGACCGCGCAATGGTGCCGGGCGTCGCGTTCGTGATGCCCGACGAACAGAATTCCGATATTCGCCCGGGCCTGACCAATATCGCGCGCATGGGCGTTTTCACGACCTGCGGGGCAAGCCGTTGGCTGACCTTCCTGGTGGGCGCGCCCGGAAAGCGGACATTGATGCGCGGTGTCCGTCTGTTGTGCGGCAAAGGGTGCAGGACCACCTTTGCCGCCCATTATCTCATGGACAGCTCGACGACGGAAAGTCGCGCCCGCCATCTTGCCAATGTTGCCGCGAAGATGGACAGGTTCATCGGACGGGCCACGCCCCGAACACGGAAGGACGCCACCGCATGATACCGGTTCTGGATTTCGAGCGCTTCACCAATGACCGCGACGGGTTCATCGCCGATCTTGGCGCGGCCGCGCGCGGGCCCGGGTTCTTCTTGCTGAAAGGTCATGGCATCGACCCCGCGTTGCAGGCCGAGGTCTTTGCCCAGGCTGACCGTTTCTTTGCCCTGCCGCAGGCGGCGAAAGAGGCCGTTTCGATCCTGAAGACGCCGCATTACCGCGGATGGGCGCATGATGGGTTGGAAAGCCTGGATGAAACCTCGGGCCAGAAAGACCGCAAGGAAAGCTTCAACATCGGGCTGGATCTGCCTTTGGATGACCCGCGCGTCGTTGCGGGCGAGCCGTTTCGCGGTGTGAACCAATGGCCGGACCTGCCGGGGTTTCGCGACAGCATGCTGGCCTATTACGATGCCGCGCTGGATCTGGGTGTGCGCCTGGCGCGCGCCATCGCACTGGACCTGGGCCAGCCGGAGGATTACTTCGATTGCGCCTTTATCGATCCACTGGCGGCCCTCAGGGTGCTGCATTACCCGCCTGCGAGCGGCGCGCGGGGTGAGATCGGTGCCGGCGCGCATTCCGATTACGGGGTGGTCACCTTGCTGATGACAGATGGCGAGGGCGGATTGCAGGTCAAGGCGCGGGATGGCGACTGGATGGATGTGCCGCATCTGGACGGCGCCTACGTGGTCAATATCGGTGACTGCCTGATGCGGTGGACCAACGATATCTACGTCTCGACCCCGCATCGTGTCTTGCCTCCGAGACGTCAGCGCCGATCCGTCGCCATGTTCATCGAGGCCAACCCGGATGTCGTCGTTCAGGCGTTGCCCGGCACCGGCGCGCCGAAATATGCCCCGATCCGGGCCGTGGATTATCTGCAGTCGCGCCTGGACGCGACCTACAACGAAAAGGTCGAGAAAGCCTGATCGGGGTCTAGGACCAGACGACGCCCGCCGCCGGGATGGTCTGGCCATCGTGATCCGCATCCTCCGGACCGTGATTGAACGTGAACCGGGTCTGGCCGGTGTCGCGAATGCGAATACCCTCTGGCAGGTCTTGCACGGCAAGCCCCACCTGCGCCGCGGCACGTTTCAGAAGACGGGCAAGATAGGCGGGGTCCGGCCAACCGGCGAGGTAGTGCAAGGGCCCTGCGCGCACGCAAAGGGGGGCGCCGTCACGATCGGTGTCCAGCACCTCGGCCGTGGTTTCCAGATGTTCGCGCCAAAGCCTGACCGCGCCGCCACCGGCAACCGCCACCGGCATATCGGCCCGGATGGTTTCGACGCGGGTCACGGTTGCATCCAGCCCCGGCAGCGCCGGAGGAAGCGGCAGCGGTATGCCAAGTGCCGCCGTCTTGGCATTGGTGCGGGGCCCGAGGATGACCGGCGCATCGGACCGCGCAACCGCTGCCTTCAGCGCATCGCTCAGCGTGATCACACCGGGAATCAGGGTCAACTTGTAGCCCTCCAGGCTTTCGGCGTCGGGTGGCAGGATATCAATCGACAGGCCCAGCTTGCGAAGCCCCCGGTAGACCTCGAACACCAGCCGGAAGTAATCGCAGCCCGCGCCTTGCGGTTGCGCCGCCCAGGCCCAGGCCGACGCGTAGTCGAAGACCAGCGCGACCGGGGCCGGCGCCTGGTCGACGTCGGGCATGGCGGCCAGTTCCCGCGCGACCTGGCGTGCCTCTGGAAACGCGGGGGCTTCCACGCTGTCGGGGCGCAACAGGCCCGCGTGGTATTGCTCTTGCCCAAAAGGCGCCTGCCGCCAGCGGAAATAGCTGACGCATTCCGCCCCGTGGGCAAACGCCTCCCATGTCCACAGGCGCACCATGCCGGGCAGGGGCGCGGGGTTGTGCGGCGCCCAGTTCACCGGGCCGGGTTGTTGTTCCATGATCCACCAGCGGCCGTCCCGGCCAACCGCGCGGTACAGGTCATGGTGAAAGGCCTGAAAATCCGGATCACCCTGGCGCGCGTAACGGCGCTTGTGGTCTTCCGCGTCCTCCAGGCGATCCTCAAGAAAGCCGAGGGGGTAGCTGTCCCATGTGGCGATTTCCATCTGGCGTCCGGTGGCGAAATGGTCGAATTCGACGATGCGGCCCATGTAATTGTGACTGATGGGCGCGGAGGAATGCCTGCGGATCGCGTCGACCTGCGCGGCGTTGTATCGGGCCACCTGATCCGACGAAAACCGCCTGAAATCCAGCGCATGGGACGGGTTGGGTTCGGTGACGGTCAGGTTGGGCAGATCGACCTGGTCAAACCGGTCGTAGTCCATGGACCAGAACACGTTGCCCCAGGCCCGGTTCAGCGCGTCGGTGGATTGGTATTTTTGCGCCAGCCAATCGCGAAATGCGCGGCGGGCCGCATCGGAATAGCTGTAGACCGTGTCGTGGCAGCCGTATTCGTTGTCGGTCTGCCAGGCGGCAACCTTTGCCCCGAACCGTTTGGCCAGCAGGGTGGTGATGCGCACGGATTCGTCGCGGTATCCGTCATGGGAAAAGCAATAATGTCGCCGGGACCCGAACCCGCGAAGACGCCCCTGTGCATCCTTGGCCAGCATGTCGGGGTGGCGGTCCAGCATCCACCGGGGCGGCGTGGCGGTCGGGGTTCCCAGAACCACCTTCAGACCAGCCGCTGTCAGCGTATCGATCGCCCGGTCCAACCAGTCGAATTGCAGGTCGCCCGGGGCCGGTTCAAGCCGTGACCATGCGAATTCCCCGATCCGCACCCATGTCAGGCCAAGATCGGCCATGCGGGCCGCGTCGTGTTCCCATTGATCTTCGGGCCAGTGTTCGGGGTAGTAGCAGGTCCCAAGCGTCCGTTTGAGGGTCATGGCATGACCTTGTGTTCAGCTTGCCCTGCGACGCTGCACGACACGCAAAGGGTTTGACCCGAAAGCGGCGCGGCATCCAGCGTGTCGCCGGGCAATCCCTGCCGCGCGGACGTTATGAACATCGTGCGCAGATCCGGTCCGCCAAAGGCAGGGCAGGTCGGTTGTGGTACGGGCAGGGAAATTTCTTCTACAAGATTTCCCGACGCGTCATAACACGCAACGCGCGACCCACCCCATTCGGCACAACAGAACCGACCCCGAGCGTCGATCACGGCCCCGTCCGGATTGATGCCGGCCTCGCGGTGATCGAGGTAGATTTCCCAATCACCCCGGGGCCAGCCATCGGGGTCCAACGCGATCCGCCAGACCAGGTGTTGCGCCGTATCCGCGAAATACGCGGTCTGACCATCCGGCGCGAAACTGGTGGCGTTAGGAATGGTGATGTCTGCCTTCAACTGCCGCACTTCGCCCCGGTAATAGCGATACAACGCCCCTGCCCCCGGTTCGGCGTGTTTGCCCATCGTCCCGATCCAGAACCCGCCCTGCGGGTCGGCACGACCGTCATTGGATCTCGTGGCAGGGTTGTCGGCCTCTAGCGGGACAACGGCCTGCGACAGGCCCGTGGGCAGATCGAACAAGATAAGATCACGTTCGGTGGCGATCATGAGGGTGTCGTCATCCACCCATCCGGCGGCCGACACATGGCGATCGAACTCCCAATGCTGCGGGCCATCAAGGGTCCGGGTCAGCAACCGCTTGCCCATGATATCGAACCAGAAAAGTTGCGCGCGACTGGGGTGCCACAACGGCCCCTCGCCCAGCAAACAGGCGCGATCGTCAAAGACCGACATGGTCATACCGCGATACCCTTGGTGACGGTGTCATAGGCCGCAACCATACGAGCCGCGCGTTCGGCGATGGTTTCCGCCGTGACGCCCGGCTTGTAGAGCGCCGAACCTATGCCGAAGCCATCCGCGCTGGCGTCGATCCATTCCGCGAAGTTCTCGGGCCCCGCACCGCCCACGGCATAAACCTGGGTGCCGGGCGGAAGGATCGCACGGATCGCCTTCAGACCGGCGGGGCCGATCAGACTGGCAGGAAATATCTTCAGACCATCGGCGCCCGCCTTCAGGGCTACAAAGCATTCGGTGGGCGTCAGGACACCGGGATAGCTCGCCATGCCAAGCCTCTTGGTTTCGGCAATCACCTCGGCATCGCAGTTTGGCGATACGACCAACGTGCCACCCGCGTCGGCAACGGCGCGCACGTCCTGCACGCTCAACACCGTACCCGCGCCGATCTGCGCATGATCCCCGAACGCCCGGGCCAGAATGCCAATGCTGTCCAATGGATCGGGAGAGTTCAGCGGCACCTCGATCCGGGTAATCCCGGCGCTGATCAGGGCGGCGCCGACAGGGTTCGCCTCTGCCGGGGTAAGACCGCGAAGGATGGCGATGAGGGGGCGATGTGTCATGTCAGGCTCGGCTCTGTCTGGGCGGCACGAATGCGGGCAAGACCCGCGAGTGTCAGGGGATCGGCATCCATTGGCCGGGCTGTCAGACCCTGCGTTTGCAGCGCGCGGGCATAAAGATCCGCCAGCGCCGGCGTACCGGCGATGACCACATCCTGCCCCAGCCAATAGGGTTTGGCCGCCGCCAGTTCGGCACCGATCAATGTGCCCGACAGGCGCGCACGCGACACCTCGGGCGCCGTGCCGTTCAAGGTGGCGTCCGCCCGGATGGAAAACAGGCGTTGAGCCAGGCGTTCCGGGCGAGACAGGATTTCACCCACGGCATCCGAAAAAGCATCCTGATCCATGCCTGCAGACCCGACGGAATGGCGCAAGACGCTTTGGCTCGACAAGAGATCGAACATCTCACCCGTCATGGCGGTCTGAAAACTCACGATTTCTTCGGCGCTGACATGGACCCATTTCGTGTGCGTTCCGGGCAGGCACAGAACACCGTCGAATTGCGGTTCAAGCGCCAGGAAGCCCGCGACCTGCGTTTCCTCGCCGCGCATGACATCGGGCGGCGCGGCCTGACTGAGACCGGGCACGATCCGCATCTTGATCCGGTGATCGCGGGTCTTGGTGACCGCCATGGGCCGAAGCGCTGCAGGCTTGGCCGGCACCCGCGCATAAGGGGCCTCCTGCCAGCCCTGTTTGGCACCGACCATTCCGCAGGCCAGAACCGGCGTGGGATCGACCCCCACCCAATCTTCTATCAGATCGATAAGGGCCGGCTCGAATGCATCCGGAGACAGCCCGCCCATGCCCGTGTCGGAGGACGCATGCGCCAGGATGTCCCCCTGGGCCCCGATGGCCCAGGCCCGCAGGCGCGACGTGCCCCAATCGACGGCGATCCAGTCGGCATATCGTGTTTGTGCACTCATCCCGTGACCACCACGCCCCCGTCGATGACCAACGCCTGCCCCGTCATCGCCCTGGATTGATCCGACGCCAGAAACAACATGCCGCCCACGATGTCCTGGGGTTTGAGATGCTCCTTGAGGCACATCCTGTCCATATGCGCCGCCAGATCCTCCGGCGCGGCCCACATTTCAAGCTGTTTGTCGGTCAGAACCCAACCCGGCGCCAGCGTATTGACGCGGATCTTGTCGGGGCCGAATTCGCGGGCGAGGCTGCGGCTCATGGCGGTGATGCCGCCGTTGGCGGTTGTGTAGGCCGGATACCCTGCATTGCCCATCATGTAGGAAATCGACGAGACATTGATGATCGAACCGCCACCGGCGGCCCGCATGCCCTCGATCACGGCCTGACAGGCAAAGAAATAGGCCTTTAGATTGATCGCCTGCGACCAGTCCCAGAAATCCTCGTCGACCTCCAGCGTGGTGTGGCGCTGATCGTTCGCGGCGTTGTTGACCAGCACCGTGATCGGGCCATGCGCCTGTGCGGCTTCTGCAAGACAGGACTTGAGGCGGGCGATATCGGTGATGTCGCATTGCAGGTAGAGCGGACGGTTTCCTGTCGCCTGTTCCATCGCGTCGCAGAATGCACCGGCATCCGACCGCTGCGCAAAGGCGACCCTGGCGCCTTGTCGCAAAAAACCTTCGGTCAGGGCCGCACCTATGCCCGAGCCGCCGCCGGTGATGAAAACCGAACGCCCCGCCAGATCCGGATAAACCGCGCTCATGCTGCCCTCCGGTCGTGGCACCACGCGGGCAGCATGGCCCCATGTGCGGTGATCAGATCGTCGATCAGCCCCCGGATCTGGCGCAGGTCCAGTTCGGCGGCGGTGTGCGGATCCATGTAAGCGGCATGATAGATATGGTCGCGATCTTCATCGACCAACGCGCGCACCACCAGTTCCTGAACGTTGATCTGCGAGCGCATGAGCGCCACCAGTTGCGGCGGAATATCCGCGATCACCGTGGGCTGGCATCCGTTGGCATCCACCAGCGTGGGCGTCTCGACCGCAGCGCCAATGGGCAACTGCGGAAGCTGGCCCCGGTTGGGCAGGTTGGCGTAGGCGACATAGGGCGTGTCGGTCACGATGGCGTTCATCATCTCGGCGGCGAACTCGTGAGATTTCTTCACCTCGATCCCGGCGGCGGCCTTGAGCGAAGCGGCCTGCGTGGCCCATTCGGCCATCTGGATCTCGCAGCGCGCCGGATATTCATCCAGCGGGATGCCCATGTCGGCGATGATATCCTCGCGTCCGTCCTTGATGAACCAGGGCACGTATTCGGCCAGATGCTCCGAGGATTCGGTGCAGAAATGGCCCAGGTGCTCCATCACCTCGTAGCGCACCTTGTTGATGCAGTGCGGCCGCTGGACGGGCGTCTTGGGCAGGCGGCCGGTGCGATACCCCGCGCGCAGAAGCGGGTAGAGGTCGCGGCCCTGATGCTCCAGCCGCAGGAAAAAGGCGACATGGTTCACACCCGCCACGCGGTAGCGGATTTCGTCTTTCGGCAGGTCCAGATCGTAGGCGATTTCCTCGACCGTGTTCTGCACCGAATGGCACAGCCCCGCCTGCCTCAGGCCCGGAAACCGCTCGGCCAGCGCCATGGTGTTGATCGCCATGGGATTCACGTATTGCAGGAGCGTCGCATCGGGGCAAAGCCGCGCCATATCCTCGGCAACCGCCCAAAGATGCGGCACCGTGCGCAGCCCGCGCATGATGCCCCCCACGCCCAATGTATCGGCAATGGTCTGGCGCAGGCCGTATTTCCTGGGGATGTCGAAATCGATCACGGTCGACGGGCGATAGCCACCGATCTGAAAGGCGGTGACGACGAAATCCGCCCCGTCCAACGCCCTGGCCCGGTCCGTCGTGGCCTCGATCACGGCCCCGGATCCCATCGCCTGGACCATCTTGCGCGCCACCATGGCCGATTCTTCCAGCCGCACTGGATCGATATCCATCAGCGAAATCCGCACATCGGCCAGGGCCGGGAAATGCAGCATGTCGCCGACGATGTTCTTCATGAAAATCGTGGATCCCGCGCCGATAAAGGCGAGTTTTGTCATTTGACCGCTCCGAGTGTCAGGCCGGCGATAAAGTGTTTTTGCATCATGAAAAAGATGGCGACAGGGGGAATCGCGGCCACGATCGAACCTGCGCTCATCAAATGATACTGGGCCACGTATTGCGAATTGAACGAGGTGATGCCAGCCGTCACCGGCTGCGCATCGGGCCCCTGGGTCAACACGATCGCCCAAAAGTAGTCGTTCCAGATGAAGGTAAAGATCAGCACGCTCAATGCCGCGATCGCGGGCCGCATCAGGGGCAACACCACGAACCAGAAGATCCGCCATTCCGCGACGCCTTCGACCCGGGCGGCCTCGATCAGTTCGTAGGGCAAGGCCCGGATGAAATTGCGCATGAACAACGTGCAAAACCCGGTTTGAAACGCGATGTGAAACAACACGAGGCCAAGTTTCGTGTCGTAAAGGCCCATGCCCACCGTCAGGTCGCGCACCGGCACCATCAGGATCTGGAACGGCACGAAATTTCCGGCGATGAACATGAAAAAGATCAGCAGATTGCCCCGGAATCGGTAAATGCCCAGCGCAAAGCCGGTCATGCACGACAGGGCGACCGCGCCGACCACCGTCGGCACGGTGATCAGCACCGAGTTCAACAGGTACCGCGGCATATCGGATTCGAAAAAGACCCGGCCATAGTTGGCGACGAATTCGAACGACGACGGCACGCCCCAGTAATTTCCGTTCGAGAAATCCGCCGACGGCCGGATCGAGAACACCATCACCGCGATCAGCGGCAACAGCCACATGATCAATGCGATCGGCAAGAGCGACTGATAGGTCACCTGCACCGCACGGGACCGTTTTTCTATCGGAGTAGGGAACATCAGATCATCCCTCCCTTAATGCCGCGCGTCGCGTTCATCGCGCCACATCGAATAGAGGAAATAAGCGATGAAGATCAGCATGATCATGAAGAGCACCACCGCGATGGCCGACCCATACCCCATCCGGAACCCGTATTCCCCAAGCGCCTTTTCGAACATGTAAAAGCTCAGAACCCGGGTCGATCCGAACGGTCCGCCATTGGTCATGATCGAGATCAGGTCAAACGACCGAAGCGCGCCGATGATCGTCACAACAAAGGCAATGAACGTCGCGGGCTTGAGCTGCGGCAAGATCACGTACCACAGCATCTTCCACCCCTTCGCACCGTCCAGCCGGCCTGCCTCGACCTGTTCGGGATCCACGGCGTTCAGGCCGGTCAGATACAAGATCATGCAATAGGCCGTCTGCGGCCAAAGCCCGGCGGCAATGATCCCGTAGGTCGCCAGTGTCGGATCGCCAAGGATGTTGATGCTGTCAAAGCCGATGGCCGTGATGATGTTGTTCAGCAACCCTTCGCGCGGCAGGTAGAACCAGCTGAACACCAGCCCGACCACCACCTGGCTGAGCACGAACGGGAAAAAGAACAGCGACTTGTAAAGCCGGATTCCGACGACATTCTGGTTCAAGAACAGCGCGATGAACAACCCGACCGGGATCGCCAGCAGATACAGCGCCAACCATTTCACGTTATTCCAAAGCGAGGTCTCGAACGCGCGATCCGTGGCCAGCTCGCGGTAGTTGTCCAGCCCGATATAGCTGGCCTCGCCCAGCCCGTCCCAATCATACAAAGAGATGTGAAAAGACTGAAAGATCGGAATGATCACGTAGACCGCGAAAAACAGCGTGCCCGGCAACAAGAACATGAGCGGCGTCACGATCATCCGGTTCTTCTGCAGCCAGGTCTGTTCGGCATGCGTCCGGGTCATTGTGTTGGCGGTCATCGTGCTCATCACGCGCACTCCTGATCGGGCGGGGTGGGGGTGGGGCGGCCCATTCGAAAGGCGCGCGGCGCGGCGCGGCTTGCGGATAGGCGGGCGGTGGCGGAATTTGCCCCGCCCCTGTTCGGGGCGAGGCAAGACATTCAAGACCGGGGATCAGTAGATCCGCTGACGGGCGGCTTCCAGACGCGCGAGGATGTCGTCCAGATTGTCCGGGAACACCATGAACTCCTGAAGGCCTTCCATACCGGCCGCGGCCATTTCCGCCGGCCAGTCACGGTCAAAGAACTGCGCAATACCGCCGGTGGCGTTCTGGCTCAGCATCTCGAACCCCTGCTGGATGAACTCGTCATCCGCGACCGACGCGTTGGCGTTGACGGGCAGCTGGCCAAGACCCTCGGGGCCATTGATGCGGGTCTGCACATCGGCCGAGGTGACATAGGCCAGGAAGGCACGGGCCGCTTCCACGTTCTGCGCGCCCGAGGCGACGTGGAACGTGTCGGTAGGCGCATCCTCACCCATGGCGACATCGGGGTTGATCACCGGGAACTGGTAAAAGTCCAGCTGGTCATCGGTCAGACCTGCATTGCGCAGCTGATCGACGGCGAAGTTGCCCATCAGGTAGGCCGTGGCGTCGCCATTGACCATGAAGGGCAGCGCCTCTTGCCAGGAATAGTTCTGGTGGTCTTCGATGAAGCCGCCCATGTCGATCAGGGTGCGCCAGTTGGCAAAGGTTTCGCGCACGCGATCATCGGTCCACGGCACTTCGCCGCGCGCCAGCTGCATGTGGAAATCGAACCCGTTGGTGCGCATGTTCAGGTAGTCGAACCAGCCGCCGGCGGTCCACAGGAACCGGGTGCCGATGGTGTAGCAGGCGCGCCCGCTGTCGACGATGACCTGGCAGTTTGCCAGTTCCTCTTCCCAGGTGGCGGGCTCGGACAGGCCAAGCTCGTTGAAGATATCTTCGCGGTAGTAAACACCCCACTGGTAGTAGGTATAGGGAACGCCCCACTGCGCGTCGTTCATGGTCATCGCGCCGCGAACGGATTCAAGACCTTCGTAGTCGCCCGCATCCCACCAGTCCGAGATGTCCATGAACAGGCCGGCATCCACAAAGGGCCCCATCCGGTTGGCGGCATACCAGTTGATCACATCCGGCGGATTGGCCGTCAGTGCATTGCGGATCTGGGTTTTCCACGCTTCGCGATCCACGATGGTCAGGTCGACCTCGAGGTTCGGATGCATCTCGTCGAATTCGGCCGCGAGGCTTTCCATCACGGCGCGGGGGCCGGGGTTCGACATGTCCGAGATGATGGTCAGCGTGCCTTCGAGGGTCGAATGTGCGTCGGCAAATGCCATGCCCGAAAGCATGGTTGCCCCTGCCAGCGCCGCGGCGCCGGTTTTCAAGATGGATCGCATGGTGTCCTCCCTATGATCCGGTCTGCAAATCTAGTTTCATTATGTGAAACCTAGTTTCTTATGTTGAAATCCTAGCCCGAGTCAGCCTAGGTTTGTCAACAGCAAACCTTTTCGGCACATCGCCGCAAAGCCATGCACTGGGGAAGGTCGCGTTGCGGGAACGTGCGCAACCGGGGAGGATACCGTGGCCGAAGACGCCGCAAATACAAAGGACGGAACCGTCGCCAAGGCGCTGGACGTTCTGGATCAGGTGGCCCATTTCGGCCGCCCGGTCCGCTTTGGAGAGTTGCTGGAGTCAAGCCCCTACCCCAAGGCCACGCTTTATCGATTCGTGCAGGTTCTGACCCGTCAGGGGATGCTGACCTATGACCCCGATCGCCAGACCTATGCGCCGGGCCTCAGGCTGGTGCGTCTTGCGCATTCGGCATGGGAAACGTCGTCACTGGCGCCGATCGCCCGCCCGCACCTTGATGCGCTTTCGGCCGAGATCGGCGAAACCGTGCACCTGGCACAGCTGGACGGCGGCCAGGTTCTCTATGTCGACAAGCGCAACGCGCTCAGGCCGATTGCCATGTATTCAGAGGCCGGCAAGATCGGTCCGGCCTATTGCACCGGCGTCGGCAAGGCGATGATGGCCTATCTGCCCGAGCCGCAATTGCAAAAGGTGCTCGCGCAGCAAAGCTATCACCGGTTCACGCCCCATACCTACACCGACGCCGAAACGCTGCGCACGGAACTGGTCGCGATCCGCGCCCGTGGCTTTGCCTATGACCGCGAGGAACATGAGCCGGGGATCATCTGCGTGGCCCTGCCGATCCTGGCGCGCACGGGGCGGATCCTCGGGGCACTGTCGGTCACGTCCTCCACCGAACGGATGAGCCTCAAGGATCTTGAGCGCCACGCCCCGCGCATCCGCGCGACGGCCGATGCCATTGCGGCGGAGGCGCAGGATTGGCGCTTTCCCGACGCCGCCGAATAACACAAGGAGCCACTGCGATGTCCGGCCTGAAACTGCAAAACGTCGTCAAGCGCTACGGCGCGACCCAGGTCATTCATGGCGTCGACCTGGATATCGAGGACGGGGAATTCTGTGTCTTCGTCGGCCCCTCGGGATGCGGCAAGTCCACCCTGTTGCGCATGGTGGCCGGGCTCGAGGAAACCTCGGGCGGCAGCATTTCGATCGGCAGCCGCGATGTGACCCGCGTCGACCCGTCCGAACGGGGCGTGGCGATGGTGTTCCAGACCTACGCGCTATACCCGCATATGACGGTCGAGGAAAACATGGGCTTTGGCCTGAAGATGACCGGCCATCCCGCCGCCGAGGTCAAGGCAAAGGTCACCGAGGCGTCCCGCGTGCTCAAGCTGGATGACTACCTCAAACGCAAGCCCAAGGCGCTGTCCGGCGGGCAGCGCCAGAGGGTCGCCATCGGCCGGGCCATCGTGCGCGGGCCGGAGGTGTTCTTGTTCGACGAACCGCTGTCGAACCTCGACGCCGAACTGCGGGTGGAAATGCGGGTGGAAATCGCGCGCCTTCACCAGGAAATCGGGGCAACGATGATCTACGTCACCCACGACCAGACCGAGGCGATGACGCTGGCCGACAAGATCGTGGTCCTGCGCGCGGGCCGGGTCGAACAGGTGGGCAAACCTCTCGACCTGTATAATGATCCCGACAACCAGTTCGTGGCGGGTTTCATCGGCAGCCCCGCGATGAACTTCTTTTCCGGGGTAGCCCATGAGGGCGGTGTAAAGGTCGATGCCCTTGGCGGCACCGTGGTGCGCGCCCCGTCGACCGTGGGCCCTACCGCCAATGTGGGCGTGCGGCCCAACCACCTGAAACTCAGCGACGGCGACACCCACAAGGTCGAGTTGAGCGAACAGTTGGGCGGCGTCAGCTATCATTATCTGGCTGCACCCGACGGATCCCGGATCATCGTCGAGGCACACGAACAACACGCCCCCACGCCGGGTAGCATGACCGGCCTCAGCTTTGACCACAAGGACGCGTATTTCTTTGATACGAATTCAGGCCTGCGCCTGCGCTAGCGGCACCTATGGTCAAATCTAGAGCGGAAGGGCCGTTGTCTTGAACACCGTCTTGAGCGCGAAGGAGGATTGCATCTGGGCGACCCCGGGCAACCGGGCAAGGTATTGCCGGTGGATGCGCGCGAAATCCTCGCTGTCGCGGGCCACGACCTTCAGAAGGTAATCCGCGCTGCCTGCCATCAGGTGGCATTCCAGGACGTCGGGCACCCGCGCCACCGCCTTCTCGAAGGCATCAAGCGTTTCGTCGGATTGGCCCGACAGCTTGATTTCGACGAAGACGGTCGTCACACGCGCCACCGAACGCGGGTTGAGCAGCGCCACATAGTCCCGGATCACGCCCGATTGCTCCAACCTTTGCACCCGCCGATGACAGGCTGACGGCGACAGGTGCACATGTTCGCTAAGCTCTGCATGGGTCATGCGCCCGGCCTTTTGCAAGGCCCTCAGAATGGCGCGGTCCATATCGTCAAGGTCCGTCTCTCTGCGAGATTCGTTCATGAATTAGCCTGTTCATCGAAAAATCGTGCGGTGAACTCGCACATCCCGCAGCAAAGATCAAAGCAATTCCAGATCGAAAGGCGCATCATGACCCCAAGCCCATGGAGGATTGGAAAGATGCTTATCGGTTGCCCGAAAGAGATCAAACCGCAGGAATTTCGCGTTGGCCTGACGCCCGCCGCTGCGCGCGAGGCCAGGGCTCATGGTCATGATGTGTTGGTTGAAACAGGGGCCGGAACCGGCGCCGGTTTCGACGACGACGCCTACCGTGCGGTCGGGGCCGAGGTCGTCACAACGGCCGCCGAGATCTTTGCCCGCGCCGACATGGTGGTGAAGGTCAAGGAACCGCAATCCGCGGAACGCCGACAACTGCGCGAGGGGCAGATCCTGTTCACCTACCTGCATCTTGCCCCGGACCCCGACCAGACCCGCGACCTGCTGGCGGCAGGTGTCACGGCAATCGCCTATGAAACCGTCACCGACGCGGCCGGCGGCCTGCCCCTGTTGGCGCCCATGTCAGAGGTCGCGGGTCGTCTGTCGCCCCAGGTGGGCGCATGGGCGCTGCAAAAGGCCAACGGCGGACGCGGCGTGCTGATGGGCGGCGTGCCGGGCGTCGGCCCGGCCGAGGTGGTTGTCATCGGCGGCGGTGTGGTCGGCACACAGGCCGCCCGCGTGGCCGCCGGAATGGGTGCGGATGTCACCGTGCTGGATCGCTCCCTGTCGCGGCTGCGCTATCTGGACGACATCTATCGCGGCGTCTTCAAGACCCGCTATGCCAGCGCGGACGCCACGGCCCAGGTGATCACCACCGCCGATCTTGTCATCGGCGCCGTGCTGATCCCCGGGGCGGCAGCACCGAAATTGGTGACGCGCGCGCAGCTGTCCACCATGAAACCCGGTGCGGTCATCGTCGATGTGGCGATCGATCAGGGCGGGTGTTTCGAAACCTCGCGGGCCACCACCCATCAAGATCCGATCTACGAGGTGGACGGCATCGTGCATTACTGCGTCGCCAACATGCCCGGCGCCGTCGCGCGCACCTCCACGCTGGCGCTCGGCAATGCAACCATGCCCTACATGCTCGCCCTGGCGGACAAGGGATGGCGGCAGGCCTGCGCCGACGATCCGCATCTTCTGGCAGGGCTGAACACCCATGCCGGAAAGCTGACGAACTACGCCGTAGGCAAGGCGTTGGGCATCGACGTGACCTCGCCCACGCTCATCGTGAAAAGCTAGGCCCGGACGGGCGGCGGGCCATGCCGCCGCCGCGACCATGGCCGCTCAGCTGCTCTGAGCCTTCAGCGCGTCACGGATTTCAGCCAACAATTCCTCTGCCGTCGGGCCCTTGGGCTCTTCGACGGCGGGGGCCTCTTCTTGCTTCTTTTCCGCCGCATCCTTGATGCGGTTGACCATCTTGACCAGCATGAAGACTACGAAGGCGACAATCAGGAAATTGATCACCGCCATCACGAAATTGCCGATGGCGAACACCGGCGCGCCGGCCTCCTGTGCGGTGGCCAGCGAGGCATAGTTTTCCCCGTTCAGCGCATAGAACCACCCCGAGAAATCGATGCCGCCCGTGAAAAGCGCGATGATCGGATTGATCAGATCGCCGACAAGCGACGTCACAATCGCCGTGAAGGCCGCACCGATAATGATGCCCACCGCCATGTCCATTACATTGCCCTTGGCAATGAAGTTCTTGAATTCGTTTATCATTTGGTCATTCCATCCCGCTGTGCCGTGCAAAATATGCGCACTCGCCCTGCATCCCCGCACGGCGATCCACCACCCGCAAACTGAAACCGACCTTACCAAAGCGATCAAGGGTGTTTAGGTGCGTTCAGGCAAATCGCAGCGTGGAGCACCGCGAATGTCCGACCTCGCCCAATTTCCCATCACCAGACGGTGGCCTCCGGCCGACCCGACCGTGATCCAGCTCTATGCGTTCCCGACGCCCAACGGCGTGAAGGTGTCCATCGCCCTCGAGGAAATGGCCCTTCCCTATGAAGCACATCGCGTCACCCTGTCGGCCAGCGACGTGAAAAGCCCCGATTTCCTGTCACTGAATCCCAACGGCAAGATCCCTGCCCTGATCGACCCGAACGGGCCTGATGGCGCACCGATTGCATTGTGGGAATCGGGCGCGATCCTGATCTATCTGGGGGAAAAGACCGGCCAGCTGATCGGCACGACCGCGGCCGAGAAATACCAGGTCATCAAATGGGTCATGTTCCAGATGGGCGGCCTGGGCCCCATGTTCGGCCAGCTCGGGTATTTCACGAAATTCGCCGGCGCCGAAATCGAAGATCCCCGGCCAAGACAGCGGTATGTAACCGAAGGCAAACGTCTCCTGGATGTGCTCGACAGCGCCCTGGAGGGGCAGGACTGGATCGCAGGCAGGTATTCGATCGCCGATATCGCGATCGCGCCATGGCTGTGGGCGCTCGACACCTACGGCACCAGGGATGTTCTTGGCGTCGACGATCTCAGGAACGTTCCCGCCTACCTTGACCGCTTCGTGGACCGCCCGGCGGTTCGAACCGGCCTTGTGACGCCACCGCGCGAAGCGTGATCAGACACGGGCCCGTCCGCCTCAGCCGGGCAACTGCCCGGTCAGTACGTATCGCAGGATCTGCGCCACCTGCCCCGGCTCATCGCAGGCTGCCAGTGCTGCTGCGTGCACCTCCTTGAGGGCATGCTGATGTTCGGGCAGGCTGACGATGATCAGCGACTTGCCGAGCGCCGAGGCGTATCCGGCATCGAAGGCCGCGTTCCACTGGCGATATTTCTCACCGAACCGCACGACGACGACATCCGCCTCTTCGATCAGGCGCCGCGTGCGGATCGCGTTCACCTTCGCGCCCTTGTGGTCATGCCAGAACTTGATGTCTTCCGCCCCGAGGATGGCGACACCGCAATCGTCACTGGCTCCGTGATCGGTGACCGGCGCGCTGAACACCACGTCCAGACCAGCGGCCCCCGCCTGGATCTCCTCGCGCCAATCCGTGTGGATCTCACCTGACAGATAAACCTTCAACATGCTGAATTTCCCCTATCTGAAAGGCCGCACGGCGCGACCCAGCCATCTTTATCCATGAAATATGGCCGCCGGAGGCATCCGGCACCCGCCCCGCGCGGGCCGTTCGACCAGCTGGCGCGACCTCTCAACGGCCACCGCAAATTCTGCTTCAGAATTTGCGCCGGGGCGGGCGCGCAAGCGGGCGCAATCCCGCCTAGCCGCGCAAGGATCCGCCCGAGGCTTTTTCAACCTTCTCGACGATCCTTGCCGCCACCGCTTCGATCTCCTCCTCGGTCAGGGTCTTGTCGCGTGGCTGCATCCGCACCGACAAGGCGATCGACTTGCGCCCCTCGCCCAGAGATCCTCCCAGGAACTCATCGAACACGCGCACATCGTCGATCAGGGTCTTGTCCGCCCCCGCCGCCGCATTGACCAGCACCGCCGCCTCGACCCCGGCATCGACCACAAACGCGAAATCGCGCTCCACGGCCTGGAAATCGGAGACCTGGACTGCACCACGGCTCACATTGACGGATTTCGGCAACGGAATCTCGCCAGGCCACAGGGTAAAGGCCATCGCCGGACCTTTGACATCCATCGCCGAAAGGATCCTTGGATGCAGCTCTCCAAAGACGCCAAGCACCTTCTTGGGCCCCAGGCAGATCATGCCATGACGCCCCGGATGCCACCAGTCGGCCGCCCCTCGCAGGATCTGCGCCTTCGCGGGCGCCCCCATGGCACCCAGGACCGCCTCTGCATCGGCTTTCACGTCGTAGATATCGACAGGGCGCCGGGCGCCATACGGATCACGCGGGCCCGAATGACCCACCAAGAGACCCGTGACCAGCAGATGCTGTTCCCCCGGCTCACCACCATGAAAGGCGTGGCCGACCTCGAACAGGGCCAGATCCATCATGCCGCGCGCCTGGTTGCGCGCTGCCGCCTGCAACAGGCCCGGCAACAGCGCGGGGCGCATGTGGCTCATCTCGCTGGAAATCGGGTTTTCCAGCATCATGTCGTCGCTGCCGCCCCCGAACAGCTCGGCCGAGGCGCGGTCGATGAAACTGTAGGTGACGCATTCATTGTAGCCCAGCGCCGCGCAGGTCCGCCGCCCGGCCCGCTCGCGCAACTGCACCGGCGTCAGCACCGGGGCCGGCACACCGGCACTGGGGCGCGCCATGGGCCTGGGTTCCAGCTTGGTCAGCGACGCGATGCGCGCAACCTCTTCGACCAGGTCGGCCTCGCCCTGAACATCGCGCCGCCAGGACGGCACCCAGACCTCGAGCACATCGCCCGTACCCGTGGCCGAAAAGCCAAGCGCGGTCAGGATGCGCACCTGTTCCTCTTTCACGATCTCCATACCGACCAGTGAAATCACCCGCCGGGTATCCAGCGGATAGCTCCGCGCGGTCTTGAGCGGCGCGCCGCTTTCCACGATCTCCGAAGGCTCCCCACCGCACAGATCCAGGATCATCCGCGTCGCGGCCTCAAGCCCCGGCAGGGTGTATTCGGGGTCGACGCCACGCTCGAACCGATAGCGCGCGTCGGAATTGATCTTGAGATCACGGCCCGTGTAGGCGATCTGGATCGGATCCCACCACGCGCTTTCGACGAACACGTTCACCGTGTCGTCGGTGCAGCCGGTCGCGGCCCCGCCCATGACTCCGGCGATGCTTTCGGGGCCCTTGTCATCGGAGATGGCAATCTGGCCAGAGCTGAACCGGTAGGACTTGTCGTCCAGCGCCATGATCTCTTCGCCGCCCTTGGTGCGGTGGACACGCAGGTTGCCATGCACCTTGTCCGCATCGAACACGTGCAAGGGGCGGTTCATGTCATAGGTGAAAAAGTTCGTCACATCGACCAGGGCGGAAATCGGGCGCAGGCCGATGGCGCGCAGCCGATCCTGCAGCCAGGCCGGGCTTGGCCCGTTCTTGACGCCGCGGATCAGGCGACCGGCGAAATGCGGCGCCACGTCTTGCGTGTCGTCATCGATGGTCACGCCGATGGGGCACGGGAAGGTGCCCGCCACGGGCGCGACCGCCCTGGTCTTCAACCTGCCAAGCCCCCGCGCGGCCAGGTCACGCGCCACGCCTTCGACGCCCAGCGCATCCTGGCGGTTGGGCGTGATGGCGATCTCGATCACCGGGTCGACCTTGGCTGGATCGTGCTCCGCCAGCCAGTCGATGAACCGCTGGCCCACCTCGCCCGATGGCAATTCGATGATGCCGGAATGCTCGTCACTCAGCTCCAGTTCGCGCTCGGACGCCATCATCCCGAAGCTCTCGATCCCGCGGATCTTGCCCACGCCGATGGTGGTGTCGATCCCCGGCACATAGGTGCCCGGTTTGGCCAGCACCACCGTGATCCCGGCGCGCGCATTCGGCGCACCGCAGATGATCTGCTGCACGCCGTCGTCGGTTTCCACCTGGCACACGCGCAGCTTGTCGGCGTCGGGATGCTTTTCGGCGCTGACCACGCGGGCCAGCGTGAAATCCTTCAGGCGCGCGGCGCGATCATCCACGCCTTCCACCTCGAGGCCCAGATCGGTCAGGGTCTCGACGATGTCATCGAGGCTTGCCTCGGTCTCAAGATGATCT
>Ga0102938_10000952_pt1 | contig 21942 bp, 23 predicted proteins | sample SalPonR2_B_D2_MG_FD_84516 | JGI IMG/M metagenome (GOLD analysis project Ga0102938, IMG submission 84516) | Salt pond soil microbial communities from South San Francisco under conditions of wetland restoration - Salt Pond MetaG R2_B_D2_MG | ecosystem: Environmental > Aquatic > Marine >... | reverse complement strand
TTCAAACTTCCGCTCGCGCGATGCGTGGTTTGCGCAACGTCGTCGAGACGGTCTCCCCTTAAGCCAAGTGTCGTGTCGTCCGGAACATGCGAAAACGCTGCTCGGCCTGAACACCGGTTGGCGGAGACTAGCCTACCTTGTTGTCCGCTGACAACACCTGGGCGAAACTTTTTTTCGGTTTGCCGCAAAACGCCGGTGTTTCGGAAAACCCTTGGACTCGTTCCAAATACCCAATGGATACAGGTGTTTCGTGGCGATTCCCTGGCGCGGACGAAGGCCGGCAGGGGCCCGCCTTGCAACACCACGGGTGTGTCTTTTTTGCAACAGGCGCCCGGCAGTGGCTGTGGCTTGAGCGCTACACGGTCACCGGGGCCGCCTCGTTCCGGGTGGCCACGAGGCTCCACCCCAGCAGCGCGGAATCCTTGTAACTAAAGGGCTGGAAGGCCACTGCGGAGAGTCCCGCCGCCTCCAGCTGCGCCTGCATGCGCGCCATGTCCGCCTCGTCGCGCGCCGCCGAGACCAGGTCGGCCATCCTGAGCCGATAGCTTTCGGCTTCCCGCTCGATATCGGTCCAGGCGCCCGCGATGACGGACGGCTCCAGCGTGCGGGACCGTTCCACCAGCTGCATCACCGTGGGCAACAGGAACTCGATGAAACCGGAATCCAGCGCGCGCACCTCGGGTTGACGGGCGTAGCGCTGCAGCCGCATGCCGGCGGCATGCAGCTCTTCGCGCAGCTTGAGCGCACCCGGCGACCAGTTGAGCCCGCCGTCGCCCGTCCCCGGCGGCAGCCCACGGAACAGCTTGATCATGCGCTGGGCCAGGCGGACAAAGCCCTCCTCCTCGAGACAGAGCGCGACCTGGCGCAGCCCTTCGCGCGCCTGCGCGAGAATCGCGGACTCGTGGTGGTGCACGATCATGGCCAGCCGGCCACCCGGCCGCAGGATCCTGGCGGCCTCCCTGGCGCCCGCCGCAGTGTCGCCGTATTCGAAGCCGTACTGGCTGGTGACCAGGTCGGCCGAGGCATCCGCCAGCCCGGTCTCTTCCAGCGGCGTCTCGCCCACCAGGCTGACCGCGGCCAGGTCCTGCTCCAGCTCCGGCCGCGCGGCGCTCACGCGACCCGCGTCGATGACCGCGTTGTCCACGCCGGTGATGACGAAGGTCTTGCCCTGCTCGCGTGCGAAACGCGCCGCCAGCAAGGGCACGGCGCCGTTGCCGGTCGCCAGGTCTACGATCACCGCGCCGTCGGCCAGCCGGCCAAACTCGGTCCACCAGAAGTCCAGGATCTCGGCGTCATAGTTGTCGCGGAAGTGTCCTTCGAAGGTGGTCAGCGAGCCGCGCGCCCAGAAACGCGCCCACTCGTCCCGGTCGAGACGGTCCCGTGCCGCGCTGCCGCTTGCTCGCTCCATGGTGCTCTCCCGCGCGATCGCGCAAAGTCATCGTGCCAGTCCAGAGGGCGCATAGAATACCGGAGATCGCGATGCGCGCCCCGCGGCGATATCATGGCACCCCTCGAACCCGAATCCGCCGGCGCAACCCTGGGCAACCAACATGCTGACACTCGCTCCTCTCGACCGCCTCGCCCGTTCACTCGTCACCCCCCGGCTGGCGGCGGCTGCACTGCTGGCCGCCGCCCTGGTGCCGGGCGCGGGACCGGTGGCCGCCGAAGAGCCGACGCGCGCTTTCATGCGCTGCCTGGAGATCGCGGACGACGAGGCGCGATTGTCATGTTATGACCGCCTGGCGCGGGAGGTCGTGGAACTGGGCGTGCCGGGCATGCACAGCGCCGCCCCGGCCGCCGCGGCGACAGCGGGCGCAGCGACAGGGACTGCAGCGACGGCGGACGCCAACGCGACGCCCGAGGCGGCCGGCAGCGCGGCGCCTGAGGAAGCCTTCGGCAAGCCCCAGAAGACACCGAGCGACGTGCTGGACTCGATTTCCGCGAACGTGGTTGGCGGCTTCGCCGGCTGGAGCGGCGACACCCTCTTCGAACTGGACAACGGCCAGGTGTGGAAGCAGACCGGCACAGGGCGCTACGAATATTCCGGCAGGGACCGCAAGGTCGTGATCGAGCGTGCGCTGTTCGGCTCCTTCATGCTGTCGCCCGAGGGGCTGAACCGCAGCGTGCGCGTGCAACGCGTCGAGTAGCGCGTCGTAATAAACGCGCGCAAAAACCGCTTACCCGAAATGCGTAGCGGAAATCCGAAGCGCGGTTTTTTTGAAGCGGGACGCCGTGCTGGACTATAGTCGGCCTGTTCGGCGCTGCGCGCCTGTGCTCCACGCGTGAGGAAATCCTATGGACAATCAGCTCAACGAAATCGAAAAGGCCTTTCAGGACGCCCGGCAGGAGTTGATCAACGCCGCGCAACGGACCTACGACGGGCTGCGCCGCGAACTGGACAAGCTCACCGCGCGGGCCAACAAGACGGCGGAGCGGGTGAACGAGCTCGCCAGTCGCCTGCAGGAACAGGCCCAGAAAGCGGTCGATGAAGGTTCCAAGGCGGCAGCCGCGCAGGCCAAGCGGATCGAGCGCATGCTCACCGACGCCCGCAAGGAGCTGGACGCCGTCACCCGGGACCAGAAATGGCTGAAGAGCGAGGCGGCGCGCGCCTACGATTACTTCCGCAGGGTCAGCGGCATCGACCGGGCCGTGGCGGCAGTGGAAAAGGAATGGGCGAAGCGCACCAGCGCGCCGGCGCCCGCCAGCAAGCGCAAGACCACCACGCGCAAGAAGGCCGCCACGAAGAAGAAGCCGGCCGCCAAGAAGAAAGCGGCGACGAAGAAAAAGCCAGCTGCCAAAAAGAAGACGGCCAGCAAGAAGAAAGCGGCCGCCAGCAAGAAACCGGCAGCGAAAAAAGCTTCCACGAAGAAGAGCGCCGCGAAGAAGAAGCCGGCTGCTAAAAAGTCCGCCGCGAAAAAAGCGACCGCCGGCAAGACCGCGTCAAAGAAGAAGACTGCGGCCCGCAAGAAGTCCGCGTCGAAGAAGAAGGCCGCAAGCAAGAAGGCGACCGCTTCGAGCTGAGCAGTCCCGGCGAGGCCGGCGCCGGCCGGGCGCCGGCAAGGCCGCAAGACAGCGCAACAAGGGCGACGACCTGCGGGCCGTCGCCCTTTTCAATGTCCTTTCCGTGCTCTTTCAGTGCCCGGCCGCGGCCAGCGCCTCGCGCAACGGCTGCAAATGGCGCCCGTAGCGCGCCGACCACCCCGCCTCGTCCAGCGCCGGCTGCCCGTCCGGTGCCTCGCTCATCCCAGCGAGGCAGGCCGGGTCCCACGGCAGCCCGAGAAAATCGATCACCCGCCGTCCTTCCGCCTCGCGGTCACGCGCCAGCACCTCGAAATCGACTTCCAGCATGGGCAGGGCCGTGGTCTCGCGCCAGTGATCCATCAGGCGCAAATGCTGGCCGTAGTAGTGTGTGAAATCGTCGAAGTCCGCGCCGAATGCCTCCGGCAGCTCGTCGCGACAGCAGAAATAACTGCCGAGCCCGGTGTCCGCCGGCGAGCGCCGGCAATGGATGAGCCGGGCCCTGGGGAACATCAGCTCGATCAGGCCGACATGCAGGAAGTTCGACCAGGTCGAGTCCACGATGCGCCGGGCGCGCTCGCCGCCGGCCGCGAACAGGCGGGCGAGATACGAAGCGGACAACTCGCGCAGGTCGCGTTCGCGCAGTGATGTGACGCACTCCGGATAAGGCAGCGCGGCGTTGTTGTAGCGCCCGAGCCGGCCGGCGCACAGCTCGATGTGCGGCAGCGAGCCGGCGCCCGCGGCACGTGCATGGCCCGCGATCAGCCGCTCCAGGGCGGCGGCGCCGGAACGGGGCAGGCCGATGACGAATACCGGGACGTCCGAGTCGGAACCGCGCGGCAGCGCATCCAGCGCGTCCCGGCTGAAAGTCCCGGCAAGCCCGTCCATGCGCGCCTCCTGGGCAGCGGCGTCGTAACGATCGCCGCGCAACCTGTTTGCGCGCCGGTGCTGCGCGAAGGCGCGGTCGGTTTCGCCGCGCGCGTGCAGCAACTGGCCCAACAGGCAATGCGCCGCTGCCAGCTCGTCCATTTCCAAAGGCCGCTTGACGAGCCCGGCGAGATGCAGCAGCGCCTCGTCCGCCCGCTCACAGGACCGCAGGGCGCGCGCATGGGCGAGGTGCAGGCAGGCGGGCGCGTCTCCGCGCTCCACCCGCGGCGCCGTCAATGCCAGCGCTTCGCGGGCCCGGCCCGCCTCGGCCAGGAGCCGGGCCAGCGCGGCGGCCGCGCGCGCGTGCTCCGGCTGCAACTCCAGCGCGGTCTCGTAGCCCGCCATGGCCACCTCCGGCTCGCCGGTGGCCACGAGCGCCTCCGCCAGCCCCACGAAGACCTCGGGATCCTTGTCGCCCGCCGCGACCAGGCGGCGATAGGCCGTGATCGCCTCGTCCAGGCGGCCCAGCTCCTGCAGCGCCACCGCCAGCGTGTACTGCCCGGGCCGATTCGACAGCTCGCTCTGTATGCCCGCCTGCAGCAGCGGCACCGCGGCGGCCGGCTTGCCCTGCGCGTGCAGCAGCCGGCCGAGCGAAAGGTTGGCGAGACCGTGTTCCCGGTGGTGGCGGATGGCATGGCGAAAGTATCGCTCGGCCTCCGCGGCGTCGCCTTTCGCCAGGAGCACATGGCCCAGGTTGGCCAGCGCGTCCGGGTAATCGGGGTCCCCGCCGACGGCTTCCCGGAAGGCGGCTTCGGCCCCGGCCAGGTCGCCGCGACGCTCGAGCACGGTGCCCATGAGATTCAGGCTGCGAGGATTGTCCGGCTCAGCCTGGCGGGCCCGCGCGATCCAGTCCATCGCCTCGTCGAGGCGCTCCTGGCGAATCAGCATGGCGGCCATCAGCTGGCAGGCCTGCGTGCTGTCCGGGCGCTCCTCCAGCACCTCCGCGCACAGCCTGGCCACTTCCTTGTCGTGGCCTTCCTTGAGCGCCCTTTCGGCTTTCTGCAGGTCGATGACGACCCGGCGTCCGGTCTTGGCCCTGGATTTGCCCTGGAGCAGGCTCATGGTTTCTTCCTCGCTGCGGCGGCGTCAGGCCGCAACAAGTCTATTCCTGTCCGGCCCGGGCGTGCAGGGATATCAGGATTTCGGCCTCGCCGCGGTTCAGGCCGCAGTCGCGCACCAGTTCCTCGACGCTGGCGCCGCGTCGCGCCAGCCGGATGGCGTGGCTGTAGCTGCCGCTGTCCTCGTCCAGCAGTCTCAGCTGTTCCTGGTTTTCGAAGAGCTTCTCCAGGCGCTGCTCGATATCGGCATGGCGACGGTCGTTTTCCGCCGCCGCTGCCGCGAGCGCCGTCTCGAGGCGCTGCAGGTGCTCGGCCGACTCCGCCAGTCCGGACTCCAGCGCATCCTGGCGGGCGCGCGTCTCCTCGGCCCTTCGCAGGCCGCGCAACGACAGCCAGAGGGCCAGCCCCAGGACGAGAATGACCGCGACGGCGGCGGCAACCTGGTGATCGTTCATGCGTAGTCGTCCACGATGCGGCCGGGTAGCGGCGGCTTCACATCGTCGGATTGTCGCCCAGATTGGTCCTCTTCTGCAGCGGGCTCCTTAGCGGGCGGAGACCCGGGCGGATTCCGCGGCTTGTCGCCGGACCGGTCGCGGGGGTCCTTCGACGGCCGATGGGGCCACACCGGCTCCACCGGCGCGAGCGGCCTGAAGGGGTTCACGCGGGGCGCTCGACCATGGCGTCCCGGGCGCTGGGCAGCAGGTCGTCCACGTCGACGAGGATCATGAATTCGTCTTCCCGCCGCACCACGCCGCGCAGGCAACGGGCGGACTCGCCGCTGCCGACGGCAGGCGGCGGCTCGTAGTCGCCGGCGCCGACAGTGGTCACGTCGGCAACGCTGTCCACCAGCAGCCCGACCGCCTGCCAGCCGCTCTCCATGATGAGCACGCGGCTGGAAATCTCCGGCGGCGGCGGCGCGAGCCCGAGGCGGTGGCGCGCGTCCACCACCGGCACGATGCTGCCGCGCAGGTTGATGACGCCCAGCACGGAATCGGGCGCGCCGGGCACCGGCACGATGTCCGCCGTGCGCAGCACCTCCCTGACCCGCAGCACGTCCAGGGCATAGGTTTCGCCCGCGACCCGGAAGGTGACGAAACGCGTCGGCATTTCGGGCTGGCCCGCGTTCTCTTCGACCGGGACGGCGGGGGCTTCGGGCGGGCGATCCGCCGCCGGCTGCACATTGCTATTCATGACTACTGCTCCTTCGGGCGGCGCGCGCGCCGCCGCGGGTTCAGGCGCGGGCGACAACAGGCCCGCGACCCAGTCTTCCACCGGCCCGGCGTTCACGCCGCCACCTCTTCGGAAGACACCTCGTCCAATTCCTCCAGCCAGCCCAGCAGCGCCGCGTAGGCGGCGCCCGCCCGCTCGGGGGCGCCCCTTCCCGGCACGCCGGCCTCGGCAGCGTCGCGCAGGCGGGTGTCCACCGGGATGACGCCGCTCCAGGTCCGCGCATGCTGCGCGCGCAGAGTTTCCAGGGCGCGGCGGCCCGCGCCGGTGCGCGCGTCATACATGGTGGGGATGATGCTGAGCGGCACCTCGCGGGCCAGCGAGCGCTCGACCATCGCCAGGGTGCGCAGCATCTGCGCCAGCCCCTCCAGGGCCAGGAATTCGGTCTGCACCGGCACCAGCAGGCGCGTGCAGGCGGCCACCGCGCTGATCATCGGGATGCCCAGCGCGGGCGGGCAGTCCAGCAGCGCAAAGGCGTATTCATGGCGCACCACGTCGAGCCCGTTGCGCAGCGCGAGGCCGCTGCCGTTGAGTGGCTTGCGGCCGAGCGTGGCCAGCGCGGCCGAGCCGGGCAGCAGGTCCAGGCCGTCCGAGACGCTGCGCAGGTCACGGCGCATGACCACGGCCGGGTCCTCGCTGAACAGCGCTTCCACGCCGGCCCCGTCGCGCCGCTCGATCCGCAGCCACGAGGACAGCGAGCCTTGCGGGTCCAGGTCTACCACCAGAGCGCGCCGGCCGCGCTCGGCCAGCAGCGAGGCCAGCGCCACCGCCGTCGTGGTTTTGCCGACGCCGCCCTTGTGATTGGCGATGGCCCAGGTCTTCATGATGCGCTCTCCGTGGCCGCGGCCGCGTCGGCGGAAGCCCCGGCCAGCTCGCGTTCCTGCTGCCGCCCCGAGAGCACGATGAGCAGCACGCGGCGGTTCTTGCGCCGGCCCCGGCGCGTGTCGTTGTCCGCCACCGGCCGATGCTCGCCGTAACCGACCGCGGCCATGGAGGCCGGGTCCAGTCCGTAGGCCGAGAGCAGGTGGACGACGCTGGCGGCGCGCGACGCGGACAGTTCCCAATTGGAGGGGAAACGGTCGGTGCTGATCGGCACGTTGTCGGTGTGGCCCTCGACCTGCAGCCGGACGCCGGCTTCGCCGAGCAGGCCGGCCAGCCTGCGGATCGCCGGCAAGGCCTGCGGCGCCACCGCGGCGCTGCCGCTGGCGAACAGGAAATTGGTGTTGATTTCCACCTCGAGCCAGTAGGAGACGCGCTGCACCCGGATGAGGTCCGCCTCGATCAGCGGCGCCATCGCGACCAGCACCTCGTCCTCCAGCCGCTCGATCACCACCCAGGAAGTGTCATCCTCCGGGGTCTCCTCCAGGCCGGACCCGTCCGCCGGCCCTGCGCCGACCGCGGGCCCGGCTCCGGTCTCCGGCACCGCCTGCGGTCCGTCGCGGGCGTCCGCGACTTCCTCGCCTTCTTCTTCTTCTGCCATGGAGCGAACCACGCCCGGGAAACCGTCCACCTCGAAGGGCACCAGGGTGCGCGGGACGCTGGTTTCCAGCTCGGCGTCGGCGCGCACCTGGAAGGCGCCCACCTGGATCGGGTTCATGGCCCGCGGCGGCCCGCGGAAGGCCGCGACCAGGGAATCGGCGACTGCCCGGTACTTGCCCTCGTTCACCGAGGAGACCGCGTACATCACGACGAAGAAGGCCAGCAACAGCGTCACGAGGTCGCCGTAGGGGATCGCCCAGGACTCGTGGTTGACGTGCTCCTCGGGTTTCTTCTTGCGTCGCATCGCTTCAGTCCGCGCCCAGGTAACCGTTCAGCTTGGTCTCGATGTTGCGCGGGTTTTCGCCGTGCGCGATCGAGACCATGCCCTCCACGAGCATCTCGCGGTAGGTCGTGTCGGCGGCCACGGCGTTCTTCAGCTTCTGGCCGACGGGCAGGAAAAAGAGGTTGGCGCTGGCAATGCCGTAGATGGTGGCGGTGAAGGCCGTGGCGATGCCGGAGCCCAGCTTGCTGGGGTCCGCCAGGTTGCCCATCACGGCGATCAGGCCCATCACGGCGCCGATGATGCCCAGCGTGGGCGCGTAGATGCCCATGCTCTCGTAAACCTTGGCGCCCTGGTTGTCCTTGGCCTCGCGGGTCATGATGTCCACCTCGAGGATGTTGCGCATCATCTCCGGCTCGCTGCCGTCGACCAGCAGCTGCAGCCCCTTGCGCAGGAACGGGTCCGGCTCTTCCTCGGCGGTGCTTTCCAGGCCCAGCAGGCCCTCCTTGCGCGCCACCTGGCTCCACGCGACGATCTTCTGCACCGCCTCCGCGGGATCGTTCGCGGGCGAGCGGATGACCCAGCTGAACATGCGCATGCCGTGCTTGAAGGCGGCCATGCGGAACTGCATCAGCGTGGCCGCCAGCGTGCCGACGATGACGATGACGAAGGCCGCCACGTTCCACAGCGCCGCCAGCCCGGTGCCCTTCAGGATGCTGCCGCCGAGGATGGCGAACAGGGCGAGGCCGATGCCCGCCATGCTGGCCACGTCCAGGCCGCCCGGCGCCGCCCGCCCGTCCGACTGCGCCTCGGCGCCCGCCCCGTCCCGCGCCTCCGGCCCCGCGCCTAAGGATTCTCCCGTCGCACTCACGAGGCTTCCCTGGCCGGCGCCGACCCGGTGTGGCGCGCCACCAGGCTGCGCGCGTCCAGGATCAGCGCGATGTTGCCGTCACCGGTGATGGTGGCGCCGGAGAAACCGGGCAGGCCTTCCAGCACGCTGCCCAGCGGCTTGATGACCACGTCCTCCTGGCCGAGCAGCTCGTCCACGACCAGCGCCGCCAGCTCGCCGGCGCCCAGGTCCACGACCACGCCGTGGTGCGCCTCGACGCGCGGCCGGTTCGGCGTGAACCAGTCGGACAGCCAGTGCAGCGGCATGGTCTCGTCGCGCACCATCACCACCTCGCGGCCCTCGATGCGGCGGGTGCGGCAGTCATCCAGTTCGAGCAACTCGCGCACGCTCGCCAGGGGCAACGCGTAGCGGCGCTCGGCCACGGTCACCAGCAGCGTGGGGAAAATAGCCAGCGTCAACGGCAGGCGGATCTCCAGGCGCGTGCCGGAACCCACCTTCGAGTCGATGGAAATGGCGCCGTTGAGCCGCGTGATGGCGGTGCGCACGACGTCCATGCCCACGCCGCGGCCGGAGACGTCGCTGACCTGCGCGCGGGTGGAAAAGCCGGCATGGAAGATCAGATCCCAGGCCTCGGTGTCGGTGAGACGCTGAGCGGCGTCGGCGGAGTACAGCTCTTTCTCCACGGCCTTGCGCCGCAACACTTCCGGATCCATGCCCTTGCCGTCGTCCTCGATGGCGATGACGATCGCGTTGCCTTCCTGCGCCGCCGACAGCAGCACCTGGCCGGCGCGCGGCTTGCCGGCGGCGGCGCGCTCCTCCGGCGACTCCACTCCATGGTCCACCGCGTTGCGCACCAGGTGCACCAGCGGGTCGGCCAGCACCTCGACGAGGTTCTTGTCCAGCTCGGTTTCCTCGCCTTCCAGGTGTAGTTCCACCTCCTTGCCGAGGCTGCGCGCGACGTCGCGCGCCACGCGCGGAAAGCGGCCGAACACCTTGCGGATGGGCTGCATGCGCAACTTCATCACCGCTTCCTGCAACTCGCTGGTGATCATGTCCAGGCTGGACACCGCCTGCTCGGCGACCTCGCCCGAGCCGCGCACCCGCAGAGTGACCAGGCGGTTGCGCACCAGCACCAGTTCGCCGACCAGGTTCATCAGCGCGTCCAGCCGGCTGGTGTCCACCCGCAGGGTGGTGTCCGCGGGCGGGCCCTTGCCCGCCGGCGACGCCGCGGCCCGCGACGCGGGCGCGGGTTTTTTCGCCGCGCCGGCTTGCGCCGCCGGCTGCGGAGCGGGCGGCGCGGCCTCGGGAGCGGGCGGCGGCGCGGCGGCTGCCGGAGCCGCGCCCTGGAGTTCGTCCAGCAGGGCCTCGAACTCGTCGTCAGTGATCTCGTCGCCGGCAGCGGGCGCAACGGCCGGCTCGGGTAGCGGCGCCGAGGTCGGCGCGGCGGGGGGCGGCGGCGCTGCAGCCGGGGGTTGGGCCGGGGGCGCATCCGCCGGGCGCTGGGCGTCCTCCAGTTGCTTGAGCAAGGCCGGGTCGGCCGGCGCCAGCGTCTCGCCCGCGCGCAGCGCGTCGAACATCGCCGTCACCGTGTCCACCGCCACCAGGATGGTGTCCATCAGCAGGCCGTCCAGCGCGAGCGTGCCCTGGCGCAGCCCGTTGAACACGTCCTCGGTGCGATGACAGACCTCGACCAGCGGCGTCAGGCCGAGGAAGCCCGCGCCGCCCTTGACCGTGTGGAAGCTGCGAAACAGGGCGTTGAGCAGGTCCTTGTCGTCGGGCGACTGCTCCAGCTCCATGAGTTGTTCCCCGAGCGCGTCCAGGAGTTCCCCGGCCTCGACCAGGAAGTCCTGCAGCAGCTCGTCGCCGGAATCGAGCATCATTGCGCTCCGTCAGAAACCCAGTCCGGACAGGAGATCGTCCACCTCGTCCTGGCCCCGCATCTTCTCCGCGCCCGGCGCGACGTCCTTCGCCGCCGGCGGCTCGCCGGCGCGGGCGCCGGAGCGGTGCAGCAACAGCGCCAGCTGTTTCTCGAGCTCGCCCGAGACCTCGATGACCCGGCGGATCGCCTGGCCGGTCAAGTCCTGGAAGCTCTGCGCCATGAGGATGTCGGACAACAGCTGGTGCAGGCGCTGCGCGTCCGCGCGCAACGGCTCGTCGGCCGTGTCGTGGGCGGCCAGGCGGGAAGCCAGCGGCAGGCCCTCTTCCACGGCATTGATGACGGTGTGCGCGGCCTGCTCGGTGAGCGTGAGCACCCAGCTGAGCTTCTCGCGCGCGTCCGGGATCTCGTTGGCGGCCAGTTCCGAGATGCGCGGATCCACCCGCAGTTCGGCCAGCGCGTCGTGCAGCTCGCGGGTGATGCGGCCCAGCTCTTCGCCCAGGTCGCGCATGCCGGCAACCTCGCGCGCCAGCGCGTTGGCTTCCGACTCCCTGCCGGCCTCCAGGCTAGACACCAGCAGCCGGGCCTTGGCGAGCCGTTGCCGGGCGATTTCCGCGGCGCTGCCGCCTGCCATGCCGGGGGCCGTCCCGGAACCGGCGCCGGCGGCGCTCACGAAGCCGCCTCCGCGGCCGTCGCTTCGAGGCGCGCGAAGATGCGGTCGAGCTTCTCGCGCAGGGTCTCGGCGGTGAACGGCTTGACGATATAGCCGTTCACGCCGGCCTGCGCGGCCTCCACGATCTGTTCGCGCTTGGCCTCGGCGGTCACCATCAGCACCGGCAGCGTTTTCAGCCGGTCGTCCGCCCGCACCGCCTTCAGCAGGTCGATGCCCGGCATGCCCGGCATGTTCCAGTCGGTGACCAGGAAATCGAATTCGCTCGCCTGCAGCATCGGCCAGGCGGTATTGCCGTCATCGGCTTCCTGGATGTTCTGGAAACCGATCTCGCGGAGAAGGTTCCTGATGATCCGCCGCATCGTGGAGAAGTCGTCCACCACGAGGATGCGCATGTCCTTGTTCACTCGAAACCTCCCGGGCCTCTCGCCCGTTTCGCGGCCGCGCCGCTGTTAGTCTTCATCTCCCGCGCCGGTCCAGTCGCCCATCCGGGCGCGGATGCGCGCCAGGGCCTGGCCGTGCAGCTGGCACACGCGCGACTCCGTCACGCCCAGCACTTCGCCGATCTCCCGCAGGTTCAGTTCCTGCTCGTAGTAAAGCGACATCACCAGCTGCTCGCGTTCCGGCAGGCCGCCGACCACCTCGGCCAGGTCCCGGCGGAACGCCTCCCGGTCGAATGCCTCTGCCGGCCCGATCTCCTGGCCCGGCAGGATGTCGTCGAAGCCGCCGTCCTCCTCGGTCAGGTCACCCAGGCTGAACAAGCGCGCCGCCGCCGAGTCCCGCACCATCGAGTGGTACTCGTCCAGCCCCACCTGCAGCGTCTCGGCGATCTCCTTGGCCCGCGCCTCGCGGCCGGTGTGCCCTTCGACCTCCCGGACCGCGCTCGATACCCGCCGCGCGTTCCTGTGCACCGAGCGCGGCGTCCAGTCGTTGCGCCGCACCTCGTCCAGCATCGCGCCCCGGATGCGGATGCCCGCGTAGGTCTCGAAGCTCGCGCCGTGCGAGGCTTCGTAGCCGCGGGCGGCCTCCAGCAAGCCGATGGTGCCGGACTGCACCAGGTCCTCCAGTTGCACGTTGGCGGGCAGCCTGCCTTGCAGGTGGCACGCGATCCGCTTGACCAGGCCGAGATGCTGCTCGACCAGCTGTTCGTAATCGAATTCCCTCGTTGCGGCATACATGTCAGTTCACCGCCTCGAGGCCGTCGCCCCCTGCGGGCGCGCCGGCAAGTCGTTCCAGGAAGAACTCGATGCAGCCGCTCATGCCGCGGGGCTCAGGGAGTTTATCGGCACGCCTGGCCGTTTCCTTGAATGCCCGCGCGGCCGGGCTGGACGGGTAAGCCGTGACCACCGGCGACTGCATCTGCACCGCCCGGCGCAGCAGCGGGTCCTCCGGGATCGCCCCCATCTGTTGCAGGGGGATTTCCAGGAAGCGGTCGCATACCGCCTGCAGCTTGTTGTGCAGGCGCCGGCCGTGCTGGACCGAGTCCACGCGATTTGCCACCGTGTGGAAGCGGCGCACGCCGTGATCCCGGGCCAGCACCTTGATCAGCCCGTAGGCGTCGGTCAGCGAGGACGGCTCGTCGCACACCACCACCGCCACGTCCTGGGCGGCGGCGCAGAACTGCAGCACCGACGGGCTGATGCCCGCCGCCACGTCCACCAGCAGCACGTCCACGTCCTCGGCCAGGCTGCCGAAGGCATTGATGATGCCGTTCAGCTCGGCAGGCGCGAGGTCGGCGAGCTGCGCGACGCCGGACGACGCCGGCACGATGCGCAGCCCGCCGGGCGCGGAGATCATGATCTCCTCCAGCTCGCGCTCACCGCGCAACAGGTGCGACAGGTTGTACGGCGCCTGCAGCCCGAGCAGCACGTCCACGTTGGCGAGACCCAGGTCGGCATCCAGCAGCAGCGTGCGGCGTCCCATGGCGGCGAAGGCCACTCCGAGGTTCACCGAGACGTTGGTCTTGCCGACACCGCCCTTGCCGCTGGCCACGGCGATCACCCGGACCGGTCGCGGCTGCCTGAAGGACGCCAGGCCCGAGGCCTGGCGGGCGAGGTCATGCATGCTCATGAGGCACCTCCTGGTGTGCACTCGACGCGCTGGCGGTCCAGGGCGTATCTGTCTTGTCTTTCTTGCGCCCGGGCGAGGACAGCGCGCGCGCCACCAGGTCGCGGGGCCTGGCGATCTTGATGTCTTCCGGCACCCGCTGGCCGCTGCTGACGAAAGAGATCGGCAGCTGGTGCGCCAGCGCCGTCGAAAGGGCCGGCCCCAGCCGGGTGGCCTCGTCGAGCTTGGTGAGGATGCAGCCGGCGAGCTGGTCGGCGCCGAAGGCCTCGATCACCTCTTCCATCACGTCCTGCTGCACGTTGCTCGACAGGACCAGGTGGCTCTGCAGCTCGCCCGTGCGCATCAGCGAGCGCGTCTCGTCGATCAGCCGGGCGTCGCGCTGGCCGACGCCGGCGGTGTCCACGATCACGACGCGGCGGTGGTCGAATTCCTCGAGCTGGTCGGCCAGCTCGGCCGCCGAGCGCGCGTGACGCACCGGCAAGCCCAGCAACAGCCCGTAAGAGGCCAGCTGGCGATGCGCGCCGACGCGAAAATCGTCCGTGCTGACCAGCGCGACCGCCTTGCTGCCGAAACGCCGGCAGGCCCGTGCGGCCAGCTTGGCCGCGGTGGTGGTCTTGCCCACGCCGGTCGCGCCCACCAGCGCGATGGCCTGGCTGCGCTCCAGCGGGTCGGCGGCCGCGACCGGTAGCCAGTTGGCGAGCCGGAACAACGCCTCGCGCCAGGCCCGCGCGGGCTCGGCGCCGTCGCTGGTCGCGGCTGCGATGCGCCGCGCCGTCTGCTCTTCGAAACCGCAGGCCAGGAAGCGGCGGACGATTTCCGCTCGCACCGGGTCGCGGCGGTCGTAATCGGCGGTGGCCAGCCGGGCCACCTGGTCCTGCAGGATGGCGCGCAGCGAGCGCAGCTCGTCCTGCATCGCCGACAGCATGGGGTCCTGGCTCCACTCGATGCGAGGCATGCGCCGCTCCGCGGCCCGGTCCCCGGCCGCCGACTCACGCGCCAGTGCCGGTTCGGACCACGAAGCATGGCCGGGGGCGTCCTGCGGTGCGTCCCCCGACGGGGAGGCGTGCGCCGGCCGGGACTGGCGCGGCGTTGCCGCAGCCCCACCCGGCTCGGGGGACCGGTGGTCGCATGCCGCCGCCGTCTCATCCTCGCCGGGCCGCGCGCCGGCCCGTTCGCCGGACCAGTCGTCGTCCTGTTCGCCGGGCGGGTCGCCGGACCAGCGGCCAGCCTCATCGCCGCCGCGCTCGTCGGCGCGTTCGTCCGACGGCTTGCGCGAGCTTGTGCCGCGCGCATCGCCGAAGATGCCGTTTACCAGTTCCGCGTCGTAATCCACCGCCGCGACGATCTCGATGCCGCCGGCCGTGCTGCGCGTCGAGAGGATGACCGCATCGGGCCCCTGCTCGTCGCGCACCGTGCGGATCGCCTGGCGCATGTCGGGTGCGAAAAATCGCTTGATCTTCATGTTCGTCCTCAGTGCCTTGCAGTGCCGCTCACGCGGTTGCTGCCTGGGCCTCGGCGCCGCCGAGGGTCGCTACCACCTTCACCGGCCGGCTGTCGGGGATTTCCGTGTAGGCCAGCACATGCAGCCCGCGAACCACCGGTCTCAGCCAGCGCGCCAGCCAGGGCCGCAACTCGGCCGAAGTGACCAGCACCGCGGGTTCGCCTGCAATCTCCTGGCGTTCCGCCGCCTCGCTCGCGCCTCTCTGGAGCCTTTCCGCGAGCTGCGGCTCGATTCCGAGACCCGCCGAACCCGTTGCCTGCAAACTACGTTGCAAGACTTGTTCCAACCCCGGATCGAGCGCGATCAGAGGCAAATCTTCAGCAGAATCAGTGATTCCCTGGACGATGAAGCGGGCCAGGGCAGTGCGCACGGCGGCCGTCAGGGCGACGGGATCCTGACTCCTGGCGCCGTGATCCGCCAAAGTTTCGGCGATGGTCCGCATGTCGCGGATCGGGATGCGCTCCGACAGCAGGTTCTGCATGACCCGCAGCACCACGCCCAGGCTGAGCACCTTGGGCACCAGGTTCTCCACCAGCTTCGGGTGGCTTTGGGCGAGCCGGTCCAGCAATTGCTGGGCGTCGTCGTGGCCGAGCAGCTCGTGCGCGTGGTCGTGCAGCAGCTGGCTGAGGTGCGTGGCCACCACCGTGGCGGGATCCACCACCGTGTAGCCCATGGTCTGCGCGTGGTCGCGCTGCTCGGTGGCGATCCAGACGGCCGGCAGGCCGAAGGCGGGGTCCCTGGTCTCGGTGCCTTCCAGCCGGCCGTAGACGCGGCCCGGGTCGATGGCCAGCTGGCGGTCCGCGTGGATCTCGCCGCGCGCCGCCGGCACGCCGTTGAGCGTGATGCGGTAGCCGTTGGGCCCGAGGTCGAGGTTGTCGCGCACGTGGACCGGCGGGATGAGGAAGCCGAGTTCCTCGGACAGCTTGCGCCGCACGCCTTTCATGCGCTCCAGCAACTCGCCGCCCTGCCCGCGGTCCACCAGCGGGATCAGGCGATAGCCGACCTCCATGCCCACCGGATCCACCTGGCTGACGTCGTCCCACTGCAGGTCCCGCGGCTGGGAAGCCTCGACCGGCTCGTCCGGCAGGACCTCGACCTCCACCTGCTGCGAGCGCTTGTGCAGGAACCAGGCGGCCGTGCCCAGCGCCGCGGCGAGCGCCAGGAACACCAGGTTCGGCATCCCCGGCACCAGGCCGAGCATGCCGATGATCACCGCGGCGATGCTGATGGCGCGCGCGCTGCCGAACAGCTGGCGGATCACGTCCTGTCCCATGTCGCCGGCCGCCGACACGCGCGTCACGATGATGGCGGTGGCGGAGGACAGCAGCAGCGAGGGAATCTGGGCGGCCAGGCCGTCGCCGATGGTCAGCAGCACGTAGGTGCGGCCGGCGTCGCCGATGGCCATGTCGTGCGTGGTGGTGCCGATCACCAGGCCGCCGATGATGTTGATGAACAGGATGAGGATGCCGGCGACGGCGTCGCCGCGGACGAACTTGCTGGCGCCGTCCATGGAGCCGTAGAAATCGGCCTCGGCGGCCGTCTCGGTGCGCCTCAGGCGCGCCTCTTCCTGGGTGATCAGCCCGGAATTGAGGTCCGCGTCGATGGCCATCTGCTTGCCCGGCAGGGCGTCGAGGGTGAAGCGGGCGCTGACCTCGGACACGCGGCCGGCGCCCTTGGTGACCACCACGAAGTTGATGATGACGAGGATCGCGAAGACCACGAAGCCGACCGCGTAGTTGCCGCCCACCACGAAGTCGCCGAAGGCCTCGATGACCTTGCCCGCGGCGTCGGTGCCGGCGTGCCCGTTCATCAGCACCACGCGCGTCGAGGCCACGTTCAGCGCCAGCCGCAGCAGGGTCGCCAGCAGCAGCACCGAGGGAAACACGGAGAACTCCAGCGGCCGCGGCGCGTACACGGTCATCAGGATGACCACCAGCGCCAGCGCGATGTTGAAGGTGAAGAACATGTCCAGCGCCATCGGCGGCAGCGGCAGCACGATCATCACCAGCAGGGCGATCAGCAGGACGGGCGTGCCCATCCCCGTGCGCACGAAGTTGCCCAGGCTTTGTCCGAGCTGGCTCATCAGATTCTCCGGCCGGTCTGGCGGCGGGTGAGGTGTTCGGGCACTTCCAGCCCGTCAGGCTGCGGCGGCGGGGTGCCGGCGGGCGCGCTCTTCAGCTGGTAAACCCAGGCCAGCACCCGTGCGACCGCGAGGAACAACTCCGCCGGGATCTCCTCGTCCAGGCGGGTCGTGTAATAAAGCGCGCGGGCCAGCGGCGGCGCTTCCAGGCGGGGCACGTCGTGGGCCGCGGCGATCTCGCGGATCTTCAGCGCCACCTGGTCCGCGCCCTTGGCGACCACGCGCGGCGCGGCCATGCCGTCCGGGTCGTACTTCAGCGCGACCGAGTAGTGGGTGGGGTTGCTGACGACCACGTCCGCGGGCGGCACCGCCTCCATCATGCGTCGCTGCGTCATCTCCATCTGCAGCTGGCGAATGCGGCTCTTGACCTCGGGCCGGCCGTCGGTCTCCTTCATCTCGTCGCGCACTTCCTGGCGGGTCATGCGCAGCTGCTTGTGGTGGGTCCACAGCTGGAAGGGCACGTCCACGGCGGCGATCAGCAGCATCACCGCTGACAGCACCACCAGCACCCACAGGGCCGTCTTCGCCAGTCCGGGGATGGCGAGCTCGGGCGCATTGCCGCCGGCCGCCAGCAGGTCCGGCGCGATCAGCCGCAACACCAGCAGACCGGAGCCGGTCACCACGATGAACTTGGCCAGCGTCTTGGCGAACTCCATCAGCCCGTTGGCGGAAAAGATGCGCTTCAGGCCGGCCAGCGGGTTGAGCTTCTCCAGCTTGGGCTTGATGGACTCCGCGCTGAACACCAGGCCGCCCAGCATGGCCGGCCCGATCAGCGCCGCGGCCATCACCGCCGCGAACAGCGGCAACAGCAGCAGCAGGATGGTGAAGGCCATCTCGCCGAAGACCTGCGGGATCAGCGGTGCGTCGAAAGCCAGTGCCCGCGCCGGGCTCAGGCCCTGCACCATGATCTCGACCATGCCGCGGCCTATGGGCGCGCCGAACATCAACAGCGTGGTGGCGCCCGTGAGCAGCACCGCGGTGGTGTTCAGCTCGCGCGAGCGCGCCGCCTGGCCTTTCTTTTTGGCATCCTGCAGTCGCTTGGGCGTCGGTTGCTCGGTGCGTTCCTGCGACTGGTCCTGTCCCTGTTCGGCCATCGTTTCAGCCTCCCAGCAGCCAGCCGACCAGGGTGAAGCCCTCGCCGAGCAGCAGCTCGAAACGGCCGGCCATGCCGTCCACGGTGGCCCACAGCAGCACGAAGCCCAGCATCAGGGTCATCGGGAAGCCGACCGCGAAGATGTTCAGCGAGGGCGCCGCGCGCGTGACCACGCCCATGGAAATGTTCGCCAGCAGCAGGGCGCCCACCGCCGGCAGCGCGATCATGATGGCGTGGGCGAACATCACGCTGCCCCAGTTGGCGATGGCGGCAAAGTCCTGGAAGTTGATCCCGCCGCCCATCGGCGTGTCGCTGAAACTGGTCGCCATGAAGCTCATCAGCGCGAGATGGCCGTCCAGCGCCAGGAACAGCAGCGTCGCCAGGATGGTGTACACCTGCCCGACCACCGGCACGCGCGCGCCCGAGCCCGGATCGACCATGGTGGCGAAACCCAGCCCCATGCCCAGCGCGATAGTCTCGCCCGCGATGGCCAGCGCCGCGAACACCAGCTGCAGCACGAAACCCGCCATTGCGCCGATCAGCAGTTCCCGCCCGAGCGCCAGCATCATCCTGAAGCCCAGCAGGTCCATGGCCGGCGCGGGCGGCAGCAGCGGCAGCATCATCAGCGAGAGCACCAGCGCCAGCGACACGCGCACGCGCATCGGGACGGAGCGCGCGCCGAACAGGGGCGCCGTGACCAGCATGGCCATGATGCGCGTGAAGGCGAGCATCAGGCTGGCGATCCAGGTGTTCAGCTCGTGCTGGGTGAACTGGAAGGCGGCGTCCATCGGCTCAGCCCGCGACCAGGCCGGGAATGGCCGTGATCAGGTCGCGCGTGTAGTCCACGATCAGCCCGAGCATCCAGTGGCCGCCGAAGGCCAGCACGCCCACCAGGCCGAGCAGCTTGGGGATGAAGGACAGCGTCATCTCCTGGATCTGGGTCGCCGCCTGCACCATGCCGATGATCAGGCCGAAGACCAGCGCGATCAGCAGCATCGGCGCCGCCAGCATCACCGTCACGGAGAGGGCGCCGCGCCCGATGTCCATCACCATTTCAGGCGTCATGGCTCACCCCGCCGCGAAGCTTGCGGCCAGCGTGCCCATCACCAGCGACCAGCCGTCCACCAGCACGAACAGCATGATCTTGAAGGGCAGCGAAATGATCAGCGGCGAGAGCATGACCATGCCCATGGACATGAGCACGCTCGCCACCACCAGGTCGATGATCAGGAAAGGCACCAGCAGCAGGAAGCCGATCTGGAAGGCCGTCTTCAGTTCGCTGGTGACGAAGGACGGCACGAGCACGGAGAAGGGCACGTCGTCCGGCGTCTCGAAACTTTCGTGGCCCGCCAGGCCGGCGAACATCTCCAGGTCCGGCGCCCGCACCTGCGACATCATGAACTCGCGCACCGGGCCGCTGGCCGCCTGGATCGCCGCCGGCGCGTTCAGCGACTCCTCCAGGTACGGCCGCGCCGCCTCCTCGTAGACCCGCTCCAGCACCGGCGACATCACGAACAGGCTGAGGAACAGCGCGAGGCCGATCAGCACCTGGTTGTTCGGCGTCTGCTGCGTGCCCATGCCCTGGCGCAGGATGGCCAGCACCACGATGATGCGGGTGAAGGAAGTCATCATGATGAGCGCCGCCGGCAGCAGGCTCAGCATGGTCATCAGGAGCAGCACCTGCAGCGTCACGGAGTACTGCTGCGTGCCGTCCTCGGCGGTGCTCACCGACAACAGCTCGAGGCCGTTGTCGGCGCCGGCCGCGGCGGGCCAGGCGAGTAGCGCCGCCAGCAGCAGCCACCCGAGGAGGTGTTGTTTCACGAGCGCGGCTCCCCTGTCCCGGTCCGCAAAGCGTCGCGCAGGCGCGCCGCGAAACCGCCGTCCGCGGCGTGAGCGGCGCCGGGCGGCGGGCTCACCGGCTCGTCCAGCACCATCAGCGTCTGGATCCGGCCCGGCGCCGCGCCCACCAGGAGTTGCTGGCCGCCCACCTCCACCAGCAGCAGTCGCTCGCGCGCGCCGATGGAGGCCGACGAGACCACGCGGATCGCGCCCGGGCCGCCGCGCTGCAGGCCGCTGAAGCGCTTCAGCAGCGCCGCCAGCCCCACGATCAGGAGCACCATCACCAGCAGGCCGGCGATCATGCGCGCAACCTGGCCGGCGCCGGCGATGCCCGGCGCGGACTGCGGCTCGGCCGCCAGCGCCAGCGCGGGCAGCAACAGCAGGACCGGCAGCATGACCAGGAAGCTTGTGCGGGGGCGCTTGCTCATGACGCTCAACGCAGCTTGCGCACGCGCTCGGCCGGACTGATGACGTCGGTCAGGCGGATGCCGTACTTCTCGTTGATGACCACGACTTCGCCGTGGGCGATGAGGGTGCCGTTGACCATCACGTCCATGGGCTCGCCCACCAGCCGGTCGAGCTCCACCACCGAGCCCTGGTTGAGCTGCAGCAGGTTGCGGATCGGCAGCCGGGTGCGGCCGATCTCCATCGCCAGCGAGACCGGGATATCCAGCACCACGTCGAGGTTCACGTCTTCGTCGCCGGGCTTGCCGGCGTCCTTCAGGGCGGCCGGCGCGACCGCGGCGCCGCCGTTGCCCGCCGCGGGCGTCCCGCTGCCGTTGCCCTGCGCGGGCGCCGCGGCGGCCTCCACGCTCGCCTGTTCGGCCATGGCGGCGCCCCAGTCGTCCATGCCCGTGTCGGTCGTCTGCTCGCTCATGCTGTGCGCTCCTGGCTGATTTTCTGCTTGATGTCGGCGCCGCCGGATTCGCGGCGCGCCGGTTCGATGATCTGCAGGGCGTGATAGCCCTGGGAGGCGCCGTAGCGCCCGTGAAAGGCGGGTATGCCCTCGGCGTAGAGGGTCACGCGCTCCGGCATGTCGATGGGCAGCACGTCGCCCGGCTTGAGCCGCAGCACCTCGCCCACGCTCAGTTCTACTTCCACCAGCTTGCAGCTGACCTCGACCAGGGCCAGGCGGATCTCTTCCTTGAGCGCCTTCAGCCAGCGGCCGTCGCCCTCGGAGCGGTCGCTCTGGATGCCGGCGTCGAGCAGGTCGCGGATCGGCTCGATCATCGAGTAGGGCAAGGTGAGCTGCAGCTCGCCGCCGCCGCCCTCCAGCTCCAGCTTGAAGCTGCACACCACCACCACCTCGCTGGGGCTGACGATGTTGGCGAACTGCGGGTTGACCTCGGAGTTGATGAACTCGAACTCCAGCGGCAGCACCGGCCCCCAGGCGTCCAGCAGGTCCTTGAAGGCCAGCTCCAGCACCATGCGCATTACGCGCGTCTCGGTGAGGGTGAACTCGCGCCCCTCGACCTTGGCGTGGAAGCGTCCGCCGCCGCCGAAAAAGTGGTCCACCAGGGTGAACACCAGCCGGGCATCCATCACGAACAGGGCGGTGCCGCGCAGCGGCTTGACCCGGATCATGTTGAGACTGGTCGGCACCGGCAGCGTGTGCACGTACTCGCCGAACTTCTCCAGCCGCACGCCGCCGACCGAGATCTCGGTGGAGCGGCGCAGCAGGTTGAACAGGCTGATCCTGAAGTGGCGCGCGAAGCGCTCGTTGATCATTTCCAGCGTCGGCATGCGGCCGCGCACGATCCGGTCCTGGCTGGAGAGATCGACCTCGCGGGCGACGCCGTCGTGCGCGCGCAGGTCGTCCTCCGTGTCCACCTCGCCGTTGTCCACGCCGTGCAGCAGCGCGTCGATCTCGTCCTGCGATAAAAGGTCTTCTGCGCTCATGTCATTGCATCACGAAGC
>Ga0102938_10000950_pt1 | contig 21957 bp, 22 predicted proteins | sample SalPonR2_B_D2_MG_FD_84516 | JGI IMG/M metagenome (GOLD analysis project Ga0102938, IMG submission 84516) | Salt pond soil microbial communities from South San Francisco under conditions of wetland restoration - Salt Pond MetaG R2_B_D2_MG | ecosystem: Environmental > Aquatic > Marine >... | reverse complement strand
GTTTTGCCCGACCGTTTGTTGGCGATCGATAGCGGCCAAACCACCGGCGTCATCGAAGGCGAAGCGACACGGGATCCGACCTTCGGGGAACCCGCCGTCTGGATCGAACCGATGCGACGCGAGCAAGCCGCGATCTACGGCTACACGACCGTGGAACCCGGCGCGGTGTTGGCAACGCACTTGCAAGAGATCGCCAAACGCCATGCCGACGAACTGCTTTCACGAGACGCGACGAAACACTTGGTCGACGAACTCAAAGAAGTCTCGCCGGCGGTCGTCGACGAGCTGATCCCCGCCGTGATGAAAATCAGCGAAGTCCAGCAAGTCTTGCATCTGTTGCTTCGCGAAGACGTTCCGGTGCGACAACTCGGCATCATCCTGGAAACCTTGGGCGATTACGCGTCCAAGACGAAGGATCCCACGCTGCTGAATGAATACGTGCGGCATCGTCTGTCCCGCACCATCAGCACGCGATATCGCGACGATTCCGGTCAGCTTCACGTCGTGACGTTAGACCCGGCGATGGAGGATCGCATCGCCGCGGGCATCGAACACAACGAACGCGGACTTTTTGTTCGCATGAGTCCCCAAGCGGCGGACCTCACTTGCGGCCGAATCCAAGAAGCCGTTAAGAGATTGGTAAGCCTGGGACATCCTCCCGTCGTTCTGGTCAGCCCCCGGATTCGCCCCGGCCTGCGTCAGATCACGGCGGTATCGATCCCACGACTAAAGATCCTTTCCTACAACGAAATCACCCAAGACACCAAAATCGAATCCCACGGCGTCGTCAGCGACGAATAAGAAACACCGTAAAAACGGTCGGGCGTCGCCCACCGGATCAACCGCCGAATCGTTCAAAAATCGACCGAGTCACCGACCATCGTCCCCAGTCGCCTTCAGCCCTCAGCCCTTTCACCTCCCATGCATATTCGCACCTTTCGTGCCGCAAATCTGCAAGCCGCTTTGGCCGACATTCGGCGTCAGATGGGACCGACCGCCTCGGTGCTGCACACCCGCCAAGTCCGCGACGGGTGGTTGGGATGGCTGGGGCGAACGCAGGTCGAAGTCACCGCAGGGCTCAGCGATCAGCCGGCCGTCGGGTCCGACATCGTGTCCTCCCGTTCCGGGGCCGTCCCGGGCGGCGTCGACATTCGCTCGGTCGCTCACAACGTCGATTCGGACGGCTCGGCGACGTCAGATCTGTCGTCGCGGACGGTCTTTTCGGAACGAGTGGTGCTGCCGATGGGGCCGACGTCGTTGGGGACATCCCGGGGCGAGGACTTGCCGGCCACGCTTGCCGCCTATCAAAGTGAGTTCGTCTCGCTCGGCGTCCCCTTCGCGATCGCCAAGCGATGGGTCGAAGCGACCATCAGTTTCCAAGCCGGATTCGGTGACAACGCTCACCCCGGTTCATGGGTCGAACCGTTGCAGCAAAGCGTGGCAAGGAACTTGCGTGTCTCCGGCCCGATCCAGACACGCATCGGACAACGACACGTCGTCGCCTTGATCGGTCCGACCGGCGTCGGCAAGACGACCACGGTGGCGAAGTTGGCGGCCGGATTCCGCATCGAATCGAAACGTCGCGTCGGCTTGCTGACGATCGACACGTTTCGCATCGCGGCCGTCGAACAGCTCAAGGCCTACGCCCAGATCATGGATTTGCCGATGGAAGTGGTCGAGGGCAAAGACGACATGCGACCGGCGCTGCATCGATTGGGTGACGTCGATTTGGTCTTGATCGACACGGCCGGGCGAAGTCCACGCAGCGACGCAAGAATCGAACAACTGGTCGGGTTTTTGGACGCGGCCGCGCCCGATGAAACGCATCTGGTCCTCAGCGCGACCAGCAGCAGCGATTCGATCGCCGGCACCCTGGAGGGTTTTGCACCGGCCCGGCCGACTTCCGCGATCTTGACCAAGCTGGACGAAGCCCCTCACACCGCTGCGGTCTTGGCGGCGCTGGAACAGTACGATCTGCGGCACGGTCATCCCCGCGGCGGGCTGCCGCTCAGTTATGTGACCCACGGCCAACAAGTCCCCGACGACATCAGCGTCGCCAGCGGTGACGAACTGGTCGCGCGGCTGTTGCCGGTCGCGATGAGCGGTCACTATATGGAAGCGGCATAAAGATTGCACAGAAAAAGCCGCCAGAAACAATTCAAGTCAATGGCCACACTCGGCCGATACTGAAACTGGAGCGGGCCGCGCAAGGAATAAGCTGCTTGAGGCAGAATTCCAAAAAAGTCGCAAACTGCTCTGAAACCGATTTCGAAGTTTTCATTCTTCCTTTTGAACGGAACCCTTGGTGACACGCACGTACGCCGTCTCGCTCGGATCGCTGGCCATGGCCCTGGTGGTTCTTCGCGGAATGTTCCGCGGCGAATCCGCCGACGCCGTGGCGATCGAATCGATCGCGATGATGATCGTGTTCGCCATCATCGGTGCGTTTGCCGGATGGATCGCGGATCACTTGATTCGCGACAACGTGGAAACCCTGTTTCGAAATCGTGTCGACTGGTACCGACAAAGCATCGTCGACGCGGGATCGTCACCCGACGGTTCTGACATTACTCACTAAAAGTGGCCGATAGCGCTGTCAACAGGACGTTGCCGGCGGCCGAGAAAGATTCACGGAGGATTGGATGGCAGCGACAGTCACAGCCGATGACGAAATCCTGCAAGTATGGGCCACGTTCAAGGAGACGCCGAAAGACGGCTCCGAGTACGAATCGCTTCGCAACCGATTGGTGGAACGGTACATGCCGCTGGTTCGCTACAACGGCGAACGGATTTGGCAACGTCTTCCCGATGGGGTCGATTTGGACGATCTGATCAGTGCCGGAATTTTCGGATTGATGGACGCCATCGACGCGTTCGATCTGGATCGCGGGGTGAAGTTCGAAACCTACTGCGTCCCGCGGATTCGCGGGGCGATGTTGGACGAGCTTCGCACGATGGACTGGGTTCCCCGCCTGGTCCGCAGCAAAGCCAGCAAGCTCGGCGTTGCACGAAAGACCTTGGAAACCAAGTTCGGTCGCGCTCCGACGGTCCAAGAACTGGCCACTCATATGGAGTTGGACGTCAAAGAAGTCGAAAAAATGCAGTCCGACGCCAACGCGGTCGGCGTCGTTTCCTTGAACAAGAAATGGTACGAAACGGACAGCTACAAAGACGTCCGCGAGATCGACATCTTGGAAGACAAGAAAGGCGAAGACCCGACGCGTCGTGTCCAAAAAAACGACCTGATGCGTTTGGTCACCAAGGGTCTGAATCGCAACGAACGATTGATCATCATTCTTTATTACTACGAAGAATTGACGATGAAGGAAATCGGCGCGACGCTGGACCTCTCGGAATCCCGCGTCAGTCAGATGCACACGTCGATCGTCAATCGCTTGCAAACCCAACTGGGTGTCAGGCGAACCGAGTTTGCAGCCTAAGCAATTCGCCAGAGATCTTTCGGTTGAACTCGATCATCCGCGGGTGCACGGCGGAGCGTCCAGCTTGGGAAGACCTGAAAGGTCAATAGCACCCTGCCGGTGAGCTTGCTCACCGGATTCGGCGTTATCTTCCCCCCACCCTCCCACCAAACCGCGAAAGCGGCTTGGTGGGAGGGTGGGGGGGACGTGCGGGCTGTGGCGCGAGCGCCGCGGAGCAAGCTCCACGGCAGGAGGCTACCGCCACTCCCTTGCTAGGCTGAGGCATCACGCCTAGGTTGCCGGTCCCCGATTACATCCGGCACTGATAGGCACACAGTCGCACGATGCGGTGAAGCGCCACCACACGAAACCAATGCCAACGCCGTCCGACGCGAACCTGGGTTAGAACGCTCAGGTAGATAACCATCGGGACATCGCCGCATTATTCCGCTGTCGGTCGGATTGATCGAGCGAGAAAAACCGGTTCGCGAACCTTTTCGCGATTGACTGGGAATCGCAGCTTGAAACACTGAGTGCCGCCGGTTTGGTTTTCTAGTCGGACCCATGGCGGGCCTTTTGGGGCCAGTCCGTGGTCGTCGCAACTCGCGAAAACTGTCGGCGCAACCGTCAATCGGAAAAGCCAAAAAACTATTCCGTCAGGCAGTCAACGGATTCGAAATCAATCAACTGCATAAGATTTTGAAACGACGGATCCTTGTAAAAAGGGATTGACTCCGGGTCGGTTTGGTCATTGATCGACCGCCATTTGAAAGTGTATTCGTTTAGTTCGCTATCGGTCTGCGGCTCGTCAAATCGGCTCCGCATAACTTCATTGGAGATGCGAACGGGAACCATCGCCCTCGCTGCTTCTCTCCACGTGATTGCCTCAATCACTTTCGGCAGAAATTTTCCGTCGTAATATCGTGTGCTCTTGCGATGCTTTGTCACGAGATTTTGTTCAAGATCGAATCTGTGGGTCGACTTCATCCAGTACTCGAATTGTGCTTCGCCTCGGCGATGTTGATGAACCAGAGCATTGTTGTCAGAGAACGTGATATTGGCGGACGCAACCCTAAATCGGTTGTTCAAAAGAACTCTCTCCCGCACTTCTGCCGGGACAGAGCTCCAGATAGGAAATCTCTCGAAGCCGATCCACCTCAAGTCCAGCACATGGCCATATTTTTCAAATTCGTCAAGGGTTTTGGGTGGATAAGTCTGCTGTTTCAATCCCACATTCCATGTCATTGACCGGCCCGAATGGTAGAGGTAGACGACGAGGCTCGGCCGACCGAATTCAGTTGTCCACGCCTCAATCGGAGAGTGGTAGGCTTCGAGCGTCTCGGGGGTGTCCGTTCGGCTGTCCACCGAGAGGACCGTCATCGCAAAATCCGTTTCGGGGCTGTAGATGACTCGAACGGTCTCAGTGACGGCAACGACCGGCTTTTCCACTCGCTGTAATATTTGTGCGTTTTGATAGATCACATCAAAACTAGAGATGGCCTCCAGGTTGGCAATCTGCGCATCGAATAGGGACGCAGCATCGCGTTCCGCGTTCGTAGCTTCGCCCGTGTTCGAACTGGAGCCCTCGTCGCCGATGGACACCCCATGGCCGATCACGGCGGCGAAAACGACCAGAGTTTGGGACAGCATCTTTGCGACTGGCATAACAGAAATCAATTGGAATCAGAGTGTATGAGATAGAAATGAAACGCACATCATGCATCGGTATTATAGACCGAGGCGGTTGATCCATCGAGTGCTCGTATCGACTGATACCAAGCGGTCACCGTGCGTGCTCGAAGCACGATTTTAGTAATCGTCGCAATCTCCTTGGCCACCGACGCAAGGGCCACCGTCCTCCCACTCGTTAACATAATCGAAGGGGTGCACGGTTCCTTCCTGGAAGCAGACCAACACACCACCAACATCGATTCCTGTGCATTCCATTGACTCTTGGCACAAAACATCCGGTCGTCCGTTCTGAAAGGGATTGCATACACCATTCTGCCCATTCAAAGTCGGTCGCGGAAGCGTGTACTGATTTTGTGTACTGCGGTAGATGGTCGAACAAAACGGATCCGGTGCCGGGCAACTTGGGAAATCTGCTGGGCCGGCGCACGCACGGATATCATCAAATTTTTGGCATCCACTGAAGGGGTCGTTCGCAACGGTTTCGTTTAAGAACGTGAACATCATGGGAGCGGCAAGAAGCAGAGTGAATCGACTCATGGATTTGCACTGTTGTATTCGGAATTACCGGGGGCTCGATCAGAATTTAAAGATGTCTGTAAAAGAGACATCGGAAGTTCGACTCTCGACGAGCCGTGGTGTGAAGCAATATCGATGACAACCTTTCTGGCGTTGGAGTTGGGCTCGGTATTTATCTCCGCAAAACGGGCTTCACTCATGGACAGCTCAACACGAAAGTTCCCGTTTGCTGACGGGATGGTCTTGGTCGCGAAGTGTTTTCCATCAATCTGAGCAACAACAGACGCAGAGTTGCGATGTTTTTCGCTTCGCTTCGAAAGATTAGTTCCTCCTTTCGCTGGTGCGATGATCAAAAAGCACTTCGAGATGTATCTCTTGGGACGTTTCTGATCAGGTAAAAAACGTAAAACGCTCGGCACGATCCGCACAGGCTCAACGACACCAACAATTAACTGGCTTTCGTCTCGCACACCAGACTTGTCCGAAATGCTTAGCAGGAATTTGCTTTGGCCCGCCTGTCTCGAGGGCTTTAAAATAGCATTCACAAAAAACTTGTCAGGCTCATCATCGAAAGGCTCAATCTTCCCCAACTCAATGGGAGGATCTGATTGGATGCCCAAAGATCGATAATCTGAGCTTAAGGTGCTATGGAAGGCTATTTGGATGGATTTGGCATCTTCGTCTCCACGAACGTACTGGTACGTCTGGTGGTCGAGGGCGAAGGCCAACCACTCTTGGAGCCGATAAGTCAGCATGATCGCAAATGAACCGGCGTTAGCGTCGTGTAAATGAATGCGGGACGTCTGGTACGGACTACCGGAAGTCGACAAGGGCGTCAGTTTGACATCAAGAGTGGTTGAGTCGCCGGACGGTACATCATGTCGACTAAGGCTTGCGACGGCGCACCGGCAGGTGGATTCAACCTTGCCCAACTTCCAATCTCGTGACGATAGATTGTTCAGGCGGAGGGAGATCGAGATCCGTTCGTCGACGACGAGATCTCCCAGATCGACTTCTTTCGAAAGGACTGGCGTGTCTCCGCCGATCGGAACGTCCAGCGTTATGGCGGGTGTTAAAGTGTCTGTCTCGGCTTGTGTTGGTTCCGCTGCCCCGGCCATTGGCAATACTGGAACTAATAGAACGATCAGTATCCATCGAGGTACTGACCGATGGACTGCTAACCTGAGCGAGGCGACGAAAGCCGACTTTACTTGATTCAACGGGTCTCTCCGTAAGAAGGATGCCGAAAATCGTGAGCAACGAGACGCGGTCGTGGCCAAGGAAGCCTACACGTTGGAAGCACAAAGGCAAGGCACGACCGAGGATCGCGACGTATGATTGACCGGACACGTGGAAATTGACCGGACACGTGGAAATTGACGGTGACCTTGACCGTGGGCGTCGCTACGCTCCGCCCATGGCTAACATCTTGGACCACTCCGTGGTCGCTGTGAATCGCGAAAACCATCCTCGCACCCTTCAATCGGATGAACCAATTTTAATTCCGCCGAGGTCTCCATTTTGCGTGTCCTTCACATCATCACCCGCATGATTATCGGCGGCGCACAAGAGAACACGCTGCTGAATTGCTTGGACTTGATCCGCGATTACGGTGACGACGTGTTGTTGGTCACCGGACCGTCGTTGGGGCCCGAAGGCGATCTGATCAGCCGGGGCAGGGCAGGGGAGTTGAAAATCGAACGGGTCGATCCGCTGCGGCGAAACATCCATCCGGTTCATGACTGGAAAGCCGCCGCCGAATTGCGACGGATCATGCGCGAGTTTCGCCCCGACGTCGTTCACACGCACAGTGCAAAAGGCGGGTTGCTGGGACGACGCGTGGCGTGGTCTTTGAAAGTCCCCGTCGTGGTTCATACCGTGCACGGAGCGCCGTTTCATCCGTATCAATCCGCGGCGGCGAGAGCGTTTTTTCAAGCGTGCGAGCGTTGGGCGGCCCACCGCTGTCATCACTTGATTTCGGTTGCCGACGCGATGACCGATCTGATGGTCGACGCGAACATCGCGCCGCGGGAAAAGTTCACCACGATCCACAGTGGCATGGACGTTCAGCCTTTTGTGGACGCCGATCAGCATCGCCAGGCCAATCGAAAGCGGCTGGGCATCGCGGAGGATGACATCATCGTCGGCAAGATCGCGCGGCTGTTTCACTTGAAAGGACACGACGATTTGATCACGGCCGCGAAAGACGTCGTGGCCGAAAATGACTGCGTTCGGTTCTTGTTGGTCGGTGACGGAGTGCTACGGGCCGACTTGGAATCGCGAATCGATCAGCTCGGATTGCAGGACCATTTCATCTTCACCGGTTTGGTCCCACCGGCCGAAGTCCCCGGCTTGATCGGCGCGATGGACGTGTTGGTGCACACCTCGTTTCGCGAAGGCCTGGCCCGCGCGTTGCCGCAAGCCCTGATCGCCGGAAAGCCCGTCGTATCCTATGACGTCGACGGGGCGCGTGAGGTCGCGATCGACGGCCAGACCGGTTTCTTGGTGCCGCCGGGTGATCGAGCTCGGCTCGCGCAGTCACTGCTGACGTTGGCCGGCGACGCACCGATGCGTCAGCGGATGGGCGGGGCAGGGCGGTCGCGATTTACCGAGCCATTCCGCCACCAAACGATGACGTTGCGGATCCGCGAGTTGTACGAGCGTCTGCTGGAATCCCACCGCCGGGGGCCGTCGCAGACCGTCTGACGAATCGCCCCGACTTGCATTATCATACCGAGGCAGCAAAGTCCCCCTTCTCCGCATCGTCGCAAAATCCGCTCATGTCGAAAACCCGAGACTTTCTTGGCCCGTATCGCCTGGCCCGGCTGATCCGCGCCGGCAGCACCAGCGAGGTCTGGGAAGCGATCGAAGAAAACGATCAGAAACGCTACGCGTTGAAGGTTCTCAAACGCAGCCATCGCAACGACAAGTACGAGATCGCATCCCTGAAACACGAGTTCGCCGTCGCTCAGGTCATGAAAAGCGATCGCATCGTCAAAATGTACGAACACCGTGTCGAGGGAGGCGTGCCGTTTTTGGTCATGGAGTTGTTCAGCGAACTGAACATGAAGCAAGCGTTGCGGCGTGGCCCCGACTCGCTGGCCTTCATGCTGAACAAGATCGTCGAACAGGCCGCCGAAGGCTTGTACTACATGCACACCAAAAATTGGGTGCACCGCGACGTCAAGCCGGACAACTACCTCGTCAGCCGCGAAGGCGTGACCAAGTTGATCGACTTTACGATTGCCGAACAAAAGAAAACGGGGCTTGCGAAACTGTTTCATCGCAGCGGCGGAACGGTGCAGGGGACACGCAGCTACATGGCACCCGAACAAATCCGCGGCAAGCTTTGTGATCAACGCACCGACGTGTACTCGTTCGGTTGCGTGTTGTTCGAATTGGCCACCGGCAAGCCGCCTTTTACCGGGCAATCGCCGAACGATTTGCTCTCCAAACACTTGAACGCTTCGATCCCCAGTGCGTCGGCTTACAACAACAACGTGACCAAAGAGTTCGCCGAGATCATCAGAAAGATGATGGCAAAGAGGCCCGATCAACGTCCCGACACGATGTGGGAATTCTTGAAAGCGTTCCGGTCGATGGAGATCTTCAAGAAACGGCCGAAGCCACCGGAGGTCAGCGTGTTTGACGACATGCCCGGCATCCGCGGCAGCGAAGATTTGTTGGTCAAAGGCGGACCCAAAAACGACGAGGACGAGGCATGAGCGGCGGCCCGGGATTGGAATTCGAATACGAAATCAACGAACTGGAAGAACGCGTCGCGGCGCTGGAACGACAAACCGATCGTACCGAAGGCGTCGATGCCGAACTCCGCGAATTGCGTTTGGAATTGGTCGGCCGCTTGAAAGACGTCTACGGACGGCTGGATCCGTGGCAAACCGTCCAGGTCGCCCGGCACAAAAATCGGCCGTACACGCGTGACTACCTGAACTTGGTGTTCGATGAGTTCGTCGAGTTGTACGGCGACAAGCATTTCGGCGACGACCGCGCGATGCTGTCGGGATTCGCCAAGCTGGATCGTTTCAAGGTGATGGTGTTGGGCCACCAAAAAGGACGGACTTACAAAGAACGCGCCGCGTGCCATTTCGGATGCGCCCATCCCGAAGGCTACCGCAAGGCGATGGTCAAAATGCGTTTGGCCGAAAAATACCGCTTGCCGCTGATCTGCTTCATCGACACGCCGGGAGCCTATCCCGGCATCGGCGCCGAGGAACGCGGGACCGCTCAAGTGATCGCCGAAAGCATGTTCATGATGAGCCGACTGAAGACGCCGGTGATTTGCATCGTGATCGGCGAAGGCGGCAGCGGCGGCGCGATCGGTATCGGCGTCGGAGACCGAATCGCGGTTTTGCAGCACGCTTATTACAGCGTGATCAGCCCGGAAGGCTGTGCCGGGATCTTGTGGAAGAGCCACGAACACGCGCCCAAAGCCGCCGCGGCGTTGCGATTCACCAGCCAGGATCTGCAACGACTGGGCGTCGTCGATGACATGATCGAGGAACCGCTCGGCGGCGCTCACCGGGATCATCACCAAATGGCGTCGCGGTTGAAGACGTATTTGTCACGCAAGCTGACCGAGCTGGAAGACGTTCCGGTCGCCGAACTGATCGAAGCACGTTACGACAAGTTCCGCGTCATGGGCATGTTCGAGGAACTGGGGGTGGAGGGCTGAAACCCGGCGTTTTCGCCCGCCCCGCAACGTCCGATAATGCCCCTTATGTTGTATTCGGGGTGCGGTTTTCCCCGTGTTTCAGCGTTCTCAACGCTGCGCCCCGCCGTCCCATGGCGGCGGCGACTGCTGCTGCGGACGACCGTACGATTGCCGGAGCGAATTCGTGTCGAAACGTTGCTGTTCGATCGGATCGTCGATCGGCGTCGATCCGTGGCTCGATTGCCAAGGCGGCGGCGTCGTCGGCTGGCCGTTTTGCCCGAAGCGATTCCAGACGGCTTCGGAAAGCGAGCCGCCGTCTCCGCCGGATCGCCCGGTCGGCAGCCCGTCCGCCGAGGATCCGCCGGGCCACGTTGGCAAGAATCCGCCCGAGCCGCTGCCGGGTTCGTTGAACCGGCGGTCGAACTTTTCCAGCACCGGCTGGACGACTTCCTGTAGTTCCGGCGGGATCACCGCTCGGCTCTTGTTAAGGATTCCGGCAATGTAATGTCCGCTCTTGCTGCCCACGATGCGCTCCCTCAGTCCGTCGCCCAGCAACGTCACGGCGAACAAGGTGATCAGCGTGCAGTACAGCGCCCCCTTGGCCAGCCCGAACAAAGCACCGATTTGACGGTCGAATTCTTTCAGACGCATGCGGTCGATCGTGCGGCTGATCATCCGAAAGATCACCCAAATCACCAACGACGTCCCGACGTAGAGGATCAGCATCGCCAGAAAGCGATTCCAAGGCGGATCGGCACGAATCGATTCACTGAACGGTTCGCGAAAGTGATAGGCGACCAAGTAACTGACAACGATCGAACCGATCGACGCCAGTTGCCAGGCGAATCCCTTGATCGCACCGAACAGCGTCGCGGCGGCCAGCACGATCAGCATCAGGATGTCGTAAGTTTCCATCGGCGTCCTTGAAAAAATGCGGCCAGCGGAGGGTAGGGCATTTGCTAGCAAAATCCGGGTCGCCCGCTGCGACGAACTTCACCGATCGAATTCCTACGCTCGCCCGCACGGATTGTAGAGACCCCCGGCGCTCGCCTGAAGATCAATCGACGTGGCGTCGGAGCGGTGAAAAGCGGTATTCAACAGTTGCGAAAAGGATTCGTCGCCTCTTCCGCTTTCCCAAAAGTCAGGAGCTCGACGCTCGACGAGACATTTTTTTCGCGTACTGCCCTGCCCTCGTTTCCTGTGGCACGTTTGTTCCTTCGTGGCTGATTTCAAAACACACATCACCGGCAGCACGCTCGTCGGAGTGGCCTATGGCTACTGGGGCGTGACCTCGCAAGGCATGTCGCTGGAGTCAGCGATCATCGCCGGCGGGTTGTGCAGTGTCAGCGGGATGTTACCGGATTTGGACAGCGATTCGGGGATTCCGCTCCGCGAGACCAGCATGTTCGCCGCGGCCATCGTGCCGGTGTTGATGATCGAGCGGTTTCGCGACATGGGACTGTCGCACGAAGCGATGGCCCTCGGGGCGATGCTCGTGTACGTCGCGATCCGCTTCATCGTCGTGGAAATCTTCAAACGCTACACGGTTCATCGCGGCATGTGGCACAGCATCCCGGCGGCCGGCATCGCGGGCTTGTTGGCCTACCTGGCGATGCCCTGTGTCAGCGAAGGCATTCGCGTTTACAAAACGCTGGGCGTCGTGACCGGCTTCATGGTGCACTTGATCTTGGACGAGATCTGGAGCATCGATTTCCGGCTCGGCCGATTCCGGTTGAAGAAGTCCTTCGGCACGGCGCTGAAATTCTTCGGCAACAACTGGTTCTCCAACATCACCGTCTACGCCAAGCTGATCTTGCTGGCCTACATCGCCTGGGGCGACTACGGGATTCTCGATCGGATCCGTCAAAGAACCAGAATGGAGGATCCGTATAACAATTACATCGCCGAGCCCCGGCCCGACATCCGACGCTGGACCGATCAAAGCCCTTGGCGGTGAGGCTTTCCCGGTGAGCGCGACTGCCCTGCCCTGCCCTGCCCCATGACTCGCTTTGGCACGCCGGAGCAGATCCGGTCACGGCCGCGGTTCACAACCGCTCGATCACGAGCGTCACCGGGCCGTCGTTGATCAGTTCCACTTGCATGTCGGCGGCGAAGATGCCGGTCTCGGTCGGGACGCCGGCGTCCCGTAGGCACTCAGCATAAAGCCGGTACAGCCGATCGGCCTCGGCGGGCTCCGCTGCTCCGGTGAAGGCGGGCCGGCGGCCTTTGCGGCAATCCGCTAATAAGGTGAACTGACTGACCACCAGCGCCGAACCGCCGACATCGACGATCGAACGATTCATCTTGTCTTCCTCGTCGGGGAACACCCTCAGCTCGGCTGTCTTCTTCGCCAGCCAGCGGGCCTGATCGTCTCCGTCGCCCTGCCCTACCCCGATCAGCACCAGCATCCCGCGTCCGCAACGACCGACGATTTCTCCGTCGACCGCGACGCTGGCCGACGTGACGCGTTGGATGACGATTCGCATGGATGTGTGATTTCGCTGTTTGAAAGGAGGCGATCGTGGGAAGGCGTGGTGACGTCAAACAACTTACAATGACATTCCGCCGTGTCCCACAAGCCCGCGCGGGATTGTCGATCCGGCGGATCACTCTTTCCCTTTGCTTTTTCCGAACATGCCTTTTCTTTTCACCTGCCCGCACTGCGGAACCCGCACCGAGGTCGAGGATCGCTACAGCGGTTTGGCCGGCGAGTGTGTGACCTGCGGCAAATCGATTCAACTGCCCGCTTTCGCCGCCGCAGTGACATCGGCCGGCATCACGCCCGGCGGAACCGGGGCGTCGAATCCACCGGTCGGCAATCGACGCAAACGAAGTTTGACGACCATCGTCGCGGCAACGGCGGTGTTGCTGGTGCTGCTGGGGTCGGCCGGTTACGCCTTGATTCATTTCGGCGGCCGAGCGGTGACCAACATGCAAAACAGTCAAGGACGTCTGGTGTCCTCTGGCAACCTTCGCAAGATCGCCGAGGCCTTGAACGCCTACGCCGACGACCACGGTCGTTACCCGCCGCCCTTCACCAAGGACGCGTCCGGGCGACCGTTGCATTCGTGGCGTGTGCTGATTTTGCCTTACTTGGGGGAGAGACAACTGTACGATCAGATCGCCTTGACGCTGCCTTGGGATGCCGATGCCAACAGCCAGTTTCATTACACGCCGCCCGCCGTCTATTCGCATCCTCGATCGGGCGGATACGGGATCGGTTGCCCCTATCAATTGTTCGTGGGCGGTCAGGGTTTGTTTCCGACGGGAAAGTCACTCGGCCCGAACGATTTGATCGATGAGCCCACCAAAACCATTTTGGTCGCCGAGGTGCTGACGGACGATTACCGGAACAACTGGATGGCACCGCGTGATCTGGATATCGACTTGGTTTTCGTGGATCCGGCGACGTTTGCTCAGGAAGTCATCGGCATCAACTCGGACGGAATCATGGTGGCGACCGTTGATGGACGAGTCCATCGGATGCCGCGGCGGACCTCATTCCTGGTCGTCGAAGCCCTGGTCACACTCCGCGGCGGCGAACCCCTGCCCGACGACGTGCTGGATTCGGTCATGTCGCCGTGATCGCGTGGTTGATTCGGCAACTCGTGGCAGAAGCTGCTCGTCGTGTACGCAACTGACACGAAGCGTTTCTCGATTGCCGCCAGAATTGGTTTCGCTGAATCACACGCGGAGTTTTGTTCTAAGGGCTTCACGTCAGTCATGTTTACCTGCTCCAAATATCAGAAGTTGAAAGATTGAGTATCCAACGCAACGCAAAACTCGTGCCCGAGCATCAGCTCCGACACGAGTTTCGCGGCTGTGAGACTGAAATTCTTCGGCCCTACGGATACAGGATTCGCAAAGCCTCACTTCTCAACTTTGTATTTTTCTGGATTCTGGTTGAACATCTGTTGTTGATCCTTGCCCGGGAACTGATAGCGAAGGCCTTTGTAGATGCTGGTGAACTCGGGTGATCCAGGAACATCACTCTTCATTTCGACACGACAGACCGTACACTTTCCACCGACAGCCAAATCAGCGTTTGCGTATTTCTCGAGGTTGGCCAGAAACATCCCTTTTGATTTCTCGTTGGCGAACAGATACAGGCGGCCGTCATGCAAAGCACCAAAGTTGAGATCGCCTGGCACGCGCTTTCCCATTTCAACCAATGCGACAACGCAGTCCCCCCCGAGTGCCGGCGTGTATTTCAGGGGATTCTTCAAGAACATCTGGCGCTGTTCCTCTCCGGGGAACAGGTAAGTCTTTCCATCGTGTTGAGCTGAGAACTGTGGGTTTCCTTTCATCCATTTCTTCATCTCGACAACGCAAACCGGGCAGTAGCCTTTTAGCCCAACGCTGGCTTGCTGGCTACTCGTTCCGCTCCCAGCGGCTTTTCCGGATTGCGGTGTTGCGCGGGTTCCAGATTGGGCCGACGCGGAGGACGACAGCGACAAAGAGGCGACGATGGCCACCGCTAAACCTGAAATATTACCCATAGAATAAATTTGCTTTTTAGATTTTGACCGAGACATGCCTTTCCTTATGTTGGATGTTGGAGGGGAACTGTGTGCCTTACATGAAGAGGACGTTGGGACACCCGGTTCCTTACAGAGGCAGCGCATTTTGGATCGATTATTTGGTCGACCGGGCACATCGGAGCAAATGTTCGTTCCCGCTGCATTCCCGCCGGGGAGCCAAGGTCAGAAGCCGAGGGTTAGACTGCCGGGCGAGACGATCAGTTGGTAGTTCCGGAACCCTGCTGAACGGGCGCCGAGCTATTGCTCGGCGCCGACGGACTCTCCGTTGGCGTTGATTCCGCCACTTCTGATGGGGCGGTCTCGGTACCAGAGTCACAACCATGGACGAACACGGCGGCGGTCAGAATCAGTAAACAGTTTGCGAGACGGCGCATCCGTCACTCCTCGTTTTCGAGCCTCGCAATTTAGAAGAGTGCGAACCGGACACTCGACCATTTAAGACGAGCATACCGCAGCATTGCAGCGTGGAACGTGAGCCAGTTCACATAACTTGCCAGACAGCACGGGATCAGATGGGTTTCAGCGACGACGTTGCGAGGCGGAAAGCCAATCCGACTGAATCTCGATTTTCAGCGGTTCATCAGCAGGGACTTGCACGCGGATCGTATCTGGATTCCCTCGAAAAAATGCCGCCAAGCGGTCGTCCGATGGATAGGAAGCAAAGTCTGCAACCGCAACTCGGTAGGTCCCCGGCATGACCGGCGAAAGCACGAAAGAGCCATCGCGTTGCACCGTTGTCGTGGCGATCTGATCTGAATCAAAAGCTTGTTCGTTTATCTGCTCGGGAATGAGCGACACTTTCATGACTTCGCGAGGCCTAAAATCTGGGGCTTTCCCATCGATCTGCACCGCCCCCGTCACCTCGATTCCGCCATCACTGCACCCGGCCAACGCGAGCAAGAGCGACGCGATCGCTAGAAATGTAATGGAGTGGCGGCCAAGGGCTGGGCTGTGATCGTTCGTATCGCAAATGATCACTTAAAATTCCTCCATTACGGCACCATCGGCAGCACTGTTTAGGTTGAACCAGACCTGCATGTCGATTGAGTTATTGATGACGCGGACAGAACCATCGGACAGCGCGATCTGAGCTCCGGCAACATGCAGACTGCGAGACTGAGCCTGCCAGTTGTGCCAGTCCCCTGGGGCGCACCCCATATGTTCGCGCGGCCCCAAATCCGCACGCCAGAATTGGGAGCACATCTCAATATCATCCGATTCCGCCAGACGATCGTTAGGGCCGGTACTGTCGCCGATGGCGTTGGCTGCAACGACGCTGGCTCCAGCGACACCGATCGCCCAGGTTCCCCGGAGGTCACTGGGGTCCACTCCGGCACGCACTTCGGCAAACATGATGGTTGACGAAAGACCATCGCGAATGTCACGAAACCTCGCTCCGTAGTTGATGCTCATCACCGGGGCTGCGTTCCCTTTGGTCTGCGCCGGTGCCCAGCCTGCGTCCTTGTACCAGTACGGCTCAGGGCTTCCATCGTCGCTGTTACTGCCGTTCCAGTTTTTCCCATCCACGGACCAGGTGTACCAAGCGGGGCCGGCGTTGGCAGCATAGTTGCCGCGTCCCCAGCGACGACCGTCGTAGAAAAATGGCGTCGTTGTGTTCGTGTCCGTCGGGCACATCAGGATGGGAATCTGGGCTTCGCCGAGTTCTCGCCATGTTTGATCGATCCCACCCGATCGCATGTACTTGTTCACATCGACTGATTGGTAGAATCCAGCCTGCTCGATAAATGGCAGCAACCGAACAGCCCAATTGGGCCCGATTTCGGGCTTCCCAGAGTCATTTGTTCCGCGAAACAGGCTGGCATTGTAAAGATCCTTTGCAGGGCCGGCCTCGGCGACGTCAAGTCCCTTTGGAAGCTTCTTGTGAGCGCTTTCGTGATTGTGCGCGGCAAGGACCAAGTTATGCATGTTGTTTTGGCAACTCATCAGACGAGCTGCTTCTCGAGCAGCCTGAACTGCGGGTAACAGCAAGCCGACGAGGATCCCGATAATGCCAATGACCACTAATAGCTCGATTAACGTGAAACCTCTCCGTCGAGTTCCATGCCAGGCGAACGCTGAAGTGCTGCGATGTGCTGTTCGCATGATTCAATCCGTTGCAAGAAGGTGAAGGTGAAGGTGAATTGTCGAGGGTTTCGTTCCCGTTCTTCTGGTCGTTGCGACGCTCAGAAGCGTGTTGGGATGAAGCGATGGTTCCAAGACGTGGTGTAAGGCAACGGCTTACAGTGGGAACCGCATTTTTCGCGAAAGCTACAAAGGCATTCGCTATCGACCTACCATCGAAACTCGAAGAAATCAGGTCGATTCGCGGGATTCCTTGTGTAAACGGCCTGAGTAGCGCGCCGTGAAACGGTCGGCGAGTCAGAAAGCAGATCGTGATACATCGCGGTAATCACGTAGGTGTCTTTCGCCGGTGTGTCGCCAGCAAACACCTCCTCAAGAAAAACCTCGCGTTCGGTAATCCAGACCAGACGCGTGGGACTGTCCGCAAATCCCACGTGCGCCTTTGATCCACTGATGGTCTCAAAGTTGTCGCCCGTGAAGTAGTAGACCATGCCCAGGACGCATGCACGTCGCGTATCTGCCGGTTCATGACCATCGGACGGAAACGCCACGAGATAATTCCATCCAAACCCGTTGCTGATCCACGCATACTGAAGCGATTCCAGCTTCGGCGACACATCGGCGTACGATTTCGAAGGCCTAAAAATCTGCGTCGGTTGCCAGTCATGATTGACTTCCGAATCACCCCAAACTCCAAACCACCGCCCATTGAAGGCATCAAAGCTGTTTGGCGAAATCTTCTCTTGGCCAGTGAGTTGGTGGTGCAGCCTTTCGGTCGCAAGTTTAAAATTCGTGATTGACGCGTGACCGATCAAGTGCGGTCGCGAAGCGGACTGGAACTCAGCGAGCTTCTCCGCGATTCGCTCCAACCCAGGCTTTCCTGTTGAGTCAGTCGCCAGTAGCGCACGGCGAAACGATTCAGCCTTCTTGATTCCATCAACAACGTATTCCGACCGATTCCGCCAGGCTTTCATCTCGTTCGGAAACAGATGGTCGTGGGCCGATGAAAGTTGATCGAGTTGGACGGTAGCTTCTTGTGCCACAGCCGCGAAAGAAAAAAGAATAGAATCCAAAGACAGCAAGGCCAAGCAAGTAGCCAATGCGAGGAAAGAAGGCCTCGGCCATCTACGGAACGCTGCCACCCGAGTCTTGATGGGCTTGTCAATTCTGGCGGTCGATGAAATCTCCATCGGATTGTCGGTATACCTCGTTGATTGCGTAGCTCGAATGATCACCATGAAGTGGAAAAACTCCTAATCCGAAATGCGTCAGATCAGCACCTGACTAATCAGTTACTGCAGCGTCGGTTTCTGTCGCCGGCGATGTGTGGCGGCGGTACCACGTCGATAGCTTGGCCGGTGGAATTCCAGTCCTGAATACGCAGACGCAGAGCTGGTTGTAGAGAACAGTACGAGCAGTTCCAAGTTGATCCCAGCGTCGTGAAAAAGTCGTGCTCGACTGTTCTAGTAGGTAAATCCGCCCAACTTTTTTGAGGCGATTGGCAATTTCGTATTCTTCCATCAATGGCCAATTGCGAAAACCGCTGACGCGAAAAAAGTCTTCCGCACGGAGGGCCAATCCCCTGTCATCGTAGGGACGCGGCAACCATTTCGAACGTAGCGCAACGGCGAATTCGACGAGACGCAAACCGAAAGAAGTCCCGTCGATGCGAAGACGAAATGCAGCGACCCCAACCCCTTCACGAACAGCATTGAGTGCCATGTCGGGGAAACCCTCGGGAAGCCGAGTGTCGGCGTGGAGGAAAAGAAGAATCTCCCCGGACGAGACCGCGGCTGCTGCATTCATCTGAGTGCCACGTCCCGGGCGTGACCGAATCACTTTGACGCCTGTTTGCGCAGCAATCGCGGCGGTTCGATCACTGCTTCCGCCATCGGCTACGATGATCTCGACGTTCCGGTAAGCCAGAAGCGGTCGAATCGCCTTTTCGATTTGTGCCGCCTCATTCAGTGTCGGAATGATGACGGGAACGGTACGCTTGCGGATTTTCGGTAACACGGAATCGAATGGCTGTCCTACGCGACGGCAGTGGATGAGATCCTCCGGATAGTCGACGTCGGGAAGTTGGTCCAGGCTCTTTAGGCGAAGCCCGTGCCGCTTTGCGATCGCAGCTGTCTGGCGAAATACCAGCGGACCGCCCCATTCGATGCCATGAAATAGCTGCGCATGCGGTCGCTTAAGGCCCAGCAAGTCATAGCCTCCGTCCATCGCTGGACCAATGACAACATCGTGTTTGTCGAGCGACTCAAACGCGCTGGTAAGATGCGAGCGGTCAATCTCGGGGCAATCCGCCCCGATGACAATCAGTTGCTCGTATCCTCGCGCGAAGCAATACTCGATCGAATTGGCAAGCTTCTCACCCAGGCAACTGCCTTGCTGTGGACGATACGCGACCGATTTACCGAAAATTGCACGCATCTGCTCTACAGTCCCGCCATGAAAGTGGACGTCGACATCGCAGCCATGTGCACGTTGTAATTGCTGGATCTTCGCCAGTGTATGGAGCGTCAGTTGCTCTTGAAGGCGAGACGCACCGTTGGCACCAAGCGAAGGGATCAATCTCGTCTTTGTCTCGCCAGGCTGTGGGTACCGTGAGAAGACGATGATGCAACAGTTTCCAAAATTCACTGATTCAGCTTCATGCGTTCACATGACTCATTTGAGTCGACGTTCAGAATCGATCCTTGACAACTCGAGCCGCAGCCTGCCGTGCAAGCAAAGCAATGTCGCCCTGTCATAATCTCTCGATTGTCAAGCTTGCTTAAGTCAAAGTCATGTATTGTTCGCGGGCATTCTCCCTGCAATTCCATGTCGAGCATTTGATTGAAATCGCAATCGAAAAGCCGACCTTGCCAGTCTACCGATACCATCGATCGACACATCAAACCATCGACAGTTGCGACATTAAAATTGTCGATAAGAAGTTGCAGGTATTCTTCTAGTCGGTCTTGTTTCAGAAGGTCGTCCAGAAATCGGCTGATGGGAAGGTTGGTGATCGTGTGCAGATTCGTAAATTCAATCCCGTAGCGAGCGCGAAGCTGTTGGCGATAATCGGCTTCCAGCTTCTTCTGGTCTGGCGGCAAAGATAGGCCAGTGGGGTTGTAAACCAGTGAGAGAACTCGGTTTGAATTCGACATCCCGTAACCCAGGCTATTGAGCCGCTTCAATGCGTCGATGGAACGCCGGAAAACACCGTCGCCGCGCTGGCGATCGCAGTTCTCCTCCAGATAGCAGGGCAACGAAGCAACGACCTCGACATCGTGCTTGGCGAGAAACTCCGGAAGATCTTTGAAACCGCCAGCCATCAGAATGGTCAGGTTACAGCGATCGATAATCCGTCGGCCAAGGGCGTGAGCCTGCTCCACCAACCACCGGAAGCTTGGATTCATCTCCGGGGCACCTCCGGTGATGTCCAGTGTCGGGATGTCAGTCTTCGACAGGACGTCGATGACCGCTTCAGCCGTTTCTCGCGACATGCTTTCACGACGAGTCGGGCCGGCGTTCACGTGGCAATGAGTGCAAGTCTGATTGCATACCTTGCCAACGTTAATTTGCAAGACCTGGATACCACTCGCCGTTAGCGATTCGATCTCGTGTTCACGCAACTGTTGATTAAAAAGCGGCTGCGGGACTCCGGGAGAGACGCCTTCGAGGATCTCTCGCTCGATTGCGGCGGTGGCTTTCTCGTCCTGTTGCAGAAGTGGCAATGACAAATCGGTAATCCATCTAGAGGGAGTTTCTGAAGCGGCTTGTACTGGGCAAGCGATTTGGAGACCGCGCTAACAGCATGTGCCGTCGTTGCAGCCCCCGGCCGGTAGATCCGACGTCGCGTCGTAGTCCGTTCCCTTGGTCTCCCGCGGATCTCGCTTTGCACTGCGGCGGCAATCAAACGGCACAGCTTGCTCGAGCGGAATTTCCTCCCGAAGCTCGACCGTAGCGAACATATCACTGTACGGATCCTGCTGAAGAAGGCCGAATGTCTTGTCACAGACAGCTACGCGATCTCCGCGTCGGAAGACATGACCATCGTCGTCCTCGACCTTCTTAAACGGACCGCGATAGACCAACGCCTGATTGCGTTCCAGGCAGGGGCCTTGCTTACCCTTGTACGCGACAACGGTCACGCTTCGAAATTCGATCCCCTCGACGGTTCGCCATGGCTCGCTTTCTCGTTTGACAACCTCCATGCCATGAAAACCGGCGTCTTCAAAGGCCTTTAGGAATTCATCCTCGCGAAAGGCGCCTGTGATGCATCCAGACCACAAATCTGGGTCTTTCTGCAACCGCTCTGGGACGCTCTCGTCACTGACGATGTCGCTGATCGCAGCACGTCCGCCACGGCGAAGCACTCGAAAGATCTCAGAGAACAGCTTCTTGCGATCATGCTGACGCACGAGGTTCAGCACGCAGCTGGAAAGCACGCAGTCGATGGACTCGTCCGCAATCATCGGTCGCTCCGCGCGAAGTCGCTCCTCCAGATGTCGGAGTCGCAAGTATCCAGCGGCGTCCGACACGGGTTGTGACGCGATCTCGTGGGCGAGGCTGTCGAGATCAAGTGCCAGATTCTGGATCAGTCCGTATCGAAAGGACGTATTGTGGTAGCCTATGTTCGCCGCGACGACATCCGCCGAGCGCCGCGCAAGTTGGAGCATTTCGTGATTGCAATCGACACCGGTTACCGATCCGGTCTTGCCGACGATCTGCGAAGCAATGAAACAGATTTTCCCGCCGCCGCTTCCCAAATCCAGGACGTCGTCACCCTCGCGAACGAAGCGAGAGGGGTCTCCACAACCGTAGTCTCGCTGGATCACTTCATCGGGAATCGCCGCCAAGTATTCGGCTCGGTAGTCAACCGGGCAGCAGAGTTCCGGCTCGACCGCTTGCGCTGCCGAGGCATATCGCTGGTAAACGGCCGACTCTGCTGTCGAAGCCTCAGGTTGCGTTGCTTGGCTCATTCGTGTGGGCATCCTTCCAGGTAATTTTCAAAACTGAGCCGCGCGAGTTACACGGCCATCAT
>Ga0102938_10000946_pt1 | contig 21982 bp, 12 predicted proteins | sample SalPonR2_B_D2_MG_FD_84516 | JGI IMG/M metagenome (GOLD analysis project Ga0102938, IMG submission 84516) | Salt pond soil microbial communities from South San Francisco under conditions of wetland restoration - Salt Pond MetaG R2_B_D2_MG | ecosystem: Environmental > Aquatic > Marine >... | reverse complement strand
TCACCGTCGATTTTATTGTGAACGTGGTACTGGATGAGTACAAACATGTGGTCGGCTCGTTTGCCGGGGACCCGATAGATGCCCACCGGGAAGGCTGCAAGCTTCTGGACTCGTTTTACAAATATAAACTCCCCCGCCAGGGTGATGTAGTCATTGTATCGGCCGGGGGGTTCCCGAAAGACATCAATTTGTATCAGGCGCAGAAAGCCCTGGACAATGCCAAGTATGCCGTGAGGGATGGCGGGGACATAATCCTAGTGGCGGCTTGCGGCGAGGGCTTGGGAGAGAGCACCTTCGAACGCTGGATGCTGGATTCTTCCTCGCCGGATGAAATGATCTCTGAAATACAGCGGAAATTTGTGTTGGGCGGCCATAAAGCAGCGGCCATCGGGCTGGTGATGAAGCGGGCCACTGTAAACCTGGTATCCGAAATGGAACCGGATTTTGTAGAACGCTTGTTCATGAAGCCGCACCCGACACTTCAGGCGGCGCTTGACAGTGCACTGAAGAAGCACGGGACGGATGCAGTAGTACATGTGATGCCTGTCGGCGGTTCTACGCTGCCGACATTTGAGTAAGAAAGAAGGAGAATGCGATGATCAATCAACAACTGTCGAATGTGAACGACGAATTGAAGGACAAGGGGCTCGATGAGGGTAAAATTGCCCAGGCGAAAACCCTGTTCCTCAAAAAACTATCTGAAGATACCCATAGATTTTACGGCGGTAAGATGCAAACCATACCGAAGGCGGGTGTCTTCGGGTTCAACTGGTTCAATGTGTGGTATACCCCTGGAGTTTCTAAAATTTCCACCGCAATACGTGATGATAACGACCAGTCCTATGAGCTTTCCAACCGCGGAAACTATGTTGCGGTAGTCAGTGATTCTACCCGGGTACTGGGAGATGGAAACTGTACTCCCCCGGGCGGCTTGGGGGTAATGGAAGGGAAAGCCTTTCTGATGAAGTATCTGGGCGGAATCGATGCCACGGCTCTGACTATCGACAGCCGCAATGAAAAGGGTGAGCATGATCCCGACAAGATCATCGATTTCGTAAAAATGGCGCAGCCCTCCTTCGGGGCCGTGAACCTGGAGGATATATCACAGCCGAACTGTTACAAGGTGCTGGATACGTTGCGGGAGGAGACCGAGATACCCGTGTGGCATGATGATGCTCAGGGCACCGCATGTGTGACTCTAGCAGGTCTTATCAACGCAGTGAAACTTGCGGATAAGAAAATGGATGATGTGAAGCTCGTATTCCTTGGCGCAGGTGCATCCAATGCTACCATTGCCCGAATTGTGATAACCGCCGGGGCAAAACCCGAGAATGTGATAGTTTTTGATTCAAAAGGCGCTCTGCACAGCGGCCGGAAGGATGTGCAGCAGGACCCGCGCTTTTACCGTAAATGGGAGCTGTGTCAGACTACGAATCTGAAAAAGATAGATTCGTTTAACGAGGCCATGAAAGGTGCGGATGCGCTGATTGCCCTGTCAAAACCGGGCCCGGATGTGGTGCATCCCGATTCGATCAAGCTGATGGGCAACAAGCCGATCGTCTTTGCCTGCGCCAACCCGGTGCCGGAAATATATCCGTATGCCGCTAAAGCGGCGGGTGCCTTCATCGTAGCTACCGGACGTGGAGATTTCCCCAACCAGGTAAACAACTCAGTCGGATTTCCCGGTATATTAAAGGGAGCTCTGCTTACCCGCTCAAAGAAGATATCCGATGAAATGGCGATTGAAGCGGCTACTTCGCTGGCACGTTTTGCCGAGAAACGGGGAATAACTCCTGATAATATCATCGCCACCATGGAAGAAACCGAGGTGTTTCCCCATGAAGCTGCAGACGTAGCCGTTCAGTCGGTTAAGGAGGGCTTGGCACGAGTGGAAATGAGCTGGGATGAGGTGTATAAGCGGACCAAGGAGGATATTCAATACTCCCGCGGACTGGTTGCCCAGATGATGGAGGAGGGATATATCAAGACTCCCGACCAGAAGATGATAAACGCTGCGTTTGACTGGGCCTTGAAAGAAGTAGAGGATAAATAACTCGTGAGTACCGGTAAGATGAAGCCTATTAAACGAAGCAGACTCTCGGAGCAGGTTTTAGACCGCATTAAAACTGCAATCAAGAACGGAACCTATAAGCCGGGTGACCAGCTGCCGAATGAGCGGGATCTTGCCGAACAGCTCCAGGTGAGCAGGGCCTCTGTACGGGAGGCTCTGCGAACTCTGGGAAATATGGGCTTCATTGAATCACATGTCGGGGTGAACGGGGGCACCTATGTGAAGGAAATCACCATTGACGGGATTATTGATCCGGTTTCCGACATGCTGGGTTCGGAACACCAGGTTATTTTGGAGATGCTGGATTTCCGCCTGGTTATCGAGACGGAGTATGCCCGCATTGCCGCTGAACAGAGGCGGACTGAGGATTTGGAGAAAATCCGTGCAAGCCTGGAGCAAATGGAACAGGAACTTGACAGTGGTGAGATCGGCTTAGGCGGAGATAATGCGTTTCATGAGGCCATTGCCCTGGCAACACATAACTCAGTATTTTTGAAGATGCTGCTGGTCTCTAAAGGTCTGCTCAGCCGAACCCGGGAGACAACCCTCAGTATTACTGGCCAGCCGAAGATGAGTCTGGAAGACCACTGGAAGATCTACCGGGCCATAGAGGCCGGAAACCTCGACGAAGCAGCCACTCAGATGCGGACCCACTTAGTAAAGGCCCAGAAAAATGCTGAGGACCAGGGAGTGTTTAAGAACGATTCGGCTTAAACACAGTGCTTTCGTGTGAGCACTCCTTGGTGAAGTTGTACAGCTTTGCCAAACCATACACTCTTCTTTAGAGCCTCCATCACACATGGAGGCTCTTCTAAATTTCTGATAGATATTTGATGGATAAGCCGTTATACCTCCCCTTTTTTCAGAGACCCCGAGAAATATTTTTGCTTTTTAGTTGACTTTGCAGTTCAAAATGAGTATATTTATATCGATATAAATAAATCTTATAGTATGACTTTCTTGGAGGCTGTCATGAAAAATACATCAATTTTAATTTTCTTAAGCGTGTTTACCCTATCACTGGCCGCGGTACTCAATCTTTCCACTCTTGCTTTTGTTCCGGGAACAATCGGAGTTGCCCTAGGAGTAACCCTTCTCAAAGCTGGAAAGCGGGGCAGCGAAGAGGCTTTCTAGGGGCGACGTACTCAATATTTAAGCAGATCTGCAACAACAGTAAAACTTGAAAAATGCAGTATATCTGCAAAAATAGAGAAGCCCTCGCATCCTTTGGCTTTCTTGAAATAGTTCGGGTGGGGTCAGTTGGGGGTTTTTGGAAAATGTAAACTCACATGGACCCCTCTGCCGGGGATGGTGGTGTTCCAGTGAATGGAACCCTGAAGTTGGTCACTCAACGCTGTTATCAGTTCCATGCCAAGCCCCGGGTTTTTGAGTATATCCTTTCCCTGCGGGAGTACTCCGTCATCCGCTACCTCGAGGAGGGTGTTTTGCGGGTTTTGTGGGTCCGGCTGCAGCGAAACCCGTACAGTAATCCCCGCTTCTCCGGGGGGGACAGAGTGAATGAAGGCATTCTCAACCAATTCGCTGGTAACGAAGCCGACCAGCAGCCCCTTTTCCAAGGGAAGGCCGATCGGTTGAATTTCCAGTTGAAGCTTTTTGTTGCTCCCTATAAAAGAAGACTCGATTTGTGAAACTAAATGCAGCAGAAACTCTCCCATATTTACCGTGCTGAAATCCTGTTGCCGGTACATGGTCTCGTGTGCCTCCGCCATGGCGGATATACGCCGCCGCACCTGGGGTATAATGGTGGAGCGGTCATCCTCGGCGGCATGACTGCTCTGAAGGCTGAGAATACTGTCGATTATCTGAAGATTATTCTTCACCCTGTGGTGGATCTCCTGCAGCATCACTTCACGCTCTTTTACCGAGTGCTGCAGATTTTCTTCCATTGTTTTACGGGCAGAAATATCTCTGATAAAAGATTGAAAGAGTGTTTCTTCCTCAATTGTAATGGCGCTCAGGCTTATCTCAGCGGTAAAGGCGGTACCCTGTGAATCTAAATGCCGCCATTCATAGATTTGCGGGATACCGCTCAGACATCGTTTTGAATAGTATTGTGCTTTGTCCTTGGATGAATTTCCATCCGGTTGAATTTCCGGCGAAAAGTCCAAGGGGGATTTCCCGATGAGTTCTTCCTTACTGAAGTTGAAAAGCTGTGCGGCCCTGGTGTTGCACTGAATTATCCTCATGTCTTTCACGATAAAGATGCCGTCGTTGGCGTTTTCGAAAAGCAGAGAATACCGATTGGCAGCCTTTTGTAACTGCCGGTTCTTTTCCGCAACCTCCCTTTGAAGATGTTGCTGTTCTTTCATTTGTTGCAGATATCGTTTATGGGCCCGGTAGAGGCGCAGAGTGTAGAGAAGAGACAGCAGTGCTAATAAAACCAGCAGCAGGTTGATTCCAATGCGCCATATCTTTACCTGGAAGGGCAGGGAGATTATAGATTCCTCCGGCGTGGCCATAACAAGGTGGATTTCTGTGTCCGCAAAATCCACACTGCTCCATGTGGTGTAGTAGCGGCCTTGCGGGGTGGCCACAATAGCGTGTCCACTGGGAAACTCTTCCGCCCCTGGAAAGAAAGGAAAAACTTCTTCGGCTTGTTTATTTATATGTTGTAAGGTCGGACACCAAATAACACGGCCCTGGGCGTCGGTTATATAAAACGTGCACTCATCGGTTGAAGAAAAGGGCTCCAAATAGCGCTTTACGAAATATCCCATATCAAGGCTTACATACAGGATTCCCTCAACCCTCTGGTTCACCACCACAGGATAGGCGAAACTGGCCAGTTGAGCTGTATTGTCGGCATACGGAGGTACTACATAAGGGGTGATTTTCTGGGTAGCTCCATATTCTGTTCGAATGTTTTCCCAGTGCTGTTTAACCGATTCCAAGGCTATTTTTTCTGCGCGTATTCCTTTTTTACCAGAGACCTTCTGTAGAAAAGTCGGCTTTTCCGGGGTTTCGAAATAGGCGTAAAGCACTACCGTTGTGTAGATGTCTTGTTCAATTTCCAGAAGTTCCCGAATTGATTGTACGGAACGGAGGCCTTTCTCAAATTCTACGAATGAGTGTTCGGCCAATATTTTTGTCTCCGACAGGCTGCTGAGAATGTTTTCCTGGACGGCGGAGGCCGAGAGCTTCAGCTGCAGGTGCTGCTGATTTAGATAGAGTTTTTGGTAGTGGCGGGTGGTGGTCTGTGAAAAATAGAGGTTTGCCAGTATAAACAGCAGTACTATAGAGCTGAGTAGTATGAAGAGCCCGCTTAAAGTTTTACGGAAGCCGTTTGAAGCCATTTGAACCTCTAAGAAGAAAGGGAAGAAATAATGTGATTAGTGTAAAATATAAAAGAAACCTCTTATTCCTTCAAGTTTTCTTCAAGTTTTACGAAGAATGGTGTTAAAAAATTGATATTTTCTTATGATTACACAAAATATTTTTTATTGTTTCTTGTATTCTCTAATTTCATCCTGTAGGATCAATTAATAAAAAAATAGCACCATTCTTCGTAAAACTGGGGTGAAATTTGGATTTATTTGAGTTATGCTTATATTATATTAATGAAAACTAAGGAGGTACCTATGAAAAGGTTACTGAATAAAACAGTTATAGTTGCATTAGCGCTGATGTTGATAGGCGGCACAGCATTCGGAATTGATTTTGATACCATGCAAAGCAGCTTTGGTGATTTCTCCGATGACATCGCTCAGGCCCTTCCACAAGCATCAACAACAGGTTTGACCTGGTCGGATGCCCGGGTACGTGGATTTCCCCATTTTGGAGTAGGACTCTCCTTTGGAATTGTAACAATTCCAAACGATGCCTTTACGGACCTTGCCGGACCTGATGGACTAGATGTCGACCTACCAAAAGCAATTACCGACACAAATCTTGGAGTACCCTTTCCCACATATGCATTAGATGCGCGGGTAGGGATACCCTTCCTGCCGATTGATGTAGGTGCAAAACTGGGTGTGCTGACCCCGGGAATGGCGGACTCTTTAGGCGGCGATACCGCGGCAGATTATATGCTGGCCGGTTTCGATGTAAGGTATCCCTTGCTCAAGGGAAGACTCATAATACCGGCTATCTCCGTGTCTGCAGGGTATAACTATCTTTCCGGAGGAATTACGACTACAATTAAGGATGCTGCCAATCTTACTTCAATTAACGTCGGAGAAGATATTGATGGTTTAGCCGATGACACAACAATTAGCGCTACTGATCCTGATCTACGATTAGGGTGGAAAACTCATTCTATGGACTTTAAAGTGCAAGCCAGCCAGAGCTTGTTAATTTTTACCCCTTATATCGGTGGGGCTTATACTTATGGATGGTCAGAGGCAGGGGGCGGAGTGTACTCCGACATAGAAATCACAGGCGCCGGCGGATACTCGAAGGACGATGTGAAAGACGCCCTTGATAAAGCCGGTTATGATGTTGATCTTTCCAATGATGGTTTCACTGTACTCTCCGGCGCAAACGGCGGAGCTTTCCGGGCATTTGGCGGCTTCTCTGTGAATCTGTTGATATTGAAGCTCGATCTCAACGGTCAGTATAATTTCAACACCCAGTCTCTCGGCGGAGGAATCAACGCGAGGATTCAGTTGTAAGTGTAGAAGTAGCTACATAGTAACAAGCAGGGCGGTTCCTTCCGGGGGGCTGCCCTTTTTTTGTCTTGTGAGCGGAAGCTCATGCATCGGGCGCTACAGCTGCTAGGAATGGAACTTCGGCGGCTGCCTGGTCAGAGAGTTCTACGGACTCGGCTCCAAGGAAGCTGCAGAACCGGCGGAAGCAGTACTGCAGGGCTTCGGAAACGGAGTCATCGGGTTGGAAGTCAGGCTCCCACCACCAGTTCTTGATTAGAAGAGCGCCGGTGGCTTTATCTCGGCCGGGTTCAAAGCGGGCGATGAATCGTTCGCCGTAGAGGATTGGCAGGACATAGTAGCCATATTCGCGCTGGGCGGCGGGTTTGTAGACTTCCCATCGGTAGCGGAAGCCGAATAGCTGTTCTACAAGGGTGCGGTCCCACATGAGGTTGTCCAGTGGTGCAATGATTGTGGCACGGGATTGGGGCTGGAAGTCACCGGGGCTGGTTCGAAGCTTGCGGGTGACCTGCTCTAACAGCGCAAGGGCGGTGGCGGGAATGAAAAAGCGGCTTGGGTTGCCGTCAACCTGAACCGGTTTGATGTCGCCGTGGGCCTGCAGGCGCTGTAGGGCGGCGGAACGAAGGGCACTTTTTCCGGTGTCCAGCCAGGCGCCGCCGGAGCGGTCCCAAAGCAGGCCGACGCTTTTGAGGCGGCGGAGGATGCGCCAGTCGGTGTACTCCTGTTCGGATGTGAATGGGGCGTGATACGAAGCTTGTGGGTGCTGGGGCTCAAAATATTCGGGCGGCAGATGGCGGCGGGCCAGGTCGTAGATTTTGCGGTTGCCTTCTTTGCGGTGGACGATTACTTCACCGGTGTGGAACATCGCCTCCAGGGCAGCACGGGAGAGCTTGGTGGGGGCCCAGGACCAGTCGACGGTGTGGTCGAGGTCTATGTCGGCGGAGGAGAGGGGGCCGCGGGCCTCCAGTTCGGCGCGGACGAGGGGAACGGCTTCCAGGGCCGGCCGGCCGCGGCGGCTGGTACGATACTTGTGGAGGGTAGTCTGGCGCAGCGGGCGGAAGCGGGGCCAGTCCTCGACGGGGTAGATGCACATCATCTTGTCCCAGCCGTCGATCAGCCGACGCTCGTGGTAGAGAAGGGAGTAGAGGACATCCGGGGTGAAACCGGGGATTCGGGCCTGTAGTACCAGCTCGGGGTTGCGGCCGGCGATGTTTAGCGGATCGAACTGAATGCTGCCCACGCGGCGCAGGTAGTCCACGACGGCTTTGGCGGGATCCGCGGGATCCGCAGGATCGGGGGCAGCAGGGGCGTTTTGTTCGGACAGCCGGCTGGCGGGCGGGCCGCCGGCGAGAAGGCCCTGATAGACGAGCAGGAATCGGCGTGCGCTTTGAAGGTCTATAATGACGGGTGCTGATTGGCGGGGGGACTTCATGGAGTGGATTTTAACAGGTCTGTAAGAGTGCATCTACATAAAAAATTCTTTTTTCCTCCGGTGGTACGAAGCGTGTGGGGCTACTGGCACCTTACCACCACCGGCCACCACAGCGGCAAAGCGGCAAAGCGGCAAAGCAGGGCGGGCGGCTAAAAATTGTCGCGGTTGTAGAGCTGGGCGTAGTAGCCGGAGCGGGCGATGAGCTGGTCGTGGCTGCCCTGCTCGACGATGCGGCCGGCGCGCATGACGTAGATGAGGTCGACGTGGCGGACGGTGGACAGGCGGTGGGCGATGATGATGGTGGTGCGGTTCTCGGAGAGGCGGAACATGGCGTCCTGGATGAGGGCTTCGGATTCGTTGTCGAGGGCTGAGGTGGCTTCGTCGAAGATGAGGATGGGCGGGTCTTTGAGGAAGACCCGGGCGATGGACATGCGCTGTTTCTGGCCGCCGGAGAGTTTGACGCCGCGCTCGCCGACCTGGGTGTCGAAGCCCTCGGGCAGGCTGAGGATGAAGTCGTGGATGTTGGCGGCTTTGGCGGCGGCGATCAGCTGCTCTTCGCTGGCGTCGGGGTTGCCGTACATGATGTTCTCGCGGACGGTGGCGTCGAAGAGGAAGACGTTCTGTTGGACGATGCCGATGTTCTCGCGCAGGCTGCTGCGGGTCAGGTCCATGATGTCCGTCCCGATCAGAATGCGGCCGGCCTGGGGTTCGTAAAAGCGCGGGATCAGGGCCACCAGGGTGCTTTTGCCGGCCCCCGATTCGCCGACGATGGCGGTTTTGCGGCCGCCGGGTATCTCGATGTTGATGTTTTGGAGCACCCATTCGGGGGTGGAGTTGTAGCGGAAGTTGAGGTGTTCGAAGCGGATGGGGCCGGGGTGAGAAGCACTGGGGGTTTGGGCTCTGCCCTCGTCTGACCCCGCACTGCCCGCGCCCAGGCTGTAGACCAGCGGCCGGGCGCCGGGGCGGTCGGTGATGTCCGGTTCGATGTCCATGACCTCGGTGAAACGCTCGAAGGCGGCGCTGCCCTGCTGAAGCTGTTCGTTGAAGTTGATCAGCCGGTCGATGGGGGGCAGAATGATGCCGACGTACAAGACAAAGGAGAGCAGGTCGTAGGTTTCGATGACACCGTTGAGGATCAGCAGTACGCCGCCGCCGACCACTACCAGATAGTAGAGGTCGCGCAAAAAGTGAATGACCGAGTGAAAACGGGCCATGATGTCGTAGGCGTTCTCCTTGGCGGTACGAAAATTGGTGTTGGAGGAGTGGAATTTCTCTTCTTCCACCAGCTCATTGGCGTAGGCTTTTACTTCGCGAATGCCCTGCACCGAGTTTTCGACGGTGCTGTTGATTTCGGCCACGGTTTTGCGGACCTGCCGGAAGCCGTGGCGCATCCGCCCGCCGAATAGGATGCCCCAGAGCAGCATAAAGGGAAAGGGGATCAGAGAAATCAGGGCCAGGGGCCAGCTGAAGATGAACATAAATATATAGGCGCCGATCAGGACGATTAGCGAGATAAAGAGGTCCTCCGGGGCGTGGTGGGCTACTTCGGCGATCATGTTCAGGTCGTTGGAGATGCGGGACATGATGTGGCCGGTTTTGACGTTGTCGAAGTAGTTGAAACTGAGCTTTTGGATGTGGCGGAAGATGTCGCGGCGCATGTCCGCTTCGATTCGTACGCCCAGGATGTGGCCCCACTTAATGCGGAGGTAGTTCAGCCCCAGGGTAAGGATGTAAATCATAGCCATGGCCGCCAGGGACCATGCAACGGCCTGCAGGTTTTTTCCGGGGATGTAGGTTTTAAGCAGATTTCGGGTCAGGTAGGGAAAAAAGATCGACAGGCCGGCCATCAGGACGGCGGCGCTCATGTCCAGCACGAACAGGGGCATATGGGGTTTGTAGTAGGTAATGAAGCGTTTGATCAGCATTGGGACCTCTTTACCCGATAGCCTTTGCAGTATCAGCGGCGGCGATAACGCTTAGTTTTTGCGGTTCGCGGATGTCCGCTAAAAACTCTAGAATCTGCAAGCCCCGTTGGAGCGCTGGAGCGGAATTGCTGGGGGTATCCATGGGCAGATTGTATCAGGAAACTAAAAAAAATTCTAAAAAAATTTGACAGAACAACAAAGATCATAGATGAAAAACTTTATTGAGTCCTCTGAAAAAAGGTCAAAATGCGGGAAAAAGGTGTTTTTAACTTATTATAATATAGAGACTTAGAAAATTTCATGTCGCCTCTGAGCCTCTTTTTTCAGAGGACTCATTATTTTATTTGGTAAAAAGAGGCGATATATGGAAACAAAATAGAAAACCTGCGGGTCCTAGGGCTTGCTCTTGGTTTTTGTTACTAGTGAGTAATACTCTCACACAGCTTCCATAAACGTAATCCCCAGGGGCTTTCAAACCCCTGGGGCCGGCGTTGTGACTGGACGCCTGCACTTATTTTACATCAACTTTAATTTGTGTGCGTTTCTTTTCTTCCTTCTTAGGCAACGTCAAATGCAGGATCCCCTCTTTCATTTCGGCCTTTGCCTTGTCGGGATCAACCGAATCAGGCAGCGATACCGTGCGCTGGAATGCACCGCTCCAGCTTTCCCGGCGGTAGTAGGCCTTTTCTTTCTCTTCCTTCTCGTCTTTCTTTTCGCCCTTGATTGTCAGAAGGTTATCGGATACCGAAATATCGATATCGTCCTTCTTGACTCCCGGCAGGTCACAGCGTATCTCTACATTGTCATCATTATCGCTCACGTCGATTGCCGGGGTAAAACCTTCATCGAACAAGGCCGGTTCACTACCGAGATCCAGTAAGTCCCGATCGAAGAGCCTATTTATTTCGTTTTGCAGCAGATCAAAGGGATCTCTCCTGCGTGTGGGTGCGGTCCTGTTTCTCCATTTTGTCAGTCCGTTCATAATTACCTCCTCCTTTCAATAAGGTGGTTTACTCTTTTCATTAATAATGTTGCAAAACTCGTGCCAAGATTTTGTGTGGAATTAAATATTTGCATTGTAGGTATTTAGATGTAAATAAGAGTATGAAAATTGCCGTTTTTAAGGTAGTTTTTTGTGTCAAAATGCGTCAAAAAAAATTCTCTTGAAACACGGTGAGTGTATCCTTTTTACACAGTTCTTTTAGCCTATGTGAGGACTTTTGTGTAGAATTGCATCGAAAAAACTCGCACCCAACCCTTTGTTGTTTTATAATTAGGTAAAAAGAACTGGTACTACAGGAGGTGGAATATCAAAACTCATATGAAGACCCATATAAAGTGGGTAAAACCCGTTGTGATAGTGGCAATGGTCATTCTGTTGTCGGGCTGCTTTAGTAGTTCCTGGACCATCAAATTGAATAGCGACGGCTCCGGCACGATCCGAATGGAATACAAAATGGACAAGCAGGTAATGGCTATGGTTGGAAGCATGGGGGGAGGGGAGTCTGATGTGCCGACAACAAGCCGGGAGTTCTTGGAGGAGAGTGATGTGCAATCCCGGGCGCACTCAATAGGCCCCGGTGTTCGCTTTGTTTCAGCGGAACCCCATGGCGAAAATGAAAAGTCCTTCGGATACACCGCCGTCTATGCCTTTGACGATATCAATACTATAACGGTTGCTCCAATGGAGGGGGCGCCGAACTCGAACGAAGGGTCCTTTGAAGAGGAAAATGAGGATTCACCCTTTACCTTTCGGTTTAGCCGGGGCGTTGTGTCGGAACTTGTGGTAATGATGGATAGTGAGGATGAATCAGATGAAGATTTCGAGACCGAGGACGCTAATGAGGATCAGCAGCAGAACGAACAGATGGCTGAGATGATGAAACCGTATTTTCGCAGTATGGCCTTTGAGGTGAAAATAGAGATTCCAGGGACTATACAAACGACCAATGCAAGCTATCGAGAGGGTAATACAATTACTCTCATCAATATGGAGATGGAAAAAATAGTGGATAACGATGCCCTGTTTAAGGATGTAGTGAATTCCGGCAATATTCAAGACGATGAGCTGGTGAGCAGATTGGAAGAGGCGGGAATACAAATAGAGGACCAAGAGGAGGTGTTTGTCCGGTTCCAATAAATGGGACGAGAGAGTACGCCGGAAACCCGTGAGCTCCTCCTACCGGGCGCCCCTAGGGGTCGTGGAAAAAAACTATTTGACTTCTTACTTTTAATTTTCTAACGTTAGTGTAGTTGCCTTATGAAGAAAAGATTGTTTATTGTTTTGGTCAGTTTAGTGGTGCTGCTGTATTGGTTCGGTGAGGCCTATATCGATCTTACTACAGGCGGTTCACTTGTTTTTACACAAGCCCTTTTTCAGCCGAGCCGTTACGAATTTCTCATGCGCGTGTTTACAATTACGCTCTTTGTAGCAGCGGCCTTGGTAGGACGGGTTTTCTTTAAAAGATACCAGGGGACAGCGGAAGAGGCCTACAGGCAGCGAGAATTCTCAACCGCCCTCTTTGATAACGTCTTTGACATGCTGGCGGTTATTGAGCCGAACGGTACAATTCACAAAGTAAACGAAGCAATGTGCACTACCCTTGGGTATACCCGGGAGGAGCTTGAAGGGACCACCATTCAACAGCTTCATTCTCCTGAAGTGTATCAGCACTTGAGCCGCCATAGGGCGGAGTTTGCCGATTTCCAGCGTGCTTTCCTCGGTCAGTTTACCTTTATCTCTAAATCAGGCGAAGAGGTCCCGGTGGAAGGGGCCGGGGGAGAGTTTGTTTCGGAGGGGGTAACCTATATAATCGGAAGTTTTCGTGATTTGAGGGAACGCCGACGAAGGGAAAGTGAGTTGCAACTCTCCCAAAACTTGTTCCGCAGCAGTTTAGAGGGTATTGTAATCACCGACAAAGAGGGAGCTATTGAAAAGGTCAACCCGGCTTTTACCGATATCACCGGATACACAAGCGCAGAGGTAATCGGGCAGAATCCGCGAATATTGAAATCGGAATATCATAACCCCGAGTTTTACAAGGAGATGTGGGATTCTCTGTTAACAAAGGGAACATGGGAGGGGGAGATCTGGAACCGTAAAAAAAACGGTGAAGCCTATCCCGAGTGGTTATCCATCACAACCTTGTACAATGACGACGGAACAATTCGCAATTTTATTTCCTTGTTTCACGATATATCGGAAAAAAAGTTTCAGGAAGAGAAGCTTCAAAGGCTGGCGTATCACGATGCACTTACCGGTTTGCCCAACCGACAGCTCTTTATGGACAGAATCCATGTAGCCCTCTCCTCTGCTTCACGCAAAAAGGGGCACATAGCGGTGCTTTTTCTCGATATAGACGACTTTAAATATGTAAACGATACCTACGGTCATCCGGAGGGCGATCAACTGTTGCTGCAGGTAAAACAGAAGGTGGAAGATGTATGCCGGGATGAGGACACCTTTGCCCGGTACGGCGGGGATGAGTTTGTGTTTCTTTTAAACGGGGTGCAGGATGATAAAGCTGTCACCACTATAGTGCTGCGTATTTTAAAGCTTTTTCGGGAGCCCTTTTTAATTGCAGATCAAGAGAATTATGTGTCGGTCAGTATTGGAATAGCGATGTATCCGGAGGACGGTGTGGATGAGGTGAGCCTTCTGAAAAATGCAGACCTCGCCCTCTACAATGCAAAGAATCTCGGTAAGAATACCTTCGCCTTTTATAAAGAATCCCTGAATGAGGAGTTGGTGCGCAGAAATTACATTGAATCGGAACTGCGGCGGGCTATAAGGGATGAGTGTTTACAGCTGTATTATCAGCCGAAGGTAGATTTGATGACCGGGGAAATTGTGAGTCTTGAGGCGCTGCTTCGCTGGCAGCTTGAGGACGGCACCTGGATTTCCCCCGGGGAGTTCATCCCCATTGCCGAACAGACCGATCTTATTTTTCCAATTGGAGACTGGGTATTCTCGGAGGCAATGCGTTTTCTTGTGCAGTTACGGCAGCTTGGTCATAGGAACGTGTCGATGGGGGTCAATGTATCGCCAAAACAGTTTCTTACACGTGACTTTGTTGAGGCCATGGGCAGGATAGTAGGGGAATTGGATATTTCCCCTGAGTCGGTGGTCCTGGAAATTACCGAGTATGTGCTCATGCAGAATATAGAGTACACGGTCCAAGTGCTCACTTCTCTCAAAGAACAGGGATTCAAGCTTTCAATCGATGATTTTGGTACAGGCTATTCATCTCTCAGCTATCTCAAAGAGTTTCCCATCTCAGAAATTAAGATAGACAGGTCTTTTATAAAGGACCTGCCGGATTCCCCCCACGCTTCCGCTATTACCCGTTCTCTCCTCGCCGTTTCCAGGACCCTCGGGTATACGGTTGTTGCTGAAGGGGTTGAATATGAAAGACACGCCGATTTTTTGAGGGATCATAAGTGTCCCGTCGCACAGGGGTTTCTTTTCAGTAAGGCCTTGCCCCGGGAAGAGCTCCTGGAGTTACTGAAGAGCGAAAAGAAATTACTGTGTAAAAAAGTTGACTAATATACTAATGTATAAGTATCTTAAAAATAGAAATTACAAGAAGGAGAGTAGCAATGGCACAAGTAACTTTTAAGGGTACTCCGGTACATACGGTAGGAGAACTGCCGGCAAAAGGGAGTAAAGCTCCTGATTTTTCACTTACTACAAAGGATTTGCAGGAGAAAAGCCTGGAAGATTTTAAGGGAAAGAAAAAAATCCTCAACATTGTTCCCAGTCTCGATACGGGAGTGTGCGCAGCCTCGGCTAAGACTTTTGAAGCCCGTGCCGATACCCTGGAGAATACCGTGATACTCACCGTCAGTATGGACCTTCCCTTCGCTCAGCAGCGTTTTTGCAGTGCCGAGGGTATAGATAATGTGGTGACCCTGTCGGCCTTCCGTGCACCGGGTTTTGCCGGGAATTACGGAGTGGAAATGTCGGATGGGCCTCTGCGGGGGCTCTTAGCCCGTTCGGTGGTGGTGCTTAATGAGGAGAACCAGGTAGTGTATACGGAGCTGGTCCCGGAAATTGCCCAAGAGCCGAACTACGATGCCGCGGTGGAAGCTTTAGATAAATAAGACTTAGCCACATAAGTCTATTGAGGTGTGGTTGGTGTAAAACCCTTACGCTCCATGGCTCCCCAGGATTTCTGTTTAAATAGGTAGGAGATATACGCGGTTACTCGTATTGCACTGAGGACTTGGCGAAAGCCGAATATCTTGAAAGCAAGTGTTTTCTCGGATAATATCAGCCTAGTATGATTGAAAAAAGGCGCATCTACCAACGAATCGGGATTCATAGAATCCTGCTGCTGTTTAGCTTTCTCGCTTTTATCAGTTTAGGGCTGCCCGACGGACTGTTGGGAGTGGCATGGCCGTCGATCAGCCGTACCTTCGGAGTTCCATTAAGCCGCTTAGCGGTGCTGCAGGTAGCAATGACTATCGGGTTTGTCTTTTCAAGTGGAAATGCCGGGCGCTTAATCGAGAAGCTTGGTGTTGGTAACCTGTTGGTGGTAAGTAATTCCCTGGTGGTCTGTGCCCTCACCGGCTATGTTCTGGCCCCTCACTGGTATATGTTAATCGCCGCCACCGTAGTACTGGGTTCTGCCGGAGGGGCGATTGATGCGGGGCTCAATGCATATACGGCAAAGCGCTTTACCAAAGAACAGGTGACCTTGCTCCACGCTTTTTTCGGCTTCGGTGCAATGCTTGGACCTGCCCTTATGGGCAGAGTGTTGAGCGCCGGCCGCCCATGGCAGCAGGGGTATCTTTACACTCTTGTTCTGGTTGTTGTATTACTGATAATCTTCATCCTGTTCCGTGACCTATGGAAAAAGGACTCCCCCACAGCCCATGGAAACGGAAGGGAGACCCACGCACACGTACCGGAGAAATGTTCTAAACGAAGGGTACGCACCTACACTTTGGTCGGAATAGCTCTTTTTCTCATGTATACCGGGCTTGAAATTACAATGGGCGCCTGGAGCTTTACTCTGCTTACCACCAGCCGCGGAATCTCCGAGGGGGTTGCGGCGGTATGGGTTGGGGCCTTCTGGGCCGGTTTAATGGGGGGAAGGGTATTTTTCGGCATATTCGGCGGGCGATGGCACGCGAAATCGATTGTCGCGGCTATGATTATGACCCTTTTTTTTGGGGTCTTGCTTTTTTCTCAACCGTGGATATCCTGGCTATTCCTGCCGGCGCTCCCGCTGATCGGGTTTGCCTGCGCCCCCCTGTTTCCCCTTTTCGTTACCCTTACCTCATCGGTTGTAGGGCATGAGGCGGCATCGCGGGCCATCGGTATGCAGGTTGCATCCGCCGGGCTGGGCGGGGCGATAATCCCCTTTTTTGTTGCTGTTTCGGTGGAATTCTTTTCTATTGAAGCGGTAGGTGCCTGTGCACTGGTGCTGACCCTCTTGATAACACTGATTTACCGGTTCTGGATTAGCCCGGCCCGGAATTATCAGCCGGTCTGATTGGCCGCCGATCGTTCGTAAAGAAAATCCCGTAAAAACCGGGGGGTGTAGCCTTTTGTAGGTTCTGCAGCAAGATCTTCCGGCGTACCTGTGGCCACAATCTCTCCACCTGCTTCTCCACCTTCGGGGCCAAGGTCGATAATCCAGTCGGCTTCGGCGATAATATCTAAATTATGCTCGATAATCACGATGGTATTCCCGGCATCAACCAAGCGGTGAAGTACCTGCAGCAATTTTTCTACGTCCGACATATGCAAACCGACTGTAGGTTCATCCAAGATATAAAGGGTCTCCGTGCCGGTGGAATTAGGCTTGGCTTTGGAGAGTTCTGTGACAAGTTTTACCCGCTGGGCTTCACCACCGCTCAGGGTGGGGCTTTGCCGTCCTAGGGTGAGATATCCGAGGCCCACATCATTTAAAAGAGACAGCGGGTGGTGGATAGAAGGAATAGCCTCAAAGAATTCCGTTGCCTCTTCTACGCTCATCTGCAGCACATCGCCAATAGATTTGTCTTTGTAGGTAACCTCCAGCGTTTCGTGGTTGAAGCGTCTTCCTCCGCAGGTATCACAGGGGATAGTAACATCCGGAAGAAAGCTCATTTCTATTCGTTTTACCCCCTGTCCGGAACACTCTTCACAGCGGCCCCCGGAAATGTTGAAAGAAAACCGGCTGGCGGAATAGCCCCTGACCTTTGCCTCCGGGGTGGAGGCAAAAAGTGTCCTGATGTGGTCCCAGAATCCCACATAGGTAGCGGGACAGGACCGTGGAGTTTTTCCAATTGGAGTTTGATCGACCTCCAACGCCCGGTTGAAGTGCTCAATCCCCGAAATTGTACGGCAACCGATAGCCCCCTCCTGCTCCCCACTGGGGGACGCCGATCTGGGGGCTCCCCTCCGGGGGGCTTCCGACCTGGAAGAGGCCGTCCGGGGATCTGCCGATCGGCGGCCCCTCTTTTTTCCGCGAATCCCGCGCTGCATGTTCCTAAACAGTACGTCCCGGGCGAGGGTGCTTTTTCCGCTCCCGCTTACACCGGTTACAGCTATTAACTTGCCTGCTGGAATAGTAACATCTATTTCCTTTAAGTTATGGGCACTCACCCCCTCCAGGATGATGCCGGGGGTGTGGGCTGGACTTCCGCTGGAGACCGAGTCGGCCTCAGGCCCAAGCTCATCCGGTGTCTGGCGCCGCTCGAGGAATAGGGGATGTTTCAGGGGATTTCTCAGCCGGCTGCCGGTGGGAGAGGTCTTGCACTCCAATAGTTGAGGAACGCTCCCGGCAAAGACAACCTCGCCCCCGTGGATGCCCCCTCCCGGGCCGATATCTATCACATGGTCGGCGGACCTTATTGTATCCTCATCATGTTCCACCACAACCACCGTATTTCCCTTTTCCTTGAGCAGCTGAAGGGTATTCATCAGCATACGGTTGTCCCGCGGGTGCAAACCGATGGTCGGCTCGTCCAAAATGTAACACACCCCGCGAAGGTTGGAGCCGAGCTGGGCGGCCAGTCGAATCCGCTGGGCCTCACCGCCGCTGAGAGTAGGGGCGGAGCGTTCGAGGCTGAGGTATTCCAGACCGACATGCTCAAGAAAACCGAGACGGCTTTTAAGCTCCTCCACCGCATCACGGGCTATCTCGGCGCTGCGTCCCTCGGGACGATAGTTCTTAAAGAAGGTACGCGCCCCGCTTACGGTCATACGATTAAAATCTGCAATGGATCGACCCTCAAACTGTACCGCCAGGGCCTCCGGACACAGTCGTGCGCCGCCGCATTCGGGGCACACCTCCGGATCAAGCTCAAAATTACTTTCATCCCCCTCTTCGCCGGGGTCCTTAAAGCCGGTCCCGTGACAGAGGGGGCACCAGCCGTGGTGAGAATTGTAGGAGAATAGGCGCGGGTCGAGTTCCGGAAAACTGCGGCCGCATGAGGGACAGGCCCGTTCGGTAGAGAACACTACAGGATCATCGCCAATTTCCGGCCGGATTACATGGACACTGTTCTTTCCAATTTCTAAAGCCGACTTTATACTTTCGCGCAGGGCATCTTCATTAGAAGGGCCAATTTCAAGCTTCCCTAGTGGCAACTGTATTGTATGCTCTTTATAGCGGTCGAGCCGCGGCCACTGGTCTGTAGGCACAAGCTCCCCGTCGACCCGCAGGTGGGAATATCCCTTACCCGCAGCCCAGGATGCCAGATCGGTGTAGTAACCCTTCCTCGCAAGGATCAGGGGGGCTGCAATTTCAATTTCGGTGGTGCGGAACTCACGCAGGATCTGCTCTACAATTTGGTCTATGCTTCGGGCTTGAATGGGAATACCGCAGTCCGGACAGAACTGGGTTCCCACACGCAAAAACAGCAGCCGGATAAAGTGATACAGCTCGGTGACCGTTGCCACGGTACTCTTCCATCCACCCCGGCTTGTCCTCTGTTCAATAGCAACGGTTGGGGGAACCCCAATTACACTGTCCACCTCCGGCCGGGAGGAGGGCTGAACAAACTGACGGGCATAGGCGTTCAGTGATTCTAGATAGCGTCGCTGTCCCTCGTTAAAGAGAATATCGAAGGCGATGGTGCTTTTTCCGCTCCCGCTTACGCCGGTAATAACGGTGAAGGTCTGAAGGGGAACCGTGATGCGCACATCCTTTAAATTATGCTCCCTGGCCCCGTCAATGGTAATAAGTTCGGAGGCCGTGGATCCAGCGGAGGACCGTGACGATGTGCCGGACAGGAGAAAATTATCCGACATATAGCGGTGCAGGGCCCGGCCGGTATAACTATTTTGGTATGCCATAATCTGCTCGGGCCGGCCTTCACATAACAGCTGTCCCCCGGCTCGTCCCCCCTCGGGGCCCAGGTCGATGATCCAGTCGGCGGCACGGAGCACATCGAGGTTGTGTTCAATTACCACCAGCGAGTGCCCCGCCTCAATGAGCCTGCGAAAGGCCTGAAGCAGGGTGGCGATATCATCAAAATGAAGGCCGGTGGTAGGTTCGTCGAAGAGAAAGAGTATGCCCTCTGCCTGCTTTTTACCTTTGGCCGTGCCGGGGCCTCCGGCGGAGGCCGTGCCTGCCCCTGTGCGTGTGTTCTTGTCGGTGCCCACGGCCTTGCCCTCCGCCTTCCCTGGCATGCCTGCGGCGGCAAGGTGACCGGCAAGTTTAAGCCGCTGGGCTTCCCCCCCGCTTAGGGTGGGCAGGGGCTGGCCAAGACGAAGGTAGCCCAAACCCACATCCTGGAGGGGCTCCAGTTTTTTCAACACCTTGTGTTCTTCTTTAAAGAAACTGCAGGCCCCATCTATGGTCATCTCCAGCACATCCGCGATTGATACAGCCGGGCCGGTGCCCTGCTTCGGCAAGAGTTTGACCTCCAGCACTTCAGGCCGATACCGCGACCCGTTGCACTCAGGGCAGCGTATGTACACATCACTTAAAAACTGCATCTCCACATGCTCAAAACCCCTGCCCCCGCAGGCGGGGCACCGCCCCTTCGGAGAATTAAAGCTAAAGGTCCCCTCAGTGTATCTCCGCTGCTTCGACAGCGGCTCTTTGGCAAAGAGGGCACGGATTGGAGCGAGGCCGCCCACATAGCTCACCGGATTTGAACGTGCGGTTTTTCCGATTGGACTTTGATCAACCAGCACGATATCATCGATCATTTCATGACCGTACACTCCCCGGTGTGCACCGGGCTGCTCTACAGGACGCTGTTTCAGCTTGCGTACCGCCATGTACAGAATATCCTGGATAAGCGTCGATTTACCGGAACCGCTGACCCCGCCGACACATACCAGCTGATCGAGGGGGATGTTCACATCGATGTCCTTCAAATTATGCTCGGAGGCCCCTTTAATTAAGATCGAAGGGGGCGCTTTTTTCTTCGGTGCAGGTTCAATATCTGGTCCAGTTGTTGGTTCAGGCGCAGGTTCAGGGGCGGGTTCAGTCGCGGGCCCTGGGGCGGGCCCCGGGGCGGGCCCCAAAACAGATGACCGGCCGGAGAGATAATCGGCGGTGAGGGTCTTTCCCGATCGAATCAGCTCCTCCGGTGTTCCTGCAAACTGCAGCTCACCTCCGGCCTCTCCGGCGGCGGGGCCAAGGTCAATTACGATATCGGCGGCCATAATTACCTCAGGGTCGTGTTCAACCACCAACAGGGTGTTTCCGCTGTCCCGTAAACGGGTGAGAATATTAATCAGGCGCCGAATGTCCCGGGAGTGGAGCCCGATGCTCGGCTCATCCAGGACAAACAAGGTGTGTACCAAGGAGGTACCGAGAGCGGTGGTCAGATTGATGCGCTGCACCTCTCCCCCGCTGAGGGTCCTCGATTGGCGGTCGAGGGTCAGATACCCGACACCTACTTCATCCAGGTAGCTTAGGCGGGTGCGTATCTCTTTTAGAACTACCTCCGCCGCTTCATCAAGAGGAGTGGGAAGTTCGAGCTTCTCAAAAAAGCTTTTTCCGTCGGTAATAGGCATCTGCATGATTTCTGCAAGGTTCTTTCCGCCGACCCTCCATAAGAGAGACTCGGGCTTCAGTCGCGCTCCGCTGCATGCATGGCACAGATGGTAGGTGCGGTATTTTGAAAGCAGTACCCGGATGTGCATCTTATAGCTCTTTGACTCCAGCCATTTGAAAAAGCGCTCAATTCCGTACCACACTCCCTCGTCCCATTCACCTTCACCCTCAATGATCCACTGTTTTTCTTCGTCCCTAAGCTCCCGCCAGGGAACATCTGTTCTTATTCCCTGCAACCGGGCAAAGTGGGTAAGTTCTTTTCGGCATACCTTGTAGCTTTTCGATTCAAAAGGTTTTATTGCCCCTTCGGCCAGTGTTTTTTCCTTATCGGGTATAACCAAATCGTAGTCGATGCCGATGGTCCGTCCGAATCCGCGGCAAGTGGGACATGCGCCAATTGGGGAGTTGAAGGAAAACATATTTGGGATCGGATCTTGATAGTGAATATCGCACTGTGCACAGTGAAGCTCCCGTGAAAAGGGCAGGCTCCTTTTTACTTTTATTGACTCGCCTGTCTCATCTTTGCTCCGTTCTACCAGATGAACAGCAGCTTTGCCCCCACCGTGGTGAAAACACTCTTCGATATCCTCGGTAATTCGACCCCGCCGCTCTGGGGAGAAGGTGGTGCGGTCCTGGATCACCTCGATACTGGAGTTGTCCTCATTAAAAAACCGCAGATATCCCTGTGCCTGCAGGATCTCCTTAATCTCTTTGACGCTGAAATTGTGGGGAACCGGTATCGTAAAGGTGATTATCAGGGGTGAGCCCGTGGTAATATGTTCGTCCTTCTGAAGGGCCTCGAACACTGAATCCGGGGAATCCCTCTGTACCTCCTGTCCACAGGAGCGGCAGTACAGTCTTCCCGCCTTTGCAAAGAGAAGCTTCAAATGGTCGTTTAGCTCGGTCATTGTTCCGACGGT
>Ga0102938_10000942_pt1 | contig 22005 bp, 20 predicted proteins | sample SalPonR2_B_D2_MG_FD_84516 | JGI IMG/M metagenome (GOLD analysis project Ga0102938, IMG submission 84516) | Salt pond soil microbial communities from South San Francisco under conditions of wetland restoration - Salt Pond MetaG R2_B_D2_MG | ecosystem: Environmental > Aquatic > Marine >... | reverse complement strand
CCGACAGCTCAGACCGACAGCTCAGACCGACAGCTTGGACAGGAACCGTTCGCGATCCACGAGTACGCGCCGGTGCTTGACCAGGGCGACCTGCTCGCCGTCCTGTTCCACCGTCACACGGAACTCGAGCCGGCGCCCGTGGTGCCCGATGAGCGTGGCGTGGGCACATACCGTCGCGCCGACCGGCGTCGCCTTGACGTGCTCCACATCCGCCCAGGTGCCGACGGAGGTCTCCCCGTCCGCCATCTGGTCGCTGACGGCGTCCACGCAGGCGCTCTCGGCCAGGGCCAGCAGGGCCGGGGTCGCCAGCACGGGAACATCGCCCGATCCGAGTGTGATCGCCGTGTGCTCCTCGCCGACCGTCAACGTCCGCGCGAGCTTGAGGCCAGGGTCACAGCGGCCCATCGTGTACCAACCTTGTCCGAGGCGTCTCCGGTGGGGACCTGCTCCCACGGCCGTGCGCCGCACGATCCGACAGGGTAACGGCCCCGCGGCCGGCGTTCCCAGCGGGCTCCGACGACCCCGTCCTGCCGGTCGCCGTCGGCCGGGTTCGCCAGGACGACCATCGAGGTGGCACCCTGTGCGCCACGTTGGCGCGCCCGAGTCCGTTCCTTCGGTGGCGTGCCCTGTCGCGCGCGGACCGCGGTCGGTCAGACCGAGGCGCGCCCCGATCGTGAGGAACGCCGACCGTGACCGCCCCTGCTGCCGTGCTCGCCATCGTGCTCGCGACGACCGCCGTGGGGAGCTCTGCGTTGTTGTGGTTCGGCCCGACCTTCGGAGAGCTGCGCCGGGGGTACGAGCTGCTCACGGGCGCCACGATCGTCCTGCTCGCGCTCGGGGCCTGGGCCGCCTTCGCCGGGCCGATGGTCTCGCTGGAGGGCACGGACGCACTCTCGGACGGACAGCTGGCCCGCATCCTCTTGCTGGCCTTCTCCGGCCTCACGGTGGCCGCGGTGCTGGGGCGGGCGCTGCGAGCCCCTGACGGGCTCGTCCGGGTACTGGGTGGCCTGGCCACGGTGCTCGGCCTCGCGTCGCTGTGGCCGCTGGCCGTGCTCCGCGCCGAGCGTGGAGGAGCGGGCGGCGTCGCTCAGGGGCTCGTGGAACTGCTGCTCGGCGGCACGCTCATGGGTGCGATCTGGGTCGGTCTGATCCTCGGGCACTGGTACCTGGTCGAGCGCCGCCTCTCCAACCGCTACATGATGTGGATCGCCTGGGTGAACGTGGCCGCGATCGGCGCCGGACTCGGCTCCGTCCTGCTGTCGAGTCGCAACCCCGCTCCGTGTGAGGGTCTGCCGGCGGGTGGCGAGTACGAGCAGTGCTCGATGATGTTCTCCCCGATCCTGTCCATCGGTTCGATGACCATCATCCTCGGGCTGGGGGTCCTGGCGCTGCTGGCCCTGATCGCCGGGTTCAACGTCAAACTCGCCCGCGAGGGTGGCCGGTCGATCCAGGCATCGACCGGCATGTTCTACCTCGCTGTCATCCTGGCCCCCGCCGTGGAGTTCGCCGCCAAGGTCAGGTTCTTCTGAGTGCTTCTGAGTTCTTCTGAGCGCGCTCGGGCCACCGTGCTGAGCAGGTCCCCCGGATGCCATCACCGGCTGGTGGAGGGCTCCCGTTCGGTGTCCTGCGGTCCGGCCAGCAGGGTCGCGAGGACGAGCCCGTCATCGACCCCGAGCACCGTGGCGGTGAACTGCTCGTCATCGGCCAGGGCCTGCAGCGAGGCCGCCACCTCGTCCCCGTCCTCTCCACCGCGCAGCGCCCCCCGGATCACGAGCATGCCCCCCGGTCGCAGCAGACGGCGGGCATGGTCGACCAACCCCGGGGTCACCGCGGGCCGCGACTGCAGCACCACGAGGTCGTAGGCCGCGTCCGAGAGCCGATCGAGCACCGTGAGCGGATCCCCTTGGATCGAACGGACCTTCGGGCCGGCGTCCATGGTCTCGAAGGCATCGGTGGCCAGGCCGTGCGCGTGCGTGTCAGGCTCGATCGAGGTCAACACCCCCCGCGGTGGCAGTTCGGGGAGCAGCCAGGCTCCGGACACGCCGCCGGCAGCGCCGACCTCGACGATCGTCCGTGCGGCGACGGTGCGGGCGGCCCACCGCAGCAACGCTCCGACCTCCGGCGCCGGTGGCGCCAGAAGGGCCGCTCGCCGGCGGGCGGTCACCGTGGTGTCCGGCTCCGGTGCCAGAACACGTCGGACCTCGTGCAGCACGACCTCGTCCACCATCGTTGTCCGCCTCGTCGCTACCGTGGCTGCGACCACGGCGGTGGTGCGGTGGTCGTCAGGTCGGCAACCTAGCCCAGTCGTGGGCTGGCCGGTCAGGCGCGCACGGGCGGCCAGCGCCCGCCGTCGCGGACCTCAGGACGTCCCGCCCCACCTGAGCGGTTCCCGGCACCGAACCCCGGGCGCGCGTAGGGCACCATGGCAGCGAGGTTCCGCAGGACCGGAGGCAGGCGTGGGTTACGACAGAGACGAGTGGCGCCGACCGTGGCGTCGCGAGGGGACGGTGCCGTCGGACCCCTCTGCACCCGGACCTGCCGCGACGCGTCCGATCGCCCGCTTCCCGCAGCCGCCGCCGACCGGGTGGTCGGCAGCCGCCGCCGGACCCGGTTCACCGGCGGGCTCGGTCCGACCACCGGACACGGTCGGCACCGTCGACGCGCCGGCCTCGCCGCGCCGTCGTCCTCTCGGCCTGGTGCTCGGCGCGGTACTCGGCGCGGTGATCGGCACCGGTGGCACCCTGCTGGCCACCGACGCGCTGCCCCAGGAGGTGGCTGAGGATCGCACCGAGCAGGCCGCGGCGGAACCCGAACTGCCCGCCACCGTCTCCGCGCCCACCATCGAGCCGCTCAGCGAGTCGTCCATCGTGCCTGCGGTCGCCGAAGCCGTCACACCCTCGGTGGTGCGCATCGACGTCCGTGCCGGCACGGAGGAGGGACCTGGCCCTGCCGGACAGTCCGGTCTGGGGTCCGGTGTCGTCTACCGGTCCGACGGCTACGTCATCACCAACCACCACGTCATCGAGAACGCGAACTCGGTCGAGGTCCGGCTGGCCAGTGGTGACGTGCTCGAGGCCGAGGTGATCGGCTCCGACGAGCTCAACGACATCGCCGTGGTCAGGGTGGATGCGGACGATCTCCCCGCGATCAACCTGCGGGGTGCGGACGAGCCACTGCTGGTCGGCGAGACGGTCATCGCCATCGGCTCGCCCTTCGGCCTCGACGCCTCGGTCACCGCCGGTGTGATCTCCGCGCTCAACCGGGAGATCCGCCTCGACGAGGTGGGCCCGGGCCAGGGGGTCCGGACGATCCCGTCCATCGTCCAGACGGATGCCGCCATCAACCCGGGCAACTCCGGGGGCGCGCTCGTCGACGCCCAGGGGCGCCTGGTCGGTATCAACACCGCCATCCTCACCCGCTCCGGCGCCAGTCAGGGCGTCGGGTTCGCCGTCCCCGGCGACCAGGCCGTCGACTCGGCGGAGCAGCTGATCGACCAGGGTTTCGTCCGGCACCCGCTGCTCGGCATCGCGGGTCAGGACGTCTCTGCCGAGATCGCCGACGAGCTCGGGCTGCCCGCCCGCCGTGGTGCCATCATCGAGTCGGTCCAGCCGGGCACCGGCGCCGCGGACGCCGGTCTGCGACCCGGTGACGTGATCGTGAGCGTCGATGGCGAGCCACTGGTGACGATGTCCCAGTTGGTCGCGGAGGTGCGCCGCCGCGACCCCGGTGACATCGTCGTCCTGGAGATCTTCCGCGACGGCGACCTCCAGGACGTCGAGGTGGAGCTCGGGGAACTCCCGCGCTGATCCGCCCCACCGCCGCCGGGTCGCGCCGGGCTACCCTCGCGAGGCGGCCGAACGGGCCGTGCCTGCCGCATCCCGCCGGTGGAGGTGCCGCTCGTGCCAGGGCCCCAGGAACTGCTGGTCATCGCCGTGGTGGCCCTGCTGGTGTTCGGTCCGGACCGTCTCCCCGAGCTGGCGCGCACGGCCGGGAAGTGGCTCGGACGGCTGCGGAGCGAGACGCACCGCAACGTCGAGCAGCTGAAGCGGCTGGGTGAGATCCAGCAGCTCCAGGCCGACCTCCAGGGACTCAAGCGGGAGCTCGATGACGCCCGTCAGGACGTCACCCGTGAGGTGAAGGGGTTCTCCAACCTCGCCGGGGAGGCCGCGGGCGGCCGTGAGACGGGGGAGCGTGGCAACCAAGGCACCTCAGCACCACCGGTCACGCGGATTCCGGCCGCCAGCGCCGAGGTGGCGTTGCGGGGTGAGGAGGATCCGCCCCCCTTCGACCCGGAAGCCACGTGAAGCACGTGCGCCGCGTGAACGGTGCTGCGCTGCCGCGTCCGCTCGGTGGCGTCCCGCCAGCCGTCGCCGGCGCCGTGGTCGCCGGCTCCTACCTCGCCGTCCGCTCGGGCCTGACCGACGCGGTGGACCGGGAGATCGAGCGACGGCTGACCTCGGTGCGGCATCGGCCGGGTGATCACGTCCTGGTGGTGGCCACCGACCTGGGATCGACCTTCGGCCTGATCGGGACGACGACCGTGCTGGCGCTGACGGGCCGGCGGATCGCCGCAGCCGAGGTCAGCGCGGCCGGCGCTGCCGCGTGGCTGCTCGCCCAGGCGGTGAAGCCGGCACTGGGACGGCAACGGCCCTACGAGCTCGGGTCGTCGGCGCGGCTGGTCGCCCCGCCGGCCGGCTCGTCCTGGCCGTCGGGTCATGCGGCGGTCGGCGCCGCCATGGCAGCGGCGCTGACCACGGTCGGCAACCGACGGCTCGCGGTGCTGGCCGCCGCTGGGGCGGTGGCGATCGGCGCGTCGCGCATCTCGGTGGGCGTCCACCATCTCAGTGACGTGATCGCCGGCTGGGGCGTGGGGGTGCTCGCCGCCTCCGGGAGCGGCGCGATCACCCGGCGACTGCGGCTCAGGACACGCTGAGCGGCAGGTTGCGGCCGAGGAGTGAGCGTGACCGCGCGGCCAAGTGGTCCGCGACGCCGTTGATGGCCTCGGCGGCGGGTAGCTCCGGGTTGGAGACCACCAGGGGAACGCCGGCATCGCCGCCCTCGGTCAGGCGGGGATCGATCGGGATGCGCCCCAGCAGCTCGGTACCCAGCGCCTCGGCGAGTTCCTGACCACCGCCGCTGCCGAAGATCTCGTGGGTCTGCCCGCTGGCCGGATCGGTGAAACCGGCCATGTTCTCGATGACGCCCACCACCGACATCCCGGTCTGCTCGGTGGCCTTCCCGGCCCGCAGCGCGACCTTCTGGGCCGCCTGCTGCGGTGTGGTGACCACGACCATGTCGGCGTTCGGCAGCATCTGCGCCAGGGAGATCGCGATGTCGCCGGTGCCCGGGGGCAGGTCGCACAGCAGCACGTCCAACTCCCCCCAGTGGACGTCGGAGAGGAACTGCTGGATCGCCCGGTGCAGCATCGGGCCACGCCAGATCACGGAACGGTCGGGGTCGGTGAAGAACCCGATCGAGATCACCTTGCAGCCGTGCGCCTGCAGCGGCATGACCATGCCGTCGAAGGCCACCGGCTTCCCCGACACGCCGAGCATCCGGGGGATCGAGTAGCCCCAGATGTCCGCGTCGAGCACCCCTACCCTCAGGCCCTGCTTCGCCAGCGCGGCCGCCAGGTTCACCGTGACCGTCGACTTGCCGACACCACCCTTGCCGGAGGCGATCGCGATCACCTTGGTGGGCGAGTCGGCCTGGGCGAAGGGGATCTCCATCTCCGGGTTCGCCGCTCCGCGTTCGGCCCGCAGGTCGGAGGACAGCTGCTGGCGCTCCTCATCGGTCATCGACCCGAACACGACCTGGACGTCCTCGACCCCCTCGAGCTGCATGACAGCGGCGGTGACGTCGTTGGTGATGCGGTCCTTCAGCGGGCACCCGGGGATCGTGAGCTTGATCTTGACCCCGACCCGGGCGCCTTCGATGGCGAGGTCCTCGACCATCCCGAGCTCGGTGATGGGCTTGTTGATCTCCGGGTCCTCGACGCCGGCGAGGACCTCCATGATCTGCTCGGTGGTGGGCACGTGCGGCTCCATCGACGGTGGTGGGTGCGACGGGGTCGAGGGTAGCGACGGCGGCCTCAGATGGGGTTCAGATGGGGTCCGGCGTGACCCTGAGCGCCTCCCTGGCGGTGACCTCCCCGCGCCACGCCCGCGCGGCCGCGTCCTCACGCAGTGACACCAGCCCGTCACGTCGGGCCTGGTCGGCGAGCCGGCGCTCGGTGGCCCGCTCCATCACGAGCTCCCGCAGCGCCGGAGAGACGGCCAGTAGTTCGGTGATGGCGACCCGCCCGCGGGTGCCCTCGCCCTCGCACAGGCGGCATCCGGTGCCGCGTCGGTACCGGGGCTGCGGGTTGGCGTCGTGGCCACCGGCAGGCGGTCCGAGGCGGTCGAGCAGCGTGGTGTCCGGTTCGTCCTCGACCGCGCAGCCGTCGCACACCCGACGCGCGAGCCGTTGCGCCAGCACCAGCAGGACCGAGGAGGCGATCAGGAACGGATCGGCGCCGAGGTCGACCAGTCGGGCGATGGCCGAGGGTGCGTTGTTGGTGTGGAGGGTGGCGAGTACCAGGTGGCCCGTGAAGGAGGCCTCGACCGCGAGTTGCGCGGTCTCCTGGTTGCGGATCTCACCGACGAGGACGACGTCGGGGTCCTGGCGCAGTACGTGACGGAGCCCGCGGGCGAAGGTCAGGCCGATCCGTGACTCGATCTGGGTCTGGTTGACCCCTGGCAACTGGACCTCGACAGGGTCCTCCAGCGTCAGCACGTTGCGTGTGCTGTCCGAGACCTGCGCCAGCCCGGCGTACAGCGTGGTCGTCTTGCCCGAGCCGGTGGGCCCGGTCACCAGCACCAGCCCCTGGGGGCGTTGCAGCGCGTCGGTCAGCTGGTCGCGCGAGGACGGCGACAGGCCGAGCTCCGCCAGGGAGACGAGGTCGGCGCCCCGCGGCAGGACGCGGAGCACGACCGTCTCCCCGTACAGGGTGGGCATGGTGGAGACCCGCAGGTCGACCGGCTGCCCATCGACGCGCGCCGCCGCACGGCCGTCCTGCGGCAGTCGTCGTTCGGCGATGTCCATCGACGCCATGATCTTCAGCCGCGAGGTCACCTGCCGGCCGAGGGAGCGGGGTAGCTCCATCGCTTCCCGCAGCACCCCGTCGACACGCAGCCGGACCTTGACCCCGGCCTCGTGTGGCTCCACGTGGATGTCACTGGCACGGGAGGCCACCGCGTCGTCGAGCAGGGAGGTCACCAGCTTGACCACCGGCTGGTCGTCGAGCACGTCGTCGCTGTCGAGCACCTCGGGTTCGGCCGCCTCCTCGATCACGTCCTGCTGCGCATCGGCGCGGTAGGCCCGGCGGCGTAGGCGGTCCACATCGGAGGCGGCGGCCGACAGCCGCCGGATACCGCGGACGCCCGAGACCACCCGGATGTCGTCGAGGGCCACGACGTCGGCCGGGTCGGCCATGGCGATGGTGAGCAGCCCGTCGTCGAGGTGGAGCGGGACGAGCTGGTGGCGCTCGGCCAGCCGGGCCGGGACCCGGTCGACGGCCAGAGGGTCGGGTTGCGCGCCGGTGAGATCGACGACCTCCAGCCCGAGTTGGCTCCCCAGTGCGTGGGCCACCTCCATCTCGTCGACCATGCCCAGTCGGATCAGGGTCTGCCCGATGCGTTCGCCCGGTGGCGACAGGGACAACGCCTCCCGCAGCTGCTGCGCGTCGATGACCCCGGCATCGAGCAGGAGTTCGCCGAGGAGTCGGCGTCGGGCAGTGGCCGCCGGTGGTGGCGGCGGGGCGACGGACCTCAGGTCGGGATCTGGATCGCTCACGTCGTTGGCTCCGTCGTGGTGCGGATGCTCGGGGGGATAGCCTCGGCCGACCTCGCCGCATCGGGGCCACCATCGAACGCATGCTACGTGTCGCTCCTCGCTTCGCGCGGGTGCTGCTGCTCTCAGCGGCCGTGCTGGTGCTGTCGGGGTGCCGTCTCGACGTGGTGGCGCCGATCACCCTCCACGCCGATGGCTCGAGCACCGTGGGCCTGAGCGCCCGGTTCGATCCGCGACTGCTGGCAGAGCTCGATGCCCTCGGTGTCGATCCCACCGCGGAGCTCAGCGCTGCGGTCGCCGCTGACGACGCGTGGAGCCTCACACGGACCCGGGACGAGGAGGGCGCGCTGACCGTGGCGATCCGTCGGGAGGTGGCCGACGACGCCGGGCTCGTGGCGACCTACGCCGCGCTGTCCAGTGGCCTGGCGGCCGCAGACCCCGCCCTCGAGCTGGCGCTCGCGGTGGACCGTGACGGACAGGGTGGGGTGACGCTGTCCGGGACCGGCAGCTTCCGACCACCGCTCGGTACGGGCCTTCAGGTGGACGGTGCCATGGTCGGGGAGGACGCACAGGCCCTGGCGTCGCTCGTGGCCGATGCGGTCGAGGTCGGCCTCGAGGTGCGGATGCCGGGTCCCGTCACGGCGCACGATGGGGTGGCCCTGGACGGATCCACGGTCCGGGTCGACCTGGAGCCCGGGGTCGAGCGGCGCTTCGAGATCCGCTCCTCCCCGCCACCCTGGTGGGCCTCGTTGCCGTTCCCTCCGGCGGCCCTGCTCGGCGGAGCGGGGCTGGCGGCGCTCGTGCTCGTGATCGGGGTGCTGCTGGTTCGTCGCCGCCGGGTCAGTCCCGAGGCGTGAGCTCGACCAGGGTGCAGGTGTCCTTCCAGCGCTGCAGCGCCGCCTCCCCGTCCGTCAGGTTCAGTCGTGTGCCCATACCCATGGTGGCGATGCGTTCGAACTCGTCGTCATCGGTGACGACCCGCACCGTGGCCGGCATCGACCCGATGGTGGCCTTCACGTCCTTCGACTTGACCGTGAGCGTGACCTCCGCAGCCCGCTCCAAGCCGGGCAGCTCCTGCTCCTGGGGTCCCTTCAGGACGAAGAGCTTCTGGCCCTGCTGCACGTACCACGCCGGCCGCTGCAGTGCCGGCCCGCCACGCTGGGGGATCGTCAGCCAGCAGATCGCACCCTTCTTGAGTGCGGTCTCCGCGGCCTCCATGAGGACACCGGCCGCCTGCACCGACTCGGGTGCGTCGATGAACACGGGCACGCGCGCCACCAACTGGCCGTCGAGGTAGAAGGCCAGGGTGTGCTCGCCGATGCTGGAGATCACCACACGCTCGTGGACCTCCTGCCGGAACAGGTCCTCGAACATCTGTCCGCGTAGCTCGCGCAGCCGCGGTGCTGACTCCCAGATCACCTGCCCCTCGGGGTCGACGATCGCGACGACCTCCTCGTACCGGCCCTGGGGGCCCTTGTAGACCCGGTGCAGCGCGAAGGGCTGCGACCCGGATGGCAGTTCGCCACGGACGCGGATCACGGGGTCGGCGACCCCGGTCGAGGCGTAGGTGTCGAGGTCGTAAGCCATCCCCGACAGCAGCGTGACCCGGGACATGCAGCGTGTCTTTCGTCCGATGGTGATGAACGGCGTGCGTGCAGCGAGCCTAGCCGCGGGATCGGGGTTGCCCGGAGTCCGAGCGCTACGGTGGAGTCCGGTGGTCCGGCAGCCGCCGTCCACCCGCCGCGACGGGAGGCGACGAGGTGGAGCCCGGTGACCTGGCGGCGCTGCGAGACAGCGTCCGCAGCTTCTGCGACGTCCACGTGCGCCCCACGGCCAGGGACCGTGATCGCTCGGAGGCCTTCCCGGCGGAGCTGCTGCCGGGCCTGGTCGAGATCGGGGTGCTGGGAGCGACGATCCCCGAGGGGCACGGTGGCGCGGGTCTGGACGCCGCCGGGTACCGGGTGGTGATCGAGGAGCTCGGTGCGGCGGACTCCTCGTTGCGCTCCCTGGTGTCGGTGAACCTCGGACTGGTGGCCGGGTCGATCCTGCGCTGGGGTACCCCGCAGCAACAGGCCCGGTGGCTGCCCCTGCTGGCAGGAGGCCACCTCGGGGCGTTCGGCCTCACCGAACCCGGTGCCGGATCGAACCCGGCACAGATGACGACCCGGGCGGTCCGTGGCGCCCACGGTTGGACGATCGACGGCGCCAAGATCTTCATCACCAACGGCTCCTTGGGCATGGTGACGATGGTCTTCGCGCGCGCGGTGGTGGACGGCGAGGACCGCGGGGTCACCTGTTTCCTGGTGCCGCAGGAGGACCCCGGCTACGCCGGCACGCAGCTGCACGGCAAGCTGGGCCTGCGGTCCGGGGACACCGCCGAACTGACGCTGACGGGGGTGCGTGTCGGCGACGATGCGGTCCTCGGCGAGGTCGGCGGCGGGATGAAGGTGGCGCTCTCCGCCCTGGACGACGGCCGGTTCTCCCTGGCTGCCGGTGCCGTGGGGCTCGCCCGCGAGGCCCTGGAGGTGTCCCTGCGCTACACCACCGAGCGGGAGCAGTGGGGCGGTTCCATCGCGGGCAAGCAGCTGGTGCAGGAGCTGCTGGCGGCGATGCACGTGGACATCCAGGCGGCCAGCGGCTTGGTCGACGTGGTGGTCGACAGCAAGCTCGCGGGCCGGCGCTGCACCCTGGAGGTCTCCACCGCGAAGCTGTTCGCGACCGAGGCCTCGGTCCGGTGCGCCGACCGCGCCGTGCAGCTGCACGGGGGCTACGGCTACATCGACGAGTATCCCGTGCAGCGCCTGCTCAGGGATGCCCGGGTCACGACCTTGTACGAGGGCACCAGTCAGGTCCAGCATCTGATCATCGGCCGTCTCCTGACCGGGATCAGCGCCTTCTGACTGGTCGCCGCTGTCGGCGTCGATCGGTGACCGTCCAGCCACGACCCACGCCGGGGGGACGGCGGGAAGGGACGAACGTGAGCGGCTACGACCTGCACACGCACTCCACCTACTCCGACGGAGCCACCTCGATCGAGGACAACGTCGCGGCCGCCGCTGCACTCGGGCTCGCGGGCATCGGTATCACCGATCACGACACGACCGCGCCCTTCGAGGATGCGAGCAAGGCCGCCGAGGCGGCTGGTATCGAGGCGGTACTCGGGACCGAGTTCTCGGCTGAGGAACAGGGGATGAGCGTGCACGTCCTCGGGCTGTGGATCGACCCCGGGTACGGACCGCTGGCCATCGAACTCGACCGGCTCCGCCACGAACGGCGACACCGCGCGCACCGGATCGTGGAGCGCTTCCACGCACTGGGCATCCCGGTCAGCTTCGAACGGGTGCTGGCGCTCGCCGGCGACGCGCCGATCGGACGCCCCCACCTCGCCGCGGCCGTGGTCGAGCTCAAAGCTGCGCGGTCGGTCACCGAGGTGTTCGATCGCTACCTGGCCGACGGGGGACCGGCCTACGTCCCCAAGCACGCGGTCACGCCCGAGCGGGCCGTCGAGCTGCTGGTCGCCTCCGGGGGAGTGGCGGTGCTGGCGCATCCCGGGCTCTACGGGGACCGCACGGGCACGGAGGGCTTGCCGAGCGAGGTGATCGAGCGGATGTGTGAGGTGGGACTGGCGGGGATCGAAGCCGACCATCCCGACCACAGCCCTGCACATCGGACCTACTACCGCGAACTGGCCATCGCCCTCGACCTGGCGGTCACCGCCGGTTCCGATCACCACGGACGCGGACCACAGGACCACGTCGGGCGGGCGACGACGCCGAACGAGGTGGTGGAGCGCCTGCGGGGCTGGCGTCTGGCATGAGCCCGCCCGGCGTGCACCGCCGACCATCAGCACTTCCCTCGGGCTCTTGCACGTGCCATCCTGTCCGTCAGGCCAGTGGCCGATCGGACGAGTTCCTCGGACGACCGTACGCCACCGACCGCGTCACGGTCGACGAGAATCTCTGACGACCTACGGCCCGGACCAGGCGCGTGGCACACCAGAACGACGATGTGGAGGAGAACCGTGGCGCAGGGCAACGTCCAGAAGGCGCAGAAGATCGTCCCGGTGCCGACCCTGCACTTCAGCGAGGGATCGCTGGCCGGTCGCGTCGTGCGGCTCGATCGTGACCTCGCGACCCTCGGCCGGCGCGAGGACAACCCGTACGTGCTCCCCGACCCCCGCGTCTCACGGGTGCATGCGGAGGTCCGTCGCGAGGCGTCCGCGGTGATCCTCACCGACCTGGGATCCGCCGCTGGCACCATGGTCAACGGTGAGACCATCGAGGGGCCGAAGGTGCTCCAGCACGGTGATCGGGTCAGCTTCGGGCCGGTGACCGCCACCTTCGAGGACCCTGCGGCTGCCTCCCAGCGGGAGGACACGACGATGGTGTTCGACGTGCCGAAGGTCGAGACCGGGCCGCACCTGTCACCCCGTCAGCAGCAGGTCCTGGAGTTGATGGCCGAGGGCATGACCAACTCGGAGATCGGTGAGCAGCTCGGCGTGACCGAGCGCACGGTGAAGGCCTACGCCCAGGAGCTCTACGACAAGCTCGGCGTGCGCAACCGGGCCGGAGCGGTCGCCGAGGCCGCCAAGCTGGGGTTGCTGTGAGGCGAGGTACCCGAAGGCCCGGGTCGCGGTAGCGACCAGCCCGGCGACCAGTGCTCCGGTCGACCGGACCGGCCGAGGGCGCCCGGTAGGCTCGTCATGCCGGGGGGAGCGCCTTCCCCGGGCGAGGTGGGCTCAGGTGACCGCGACCGTCTATGCCGTGGCGAACCAGAAGGGCGGGGTGGGCAAGACCACCACGGCCCTCAACATCGCTGCCGCGATGGCCGAACTCGGTGCGGCCGTGCTGGTGGTCGACCTCGATCCCCAGGGATGCCTCACCTTCTCGCTGGGCTACGACCCGGACGCGATCGAGCCGTCGCTCAACGACACGATCGTCGGACGCGCTTCGCTCGCGGAGACGATCATCCAGCACGGCCAGGTGGACGTCGTGCCGGCCAACATCGACCTGGCTGGCGCCGAGGTGACCCTGCTGTCGCGGACCGGACGGGAGTACCTGCTGCGCGGTGAGCTCGCCGAGCTGACGGACAGCTACGACGCCGTGCTCATAGATTGTGCTCCCTCACTGGGTGTGCTGACCATCAACGGACTCACCGCCGCCGATCAGGTGGTGATCCCGGTCCAGTGCGAGACCCTGTCCCACCGTGGTGTCAGCCAGCTGCTCGAGACGATCCACGACGTCCAGCGGCTGACCAACCGTGCCCTCTCGGTCCGTGGGCTCGTGGCAACGATGTTCGATCCCCGACCGCGCCACACCCGCGAGGTGCTACGCGACCTGCTGGCCAGATACGACCTGCCGTTGGTGGGCCCGCCGGTGCGCAAGTCGATCCGCTTCGCCGAGTCCCCGACCGTCGGCGCCACCCTGGTCGGTTCGGGTACCGATGTCCCGGGGACCTGGGCCTACCGCGTCATCGCCCGGGAGCTGCTGGAGCTCGAGGTCGACGGGGAGCTGCTGGCTGCTGCTGGCTGGACCGACGAGCAGCGCGATCAGGTCCTCGGGCTCGACGAGTACGAGGTGGCGCCGTGACCACGTCCGGTCACCGCCCGGCGCCATCGGCAGCGTTCGACCGGATCACGCCACCCGAGCGACGCCTGCGTCGCGAACGCGACGGTCTCGGCAAGGAGGCGCTGTACTCCACGGCCCCGAGCGCGGCTCCGACCACGCAGGTGGAGTTGCACTGCCGCCGCTGCGACGTGCCTTTCGGCCTCTCGGTGCTCGGGGCCTGCAAGCTGCTGCGACCGCCGTTCCTGCTCGATCCCCTCCACCGCCGGGTCTGGGCACGGTGTCCCGCGTGCCAGCGACACGCGTGGATCGACGTCGCCACCGGCCAGGCGTTGCGGGTGCTGCGCGGCCCTCGACGCGGCTGACCGGGATCTCAGCGGCCCGGTCGGGTGCCCATCGGGGCAGGTGCTCAGGGCAGATGCTCGACGCGGACCCGTCGCGCTCGTTGCGGTTGCCCCTCGCCGCGGGCCTCCTCGCCCGGGCGCGTCGCGCCGCCACCGGCCTCGGCCGACGCTCCGGTAGCACCGCCATCGTCCGTTGCCGTCCTGCTCCCGGTACGCCCGGCTGACCCACGGCTGGTACCGCGCCCCTGTCCGCCACGCCCCTGTCCGCCACGCCCCTGCCCGCCGCGACCTTTGGCGCCGCGACCTTTGGCGGCGCGGGTGCGGGTGTCGCGCCGTTGGGACGCCTCCCGTTCGGTCGATGCGGCGGTGGTCGGGGTGTCGACCTCCCCGGTGTCCGGCGCGGTGTCGGTGCCTTTGGTGGACGCCGTTGCCTCCTCGCTCGAGGTCCGTCCGCGGGCACGTGCACGGGTGCGGCCACCCTCGCCCGGACCGCGGTCCGATCCGCTGGCGTCGTCGCGCGGGGTGGCGGCAACCGTGCGGTCGGCGGCGGGGCGAGGGTTGCGGGACGTCGATGCGGTTGAGGTCCGTGTCCGGGTGCGGGTGCGGGTCCTGGTCGATGAGGCCTTCCCGGCGGTCTCCGATCGGCCGCCACCACCATGGGCCTTGTCCGCGGGCTCGGCCTGGTCGGCGCGTCCGGCCTGGTCGGCGCGTCCGGCCTGGTCGGCCTGGTCGGCCTGATCGGCACGTTCGGTTCGGTCCCGATCGCGCCGTGTGCGATCGGCGTCGCGATCGCGCCCGCGTCCCTCCCGGCTCCGGCCTCCCTTCGGGCGTCCGTCGGTGCTACCCCGACGCCGCTCGTGGTCCGGGCGTGCAGCCCGCTCCGCCGTGTCGGCATCGGCCGCTTTCGCCGCTTCGCGGTCCGTGGCCGTCCCGGGCTGCTCGGTCGCTGCGGATCCGTTCCTGCGACGGCTGCCGGCCGCCGCCGCGCCCGTGGCTGCGGTACCACCGCCTCGCTTGTCGCCGCCGTCGCGCGGCGAGGAACGCCGCGACCCCGATCCGCTGCGCCGCTGGTCCTCACGTTCGCGGCCTTCGGCGACGAGGTGGTCCCATGGCCGTGTCGCGGGGAGACGGAACAACTCCTCGAGCACGGGGGAGGTGGAGAAGACCTGGAGCAGTTCGGAGTCGGTCGCCTCGACCTTCTTGCGGATGACGTTGAGACGATCGACCTCGTTGAACTCCGCGAAGGTGATCGCCTTGCCCGACTCGCCTGCCCGAGCGGTCCGGCCGATGCGGTGCAGGTACATCTTCTCGTCTTCGGGGCAGTCGTAGTTGACGACGTGGGTGACCCCGGAGACGTCCAGGCCCCGGGCGGCTACCTCGGTAGCCACCAGCACCGTGGCCTTCCCGGAGCGGAAGCGGTCGAGGTTCTTCTCGCGCTGGGACTGCCGGAGGTCGCCGTGGATCGCGACGGCGGGCGTGTGGAGCTCCTCGAGATCGTTGACGAGCCGGTCCGCCATGTGCTTGGTGCGGACGAACACGTACACCCCGCCTCGGTCCTCGTCCTGCAGGATCCGGGCCAGCAACCTCGGCTTGTCCATCCGGTGGACCTGGAAGAAGTACTGGATGACGTTGTCGGCCGTGGTCTTCACCTCGTGATCCGCCCGGGTGAAGGTGGGGTGGTCCATGTAGCGGCGGGCCAGCTTCACGATCGGGGTCGGCATCGTCGCCGAGAACAGCATCGTGTGACGGCCGCTGCCCTGGCAGGCCTCCACGAGGCGTTCGACGTCGGGCAGGAAGCCCATGTCGAGCATCTCGTCCGCTTCGTCGAGGACGAGCTGGGTGACGTTGCCGAGGTCGAGGTTGCCGCGGTTGAGGTGGTCGAGGAGGCGGCCGGGGGTACCGACGACGACGTGGACGCCGGAGGTCAGCGCCTCGATCTGCTCGTCGTAGCCGACGCCGCCGTACACGCTGATCGAGCTGATCCCGAGCCCAGCGCCGACCTTCAGGTCCTCGTAGACCTGGAGGCACAGCTCGCGTGTCGGCACGATGACCAGGGCCTGGGTCTCGGCCCGGTCGGGATCCAGACGCTGGAGCAGTGGGAGCCCGAACGCCAGCGTCTTGCCGGTGCCGGTGCGGGCCTGGCCGATCAGGTCATGGCCCTCCAGGGCCAACGGGAGCGTGAGTTCCTGGATCGGGAACGGGTGGGTGATGCCGCCGGCTTCGAGTGCGTCGCACAACGCCGGGTGGACACCGAGGTCTCGGAAGGTCTTGGTCACGTGGTTCTCTCGTCCGGGCGATCCCCGGCGAGGTCGAGTGGGTGCACACGCCTGGCGATCGCGGCTTGTCATCGTCGCGTCATCGCGACGGGGCGGCACGCGGCGTCCACGGGTGCGGACGCAGGGGTGCCAGGAGGTGTCGTTCGTCGTGCCGTGGTGATGCGGGATCGTTGAGGACGTCCCCGGGCGGCCACGACGAACGGCCACGCAGCCACCAGCGTAGCTCACCCCGACGCCGGTGACGGGACGTGCCCGCGCCGGCTCTGCGGGCACTAGCGTCGTCGCTTCCCGGACCTCGGAGATCTGCGGTGGACGAGCCGTTGCAGCGAGCCGACCAGCTCGTCCTGCGCTACCTCGACCACGTGTGCACGCACGAGCCGGTCGAGTCGACGCGCATCGGCATGACCGAACGCAACGGTGACCTGCCCGACCTGGCACCCGCGGCCCTGGCAGCGCGCAGCCGCGACCTGGCGGTGCTGGCCGCCGAGGTGGCCGCGACGGCGCAAGCGCTGGACGGCGTCGGCGGCGATGCGGCCCGCGAGGCGCGGGGAGACCTCGCGCTGCTCGCGGCCGAGCTCGAGTTCCGACGTTTCCAACTGGACGTGCGGCCCCGACTCCTACTGGATCCGTTGGCCGCCCTCGACACCATCGCCGCCGGCATCCACGAACTCCTGGGCTGGGACGACGGCACCCGTGCCGACCGCTGCGCACGTCTGGAGGCAGCCACACAGCGAGCCCGCCGGGTCCCCGTGCTCCTCGAACAGGCCAGTGGCTTGCTGACCTCTGCGCCGGCGCCCCACCTGGAGGTCGCCCTGCAACGCCTCCCTGGTCTGCTCGAGCTCGTCCGGGACGTCCTTCCCGCCCGCGCCGAGCTGCTCGGAGTCGATGTCTCACCCGCGCGCGATGCGGGCGAGGTCGCGGCGGAGGGACTGGAGGCCTACGCCGCCCTCCTGGACGAGCTGCGGGAGGTCCAACCGGGTCCCTGGCGCCTGGGATCGGAGCAGCACGCCACGGTGCTGCGTGCCGCGCTCGGCACCGTGATGTGGCCGGCGCAGATCGAGGATCGCGCACGCACCTGGATCGCGCAGATCCGGCAGCGGTTGCTCGAGCTCGCAGGAGCCACCTGGTCGGCCCGCTGCCCCGGCATCCCGCGGCCGAGCGATGGCGATGTCCTGATCCGATCGACCCTGGCCGCGATCGCCCGGACCGCGGTGCAGCGCGACGAGTTGCTGGTGGAGGCCCGCCGGGCGATGGCCGAGGCCCGGACGTTTGCTGAGCACAGTGGTCTGACGGACATCCCCCCGGCGGACCGCCTCCGGATCCGGGAGGTCCCCGTCTACCTGCGAGGGCTCGCTGCCGCGTTCGTGACACAGCCTCCGCCGCTGCGGCCCGAGACGGGTTGCACCTACTACCTCTCGCCGGTCCCGCCGGACTGGGACGATGAGCAGTCGGCGGCCTTCCTGCGGGCCTACACCCCTGCTGCTCTGCGGTCGTTGGCGATCCACGAGGGCTACCCGGGCCACGTCGTCCAGCTCGAGCACGCGGCTCGCCACCCGCGGCTCGCGCGTCGGCTGCTCGCCCGGCCGGTGTTCGCCGAGGGGTGGGCGGTCTACATCGAACGAGAGGTGGCGGCTGCTGGTTTCGCCGCCGATGGCAACTCGACGGTCGCCGCCTCGGACTCCCAGGTCATCCAGCTCCGCAACGAGCTGCGGATCGCGACGACCGCGCTGGTGGACATCGGGCTCCACGCCGGTGAGCTGACCGACGGGGGCGCGGTCGATCTGTTGGCGCGAGCTGCCTACCAGGAGCCTGCCGAGGCTCGTGCCACCGTCGTCCGGGCCCAGGTGACCGCGGGGCAGCTCAGCTCCTACTTCGTGGGTGGGGAGGAGCTCGCGGATCTACGATGGCAGGTCGAGCGCCGTGCCGGGGCCGCCTTCGATGCCAGATCCTTCCACCAGCGTGTGCTGTCCCACGGGACGCCGACCGTGTCCATCATCGCGGCGGCGCTGGCCGATGCGGCTCCTGTGCACCGACCCTTCGCAGCCACTGCCTGACGCGGCGACCGGGGGGCCCTGGATGCGCGCGCCCATCGCACGTTTTGTAACGCTGCGTGGCGGCTCATGCGCTGTGAGCATCTTCATGTTCGCCCTCGAGGCGGCCCGAAGGCTAAGGTGCCGGGACGAACCGGACGGGCCGTCGCGACGGCCGTGATCCGTCGTCCGCCGCCACATCGGTGGTGGGTACCAGCCCGCCGAGCCGGGGACATCGCTCGTGTCGGTGGGGCCGCAGGGCAGCATCGGACATCCCAGTTCGACCCGAGCCAGCAGCTCACCGGGGACGTGAGCGTGGCGTAGGGCGGTCGACGGTCGGAGACGGGCATGGCAGGTGACGAGGGGGACCGCGACCTGATCGACCTGTCGCGCGCCGGGCGGATCGTGCCGCCGCCCGACGACGCCGAGGTGGAACGCGCGATCGCCTCGGTCCCCGGGGTCGCCTCGGCGGCGCTGCGCCGTGATCCGGACAGCGGCCGCACCCGTCTGCGGCTGCGGCTGCGGGCCGGGGAGGACGCTGAGCAGGCCACCTGGTCCATCGCCGCGACGTTGCGTGAGCGCTTCGGGATCGCCCTCGATCCCGCCTCGATCCGTCCCGTGACCGGGGGCGCGCCGCCTGAGCACGAGGCGCCCGAGACGGACGACATCGCCGCGGCGGTGCTGCCCGATCGGGCCCCGCCCGCAGCTGCCGGCGATGCCGAGGCGGCCGGCGATCCCGACGGAGCAGGACCGCCACCGGCACCGGCCATGCCGCTGCCGGGGCTCACCCCACCGCCGGCGCCGCGGTCGGCCACAGCAGCCGAACCGGGGCACGACGTCGATGGCACGGATGAGGCCGACCGGGGCGCCGACGAGGCCGGCCGGGGCGCCGCCGGGCCGTCGGGTCCCGCCCAGGAGCCGTCGCGCGGCAGCGATGCCTCCCGGGCCGCGGGCCGGGCCACGATCCACCGCCTCGACGTGGAACGGGGTGCTCGGGAGGTCCAGGCCACCGTCGCCCTCCTTCGGGGGGAACACGCCGCGCGTGGTGTCGCCCGGGCCGTGCCGACCACCCGGAGCATCCTGCGCGCGATCGCGGAGGCGACCGCCTCGGCACTCCAGCAGTTCATGACCGCACCGCTGCTGATCGGCATCGACCGGATCGAGGTCGAGCCGACGGTGGACCCGGCCCACGTGCTCGTCGCGGTCACGATCCTGGCGGACCGGGGCGAGGAGCAGCTGCTCGGGGTCTCGCTGGTGCGCGGCGACGCCGAGCGCGCGGTGGTGCGAGCCACCCTGGACGCCCTCAACCGCCGCGTCTCGCCGTTCCTCGGCGCCGCCCCCCAGGGCGACGCCGCTGCTGCCAGCTAACCCGCCACGACCGCGTCGACCGGGAGCAGCTCGTCGCGCGCCAGCGCTGCGTCGTCGGCCAGCCGCGCCCCGGGGGCCTCGAGCAGATCCAGGCCCTGTGCGGTGAAGCGCCGGGCGACCGCCAGTGCACGGCCATCGGCGTGCACGTCGAGATCGTGCTGGGCCTGGGCGGCGAGCAGCGCTGCCTGGAGGCTGCGGCCCAACGTCAGTGCGAACCGGCGGGCACCGTGCTCGGTGGCCGCGCGCCCGTGGGTGGTGGCCGTACCCAGCCAGGCCACCGCCCGGTCCGCGGTGTCGAGTGCCTGCTGCGCGATGGTGGCCAACTCCGGGTGCCGCGTGGCGGCGGAGGCGCGGTGCACCTCGGCGCGGTAGCTCGCCAGGGTCCCGTCCTGCTGTACCGCCCGGAGCACGTCGAGCGACAGCACGTTGGTGGTGCCCTCCCAGATGGGCAGGACCTGGGCATCACGCAGCAACTGCGGGAGGTGGGTGTCCTCGATGTAGCCGGCACCGCCGAAGGCTTCCAGTCCCTCGCTGGCCCCCGCCACGGCTTGTTTGCCCGTGGTCAGCTTCGTGATGGGCAGCAGCAGGCGGAGCGCGGCACGCTCGGCGTCCGTGGCGACCCCGGCCTCCTCGCGCCCGAGCAGCGCGACGGTGCGGAACACCAGTTGGAGACTGGACTCGTGCTCGACCCGCAACCACGCCAGCGTGGTCTGGTGCAACGGGTGGTCGATGATCGGCTGGCCGAAGGCGGTACGGCGGCCCGCGTAATCACGGGCCAGGGACAACGCTCGTCGCAGGCCACTGGTGGCGATCACCGAGTTCCACAGCCGCGTGATGGCCAGCATCGGGGTGATGGCACGGGTGCCGTTCGACGGTGCGCCGACCAGGTGGGCGACGGTGCCCTCCAGCGCGAGCTCCGCGGTGGGCATCTGCCGGGTCCCGAGCTTGTCCTTCAGGCGTAGCACCCGCAGGTCGTTGAGCCGGCCCTGCTCGTCGCGGACCTCCACGTAGTACATCGCCAGCCCGCGTCCGCCGGGGCCGTTGCCCTCGGGGCGCGCCAGGGTCAGCGCCATGTCGGCCGTGCTGGCCGAGGTGAACCACTTGGTGCCGGTCAGCCGCCACACCGCGCCATCGCGCGTCGCGATGGTCTCGGACCGGCCCACGTCGGAGCCTCCGGCCCGCTCCGTCATCCACTGGCCCGAGGTCCAGGCGTAGCCCGGGTCGCGGCTGGTCAGCCGGGGCAGCGCCCGGTCGAGCAGCGCGCGGTCGCCGTGGGCGGTGAGCGTCGCGGCGGCGCCGTCGGTCATCGCGAAGGGACAGGAGTACAGGGCGCTCGACGGGCCGTACAGCGCGACCAGCGCCATCTGGTGGACCCGCGAGTGCTCACCGTGCGCACGCTCGTAGGCCGTGGCGACGACCCCGTGCTGCTTGCCCACGTCGCCGATCCGCTCCCACACGGGTGACACCTCGACGTCGTCGATGCGGCGCCCCCAGGCGTCGAAGGGCCGCAGTCGGGGCTCGTGGGCTGGCGAGTCGCAGGTGTCCGACCACGCCTTGAGCTCCGTCGCCGCCAACGCCCCCATCTCCTTGAGCGACGGTGTGATCTCGGCACGCACGTCGTCCGGCAGCGTCCGCTCCAGCAGCCGCCGCAGGGCGATGTCGGCGGCCCATTCGTCCTCCAGTTGCGGCGGGTCCTGGAGGTGCCCCGAGCGTTCCACGGTCGTCATCGGATCTCCCTGCCCGTCATCACCATCGACGGAGCGTCCGGACTCGCGATCGTACCTGCGGAGGGCCTGGTCGCACCGTGGATTCAACGGTCGGCGTACAGTGCGACCGCCACCGCTGTGGCCAGGTTCAGGCTGGACACCCCGGCCCGCATCTCGATGGACCGGTGCTCGTCGGCACGACCACGCAGGCGGGGGTCCAGGCCGCCCCGTTCCGTGCCCACCAGGAGCAGGGCGTCGAGGGGCAGCGGCTGCTCGTGCAGCGGTGTCCCGACCGGGTGGAGGGCGACGATCGGCCGCGTGGTGGCCGGCAGCTCGTCGACCCGGACCGTCGGGACCGCGAACTGCAGCCCGGCGGCGGCTCTGACGGCCGTCGGGTGCCAGGGGTCCGCGGTGCCGAGCACCACGACCCCGCCCGCTCCGGCGGCGGCGGCCACCCGGATCGCCGCGCCCAGGTTGCCGAGGTGGCGGGGTCGGTCGAGGACCAGACACCGGCCGCCGGTGGCCAGTACCGCCTCGATCCCCACGGTGGGGCGTCGCGCCACCGCGACGGCCGGCGAGGGCAGTGGCCGTGGCACCAGGCGGCGCCAACCGGCCTGGTCCAGTTCCACCGCTCGCGCGGCGACCGTCTCCAGGACGTCGGGTGCCAGGGCGCGCAGCAGGGCGAGCAGGCCGTCGAGGTCGTCGGTGGCCACCACCTCGATGTCGGCACCGAAGCGCAGCGCGTGTTTGAGGGCGTGGGCCCCCTCCAGTCTGACCAGGTCGTGATCGCGACGGGCGGCGAGCACCCGGTCGGCCACCTCAGCCGGCGACGGACGTGCGTACCCTTCGGACATGCCTGCCTTCCTCGTGCTCGTGTTCGTGCTGGT